>Ga0272449_1001853_pt1 | contig 20697 bp, 17 predicted proteins | sample YNPCB0241_FD_198679 | JGI IMG/M metagenome (GOLD analysis project Ga0272449, IMG submission 198679) | Hot spring sediment microbial communities from Yellowstone National Park, WY, United States - YNP-CB-024-1 | ecosystem: Environmental > Aquatic > Thermal springs > Hot (42-90C) > Sediment... | reverse complement strand
AAATTTTTATATTTTGATGAAAGTTTAAAATACTCGCCTTTACAATAATAAAGTTTGTAATCATTTATTCCAAGCATTTTTGCAATTTTGTCAGATGAAAGGCCAGCTGAGTTGATAACTATTTCAGAAACAACTTCTGTTATTTCATTATTTTTATTTCTTATCACTAATTTATAATCAGAATTTAGTTTTTCTATCTCAACAACTTCGTTATTATAAAGAAATAAACAACCATTTTGTTTTGCTTCAAACTCTAACTTTTGCATAAATTTGTGAGTATCTAAAATACCAGTTGATGGTGAGAAAATAGCAGATTCTCCGTTTAACTCAGGTATAAGTTTTCTTATCTGGTTCTTATCAAGGATCTGTAGATCATCTACACTATTGTTTTTACCATTCTCATATAAAAAGTTTAAATTTTTAAGTTCAGAATTATCTACTGCAACGATAAGTTTCCCACATTTTTTGTAAGGAATATTATTTTCTTCACAAAATTTATACAACAAATTTTTTCCTTCAACACAAAGTTTTGCTTTCAAAGAATCTTTTGGATAATAAATTCCACTGTGTATCACTTCACTGTTTCTACTACTTGTTTCTTTACCAAAACTTTCGTGTCTTTCAATTAACAAAATATCTTTTTTAAAATTTTTAGAAAGTTCATATGCTACAGCAAGACCTACAACACCTGCTCCTATTATTGTTATTTCAACTTTTTCCATTTATTATTCTACTACTTCAAAATTCTCAGGTGAGATATAATCACCAAACTTCTTTTGTGCTTCAAGCAATCTTTCTTTTTGTTGTTCTAACACATCAAAAATTTCTTTTGGAGCATTCTCTTCTTGCTGCCAGAAATGTATAACTCTTTCAATTTTTGCAAGGTTTTCAGGAACTCTTATTGTGAATTGTTTTATATAATCATCTTTTGTGTAATCTTTATTTAAGACAGATTTAAACAACTTTGCTAAATCTTCGTATAATGGGATTAACCCAGTTGGTGTTTTCCTTGCTTTAACATCTTTATGTACTCTTAACTCCATCCATTTTACCCATACATGTTTGTCCAACCTTGAGTTTAAAAACTCGCCTGTTTTTAAATCCCTTAAGAAATAGTTTACACCAAAAATTATTGGTGGCTGAGTCAAGTTTTTAGCAAATTCAATATAATTTTTTACATATGTACCAAGCGGGATTGATACAAAATCTTGTATACTCATAATGTTTATTTCATACTTTCCTTCTTCACCAACTATAGCAAAAGTTGTCTCTGTCTCTAAAGCAGCACCGAATGCTACAACTCCATGTGTCCAGTCAAAACTTTGTTGTACAGGGACATAGCCTCTGTAATCCCTTCCACCAAACATTATACCTTTAAGTTCAACACCTTCTGGATTTTCCAATTCTTCATCACAATTTTTTAATGCTTTAAGTGAGACAGTATATCTTGCGTTTTTATGAGCAGGTGGTATTTCTTCTCCATTTTCATCTTTTTTCCCTTTGTACCAATAACCACTAAAATTTATTCCTTCATCTGGAATTTCACATCCCATACCAAGCCACCAAGGTCTACCATCTTTTATTAATACATTAGAAAATATAACCTCGCCTGGAGAGTTTAAAACTTCCCAAATTAAAGGATCATCTTTCGGGTTTACATCTTGAATTATCCCAAAGATTCCTTTTTCAACATTTACAGCTTTTGCAACTCCGTTGATGTTTCTCACATAAGCTAAATCATCAGCTAAGATTGTCTCACCAGGCAACATCGCAGTAGAGGTTTTTCCGCAACCTGACGGAAATGCACCTGCAAAATATGTTTTTCTATTATTTGGTCCTTTAACACCAATCAACATAAAATGTTCAGCAAGCCATCCTTCTTTATGTGCTTTTCTTATAGCAAGACGTAATGCTAATTTTTTAAACCCTACAGAATTTCCTGCATATTGTGTATTTACAGAATACACTGTGTTTGTTGTGTAATCAATATAAATTCTTTTTTTATCATAATTTTTTGACACCATATTTTCGTCAACTTCGCCTGATGAATGCAAGGTTTTAAAAATCTCAACACCTTCTTCTGGTAGTGTCAAAAACATTTGGTATCCTTCACGATAAAGTAAATCAACTGAATGTGCAACATACCAACTATCAGTACATTCCATACAAGGTATTGAGAAAACAGAATTTGCAGGACCTAAGGTTAAAAATCTTACAATCATTGTTCTGCCTTGCATTGAGTTTTTTAACAAACCTAAAATTTCGTTTAATCCTTCATCTCGGTCTATTTGATTTAATTTTTTTGAAAGTTTGTCACCTTTAGGAACTAAAAATTTTGTTACACCTCTATCTCTTCCTTGATCATTAATACCATCAAAATGGTAAGTATGTCCTGGCATAAGAAGCATTTTTTCTTCTCCTGAAACAACAGCCATGTTTTTTATATAAGCAATTTCATCTGGTGTGTCAGAACAGATGAACACATCTTTTGGTGAGCATAATTCAATTGATTCTAAAATAAATCTATGAACTTCTGTATTTTTTATCTTTGCAAGTTTCTCAAATTCTTTTTCTTTAAGAAAATTTTTTAGTTTGGATAAATAATTGTTCATAACTTCCTCCTATTGTTTATTTTTTCTTTTGTTAAAAAATTTTTAAAATGTCAATAGTTGAAAAAATTTTGTATTTATTTTTAGAAAAAAATTTTGTAAATATATTCTTATGGAAAATAAGTTTAAGATAATAGAACACACAGCAGATGTTGGAATAAAAGTTTTTGGAAAAACTTTAGAAGAACTTTTTGAAAATGCAGCAGTTGGAATGTATAATATTATTTGTTCAAATTTTGAACATATAGCTCAAGATGTTATCTACTCTAATACAATTAGCGAATATGATTTAGAAACTCTTTTGGTAAGTTTTTTAAACGACCTGTTGTTTCAAACATTTACTAACAAATTATTGTTTAGCAAATTTTTAATAAAAAGTTTAAAGATTGAAAACCAATTTTGTTCTATTTCCTTTGAATGTTATGGAGAAAAATATCAAAAAGAAAAACACGGAGTTTTAACGGAACTAAAATCTGCAACATTTCATCAAATTAATATTGAAAAAATTAATGATGTTTTTCTAACAACAATTATTTTTGACACATAGAAATTGTTTTTGTTGTGGATAACTAAAAAATTCTGTGGATAAATTTCAAACAAACTTAATTGTTAAAAATTTTTGTGATATAATTGGAAAGTTATCCACTTAATGTAAAAAGATAAATTTATGTTATTTTTTTCGATCTTTCGAGATTTTTCAAAGTTAGAAAATTTTTATCCAGATAAACATTTGCAATTTTAATATAAAAATTTTTTCTTTAACAAAATGAAAATACTAATATTGCTTTATATTATTCTTTCAACATCTATCCTTTTGCTAACTTACATTGTTCTTCTTAGGCTGAAGAAAATCAAAGCTAAAGATAATTTAGCCAAAGAAGATATTAAACAAGAGTCATACCCACAATCTTGCGAAATAGAAATATTTTATGCTGCAGTTTCACAACAATTTAAAGAGTTTAACGAAAAAATTTTAAAATTGTATCAAACGTTAAATAATATCACAAAAACTGAACTTGTGCAAGAAATTGAAAAGATGAAAAATAAAATCCAGAAGTTGCAAAGCGATATTCAAGAATTTAGCCAGATTGAAATTGATAAGAAAAAAGAGTTGCAACAAGAAATAATTAACACTATTAATATGTTCTCACAAATAAAACAACTTTTAGAACTTGACAAAGAAAATCTTGTTTCACAATATGACCAACTTAAAAAAATTCTTTGTCAACAAGAACTTGAATACGAACATATTACAAACAGTTATAAATCTGAGATTGACAAATTGTCAAAAATGATAGATGATTTAAAAAATACATATCCTTATGAACTATGTCAAAAACTTAAATTAGAGGTTGTAACAAAATCACAAATCTTTGAAAAATTACAAAGACAATATTTAGAATTAAAAGATGTGACACAACAAAAACTTTCTTTTTTAGACAGTATTATTAACAAAAAATCATATGAAATTGAACAGATAGTTTCTTTAATAAAACAAGAAAATGAACAACAATTATCTTTACTTAAAGTAAATATTGACGAACTTAAACAACAAGTTGCTAAACTGGATAATGAAATAAAATCAGTTATAGCGTCGATAAATAAAGAAAAGATAGAGAAAGAAGAAATAATTCAAAAATTAAACTCAGAACTTAAAGATTTAAAAACACGAGAAATAGAAGTAACAAATTTGAAGGTACGAGAAGAGTTTTTAAGAAAAGAAATAGAACGGCTTAATAAAGAATATGAACAGTTGCAAAGTGAATATAAACAACTTTCAGTAAAAAAAGCAAGTAGTATCAAAGAACTTAAAAAAATATCTGAACAAAAGATAAATCAACTTACACAAGAGCTTGAGAAACAAAGAAAAATTTATGAAGAAGAAATAAATCGTCTTAAATCTCGTTTAGCAACTTTGAAAAGAAGAAAACAACGATTGTTTGAACTTCAAGCAAAACAAAAAGAAAAATATTTAGAAAGACAAAAAGAACTTGAACAACAAATTATTTCTGCTAAAAATGAGTATGAAAGAAAAAAATCACAGCTTGAAACACTTGTGAAAGAGTCGGTCAATAAGTTGGAAGTTACATACGCAAGTTTACAACGAGAGATTGAAGTTACACGATTAAAAATTAACGAGTTTTTGCAAAAATACAATGATAAAATCTCTGAGTTAAAAAAGAGAAGCGAAATAAGAGAAGAAAGGATAAGAAGAGATATAGAAAAATCAATTGCTGAATATTCAGAGATTTTCATATCGCTTGCACAACAAGTTGAAAAAGCTATAGCAGAAAATAAACAAGTAACACAAGAGATAGCAGAAGAGAAGATACAGTTTGAGAATAAAATTTCTGTACAAAAACAACGTCTTGATACTTTTAAAGCAGAACTTGAACAAATTGTGTCAAAAATTCAAACTGCAAAAGAAGAGTTCTCAAAATTTGAACAACAAGTTAATATGATTGAACAACAGGTATTCAATAAGTTTGACGATATATTGAAGATGTTAACTGAACAGAAAAAACAAGTTATAGAAAAATTGGAAGATTTGTTAAGTAAAGAAGAAATTTTAATAAAAGAAATTCCTGAAAAATCAAGGAGTATTATTAAAAAATGAAAGCTGTTACAGAATATTTATGGTTTAATACAAGTAAAAAAATTGAGTTTATAAATATTACTGAAAAGATTCAAGAAATTGTGGAAAAAAGCAAAATTAAAGAAGGGATTTGTTTAGTTAATGCGATGCATATCACTGCTTCTGTGTTTATAAATGATGAAGAAGAAGGATTGAAACAAGATCTTAAAGAATGGCTTGAAAAATTGGCTCCAACAAATCCTAAATTGTATAAGCATAATTTAACAGGTGAAGATAATGCTCATGCACATCTTAAAAGAACAATTATGGGAAGAGAAGTGGTTGTTGCTATAACTAATGGTAAACTTGATTTAGGCCCGTGGGAACAGATATTTTATGGAGAATTTGATGGCCAAAGACCAAAAAGAGTTTTGGTTAAAATTATTGGAGAATAAAATTTGTTTCACATGAAACAATTTTTAGGATTATTAATTTTTCATTCATTTTTATTTTGTCAACAAAATTTAATTTTTGACCAATTTTTGCGAGAATATAAATTTAAAATTTTTCTATCAAAAAAGGAAGTTGGTTTTATTAATATAAAAATTTCTTCTTATACTTCACAAAATAGTTCTAACAATACCTCCACACTACCGTACTTTTTTGCTGAAATAGAAAGTTATACAGATATACCAATTTTATTTTTTATTGGTGGTACATATAACTATGAAACTGAAGTTTATGATGAAAATTTTGTTCCTTTAAGTTCAAAGATTGAGACAAAAGAAAAAGACAATAAATTTGTTACAATGATGAACACTGAGTTAATAGAAGGCCAGAAATATAAATGTAAAATCAGGAAAGAAAAGAAAAAAGTTAAATTAAAAGAATTAAATTTTTCTTCACCTATACTTACAGCTGGTAATGCAATACCATTAGTTTCACTTTTATGGGATTTTGAAAAAGAGAAATTTAAAAAATTTTATTTTATTGATAAAGATGGTCTTGAAATTAGAGAAGTTAAGTTGGAATTTCTTGGAAAAACAAAAGATGGATTTTACAAAATTAAAATTTTTATTCCATATATTATGACAAAATTTATAGTCTTTTTAGATGGGCAAAAAAATATAAAATTTGCTGAAGGTATGGGATTAGAAATTTATTCTGAATGATTGTTTCATGTGAAACATTTAAGGTGTAAAGGAGGTTAAAATGTTTGATTTTTTAAAAAATTTTAAGGAATTGACAAAATTAGTTTCTTCAGAGTCTGTAGTTATAGAAAAGAATGGGATAAGAGTAAAAATTAATGGTAAATTTGAGGTGGAGGAGTTAGTGTTAAATCCCGCTTTGGAAATAGAAAAACAACAAAAAATATTAAAAGAATGTATAAATGAAGGGTTAAGGAAATTACAGACAAATTTATTTTCAAAACTTTTGCAATCAAAATTTAAAATTTAATTGATTTTTCAAGAAAAATTAAAAATTTTTAAAATTTTACTGAGGATAAGAAATAGATAATTGATACCAAAAACCCATAGTATACAACCTGTTAAACTACCTAACATCATTGCTATAAACGATTTTTTTCTGTTAAGATTTTTTGAAATATATCTTAAAAGAGAAGCAGCGCAAATGCCGCCTGTGTACACAGGAAGAGATGCTAATGCAAAGATACCAAAGTATTGTAATTTACGGAATTTGTTAAAGAAAGGTTTTTCTTCAATAGTTTTTTCATCAGGGAAAATTTTTGATAAAAATTTTAATTTTTCAAAAAATTGCACACCTTCAAGAATTTTTGTATAAATTGTTGCTTGAAGCATATCTAAACAGAAAGCAATAAGCACAGCATAAAATTTTCCAACGCCAGCTAAAAGGTTTAAAGGTATATTGACAAGATGGTTAAAAAAAATTCTTATAATGTTTAAAATTTGGAATATTATGTTTATCCATGCCATAATTGGAGTTTACAAAAGTAAAAAGAAAAATTCAAGATTATATTAACAGTTGACAAAACAAACAAAATTTAGTTATAATTATAAATGAATACAAAAAAAGGAGTGACATTGGTTGAATTTATAGTTGGTATTTTGATAATTTCTTTAGTTATACTTATTTTTGCAGGAAGTTTTGGGAATATTTCAAGAGCTCTTCTTGCATCAAAAGCAAAAACTTTGGCAACAAATTTGGCTCAGGAAAAAATACAAATTCTTCGTCAAATGCCATATCATAAAATTTTGGTTACACCATCACCATCATACATTACAGAGTTTTCTCCTCCGATTCCTTATGATACAGAATATTTTCCGCCGGAAGATATTTTGGAAGGCGGGATGAGATTTACACGATATACTTATGTTTATCCTGTTCAAGAAGTTGATGGTAAACTTGAACCAATATCACCAACATCACCAGATGTTGGTATGAAATGTATAGAAGTTTCTGTTGTTTATCCAACTGCTTATGGTAAGAAAGTTGTAAGGTTACGAACTGTGGAGGCAAATCCTGATTTTATCGCATTTAGAGGGGTAATACAGGGTAATGTAAAAGATAAAGTTACATTATTAAATTTATCAGATGTTTTAGTAATTGTTGCAGAGAATGTTGGTTGTAGAGATTATACAGACACAAATGGTAATTATTTAATAAAAGTTCCGTATGGTAATTATACTGTAGTTGCATCAAAACGAGGATATTTTACTGGGCTACAACAAGTTTCTGTTGGTGCTAATCCGAGAACAGTTAATTTTGAACTACAGCCAATGTCTTCAGGGACTGTGTTTGGTTACGTATGGATGAACGATAGGATTTTAATTTCACAAGTAGTAGGTTCAACGAAAAATGCTGAAGGTTTCTCTCAAGAATATGTTGAACTTTATAACCCAACAACATTTTGGTGGCAGATGGCAAGAAGTGAGTACGAAGGGATCATTGGGTTAAAATATCAGTCAACTGGTGATATTACTATATCAAGTGTTCCATTAAGATATATAAATCTTTCAATACCTCCATTTTCATATTATTTGATTGCGAATACCACTACAATAACAGTTGCTGGAGTAACAGTACTAGCAGATGCTGTGTATTCAACCTCAGCAGTTGGTTCGTTAAATATAATTAAAACAAGGGAAGAAGATGGAGCACAATTTTCAGGTGGTGGTGTGGGAATATATTATATTTCTTCAGGTCAATGGATTGACATTGTAGGTTGGGATTGGAACGAAGGTGCTAAAACAGCACCAATCTATGAAACAGATGGTATTGATCAAGTTTTAGGTCTTGAAATTGATAAACAATATGTGAGAAAAGTTTCAACTTGGGGTGTTGTTTCTGGTTGGGGTAATGCATATGATTCTGATAACAACAACAAAGATTTTGTTGAATATAGAAAACCACTACAAATTCCACCACGAAATTCTTCATATTCTTTACCTCCGCTTACTGGAAGACCAGCAATAGGCGCGTATGTTTCAGCAAATGATGGTTTATCAACTGTGACTAACACTTATTCTGTTGGAACTCCACCTGTTGCATATTTTGAATTAGTTTCTTTAGCAACAGGAACCTGGAGTGTGTTTATTTCAAGTAATGAAAAGGTTATAAATATTGACAATGTTATAGTTCAAGCAGGTGGAAGAACAGGCGTGTTAAACTCTAATACTAATCCTTCTGCGTATTGCCCATTTTTTTATTCACAACTTCAAAATGTTGCTCAAGTTGGATTTATTTCAGGTAAAGTTGTTAATGTGTTAAACCAACCTTTAAGTAATATAAAAATTGTTGCGGGCGGTTCTGAAGCGTATACAAATACTTTTGGTAGATATCTTTTAGCAATTTCTACTGGTGTATATTCAGTTACTGCGAATCCTGGGAATTTAAATCCACAATATGTGTATCAAACAATTGATAATGTAGAAGTAAAAAGGGGAGTTATTACTTCAGGTATAGATTTTGTTTTATCTCAAGGAGGAAGAGTTACTGGTTTTGTTTCAAGGGATAAAGTTAATCCATTACCTGGTATTGTAGTACAAGCACAATCACAGGAAGGGTTTGTTTATGGAGAAGATGTTTCTGATAATGCTGGGAAGTTTATGATACCTAACCTTTCTTCAGGGACTTATTATATAAAACCGGTTTTAAGTTCAAAAGAAATTTCAACTCCTTCAGTTTCAACAGTTACGGTTTCAGCTGGCGTCACAGTTTTTGCAGGAACTTTTACTATAACAGGTGCACTTGGCAAAATTTCAGGTGTTGTGAAATACCAAGGACAACCAATTCAGTCAGGAGTTTTAATTATTGCAACAACTGTAGCTTTTACAGTACCACCTACTCTTTCAACTTCAACACTTACCGGTCCTGCATATTTTATTACAAATAGTTATGAAGATGGAACTTACAAGTTAGAAGTTATTGGTTCTACTACAACAAGATATAGAATCTATGGATATTATCCAATTTATGATGCGACAGGTAGACCAACAATACTTTCAACAACACTAACAAATATACAAGTTTTGCCAGGAAAAGAAGTTACAAATGTTAATCTTAATTTTTAACTAAGTTATGAACAAAAAAGGATGGACTTTGGTTGAATTAATGATTGTTGTAACAATGTTTGGTATTTTAACTTTATCAATATCCAATTTGTTGACACAGATATGGCGGTTCTACAGATTAACTTCTGCTCAAAAAGAACTTCAAGAAGAAGCAAGAACTATTATGGAAATTATAACAAGAAATTTAAGAAATGCGTATAATTCGTCAATTGTTATAAGCAGATATGATTCAAACCAACCACATTATTCAAAAGTTGATTTTGTTACAGTTGATGGTCATTTTGTTTCATATTATCAGATAAACCGTTCTTTGTATCAAAAAATTGATAACAATACAAAAGTTTTATCAAAAAGTGTCAAATACTTTGCTGTAATTTTCCCTCGGTCTGACGAAATGAATATTGTTTCAGTAGCAATAACACTTGAACGCGACCTTTATGATTTAAAAAAGAAAGCATTGCATATGGCATCAGAAAAAGTTATGGTGATGAATTAAACAAACAAGGTAAAAATTGTATGAATAACAAAGGACAAATTTTGCCTATAATAATTATAATTGCATTGTTCCTTATAATTATTATACCATCTATAGTTGAATGGTCAAGACATCAAACGAGAATGTCGTTCAAAATCCAAGGAAGGACTTTAGCAACAAATTTAGCAGAGGCTGGTATAAATCGTGGTTTGTGGAAGTTGAAAAGTTCTACTGCAACTTGGGATTTAGCTTCAAAAGGAGTTCCTATTGAAGGATACAATTTTGATGTTCTTTATAACGATATTCCAGGAGGTGTTTACAGAATAAAATTTTCAAGCGGTCCTGAAAGTAAAGAAGTAACAATTATTGCTGAAGGAAAGGATGAAAAAACAGGAGAAGTCCGTGCTATAAAGGCAGTATATAAAAACTTATGTATCCCAGGTTCTATTATATCAAAAGGTAATATTTATTTAGGTAACGCGTTTGAATGTCATTGGGGACCAGTTATGGCTTGGGGAAATATTGAATTAATAGATGCTGTTATTGCGAAAAAGTATTATCCGAGAAAGTTTGCACGTGGGGTTGTATCCTCGGTTTCTTCTTATCCAAGGGATACAAATGGTCTTAATCCACCTAATACTGATGGTCTTGAATGGTGGTCTGACTATCCAGTACCAGACCTTCCACAGTTTGATTTTGATGAATTAAGAGCCTCAGCTGATGTACCAATGGCAACATATCTTGAGAAAGTTTCTGAAGATTCAACTTATGAGTATTACCAATGGGTGAAAGTGTATCCAGTAGGTTCACCACCGCCTCCTAGATGGATTAAAACATTGCATCCATCTGTAACAATAATGAGTTCTGCTACTATTAACACATTAAATTTTTATGCATGTTCGTCAATGAATAGTTATAATGGACCAAAATACTGGCAAAGAGTGAATTACAGAAAAAATGATGGAGAAATAAGTTATACTGATTTAAGTAGATGTAATCTTAACCCTGGCCAAAATCATGATAGAAGACGACATTTTCAAAATCCATGGCGACATCCAGCAAAACTTGCAAACAGGGTTTGGTATTGGGATGGAGATTTAATAATGACAGGTGGTCCTGCTGAGGATGGTTGTGGGATAAAAGGTAAACTAATAATTCGTGGTAATTTTACAAATTATACTGGTGATAATCTTAAAGTTACAAATAATCCTGATACAGGTTTGATGTTATCCGAATGTAAAGTTCCACAAGAAGCATATTTAGAATACCAAAAAATTGATACTTCTCAAGCAAACCAGTATCCAGCGGATAACGGTTATAGATCAGTTCGTCCTACATTTAGTTTTGGTAACGAGACATGGTCAGGTGGCCCTGATGCTGAAAATACAGATGTAGGTCTTGCAGGATTTTTGTATGTAGGCGGTGATTATGATATGGAAGGACCGATGGATATATATGGTGCTGTATGGGTCGTAGGAAAAGTTTACCGAGGGACTGGTGTTTCAGAATATTCAATTATATTTTTTGATGAAAACTTGGATTTACCAACACTTAATGTTGTTTTAGTAAGAAAATCGTGGCAGACAATACCTCCAACAAATATTCCATGGTAGTTATTTGACAACTTCAGCAAATAAATCGTATGGGTTAAACAATTTTTTTGGTTTTACAGATATTATTTGTGAACAAATTGGTTGTGATATATAAGTTTTTCCATCAATTTCGGGACACTGAAATTCTGCATGGCCAAAGTTTGTATCGTCAAGAATTATAGAATAGATTTTGTTGAGACGTTCTAAATTTTTCTTATAAGTAATTTTTTGTTGTAACTCCATAATTTTTTTAAATCTTTCATCTTTTTCTTTTTTTAACACTTCGTTTTTAAAATTATATGCTGGTGTCTCTTTTTGTTTTTCAAATTTAAACACACCAAGCCAGTCAAACTCTATAGTTTTTATATCATTGTAAAGAATTTTGAAATCTTTCTTTGTTTCCTCTGGAAAACCAACCATTATTGTTGTTCGCAGAGTGATATTGTGTTTTTTAAGTTTTTCTATTAAATTTAAAATTTCTTTTCTTGTAATTTTGCGGTTCATAAGAGATAAAATTTTATCAGAAGTATGTTGTATTGGTAAATCAATGTATTTACAAACTTTTTCATTTGAAGAAATTTCTTTGATTAGTTCGTCATAAAAATGTGCCGGGTGTGTATAAAGAATTCTTATCCAGAAAAGATCCTTTATTTTTGAAAGTTGTCTTAGCAGTTTATGTAAAATTTGTTTTTTATAAATTTTTGTCCCATACAAAGTTGTATCTTGTGAAATAATAATTAATTCTTTTTTGCCATAAGAGACAAGTTTGTTCGCTTCTTCAAGAATATCTTCTATACTTCTTTCTCTATATTGTCCTCTTATGTTTGGGATCAAACAATAACTACATCTGTTGTTACAACCATCTGCAATTTTTAAATAAGCATAATTTTTTGTTGAAACAACTCGTGGAAGAGTACAACTTGGAATAAAATCTTTTTTTTCTGAAACATCAAAAATTTTTTGTTCTAAATTTTTTAATATTTTAGGTATTTGTTTATATTCTGATATTCCAAAAAAAGCATCTACTTCAGGATAAATTTTTTGCAAATTTTCTTTTTCAAGTTCTGGTAAGCAACCAACTACAATAAGTTTAAAATTTTTTTCTTTTTTTAATTTTACAAGTTTGTTAATATAATTTTTTGCTTCTTTTCTTGCAGAAGAAATAAAACTACAGGTGGACAAAATCACAACATCTGCTTCTTGTGGTGAAACAACAAAATTATGTTTTTTTTCATTAAGTAATCCACAAAGAATTTCTGTATCAACCAAATTTTTTGGACAACCTAAGGAAATTATGTTTATTTTCATAAAATTTAAAGATAAACAAGTTCAATATTATCAGTTTTTGTCCACACACCTATATTTTTGTTTTTTATTATACAGATAAACAATGTTTGTTCAAAACTTTTTGCAAACTCTATTGCAGGCTCTACATCTTTTTCTGTTTTTACTAAATTACAAGTTGCAGTTGCTAACGCGTCAGAGAAAGAAGCTGAGTTAGAAATAATTACAACAGCATCTGCTTTACCAAAACTTAATGAATGACCAATGTTGCCTGAAGATGTACAAATACCTAATGGTTGGTTTAAAACAGAAATTTTTATACCGAGCTTGTTCGTGAAAACAGATCCTTCACCTGCATAAATCCCAACAGTTATAGGTTCGTCTATATATGCAAAAATATCACCACCGTTTTCTATAATAAAAAATTTTTTTAAGTTTTCTTTTTCTATAACTTTTAACATTTTTTTGCCTAAAAATTCTGCAATAGTTCCTGCAACAGATGCCATAGGACCTACTGTTTTAACAATTTTTGCGGTTTCTGCCATATATGAAACAATTTTTGGCGAATTTTTTTCTACTTCAATTGGTTTTAACGATGTAAGAAATTCAGGATGGTTTTTAATATAATTTTCTAATGGTTTTCTTATAGCAACAAGGTTTCTTAAAATCTGTGATGAAAAATTTTTTGGCGATTTTATAAACAAAGAAGTTTCTTTGTATACAACTTCGTAGGAAAAAATATCGTGTTGGTTTGAAGATAATAAATTTATTCTATATTTTAACATTGTAATTATTAATTTCAAACAACTAACTTTATAGCTTTTGGAGGACAGACTTTAACACAAAGTTCGCAAGCAATACATTTTGATTTATCAAAACTTACAAGATGTGTTTCTTTATCCATTCTCAACGCGCCAACTGGACATATCGGTACACAAACACCACAATGATAACAGATCTTTTCGTCAAATTTTATGTCTTTACTTAACGGTTGAACTTCAATACCAAGTTTTTTCAAAAATTTTAATCCTTCATCAAAATTTTGTTTACTGCCAGAAAGTTCTAAAACTAAAACACCTTCTGCTTCAGGTTGTATACTTGCTTTCAAGATGTTTATCATTAAATCGTAATCTTTGACAAGATGGTAAACTACAGGTCTGTCTATTAAATGTTTTGGAAATTTTAATACAAGTTTTCGTGAAATTTCGTGTTTTATCATTCTTGAGTTCCCTCTTTTTTAGGTTGTTGTACAATTTTCCCTGAAAATGCAGAACAAATTTTCTCTACTAATGGATCAACTTGTGTGGTTTTTTTAGGTTTTATAACAACAGTTTTTTGTTGAGTTTGTTGTGTCGGTTGAGTTTGAGCTATTGATTCTTTTTGTTCTTCAAAAACTAATTTTTTGTTTTGTTTAACATCATAACAAACTTTTATTGTTTTACCAAAATTTGCTTTTATAATTTCTTCTAAATTAATATTTTGTATCTGTAAAGAAACAAGAAGATATTTGTTTGGTAAAAAAACAGTTAAAGTATCGTCATTTAAACTGACTTCAGATTCTGCTAATATAGGATAACTTAATGGTTTTTCTACTCTTATTATTTCTAAAAGTTTATACCAGAATTCTTCTGGGTTAAGAATTTCTTTAGATTGTTGTGGTTGCTGAGTTTGTACAACTTTAGCCTGTTGTTTTTGTTGAGTTAAACTTTGTTGTTTAAAAGAAACGTTTTGTTCTGTAGTTTGTGTGGTTGATTGTTGAATTTGTGATGTTTCAAGAAGTTTTATAAGTTCATCAATTTCTTTATATTGTGAAGTTAACCTAAGAGTATAAATTTCAAATAATGTTTTTGGATATTCCACACGTTTTATTTCTTCTGTTAATCTTATTAGTTGTTGAATAATAGCTACAACTTGTTCAGTAGAGTATTTATCTTTGAATAGTTCAACGTTGTATACTGAGCTGTTTATATCAGAAACTTTTTTGTATAAAAGGCCATGGAAAAACTCAAGTAAATCTTTTGAAAATTGTATCAGGTCTATACCAGAATAATAAATTTCGTTTATATAATCAAACAAAACTTTTGGTTCTGCTTTTGATAAAAGTTCAACATATTTGTGGACAAATTCTGTTGGTGTATAACCTAAAATTTGGCGGACAGTTTTGCTGTCTACAACATCATAAATTTCTGTAAGAGATAAAATTTGGTCTAACAAACTTAACGCGTCTCTTACTGAGCCTGTTGAAAGTTCTGAGATAAGTTGTAACGCATCATCTGTGATTTTATTTTGTTTATTTTCTTGAATAACAACGTTTTTTAGTTGGTTAAAAACAACAGTTGTTGGAACTGGCCTAAAATGAAATACTTGACATCGTGAAACAATTGTTAATGGTAAAGCGTTAAATTCAGTTGTTGCTAAGATAAAAACAACATATGATGGCGGTTCTTCAAGAGTTTTAAGTAAAGCGTTGAACGCAGCATCTGTTATTTGATGTGCTTCATCAATTATATAAACTTTGTATTTACATTTTACTGGTACATATTTTACTGATTCTCTTAACGAACGTATATCGTCAATACCACGGTTAGATGCTGCATCTATTTCTATAATATCAACGGAACTACCTTGGGTTATATCAACACAATTAGTACATTTATTACATGGTTCAAAATCTTCAGTAGGATTTAAACAATTTAAAGCTTTTGCTAAAATACGTGCAGTAGATGTTTTCCCAGTACCACGCATACCAGAAAAGATCAATGCGTGCCAGATCTTGTTTGCTTTTAGTGCATTTTTTAAAACAGAAACAATATGTTGCTGCCCTATAAGTTCAGAAAATTTTTGTGGTCTATATTTTCGTGCTAAAACTAAATAGCTCATAATATTAGTTGATGGGTTAATGAGTTAGTGAGTTTAGAGTTTTATAACTCATAACTAATAACCAATAACTCATTAACTAATCACTGATTAAATTATACAAATATTGTAAAGTATTATCAATGTTTGGAGATTCATAAATACTTCTGCCAACAACGATATAATCAGCAACTGAAATAATATCTTTTATAGAAGAAACTCTTTGTTGATCTTTTTGTAACGGCAAATCACCAAGATTAACACCAGGAACTAAAGTTAAAAAGTTTTCTCCACAAGTTTTTTTAACCAACTTAACTTCTTTTGGTGAACATACAACACCATCGACACCACATTTTTTTACTAATTTTGCTAAGTTTAAAACAACAGATTTTGTCTTTGTATTAAAACCCAATTGTTTTAAATCTTTGTCTGACAAACTTGTTAGTATTGTTACAGCAAAAATTATTGGTTTTTCTTTAAATTCATTAACAGTTTTTTTTACTTCAAACAACATTTTTTCTCCACCTAAGGAATGTACAGTGAACGCAAAAATCTTGTATTTTTGTAAAATCCCTTTGACTGCTTTTGCAACCACTGAAGGTATATCATGAAATTTTAAATCAAGAAGAACTTTAAGGTTCTGTGAAGTTATATAATTTATAATTTCAGGATGAGTATCAAAAAGAAGATGGCCAATTTTAAAAATTTCAAACCCATATTTCTTTGCTTTTTTTACAACATATTTTGCTTTCTCTATATCTGTATCAAGTGCAACAACAATCTTTGATTTCATTTATAAGAAATCGTATTTTTGTTAGAAGATAACAGTTTTTTTTGTATGCTTATTATTTTTGAAATATCGTTCCATGCAAGATCAATAAGTTGTGGTAAAATTTTTAAATCATAAAGTTTTTTTTCAGCAGTGTATTGTAGTTCAACCAATTCTTTGTCTTCAGTCATTACGACTACCATATCAACTTCAGCGTTGTTATCTTCTTGTTGACATAAATCAACAACTTTTTTGCCGTTTACCATACCTACAGAAATACTTGCTAAAAATTTTTTTATTGGATTTGTTGACAAAACATTGTCTTTCATAAGTTTTTTGCATAAATCGTATAATGCAATAAAAGCACCGTTTATTGCAGCGGTACGTGTCCCACCATCTGCTTGTAAAACATCACAGTCAATTATTATAGTGTTAGGTCCTAAAAGTTCTAAATCTACAACTGCTCTTAACGACCGACCTATAATACGAGAAATTTCTTTTGTTCTGCCAGAAGTAAGTTGTTGTTGTCTTGAATTTCTTTGTTGGGAAGATGATTGTGGTAACATAAAATACTCTGCTGTTATCCAGCCAGAGTTTGTACCTTTAAGATGTGGTGGTTGGCCTGGTTGTATCGTAGCATTACATAAAACCTGTGTGTTACCCATACAAAACAAACATGAACCTAAAGCAAACTTGTTGTATTTTCTTATAATTTTTATTGGTCTCATAGTTTTATAGTTAGTTGTAGACCTTTGTCTGCTATATATAATTTAGTTGTAATAGAGGTTTTTTAAAACCTCAATAAAATACTCCAACTTTTAGGAAACCGATGAAAGAGCGTTTACGCTACCAAAATGTCATTGCGATTGGCGTAGCAACAAAGTAATTTCATCGTAAAAATAAATTGCTACAAGTCGACAAAGTCAACCCTCGCAATGATAGATAAAAAGATATTGCTACATCCGCAAAAATGCAGGATCACAATGACAAAAAAGAGAGTTTTCAGTGCTTTCCTTACTTTTATAATTTTTTATTCTTAAGGGCTATTTCATTTTTTCACTTTAACATAGTCGGGACTAGAAAGTCCTTCCTACAAACTGTTATAAAGTTTTTAATAACTCTTTAAGTTTTTCTATATATCTACCTGAAACAATATCAAGTTTTTTAAACGATGCACAAATTACAGGTTTTTTGTTACACAAAGATTCAAGTTTTGAAAAAAATTTTTTATCACCAACACCACCCATTGTACAAAAAAATGAGACAGATTTAAATTTTTCATAAAATTTTTTTACAAAAGTTCTTGTAGCTGGTGGTAAATTCATTGCCCAAACAGGACTACAGATTATGATATGTTCATATTTTTCAATGTTTGTTTTTAAAGGTTTTATTTCAGTAAATTTTTCTTTTGCTGCGTCAAAACCAGATTTTAAAAAACCTAATAAACCTTTTCTTTCTTTTAATTCTATAATTTCTTCTATATCACAATTTAAAATTTCAGCAATTTTTTCTGCTAAAATTTTTGTTGTCCCAGTGTGTGAAAAATAAACAACTAAAAAATTTTTGTTGTTTTGTCCCATATTTTTATTCTATATCTGTTAAAACTTTTCTTAATTTGTTAATTTTTTCTATATTAAGTTGGTACAACTCTTTTGTTCTTTCAACTTCTGATTTTGGCGCTTTAGTTAAAAATTGTTGGTTGTTAAGTTTTTGTTGTAATGTAGAAATAAATTTTTCAAGTTCAGAGATTTCTTTTTTTAGACGTTCTTTTTCTTTATCAAAATCTATCATCCCTTCAAGAAGGACATAAAGTTCTGCTGTACCATGTTCTTTTGTTATTTCAAAAACAGCTGTTGATGAATGTTTTGGTTTTTGAAACTCTTGTTCTTTTTTGTTTATAAGATTTATTTCGTTGACAAACGCAAGACGCTGGATGTAAGAGACAAAATTTTTTAATGTTTCAACTACTTTTCGGTTTTCCACAACAATTATTATATTTGGTTTCAAATTATTTTGTAGTTTAAACTCGTTTCTTATAGTTCTTATTTCTGAAATCATGTTTTTTGTTAACTCAAAAAATTTTACTTTTTCAAAGTATGGTTCAAATTTTGTTTCATCTAATGTTGTAAATGAAGTTTCAAGAATACTTTCTTTTTCTTCAGGCAAAAGTTTTTTTATGTTTTGATAAACATATTCTGTAAAAAATGGTGTTATTGGATGAAGAAGTTTTAGTATTTTTTCTAAAACAAAAATTAACAAACCTAAAGTATAAACTTTTGAGTTTTTATCTTGTAAGTTTATTTTTGCAACTTCTAAATACCAATCACAAAATTTAAACCATATAAATTCATAAAGTTCGTTTGCAATATTCCCCAACATATATTTTTTGTAAAGTTCTGTGATGTTAGAAACTAAATTTTTAAGTTCGTACAAAATCCAATGTTCTGCAATACCAAAGTTAGGTTCGTTGAAGTTAGAAGAAAAATCCTTAATCCAAGATTTTATATTTTCATAATCTTGTTCTTGAATATTCAACATTATGAACCTTGTCATATTATAAATTTTGTTCATAAAATTTCTTGATGAAACAAAACTTTCCTCAGCGATATGAAGATCTCTTCCAGCAGTTGTTGCTGAAACTAATGAAAACCTTAACGCGTCAGTACCATATTTTTCTACAATATCAAGCGGGTCTATAACATTACCTAAAGATTTTGACATTTTTTTACCATGAATATCTCGTACTATACCATGAACATAAACTTCTCTGAATGGCACTTCGTTTAAGAAATGTAGACCCATCATTATCATTCTTGCAACCCAAAGATATAAAATTTCATACCCAGTAACTAAAATCTGTGTTGGATAAAAGTATTTTAACTCAGGATTGTTTTCATCAACTCCCCAACTGAATACTGAGAATGGCCACAGAGCAGATGAAAACCATGTGTCTAAAACATCGTTGTCTTGGACTAAATTTTTTGCACCACATTGAGGACATTTATCCGGTTTTGTATCAGAAACAATTGGTTTACAAGTTTCATTCTCACAATACCATATTGGTATTCTATGTCCCCACCAGATTTGTCTTGAAATACACCAATCTTTAATGTTTTCAAGCCAGTTTAGAGTATATTCTTTATAAACCTCAGGGTAATACACAACTTTTCCTTCAGAAATAGCATTATATGCTTTCTTAGCAATTTCTTTCATTCTTACAAACCATTGTTTTGAAGTAAGTGGTTCAATGACAGTACCACAGCGATAACATATCCCAACATTGTGTGTATAATCTTCAATTTTTTCTAAAAGTCCTTGTTGTTTTAAATCTTCAATAACTTTTTTCCTGCATTCAAACCTGTCAAGTCCACTATATATACCTACATTTATCATTTTACCATTTTCATCTATAACTTTTATAACTTCAAGATTATGTCTTTGTGCAATATCAAAATCAGCTGGGTCATGAGCTGGTGTGACTTTTACAGCGCCAGTGCCAAATTCTGGTTCAACAACATCGTCAGCAATAATTTTTATAACTCTGTTCATCAAAGGTAACACAACTTCTTCGCCAATCAGATTTTTATATCTTTCATCCTTAGGATTTACAGCAACTGCAGTATCACCGAGCATTGTTTCAGGACGTACTGTTGCTACTGTGATTGAACCTTCTTTGTTTTTAAAAGGATATTTTATATACCAAAGATAAGATTTTTCTTCTTTGTATTCAACTTCAATATCAGCAAGTGCAGTTTGACATCTTGGACACCAGTTCACAATTCGTTCACCACGATAAATATATCCTTGTTCAAACAAAGTTTTGAATGCTTTGTATACAGCTTTTGAACAAACTTCGTCCATTGTAAATCGTGTTCTTTCCCAATCACAAAGACAACCTAAGTATTTAAGTTGATGAAGTATTGTATCACCAGTTTCTTTTCTCCAGGTCCACATAAATTCTAAAAATTTTTCTCTACCTAAATC
>Ga0272449_1001851_pt1 | contig 20708 bp, 20 predicted proteins | sample YNPCB0241_FD_198679 | JGI IMG/M metagenome (GOLD analysis project Ga0272449, IMG submission 198679) | Hot spring sediment microbial communities from Yellowstone National Park, WY, United States - YNP-CB-024-1 | ecosystem: Environmental > Aquatic > Thermal springs > Hot (42-90C) > Sediment... | reverse complement strand
ATATAAATTTTTAAATACAGCTATTAACTCTAAACAGTTGTGTAGTAGCCATGATACTAACAACTCAAGATGTAAGAGATATGGCTTTGGGAGCTGCAATACTTGGTGCTGGTGGAGGTGGAGATCCATATATAGGTATGTTAATGGCTATACAAGCCATTGAAAAAGGTAAAAAGGTTGAGCTTATAGAACCTGATGTCGTTGACGATAACGACTTTATAGTGCCTGTTGCTATGATGGGGACACCAACAGTGTTGATAGAGAAGATCCCAGGTGGTGATGAGGTTATATGGGTTTTGCGTAGCATTGAGAAATATTATGGAAAAGAAGCAAACTATGTAACGCAGATAGAAGCTGGTGGGGTTAATTCTATGATTCCAATAGTAGCTGCTGCATATACAGGTAAACCTCTACTTAATGGTGATGGCATGGGGAGAGCTTTTCCAGAGCTTCAAATGGTTACATTTCATTTAATTGGTGTTAAAGCCACACCCATGGTTCTCTCTGATGAGAGGGGAAACTCTGTCGTTCTCGATACCATTGATAATTTCTGGGCTGAGAAAATAGCTAGGGCTATCACTATAAAGTTTGGTGGATCTGCATATATAGCTATATATGCAATGAGTGGTAGAGATTATAGGAGAGGTGTGGTTAGAGGCACACCTACACTTGCACTAGAACTTGGTAGAACTATTAGAGAGGCTAAGAAGAGAGGGGTTAATATATTTGACGCTATTCTAGATATTGTTAAGGGGTTTATGATATTCAGGGGTAAAATAGTTGATGTGGCGAGATTCAATTTAGGGGGGTTTGCTAGAGGTGAGGTAACTATAGAAGGATTCGACGAGTTTAAAAACTCTAAAATGGTTATAAGATTTCAGAATGAGAATCTTGTTGCTATAAAAGATGGAGAGATCATAGCTACAACACCAGATATAATTTCTATACTCGATATCGAGACCGCTAAACCAATAACAACTGAGAGACTTAGATATGGACTTAGAGTAACTGTTATAGGTATTCCATGTGATGAGAAGTGGAGATCTGAGGAAGGGATTAAAACTGTAGGGCCAAGATATTTTGGATACGATGTTGACTATATACCTATAGAGATGCGCATAAAAAGGGTGTAGACCATGGCTAGATATATACTTGGGGTAGATGTTGGAAGTACACATACAGATGCTGTAATTGTTGACGATAATGGAAACTTCATTGGTGGAGCAAAAACCATCACTACACCAGATGTTACAACAGGTATTATAAACTCTATGAAGCTTATCCTTGAGAAGTCAAAAGTTAATAGAGATGAAATTGCAGCTGTATCTTTTGGAACAACACATATAATAAATGCTATTGTTCAACGTAGAAATCTTGGAAGAGTTGGTGTAATTAGAATAGGAGCTCCCGCTACAAGGTCTGTTGACCCAGGTATGGACTGGCCTGATGACCTAAGAAAAACTGTTATAGCTGGCTATACTATTTTAAGAGGGGGTCATGAATACACTGGTGAACATATAGTTGAGCTAGATAGAGAGGGTGTTATTAAAGCTCTTAATACATTTAAAGAAATGAAGGTCGATGCTATAGCTGTTACATCTGTTTTCTCAATTGTGAATCCAGAACATGAGTTGTTTGTACAAGAAAAGGCTAGGGAGATAATGCCTGAAACACCTATAGTTTTGTCGTGTGAAATAGGCTCTGTAGGCTTGCTTGAAAGAGAAAATGCTACCATACTTAATGCAGCTGTTTTAAAGGTTATGCAAAGAGCTATAAAAGCACTTGAAAACGCTCTTCAAGATCTAAATCTAGGTCATGCAAAGATGTTTTTTGCTCAAAACGATGGTACTGTAGCTGCAAAGGAATATATAGCTAAATATCCTATATTTACTGTAGTGGCACCTATATCTAATAGTATTAGAGGTGCATATGTTCTTACAAAAATATCAGATGCTATTGTTGTTGACACAGGTGGAACAACATCTAACATAGGTGTTTTAAGGAAGGGTTATCCTAGAGAAGCTTTAGAGATAGAGATAGCTGGTGTAAGAACGAATATTAGATCTCCAGATGTTGTAGCTGTTGGCTTAGCTGGAGGTAGCATTGTTAAGGTCTATGGAGAAAATGTTGTGATAGGTCCTGAAAGTGTCGGCTATAAACTTGTTGAAGATGGTATTGCATGGGGTGGAGACATTCTTACAGCAACAGATATAGCTTTAGCTAAAGGAGTTATGACAATAGATGATCCTAGATGCAAACCTGAGCTAGCTAGGCAAAAGATAGATCCTAAACTAGTTGAAAAGACTTACGAAAAAATGGTGAAGATGCTTGAAGACTCTATAGATAAGGTAAAGACAAGTCCAGAACCTGAAACAGTTATACTAGTTGGTGGAGGCTCGGCTATGTGGCCACGTAAACTAGCAGGTGCAAAGGAGGTTATAAGACCTGAATATGCACAATATGCAAATGCTGTTGGAGCAGCTACAGCATTAATTGGAGCCTCTGTAGAGAAGGCTTTTTCATATGAAGCGATATCGAGGGAAAAAGCCATATCTATTGTAGTGGATGAGGCTAAAAAGAGAGCTATAGAGGCAGGTGCAAATCCATCAACACTCGATGTAGCTGAAGTAGAGGAAATAGCAATGCCATATCTACCAGGAAATGCTGTAAAGATAAGGGTAAAGGTTATAGGTAAGCTAAAGCTCTGATTTCTAAAAGGGAACATCACTCTTTAGAGCGGAGAAGAATCAGATAGTTTAAATATGGTCTATGTTTTTAACTCTTTAACTCTATCTATAAAATCTTTTCTAGATTTTAGATCTATTAAAAGTTCTTTCCAATCATCTATTACCTTTCTATATATATCTAGCTTTCTTCTAAAGCCAGGTAATATAGCCTCTGCATAGTTTAGAGTGCTTAGCAAGTCATATAGATGCTCAGCCTTCTCTAAAAATCTAAAGCTTTCATCAATTCTATTGCTTTTTAGAAGCTCAAGCGAGTATCTCTTAAGCTCCCCAATAACATCTGCTAAGCCAAGTATATATGCAACTGGATGAACCATTAGCTCTTCTAACGATATAAACCTCGACTCCTTAATAATACTATAAAGCTGTAGGGCTTCAACATATTCAGCAGCTATTGAATACAGCAGATTAGAGTAGTAGAGCTCTGGAACATTCCTAACAATGTTATTTAACTCTATAAACTTGTTTTTAAGATCTAAAACAGCTTTAGATGCATCTCCACCACGGATGCAAACATATACAACCCTTCTACATAGATTAACAACATCTCTACTATATTTAATTAAATGATCTCTAAAAACTTCAATTTTATCTAGATAGCTTTTTACAAACTGCAGATCATTTTCAGACAACATCTTCACCTAACCCAATATTTTATTCATAGGTTTATAAATTAATACCCTAAACTATGCCAATTCTATCCAACCTCTTCCCCACCTTAAAGGGTGAAGGTTCACCTTAGAGGGTTCACCGGTTCTCCACATCTATTTGGGTTTACATCTGTAAATAGCTTTGAAGAATGTTATAAGTAGTGTTGCTTTATAGATCAATTCTTTGTCGATATATTATTAATATACTGTTTAATTGATGTAGTTTTAAATATATGTTTATATATTTTTTATTTGTTTATATCTAATAAAAAGTTTATATTTCTGCCTATAGAGTATCTCTAAAAACCTGTAGGTGTAGAAATTGCCAAAAGACCCTGGGATACCACTTACATGGCCAAGATATGTATGGTTAGACGGATCTATTGTTGAATGGGATAATGCCAAGGTTCATGTTTTTGTCCACGGCCTTCACTATGGAACAGGGGTTTTCGAAGGTATCAGAGGATACTATAACGAGGGTGTTATAAAGGTCTTTAGACTTGAAGATCACATTAAAAGATTATTTAGATCTGCAAAGATGGTATATATGGAGATACCATATAGCATTGAACACTTAATTAAGGCTGTTACAGATGTTGTTCGTCTCAATGGCTTTAGAAGCGATATCTATATTAGACCAATAGCTTTTAGAGGCCTTGGTAGTTTTGGTTTAAGAGCTAGAAACCCAGTTAATGTTGCTGTTATTGCGGTAGAGTTTGGTAAATATCTTAAACCTGAAGGCATAAGATGTATGATATCTTCTTGGAGAAAGCCTGCAGGAGACTCATTTCCTATAGAGGCTAAGGCCACGGCGAACTATTTACTGTATCATTTATCTTCGCTTGAAGCTGCTGACCATGGATATGACGAGGCTATATTACTTGATGCTGAAGGTTATGTGGCTGAGGGATCTGGTGAAAATATATTTATTGTTAGAAATGGTGAATTGATAACCCCACCTATATACAGTGGTATTCTTGAGGGAATCACAAGAGATACTGTTATTAGATTTGCAAAAGAGGTTCTTGGTATGGAAGTTATAGAGAGAAGGATAAAGAAGGTAGAGCTATATATAGCAGACGAGGTGTTTTTAACGGGAACAGCAGCTGAGATAACACCTGTTGTAGAGATAGATGGGAGAGTTATTGGAGATGGAAAACCAGGTGAGGTGACAAAGAAGATCATTGATATATATAGAAAGATAGTGCTAGGAAAAATTGAAAGGTATAGAAATTGGGTAACTGAGGTATCAGTAGCGTAAACAGCAATGATTTCTACAAAAGCTTAGAATAATAAAAAATGTTTTTAATATTAAATAGATATTGCTTATTTCTCCTTTCCTGCTTCAATTAATACTTTCCTAACTAGATAGAAAGCTATTGGTATTAACACTACTCCAAATGCTATGGCAATACCTATTGAAAGCATTCTAAGCACGTCTCCAACGACTGCAAATTGACTGAATATAGCTGAGAGTCCTATTATTATAAATATTATAACTACTAAGAACTGTACAAATGGTGCTAGCTTTCCAAAATCTGGGTGAGTAGATATTATAGTTTTAAATACATCTACAACAACTATAACTCCTAAAGCTATTGCTGTTGCACCGACAAGCAATGGATAGATCAATGCAGAGGGTATTCTTAATAAGGTAAATGCAATTGTTAATATTATTGCTACTAAACCAACTAGAATAATATTTTCAATAAAGCTTGCAAGAGATTTGTATTGTTCTCCAAAACCTGTGCTAAGAATTGAACCTATATATCTAGCTAGAGATATCGCTAATACAAGGCCAAGGGTTATAACAGCTATACCTCCTATAAGATAAGGTAGATATCCAACAACACTATATATCAGCTCACCCGCTGCTCCACCTATAGGTATATAGCTTATAGCTGCAACAAGAGAAATCGATATTATGAATGCTTTTGTCAAGCCGCCAATAAGACCAGAGAACTCAATTCCAAGAGAAGCAAATGTTTTACCTATAGCTGTAGCTTTTAAAGGTCCTTCAACATATCTTCTAAGAACTCTTGTAACAATATCACCAACAACTATACCTATTACAACTCCAATAACTATCCAGATTATAGCAGCTATAACGCCAGGTAGTGTGTTTACAAACGATCTCCATAGAGCATTAAACGCCTCTTCAACACCTGGCATATATTACCCACCTAGCTAAATCTATATATCAGACTTATATATAAGTCTTTATAACAATAGATCTACATTTAAACATTTTTATATGGGATGAAACATTGAAGAAATCTAAATAGGTTTGTTTTACATTTTTAGCTAGAAAGAAATTTCTTTTAATTTAACTTCTTCTCTATCTAAATTATTTTTGATGCGGATAACACCCTAGAGATCTCATCTATGTATTCCTTCTTTATATACCATTTAATTGGATTTTCTCCAACCTTTTCTATAACTCCATAGCTTAGTAATCTATATAGCCTTTTCCATATCTGTTTATATCTCACCTCTTTATCAATTTCCCTTCTTATAGCTCTATATATTTCAGGTGTTGAGAGAGCTTTTGAAGCATCTAATGCTTTATCCCTATATAGAATCTGTAGAATAGCTATATACAGCCTATCAACAACTATTATATCCCATATATTACTCTCAGCTTCATTTCTATCTATATCTATCTCAAACTCCATACCAAACACCACAAACTTTCTATCTAAATGATTATATCTAGAAGCTAATAATATATCACACCCATGTAAACACAATATACTGCTTTATTCTTACCTATATAGCCTTCCTCACATTTAAAAGAAGCATAACAGCATTGGTTTTGCTAATAAGTTTAAATACAATATAGAGTCTTGGATGAAGAGTCTCATGGCATTGGACTCGACAGGAATCCGTGAGATGTAGATGAAGCTAGCGATCCTATACAGAGGTGAAGCGTGTCGCTAACAAAATTATAGGTATTCAAAGATATCGTTAATGGGCTGAAACACCTAGCTTTAAAATCACAAACAATAAAAATTTATAGGTATCGTAGTGTGGAAATGATTTTGTATTCAATGATTCGATTTTTTCTTAATATCTTCAAGTGAATTCAATAGATATTCAATATTGTTGGTAAATATATCTGGTTTTTGACCAACACCTATTCTAAGATAGCCTTTGTATTCAAAGCATTCACCTGGTATAACTAAAGCGCTATATTCTCTATATAGTGTATATGATAGTGAAAGTGTGTTGTTGGTCCATGGAACCTTTACCCATATATATGCACCTGCAGAAGGCTTGTTTATCTCTATTATATCTCTTTTGTAGAGTTTTTCCATTAAAATTTCTAGGTTCTTCTCAACTATTTTTCTAGCTCTATCTCTCAATCTCTCAATATTTCTTTTCGTCAAGATTTTTGAAGCTATATAGTCGCTTAGTATTGATGGAGCTATAGTTGTATAGTCCTTTACACCTAACATTCTATCTATATATCTGGATGATCCTGTAGCAACCCATCCTATTCTTAGCCCTGGAAGACCATATACCTTAGAAAGCCCCGATATAGCTATAAAGCCTTCACTATCTGCTACTTCTGCAACACTGCTTTTAGATTCATTTCTTTCAGAGCCCCAATAAACCTCATCAAATATCAATATAGCTCCTATCTTCTCAGCTTCTTCGGCTAGTTCTCTAAGCTCTTCTCTCTTCATATATGAACCTGTAGGGTTATTAGGATCATTTACAAAGATTGCTTTAGGTCTATAGCTTCTCATATATTCAATTGCCTTGTCTATTGGAAACCTCCAATCTGGTGGTTCTCTCCATAGATATATAGCTTTAGCATTTACCCACTTTAAAAGTCCTGGAACCTGCATATAGTTAGGTACATCAACAAGCACAACATCCTTTGATGAAATAACGCTAAGTACTGTGATGAAATTAGCTTCAGCAGATCCATTGGCAACCAATATATTATCTGGCTTCACAGCTTCTCTATAGAGTTCAGATATCCTTTCCCTTAACTCAGGAGATCCTCTGGTCCATCCATATCCGATATCAAGAGAAAGAATGCTATTGAGGTCAACACCATATTCCTCCAATTCAATTAATTTAAGTGGATGTACACCACTTTCGCTAAGCACAACCCTAGCTATATTTTCATGTAGGCTTTGCCACCTCTCTAAGCAAAAATATGGTAAACCATCTAAAACTTCTCCAAATAGCACCTTTTGAAGCTCTTTAGGGAGATCCAATTGCTGCACCTTAAAATACTAGATATCGATATACCAACAATAAAAACGTAGCGTTGCAAACTATAAAGCAGTTAAAGAACCAGTAATAGATTTAACTAAATTCAACTCTTTTCAAACCTCTTAAGCTCTGCTATAACCTTTGGCACCTCCCTCCCATCAACAACAGCATATATCTTAACCCTTTTCCTACCAAAATCATCAACAATAACATTCCTTGCTCCACAATACAAACACTTAAACGTCTTACTACCCTCCTTAACCGCTACAAAATTTCCACATTTTTCACATTTCACAATAATATATCGAACCATCATAAACACCTAAAAAGCTCAATATTTCTAGATTTATACAATTTGTATTAGTTCATATTAATCCTCAGCTATTATTACTACAAACCCTTCTCTATTTATCTATTGATTACCACTACCAAAAATATTTAAGTTCAAACTTAGCTTAAATAAACATACTGTAAATAAAGAAATTAATTTAGGTGAATATATTTGGTAATGTGGAAATGCACTGTTTGTAGATTCATATCAGAGGGTCCTGAAGCACCAGATAAATGTCCTAAATGTGGAGCTCCAAAAGAAAAGTTTATGAAACTAAGTAATGAAGAGGAGGAACTTATCATAAGATCTAGACCATCAAATAATTTGCATATAGAGGCATATACAATTCTTCAAAGACTTTTAGAAATAGCTGAAAAAGGCATTAAAGATAATTTAGATCCACCATGTTTAAAGATTTTTACTGAAGAGAAAGAATTTGCCATTAAAACAATGCAGAAAATAAAAGCAGAACTTGAAAACCATGTAATAAAGGGTAAATGGGGATAATCATCAAAGATGTTTCATAGAATTTAATGCATTGGTATAAGAATAAATATTTTTCTATTTAATTTCCACAAGCTACATATAAAGCTGATATGAATTTCTAAGACTTTTACATATTTACAGTTTATATAGATTCCGCAACAGTTGCTATGGTTTTTAGTTCATGGACTAGAAATGGGGAAGGAGTGAAGCGTCATAGACTTACCAATAATATCTAGCAATGTTTGCAGCATAAATATCTTAAATAGATTTACCGCATCATCAGAGTTTAGAAGAAAAACATAGATATTTTATATTATATATACGTATAAAGAACTAAACAAAATGGTGGATAAAGGAAATCCTATAGCTCTATCAGCATTAATAGAAGGAATAGCTATAATCACAAACAAAGAAGTTGAAAAATTAAAAGAAAAAGCATTGAAAACATACAAAAGAACTGGAAGGGCATGGACTGCAACCTCTCTGTGTTAAAAAGGAAATTTGTTGCAAAGTTTTCAATTGTTTAAAATAGATATATGTTTTAAACCATAGCTATCTCTTCTTGAGGAAAATCTATTTTAATGTTTTTCAAAACATTTTCCTTCACATCAGCAAATTTAAATAGAGCACTATCTATAGAAAATTTTTGTGGTTTATATGGAGATAGAATGCGATGAATATGTTAAAACACATCCATACAGATTTTGTAGAGATTTTTGTACTGAAATGTCGATAGATAAAGAAGCCTTCAACATTTGTGTTGAAGACTGTGTTAAAAAGATTGAAACTATGTGTAGATAAATCTCTGAAAATCTTATAGAATAATAGTAATAGCTACTATGATAAAGTATTATTTTCTCCCTAATTAAAAGGAAGAGACTCAGCTCTTCACATACCTTAAGTATTTATAGACATACTTCTTGTAGAGGTTAATGATCGCTATTACATCTATATCTCCTATGAAACAATATCTCTTACACTTTAGTACTCTCTATATCTATACCAATTTATTGTCACATCTAGGATACTTTGGATGTAGAAAAGGTTTATTGGTGTCTTTCTAAGACTGTTTATAATTAGACAATACATATTAGTAATAGAGGATTTCCGAGGCAATTATCTGTGGATAGCTGTGGTTATTTGTGAATGCTTTGCTATAATCTTTGCGATGGAGAACTGCAAAGAGATCAGTATAGCTCAAACTTATTGCATAATCCTTATTTATATTCTTCATCTCATTGTATTTGTTTTCTTCTAACGGTAAAGTGTTAGCCCTATAGGTGTATATAGTGATTGCAATGAGTGGTGTGAGGCGGTGATGTAGCTATAGCGGGTATAGTAGGAAAACTATAAAGATTGTGGATACAATGTTCGAGATTATACCTATGGTTTTTACGTGGAGCTCGCTTCTATTGCTATTTAATGCTATATTTCTTCTCTGTCTGTACAATGAGAAAGATGCATAGAGATATACAAGTGCTGTTCCAAAAGATGCAATGTTTACAAACCATAGCAGACCTCAATTGATACAATGAGGTATAAAGCCACCAACCAATAATAAAACCATGTAGCTCTCCAAAAACTCTATAAGCCCATCTATACTCACCGCCAGCCCCAGATATATAGGAGATAAGCAGAGAATAGCCCAAAGCAATAGGTAAAACCATTAACCCCTATATAAGCAGCGATAAAAGTGTCCCCAAGGACTACTTATCTCAAGCCAATCAGCAGTTAAAGTAAAAACACCCCAGCCAATATTAGAAGGGTGGTGAGGGCTTGGAGAGAAATTGATGAGCCCAGGGACAGTCTTAAACAACGCTGAAAAACCCTAAACAACCACTCTCAAGTGAACGATAATGGTGAAAGCTTTTAGTTATGCAGTTCCAGTTAAACTGGGACATGTATAATGAAAACTTGATGTATATTTAGATTTCTTTCAAAGCTTTGGAGCTATTCCAAGAAATATCAATGTAGAGGATATAGCTGCAATCAATAATATATCTGTTTTCCCTATGGATATATTAACTTTAGGTTCAGGCACACCATACATGTATATAGCTTCTGCAACATCTCTTCCATAGCTAATAGAATATATCACTAATGGTTTTACTATTTTCTGTAATCCTCTACCACCATATTTTAGTCTTATAGTTGTAAGTGCTTCGGAATATGCTATAAGTATAGATGAGAGCTGTGTTAATGTAACTGCAAATAATATGGCTATGCTTTCTAGCCTTAGTTTTTTAAATAACCATCTATATTCGCTAATCCTTATCCATTGCATAGCTATTGTTATTGCAAAAAAGAATTCTATTACTCTTAATGTCGAGATAGCCATCTCTTCTAGTCTTGTGGGTTCATAGCCAAGTATAATAGAGATGAATCTTATAGCTAAACCCATAGCTATAAATATAAATATAAGTATGAGTGCCGAAGCAATTCTTTTTAAACCACCTATATACATAAATATAACAAATTCGATAATAAATATAGCTGTAACCTGTATAACTGCTACTTGTATATAGTTGATGTCAATAGCAAAGATTAGAAATATCATGAGAATTAATGGTATATAGAGCCTTGTAGCTATTGATATATTTGAATTAACTTTGTAGGTAAATATATATGCTAGGTTTCTCAACATATCACTCACTATATATCAAATTTAAATTGTTAAGGTCTATCCTCTGGCTAACTCTATAGTCAGTAAAATCTCTTATTATAGAACCGTTGTGAAGACTATATAGTTTAAATCCGCTTAGAAACGGTATAGAGTCTCTACTACTAATAGTCACTATTTTAGCTCCTGGTAAAGATTTTAAATAATCTACAAGTGCAGCTCTATCAAGATATGTTAAACCTGAGAAAGGCTCATCAAGAAGAAAAATATTATAGTTAGCGATAAGTGCTAATGCTATAGCAAGTCTTTCTTGCTGCCCCCAAGATAGATTAAAAGGTGTTTGACTTAAATCGTCAAATCCATAGCTTCTCAGAATCGAGTATCCCTTGGAATAACATTTTTTAAAATCATCACTATTTCTACATATACTTCTAAGCTCCAGCTCTATAGACTCTTCTGTAAAGAATAGCGATATTAGCTGAGGTATATATATAGCTTTTCCAAATCTTTTAACAGTTCCCTTTACAGGTTTTAGATAACCAGCTATAATCTTTAACAATGTAGATTTTCCTGAACCATTAGATCCATAGATAGCCACAGCATCATCTCTAGATATATCTATATAAATGTTTCTTAAAACCCAATCTCCATCGTATTTAAACCATAGATTATTAATAGATATACCCCTTTCATCACTAGATATATAGGATTTCACTTCATTTTGCATAGAATAAAATGGTTTTCTAAATACATCTAGCGACATCTCTCTAGTAAAACCATTTGCCAATATCAATGCCCTATCAATATGGTTCACCAAGGGCATAAATCTATGTTCGAATATTAGAATAGATATGCCATAGCTTCTCAAACTCTCTATAACATTTAGATAATATTCAACGCCTATATCATCAAGCCACATAAGAGGCTCGTCAAATATTATTATCTTTGGCTTTGAGAGTATAGCCTTAGCTATAACAGTTCTTCTAAGCTCACCACCTGATAACTCGAAGTATAGTCTATTGAAAAGATTTTTTATTTTTAAAGAGTTGGAGACAAGTTCTAGAGCCTCTACAGCTTTCTTCTCATCTCTATATATCTGGATGGCATAGGTATAAAGATCTTCATATATATTTGGATACACAAAATGTGTTCTTGGATCTTGGTTAACAACCTGTATAACTTTTCTAAGTTCTTCTAAACTATATTCTTCAAGCCTTTTACCATCCACTTCAACCTCTCCCCTAGCTTCACCACCGTAGATATGCATCCCAGTACCAGTTAAAGCTCTAATTAATGTTGTTTTACCACATCCACTTCTACCAATAACTAAAAGGGTTTCACCTTCATATAGCTCTAAATTAAGAGATTTTAGAATCCAGTTGCTATTTGGATATCTAAACCAAAGATCTTTAACTTTTAATACTTTTTTTCTCAAGAATTACAACACCCATAGCCTTAGCGATTCTTATTAACGGTAGTGAGAGCAGAACTATATATGCAGCTGCTATAGCATTGAATATAGCTATATGTGGTAGAATAAACAGTGTATAGTTCCAAGCCTCTTCCCACCTCTTTACCCATCCCATAATCTGTAGCCAGTATGGTGTAACAGCTAAATTTGCTAAACACATTACAGATGTTCTTGATATAACTGCAACTAATAAAATAAATACTAAGCCTTTTAAACTCTTTGTAAATGACTCAGACCTTCTGTATATGGCTATTAAAGGAAGATACGTTGAAAGCTCTGCTAAAACCTTCATAGCTGGGCCTATAGGATCCATAGCACCTCCAAGAGCAAATACACCAAGATAAAACACTGGAAGACCAAAAACCGTTGTTCCGATTAATGTAATAAAAGCTGCTATAGCTAATGGAACACCTGATAAGTCAAACTTTAGAAATGTTGCTGGAGGATATGGTATCTTAAATAAATGAAGAACTATAGCAGATGCTATAAGACCTGCTATAACAGCTATTCTTAATGACGGTAAATTATATCTATATGTCTCTGGCTTCATAGAGCCTCACTATTTATTTTATGATTCAAATAGCTAAGTATTTAAAACTTCGGTTTAGATATTTAAACAAGGATTTAAAGTATTTAAATCAAGAGGTATTGTCACAATGAGTTATCCTGATATAGAGTTGGCAAAGGTTAGAGCTGCTGAGAAAGCTTTTGAAATCATTGCTAATTTAAAGCCTAAGACTATAGGTGTTGGTACAGGTTCAACTGTTGATAAATTCATAGATATTTTAGCTAGATATGTAGATGTCTTTAGAAACACTATATTTGTTTGTGCATCTCTATATACAATGTATAGAGTTAAAGAGCTTGGCTATATAGTGCTGCATCCCTCAGCTATAGACCATATCGATGTTTATGTAGATGGTGCTGATGAGGTTGATAGAGATTTTAATATGATTAAAGGAGGTGGAGGAGCCTCAACACTTGAGAAAGTACTTGCCTATGCATCATCTAAAAAAATATATATGGTTGACTATACGAAGATTGTTCCTAGGCTTTGCTATAGACATTCTATACCAGTTGAGGTTCTTCAAGAAGCTATATCAATAGTTTATAGAAGGCTACATCAACTCAATCTAAATCCAGTTATTAGGAAAAGTGGCAGTGGTAAACACGGTTTTGTTATAGCAGATAGCAAAGGGGTTATAATAGATATTAAACCTAGTAACATTTCGTGTTTTAAAGAACTTGAGAGAACTTTAAAGATGATTCCAGGTGTTGTTGAAACTGGTCTCTTTATAGATTTAGCAGATATTATTGTTGTTGGTTATCCAGATAGAGTAGAGGTCTTAGAAAAGAAGATGTATGGTAAATAGCTATGTCTATAAATATTGTAGAGGGCTTTTACTTCAAGCTTTATGACGACTCTATATTCTATGTTAAGGGTGTTGCTCACCCTAGCGACAAATTTGTTGCTTTTCCAAAATATCTAAAGTATATAGATGGCGATAGAGTTTCGCCAGATGGAGCTAGATACACTAAGATTGCAGGTGTTGAGCATGAATATAGGGTTTTACTAGAGCGTTACAGCAACTATATTGTATATGATGAGTATTTTGGTAGAAAGATACCGCTTGTACCTTTAAAAGATATAGCTAGGATATATAACCCTGTATACAAAGCTCTTAAAATTATTGAAAGCAATGCCGATGTAAATGTATTAACAGATGTGAGAAATATGTTGCTTGATATAATTAGCGCTACAGGTGTTAAAAACATAGGCGTCTCAGGGTCTATTTTGGTAGATCTTTATAGAGATGACTCTGATATAGATATCGTTGTCTTTGGCGACGATGAAGGAAGAAAAGTCTATGGCTTTCTTAAAGAAGCTGTAGATAAACCTAGCTCAAAGCTAAGAAGATATGATGAAAACAATATCGCGAAGCTTTATCTAAGCAGGGTGTCTGAAACCCCTATAGACTTTAAAACATTTCTTAGCCAGGAAAAGAGAAGGGTTTTAGAGGGTCTTTATGGAGATAGAGAATATTTTATTCGTCTTATAGATATGAGTCATAAAGATGATGTATATAGCGTCTATAGATGTAAAAAACTTGGTGGCTCGATTATGAAACTTAGGGTTATAGATGCTAAAAAATCTATATATACGCCATGTAGATATGGTGTAGAGGTTGTAGAGGTTATAGAGGGTGTTAATGCAGATGTAGAGGAGATTTATAGTCTTAGAGGAAGATTTAATGAAATTGCATATGAAGATGAAGTTGTTATTGCTAAAGGTTCTATCGAGATGCTTGAATATAGAAATAAGGATAGGAAGTATAGACTTTACCTCGGTGATGCAGGAGACTATATGTATATAGCAAAATAGTTCTACACACTAATCTATAGCTATACATTCCAGGGCTAGAAGATTTACTATTTGCTAATAGCTATTCAATGAAAGACATTTTATTTATGTGTATCAAAGCTATTGTAAGTATTATATAATAGATAGCATCTTCATATTTAAATTAAGCTATATACCCATTGTATTTGATTGGTATATGCATTGGGTTTTTAATTATCAAGAATTTTTAGATGTTTTATGGTTTTCTGTGCTTAATACCTCTATAAGTCTATTGATTTTCACCTTAATTTCTAAAGGCATTTCCATTTTTTTGCTACTTAATATCTGTCTATATGCAGATAATGTCTCACTTAGAATACCTATGAATTTTGGGAGATGTGATGCTATGTTGCTTAATATATAGTCTATACCTTTATCTGTTATTTTACAGATATTTCTTCTATTTTGTTTATAGCATTCTATCAACTTCTCTTCTCTAAGATTTACTAATACTCTATAGAATGTTCCTATTGATGGCTTCCACCTCTCTCCCACTATATTCTCTATTCTTTTATAGATAATATATCCATGTATATCGCTACCTGTTGCAAGAATTGCAAGTATTAAATTTCTTAGCCATGAATATTTAGCTTTTCTAGCCATTACTCACCACCTTCTTTATTCTATAAACTGTGAAAGATATTTTAAACTTATATTTCTGAGAAATATATTTCCCAGAAACTAAAGGTCTTACAAATGGCTAGAGGAATGCCAAGAGAATATGTTAGCAAATATCGTGAAGCAATTTTAAATGGCTCAATAATATCTACATTCCTACGTATTGGCACACCTATGCTTATTGTTAGACTTGTTCAGGATGTGTATGGGCTTGTAGATGCTTTTTGGCTTAGCAGATATAACCAGTTTGCTGTTGCTGTTCCTAGACAGGTTTGGCCTTCATATTTTCTATTTACGGCATTTATTATGGCATTTACATCAGCTAACCTAGCCATTATCTCTCAGTATGCTGGTGCAAAGATGTATCAATATATAGGTGAAACAGCTTCTAAAATGATTTTTATATCTATTGTGAGCAGTATTTTATCTGGTCTTCTATTCTATTTCACAGCTCCATATATATTTACATATCTAGTTGCAACACCTACTGAGATTTACAATGATGTTGTATCCTATGCCTATATTATGTGCTTCGATATTCTATTCCTATCCATAAATATGTCGCTTGCAACATTGATACAGTCTTTAGGGGACACAAAAACAGTTGCTATGTCACAAATTATTGGAAGTATTGCAAATGTTTTTCTAGACCCTATATTTATAATGGGGCTTGGTCCAATACCATCATTAGGTGCAGCTGGTGCAGCAGCAGCAACTGTTTTAAGCAAGGTTGTTAGTATGTCTATACTTATATATCTCTTAACTAGAAGATATCCAGGTATAGGAGTTAGAATTATTTCTAGTGTTGATAAAGAGTATCTGCTTCTAGCCTTTAGAATATTGCTACCTCTTCTAGTAATGAATATCTCTATCTCTCTTTCTTTTAATCTACAGAATAGACTTGTAAACACCTTTGGAATTATAGCAGCTACAGCATTTCCAATAGGATTCATAGTATTCGACATTGCAAATACAAGTCTATGGGGGTTAACTGAAGGTATAGGTATAATGGTTGGGCAAAACCTTGGTGCAGGAAATATAGATAGAGCAAAGAGAATAGCTAAAAAAACGTCTATATTTATATTTGCAACAGTTATGGCGACAGCTGCTATAGTATATCTAGCTAGAATGGAAATAGCATCAATATTTATAACAGGTCAAAATGTTCCTTCACATATAGTTGATGAGATATATAGCGAAGTAGATAGATTTATATCATTAACTATATGGACACTAGCATTTTTTGCATTAACATTCTCAGCTATGGCTGTTGGTAGAGGATCTGGATACACATTAATGCCAACAATAATAAATATGGTTAGGTTATGGGGGCTGAGAATAGGTCTTGGCTACCTATTAGCAATCACTCTTAACCTAGAAACTCTAGGGATATATATAGCATTTGCTATAAGCAATATTGTTGGAGGGTTACTATCAATTCTATGGATACAAATAGGCAAATGGTCAAAACCAGTTATAAAAGAGACCAAAGTTCATATACCAAAACCTGCTGAAGTTAAACCCGTACCTATAATAAGACAAGCAGATGATGATCAAAACAAAGAATTAAAATAGCTAGATATTCTCTAATAAATGCTATAAATCTAGGTATAATACATACTGATCTATAGAGATTCAATACGATGCCTAAACAAAACAACTATCGTAGCTATTATTGTTGCTAGTAATGAGAACATAGCTGATGTAGCTACTGTAGTGATGAAAAACCCTGTTAAATCCCTTACTATACCTCCAAGTAGAGGTGCTATTATAGATGAAGCCATAACAGATGATGTTTGTAGACCTAGAAGTTTTCCTAGATTCCTCTCACCAAAAAGTGTTGGTATCACCATCATATGTATTATAGGCTCGCCACCAAACATTAAATATCTTAGCCATATAGCTATAATCACAGCCTCTATACCTATTCTCGACAACGATATAATCATGAATGTTGCTATGGTTTGAAATGCATATAGAAGTGGAAATGCTTTTAGAACCCCTATACGTCTAGCTATAAATCCCCATGTAAAAGCCCCTATACATTGCAAAACACCTGCTACACCTATAGCCATAGGTATATATGTTAACAATATAGTGTTTTCATCTATATTGAAGCTTCTGCAAAACTCTATAATTATTGGCGCTATAAAGCTGTTGAGCATTATAGATGATGCCGCTATGAAGAATATAGGAATTAACGTTACTATAAATAGTCTTGGAATTGATTGACTTTGAGAAATATTCTGCGAAGAGCTACGCTCGATCTTTATATTGCTATAGACTTTACCACATATAGCTATCATAATAGCTGAGGTTATAGATAACAGTGAAAGTGTTGTGAATGGATCTAGATAAACAATTAGTTTAGGGATTAGCGGAGACCAGAGTGATTGCGCTAAATAGTTTCCGCTTTGAACTATAGCTAAAGCTATATTCGGCTTTGTAGAAAATATCGTTATAATAGTAGGATTTATTGTAACCACAAGTGCTGGTAATACAAAACCTGCCATAGCTCCCCCTATATACCATAACCACATAGATTTATCCCATGTATAGTACCTCATAAACCATACCACAAAAGCCGAGAAAAACTGCATTAATGTTGCAATATATAGCGGAGTAGCAGAGCCTTTCCTATCATATAGCACACCAAGAAAAGAAGAAGAAAACATTGCAACAATACTCGATATAACTAAGAAAAGAGTAATTGATGTAATGTTATCTATTTTATAGTAGTCTATAAGATATTGATAAAATATAGATATATTCATTCTCCATCCACTAACTAGAATAGTGGCTAAACCTATCAATAGATATATATATCTTAATCTATTCACCAGCATACCACCCAACATAGCTACTACAAAGACGATGCTTAGATGTTAAAAATAAATTTTTTTAGTAATAACATTATTAGAAGGTTCCTAGTAAAATAAAGGGTTTTATATTGAAGAATACCTATTTCCCTCCTTATACCCATAAAAGAAACATATAGCTACTACTCTATAGCAAGTAAAATATTGAACCTTGATCTAGTTATTTCAACATCTACAGCACTCTTTAATCTACGTAATAATAGATCTAAATACAATTGTTAGTATGCTATTAAAAGGTTAGCTTATATGTTATGTTAAAGAAACTTGTATTTGAATCTTTCTTGGTAATCCGACAAATGCCTTTTCATCATTGTCTCAGTTCCAGGGGTACTCTTCACAATCATTTATAACTTTCATATATTTTGATGTTAAAAGCCCCAGCACTAAATGAGAGCGCTCATTTGAATATCACAAGTGAGCTTATAAACATTTAACAACATAATCCGTGTAAGGCTATATAAAACTATAAGCCTATATAAGAGCTGAATCTCTCTGCGGTGATGAAGCTGGGGAAGTGCAGTGTGCTACATGCCAAATAATTACAAATATTTGTAGTGTATGCTTTTAGCCAAATCACTGTGAAGGGTTGTGAACCACCTGCTATGAAATGATAATCCTCATCTCATTTCTGCTATAGATTTTGCTATATAACTAAAATTTTGTTATCTTAGTAAATCTATTAGCTATTGGTTTATCTATTTATTATTGTATGCATGTAGATGTTGTTTTAAAGAGTGCCCAGTTTATTTTATATCTATAGTCTTTTTCAAGATCTTTTAAAAATCTATTAAGCATTTTAACACCTTGGCTAAAGCTTTTGCAGTCTTTTCTCCACATGTCTGCTAATGGACATTCCTCATCTATTAAGATGCCCAGATCTTCGTTAAATATCATTGGATATATCTTGCATCCTATAGGTCTATATCTATATATCTTACATTTTCTATTTTCTATATCTAGAAATATGCATTTTCCTTCAACGTTTTTTAGTCTTATAAATCCCTCTCTAGTTTCTGTGAATTCATCTCTTTTATATCCAATTTTTTCTATTCTATCTATATCTATTTTAACCAAAATCATCTCTATATTTATACAACATTTAAGACATGTTCTACAATATATATGTTCAAAGACCATTATCTAACCTTTTCTCCATCCATAGCTTTTTAAGTATAGGTATAGACTCTATTTTATCTCTACCTAGATATTGCCACAGAATCCCTTTAGGCTTCTGAACAGCACCTCTACATTTAATATACCTAGACGGTGTATATATGAAGTCTACTGTTATATCCCATGGCTCTAAAGGGATATGGAAATCAACAACTTGTATATCATGAACAGTTGTAGCTATTGGTGTATCTTCCGACACCTTTCCATACTCACTTAAAACAGCGTATTCAAGTTCAGAGTAGCCTTCACCCTTTCCAAGTCTTTCACCATAGATACTAACAGCAACCGAACCTGCAACAATAACATCTATCTCTGGAATCTCGTCAGGTTCTATAGATACACCATATCTAAATGCACCTTTTATTGTAGATGCCTCACTATATAGATACCCAGGAATATTTCTAGGATTTAGAATAAGAAATCCTTTAGATATTCTAGGAGTCGGCATAACAAGAATTTTACCAGCTCTTAAAACAGCCTCTCTCACAGGTCTTTGAGGAGCATCAGGATTAACTTTTACAACCACAGCCCTTGCAAATAAATCACTAGAAACAAACTTTTTAGCAGCTTCTCCAGCACCGATAAAATTTGGTATTCTTCCATATACAGGTCTTGGAAACATTGCTATATTTCTAGACTCCATCAAACCCCATATCCTATTCCTAATATCTTCTCTTAAACTCCTTGAAGACACTATATAGCCACCACCAAATGATAGAGAGATTCAACTCCCATATATGTCTATATAGTTTTATTGCCATCGCCTCATCTTTGTTTCCGTTTGTCCCTAGATGCTCATCCTCATTGGTTCATATTTACTTGTTGCATCTAGGGCTTCCACCTCGCCCACAGGGACTCTGAAATCCCTGTGGGGTCATGGATGGCTGTAGAGCCCAACGGAACAAGGATACCCATCCACCATAGACCCACATAGGCTGTTACAGGACTGATGATAGGTTTAGATAGTTGTAAATGTTTGGTGATGTAGATTAATGTTTAAATAGCTCTACTCGCCACATGTTTTTAGATGATCCATACTGCAGTGACATAGAGAGACTTGGGTGGGAGCCCGTGGCGCTGGGCTCGACAAACACCCATGAAGTGT
>Ga0272449_1001849_pt1 | contig 20710 bp, 25 predicted proteins | sample YNPCB0241_FD_198679 | JGI IMG/M metagenome (GOLD analysis project Ga0272449, IMG submission 198679) | Hot spring sediment microbial communities from Yellowstone National Park, WY, United States - YNP-CB-024-1 | ecosystem: Environmental > Aquatic > Thermal springs > Hot (42-90C) > Sediment... | reverse complement strand
TGGGGGGGGTATAATAAGAGTGTGATATAATATATAACAAGTTGAAAGATTAGGTTAGAGATAAAAATTGACAAGTGGGATTAGATAGGGTAAACTAAATGCAAACGCAGTTCACTAAATATTTACATTTAGGGAAAGAGATTATATATTGAGAGGGATATAAAATGAGGTATAATTATATTGAGTTAAAAAAGGAGAAAGATGGCAAATGAACACACACACTCTCTCTCTACTAGTGTATTGACTAGTGTATTGAATTTAAAGAGGCCTTCCTTAAAATTGAAAAGTGGCTTTACATTAATAGAATTACTAGTTGTGATATTGATTATTACTATTTTAGGTGCATTATTATTGCCTGCATTAAGTAAAGCGAGAGAAAGAGCAAGAAGGGCCTCATGTCTAAATAATTTAAAACAGATTAATATGGCTATGAGAATGTATGCTAATGACTATAATGAAGCATTTCCAACACCTAGAGTAGATGATCTTCCCTGCAACTACTGGGGAAGCACTTATGCAATGATAGTATACAATCAATTGTTAGGTGTGGTTATTTCTCCTTCTATTAAAAGAGTTACTGCTTCTTATCTACGAGACACTAGTATATTTGTATGTCCAAGTCAGAGAAAACATAAAAAATCTCCTTATATTGGTTTAACAAGTACAGACCATTATTCATATGCAGTAGGATTGAAATATACTGGTAGTTATAACGGTTTTACTTCAGAAGATGTTCATAATTATCCTTTCTTTGTACTTTTAGTAGATAGACATTTACAAAGATTTGGGGGATGGTCATGGAGTGGAATAGGTCCTTCAGGGGCACCACTGAAGGCCTTAGAAATGAAGCCAGAAGATAATCATGGAGTTGATGGAGTAAATGCTTGTTTTCTTGATGGCTCAGCCAAATGGATTTCTTCCTATAAAAAAGAAGTAAATGGTGTAATTTATTATGTTCTTTCTATGTCTGATAATTATGATGGTATTCCTAATTTGGGCAATTCCGAGTATTTTCCAAATCCCAAATATCCTATGATGGTAGATATTTATGACTAAAAATGGAATTAAATATTAGAAAAAGGTCTTTAAAAGATAAGGGTTTCACTATAATAGAATTGCTTATTGTAATAACTATAATATTAATTTTAGCAGCAATAAGTCTTCCAATAGTTGAGAAAATTAGAGAAAGGGCAAGAGCAGCAGTATGTATGAATAATTTAAAACAACTTGGTATGGCTTTAATATTATATATGGACAATTGGGATGGATGTTTAAATTTAACTTTTGAAGAAATAATAAATAGTAGACCCGAAACTTTTTATCCAAATTATTGGCACTATTTATTATACCCTAATTATGTAAAATCAACAGAAGTATTTGCATGTCCAAGTGTATTAAAAAGATATGATATACCTTCCAAAAATGTTAGAACTTATCTTATGCCTTCTGGAATATGTAATGGTCCTAAGGGTAAAAAAGTTATGAATTATAGAGCACAGGATAAAATAGTTCTACTAATAGACAACGCTAGTTATATACAAACATTTTATCCTCCACCTTCCTGTGGAGATAACCCTTCATGTCTGGAAAAACTACAAATAAAGGGATATACATATAGACCCTGGAATATCTCTAATACTAACGCTTCCTGGCCTCAAAAATATCCAGGTCTTCATGGTGCTCCATATTCAGGACCTAATAATTTCTGGTATTGTGTTTTTCTTGATGGACATTTTGATATTGTTAAAGCAACAGATTTTACATATGTTTATGTTTGTTGTCCAGAAGAATGGTTTTGGAATCCAAATGGGAAAGCAATTATAGAGCCATCTCATCTAAAGTGAAGGAGGAAGGTGTAAAAGATATTTATGTTGTTGATGGCCATGATGGAAGAAATAATTTTATACCTCATAAAATAAAATTTCCTGTAAGATTGAAAATAAGAAGAATAACAATTCCTGATAATCCATATTTCCCTGAAAAAGAATTTATTGTCAAAAGTGGCCTTGATATTATTAGTGGAACAGAAGAAATAAGGCAAATTTAATTTAAAAAGAACCAATTATCCTTTTTTCTGTTATAATAATATCAACTTTTATATCATATTCATCAATAGGTAATTTTTCATTTAAAATCTGAAATTCAAAAGCAAGAGCAACTTTCAATGTTCTTCTTATATCTTTCAAAAATCTATCATAAAATCCTCCACCCATTCCTATTCTATTTTTATATATATCAAAAACAACACCAGGAACAATAACAATATCTATTTTTTCTTTTTCAAAGGGATTTAAATTTTTCGGTACAGGTATTTTTTTATAAGTCACTATTTCATCAAAATTATAAATTAAAGATGGAATTAAAATTCTGTTTTCCCAGTCAATAAAAGGGAGACAAACTTTTTTGTTATTCTGAAGCGCATTTTTTATTATTTCATCAGTTTTAACTTCTCTATCAAAAGCGAAATAAGTGAAAATTGATTTTGAGTTTTTATAATACTCTGTTTCAATAAATCTCCATTGAATTATTTTGCTATTTTCTTCCCATATATTTTCATCAAGATTTTCTCTCATTCTCCTTATTTTCTCTCTTAATATCTTTTTGTTCATTTTTTAATTTCTCAATCTCTTCAAGAAATTTTTTTATTTTACTCTCATATCCTATATCTTGTGGAAAATAAAATTTTTTTTCTATTTCTCTATATTTTTGGACTACAAAATGTCCTGAGAAATCGTGTGGATATAAGTAATCTGTCCCTCTTCCAAGTTTTTCTGCTCCTTTATATCCAGTGCCTTTCAAATGATCTGGGATCTCCTGTAATCTTTCATTTTCAACTTCTTCAATCGCCTTTTCAATTGCAATATATGAAGAATTACATTTAGGAGCAGTTGAAAGATATATAACTGTTTGTGCAAGAATAATTTTTGCTTCAGGCATTCCAACAACATCAATCGCATGATAGCAAGAACTTGCAAGAATTAGGGCCTGTGGGTCCGCATTTCCTATATCTTCAGAAGCAAAAATGAGCATCCTTCTTGCTATAAATCTTGGGTCTTCTCCACTTACAATCATTCTTGCAAGATAATATAAAGCACTATCAGGATCAGAACCTCTCATACTTTTTATGAAAGCAGAAATTGTATCATAATGAACATCATCTCTTCTGTCATAAATAAAATATTTATCAACACACTCTTTAATTTTATTAAAATCAATTAAGATATAACCATCCTTATCTACTTCTGATGTCAAAACAGAAAATTCAAGAGTATTTAATGCTTTTCTTGCATCTCCTTGGCTTTTTTTACATATAAATTCTATTGCTTGCTCTGTTATTTTAATTTTATATTTCCCAAGACCTTCTTTACTCTTTAAGGCATTCTCTATGATATTCTTTATATCTTTTTCACTTAATGGTTTAAATTCAAAAATAAGCACTCTTGAAAGTAATGGTGTATTTATATAAAAAAATGGATTATGGATTGTCGCCCCTATCAATGTAATTGTCCCTTCTTCAACATCTCTTAATAATGCGTCCTGCTGAAGTTTATTGAAATGTGAAATTTCGTCAAGGAATAAAATTGTTCCTTTCCCTTCTATATTTAAAATTTCTCTTGCTTTATCAATAACCTCTCTCACATCTGAAACTGTTGCAGTAACAGCATTCAAACAAACAAAATTCTTCTTTGTCATATTTGCAATTATCATTGCAAGAGCAGTTTTTCCGCATCCAGAAGGTCCATAAAAAATTAAAGAGGGGATTTTGTCACTCTCTATAATTCTTCTTAAAGGTTTTCCCTTCCCAAGTATATGTTCCTGACCAAAAAAATCATCAAGTTTTTCAGGTCTAACTCTTACAGGTAATGGTAAATTTTCTCCTTTTATCTTTTTATAATTTGAATTAAAAAGTCCTCCCATTTTTTATATTTTATCATCAAATAATCTCTGGATTAACTTCTATTTTAAAATTGAGTTTTTCTCTTATTTCCATCATTTTTTGAAAATCCAATTCCTTATTTTTTTCAATTTTAAAAACAACCCTTAAATTTTTCTTGCTTTTTTTACTATTGACCATCTCAAAAGAAAGAATTTGAGAACCACTCTCTTCAATAGTTTTTTTCAAGAAGTTTACTCTATCTTCAAAAAATTTACTTTTTTTAACCGGAATTTCAATGAGTACAATATTTGAAAAAGGAGGATATCCAAGAAGTTTTCTCATTTTCAACTCTTTTTCATAGAACTCCTCAAAATTTTTATTTTTTAAAGAATTAAAAATTTCTAAATTTGGATTTTTAGTTTGAAGTAGTAATTTGGCGTCTTTCTTCAATCTCCATAAAAATTCATTTAGGATAATAAAAAAAATCTCTTCTGAATTGTAGTAAGGTATATTCAAAAATGAATCAGTATGAGGGAAAATAACTGCTCCAAAATCAAATTTATCTAAAATTTCTTTAATAATTGTTGTTCCTACAAAAATGTCTACATCATTTTTTATCTCTTTTTCCTCTGCTGTAATTTTTCTTATTTTAAAATCAGGATAAAGGTCTTTTAAAATTTTATATATTTTTTCAATTCCAACAACCCTTTCTATTATTTTCTTGCTTCCACACTTCAAACATTTTTTCATTAAATCCTCAAAAACTCTACAATATTTACAAAAGAGTTTATTTTCATCAGAAAGAATAAGGATTGAATTACAGTTTTTACATCTTAAAACATGTCCACAATTTTCACATTTAAATGTTTTTCCACTACCCTTTCTATTATGAATAATACCAACTTTTTCTTTTTTTAAAATCGTCTCTTCAATTAATGAAGATGAAATTTGTATTAAAAATCCAGTTTTTCTATCCATTTCATTCCATTTTTTACTAATTATTAATACCTGAGGCAGTTTATCAAAATCTCTTTTATCTATCAGAATAACTTTATTCTTTTTAATCTCATAGTAGTCATCCACTGTAAATGTATAAGATGTAAGCATAAATGGAATATTTTCTATTGAAGCCCTTTTTTCTGCAACTTCAACTAAATTAAATTTTGGATATTTTTTTTCTCTATATGAGGAATCTGTATAAGAATCAACCACTATTAACCTTAGATCCTGTAAAGGCAAAAATATTGAAATTCTTGTGCCTATAATTATCAAATTTTTCTCTTTTAATGAAGTTAAGTAATTTCTAAATCTTTCTGCTCTCTCCATTTCTCCATAATATTTTAAAATCTTTCTATTTATACTTCTTTGAATCAAATCGTAAAATTTCTCTACCATTAAAACTTTTGGGAACATAATTATTAAAGAGTTTTTCGCTTTTTCAATAAGGCCAATATAAAAATCAAATTTTTCCTTTTCATTATCAAAAAGATAGATCTCTTTTTTAAAACTTAATTGATTTTGAAATAATTCTTTATACTCATTTTCAAACTCACAATTATATTTTAAAGGGAAGTTCCCAATAATTGAAAAAATTGTCTGTCCAATTGAACAATAATATTTTTTTGATAAAATTTCTAAAAGATGGTAAATTTGGTCGGTCATCAATGGAATAGAATCGTATACTTTTTCTATCCATTTATATTCAAGATCTTTTTCAACATTTTCTTCAATTCCTGTAACAAAACCTTTCATCTTTTTACTCCCAAGAGGCACACGCACACGAATAAATTTTTTAAGATTATCCTTATAAAAGTAAAAAAATTCTCTATTTATGGGAATATCAAAGATAACTTTAGCAAGTTTCATTTAATTTTTCTTTCAATTTTTTAATATATAAAGGAGTGGTGCCACAACATCCACCAATAAATTTTACACCTGTTTTTACCATTTTTAAACAATTTTCTACAAATTTTTCAATATCTTCTTCATATTCAATTTCTCCATTTTTAATTAAAGGCCTTCCTGCATTCGGTTTAATCCATAAATCTGCATCAGTTATCTCTCTTATCATTTTTACAAGTTCTAACATTTTTTCTGAATTCAATCCACAATTGGAGCCAATTATTGAAATTCTATTATTGGAAGCCCATTCAATATATTCCTCTATTTTTTGTCCCATTAATGTTCTAAACTCTTTCCCAAAATTAAAAGTTAAACAAGGTATGATAAAAAATGGTGTTTTTTCTTTTAATGCATTATATGCAATTTTCAATTCCTCCAAATCCTGAAATGTCTCAAGAACTAAAAAATCAACTTCTGTGTTTCTAAATATTTTCCCTACTTCATAAAAAAATTCTTCAACTTCTTTAAATCCAATATTACCATAAGGGAAAAGTAATTCTCCAATAGGTCCAATATCTCCTGCAATTAAAATATTGTTAAATTCGTTTTTAATTTTTAAAGTAGCAGCAACCCCTTCCTTTATAATTTCTTCAAATCTATCTTCAATTTTTTTCTTTCTCAATATATTTCTATTTGCTCCGAATGTATTTGTTAAAATTATCTCTGCTCCACTTTTACAATACTCATAATGAACCTTTTCAACAATTTCTCTATTCTCAATATTTGCAACCTCAGGAGTAATACCTTTAAAACCAATCTTTTCTAAATATGTACCCATTGCTCCATCCAAAATAACAAAATTCCTATCTTCAAATATTATCTTATCTATCATTTTTTTTATTTAAACCATTCAAAATTCCATCAACAAAACAATAACATAAATTCCCTATTTTTGATATATTATATCCTCCTTCCAAAACTAAAAAAATTTTTTTATTAAGGCCACCAATTTTTTTTCCTATTAAATAATAATCCTGTTCCTCAAGTGATAGATTTAATAAAGGGTCCTCCTTATATGTATCAAAACCAACTGAAATTCCAATTACATCTGGAGAAAAATCTTTTACAATCTCAATGCATTTCTCAAATTTATCCATATAAGTTTTTGAACTTGAAAAAGGAGGTATAGGGAAATTATAGCAATTTTCAAATGAATATTTTCCAGTTCCAGGATAGGCAGGAAATTGGTGTATTGATAAATAAATAACATTTTTTTCTCCTCTCAAAATCTCTTCTGTTCCATTTCCATGATGGCCATCTATATCAATAACTGCAACTTTTAAATTTTTTAATAATAACTTTTTAACTGCAACTGCAATATTATTGAAATAACAAAAACCCCCAAGATTATTTCTTCCAGCATGATGTCCTGGGGGCCTTCCAAGAGAAAATCCCACATATCCATTAAGTGAAATTTCGCTTGCCTTTATTGCAGAACCACAAGATAAAGATGCAAAATAAAAAATATTAGGTATATTTGGACAATCTGGATCAAAAAAATTATTTTCTTTAATTTTTTTAATAAGTTCAAAACTATGCACAAGATATAAATCTTCCTCTGAACAAATTGATGGTTCAACAAAATCAAATCTACATTTTTTTTTAAAATAATTTACAATACTCTCTACCCTTTTAGGTGATTCAGGATGAGAGATCTCCTTATATTTCAGGAATTCATTAGAATAAACAAACTTTATCATTAAATTCCCACTTTTTCAAGAATATAAATAATGTAGTCCATGTTTTCAAATCTATTCTCTGGTTCTGGATCTGTTGCTACCTTAATCAAATTTTTTATTGCTTCAGGGATCTTAAAACCAAGTTCAAGATATATTCTCTCAATTGTTCTACCAAAAGAATAAATATCTCCTTTTTCATTGGCAACTTTTCCTTCATAATATTCTGGTGGAATATATCCTTCTGTTCCTCCTTTAAATTCCTTTTGAAAGCCAAAAAATGGTATTCTTCTGACTTTAGAAAGACCAAAATCAGTAATTTTCACTTTGTCAAGTGAATATGATATTAAAATATTTGATGGACTTATATCCTTATGTATTATTCCATTTCTATGAAGGAAAGATATGCCTTTCGCAGACTTAATAATAATATCAATTATATTTTTCTCATTAAACATTTCCTTCTTATTCTTTATTGCTTTTATTAAATCAGTATCAACAAATTCCATTAAAATAAAAAAATTACCTTCCTGCTGAATAACATCAAAAACTTTAATTATATTTGGATGCTCTAAATTTTTAGCAATTTTTGCTTCTTTTATAAACTCTCTTATTTGATATCTTTCAAGCCGTCGTGGATGTAAAACTTTAACAGCAATTATTGATGGATATAAATAAACTGGATTGACTGCTTCTGCCTTATAAACTGTAGAAAAACCACCAGCGCCAACCATCTCTTTTAATATGTAGTCCTTTATTATATAACCCGGTCTTATTTTTACTACATCCATTTTTCAAAATTAATCTTCTTTTCTTGTTGTATATAGGACTTCTGAAATTGTGGTTATACCTGCAAGTACTTTTTTAATTCCATCTTCTCTCAACGTCTCCATCCCTGATCTTCTTGCGACTTCTTTTATTTCAGAAAAATCTGGATTTTTTATTATTGTTCTTCTTAACTCTTCATTTATTACCATTAATTCAAAAATTCCAGTCCTTCCACCATATCCAGTTCCATTACAAATATGGCATCCTTTCCCTCTATAAAATTTTATATCCTCCCTTTCGCAGAGATTTGGATCAAGTAATTTAATTTCTTCTGGATATGGTTTATACTCTTCCCTACATGAATTACATATACATCTTACAAGTCTTTGATTTAAAACACCTATTAAAGAGGAAGAAATTAAATATGGCTCAACCCCCATATCAAGAAGACGTATAATTGCTCCAGGTGCTGTATTTGTATGTAAAGTAGAAAGAACAAGATGGCCAGTTTGTGCCGCTCTAAAGGCAATTTCTGCTGTTTCTATATCTCTAATTTCTCCAACCATTATTATATCTGGATCTTGCCTTAATATTGATCTTAATGCAACTGAAAAAGTTAATCCTGCTTTTGGATTTATCTGGGTTTGATTTATATTTTTAAGATGGTATTCAACAGGATCTTCTATAGTAATAATTTTTCTATGAATACTATCTAGTTCATTTAAAGAAGAATATAAAGTTGTTGTTTTACCACTTCCAGTTGGACCAGTTACAAGTATCATTCCATATGGTTCATCAAGTAAAATTCTCCATCTATGAAGGACTTCAGGAAAGAATCCAAGTTGTTCAAGTCCAGAGATTATATTACTTTTATCAAGGACTCTTAAAGCAACATTTTCGCCAAATATTGTGGGAAAAGTAGATACTCTTAAATCAACATCTCTCCCATAAAATTTCATCTTAAAATATCCATCCTGGGGAATCCTTTTTTCTGCAATATCAAGATTTGAAAGAACTTTTATATGAGAAACAATTGCAGGATATAATTCAAGAGGTGGAGGGGGAAATTCATAAAGAAGCCCATTTATTCTATATCTTAATCTTAAACCTTCTTCTTCTATTTCAAAATGTATATCTGTTGCTTTTATTTCAGTTGCTTTAAAAATAACCTCTTCTACAACGCCAACAGCAGATGTCTCAGAGACCTCTTTTACTTTTATTGGTTTCAAAATCTTTTCTTCAATTCCTTTCTCTTGAGTAGGAGAAATAACATCAACTCCTCCATGAGAAATTAAAGTTTCTATTACTTCCTTTACTTCCGTTTCTTTAACCAATCTTGTTTCAATCTCCATACCAGAGATTTTTCTTAATTCATTTATAACATCTTCATCTGTAGGATCAACCATCCCACATACAATCTTATTCCCACCTCTGAAAACAGGAATAACTCTATATTTTTTACAGGTAAATTCAGGTAATGTCTTTAAAACATCTTTTTCAATATTCATTTCATTTAATTTAATAGGTATAGATTTTAGTTCTCTTAAGGCAAAATTATACCATCTCTCAGCAGAAATTAAACCAAATTTTATAAGTAAATAACCAAATGGCTGACCTGTCTTTTCTTTTTCTTTTAAAACAATCTCAATTTGCTCTTCTCTTATGTTTTCTTTTTCTTTTAAAAGGCCTATAATCTCTTCTCTCCTCATTTTAATATCTCCTTTAATTCTTTTTCTCTCATTATACCTACTTTCTTTCCTTTTATGTATCCTTTTTCATCAATTATAAAACTTGTAGGAACAACTTTTATAGGACCATATAATTTTTCAACATTTTTATCAACTATACAAACAGGATATGTGATTTTATATTTCTTAACAATCTCTTTAACTTCTGATTCTTTACTTCCCACTGCTATACCTATAATTACAACTTTATTTTTATTTTCATTATAAAATTTAACAAAATCAGGAATTTCTACTTTACACCATCCACACCATGTTGCCCAGAAATTTAATATAACTTTTTTTCCTTTATAATCAGATAATTTTATTTCATTTCCATCAATTGAATTTAATATGAAATCTGGTGCTTTTTTCTCTTCACATAGTCCAAAAATAAATAAAAAACCTAATATTACCACAATTGCCTTTTTCATTTTTATCTCCTCCTTACATTCTTTCTTTCAATATTTCAAGTTTTTCATCAATTGATACAATATGTTTCATTATACAGCCCTTATTTTTTTCATCCCACCATGCACAATTTTCTTCTATACAAAAGTCAAAATCTTCAACCTGCTCAGGGACACCAAATGCTGCCTCTCCAAGAGGTCTTTTCTGCAATCTTAACCTCAATGGACATTTCATATTCCCACCCCCCTTCATTTAAATCTTTCAATTACCTCCATAAATTCTTCTTTAATTATCTCTAAATCTTTTTTGGTTCTTCCTTCAATCCTTATAACAATAGCAGGTTGAGTATTTGATGCTCTCAATAAAGCCCAACCATTTGGATAGTAAACCTTCACCCCATCTATATCATTTATTTTATATTTTTTTGAATAATAATTTTTAACTTTCTCAACTATATTAAACTTACTCTCATCTTCTACTTCTATTCTAATTTCAGGTGTGGAATAATATTTCTTAACATCTACAAAAAATTCAGAAAGTTTTCTTCCTTCCTTATCCATAATTCTTAATAATCTCAAAGAAGCATATATAGCATCATCATAACCAAAATACTCATCAGCAAAATATAAATGACCTGAAAGTTCTCCTGCAATAGATGCTTTTTCCTCGTGTAATTTGTTTTCAATTAAGGAATGGCCTGTTTTCCACATTAAAGGGAGTCCTCCCATCTTCTCTATTTCTTCTTCAAGTGCTTTGGAACATTTAACATCAAAAATAATTTTTTCTCCCTTTTTCTCTTTAAGTATTTCTTTTGAATATACTATCAACAACTGGTCTCCCCATAATATCTCACCTTTATCATCTACTACACCAAGTCTATCTCCATCTCCATCAAATCCAAATCCACAATCAAGATTATATTTTTTAACTATATCAATTAAATCTTTCAAATTTTCAGGAACAATGGGATCGGGTAAATGATTGGGGAAGTTCCCATCACTTTCAATATATAAACCGATAAACTCAATACCAATTCCCCTTAGAAGTGTTTCTATTAATGGCCCCACTGTTCCATTTCCTGTATCAATACCAACTTTAAATTTTCTATTAAATTTAAATTTCCCTTCCATAAATTTTATATAATCATTAATTACTTCTTTTCTCTCAAATTTCCCAACTCCTTTTTCAAAATCTCCTTTTTCAATCATATCAGCAATTTTCTGTATCTCTTTACCATACAAACTTCCTCCCCTTAATATCATTTTAAAACCATTAAATTGTGGAGGGTTATGACTTGCTGTAACCATTATTCCTGAACCATAATTATAAAAATGTACAGAAAAATATAAAATAGGAGTCGGAACTATCCCTATATCTATCACATTTAAACCAGTTTCAATCAATCCCTTTATCAATTTTTCTTTTATTTCAGAAGTAGTTAATCTATTGTCCCCTCCTACACATATCTGATCTATATTTTTTCTTTTAACATAAGAACCAAATGCTCTCCCAATAAAATATGGTAAATCTCCTTTCAAATCCCTTTCATAAACTCCTCTAATATCATATTCTCTAAAAATTTTCCTATTTATTTCCATACCCAAAAATTATATCAAAAAAATTTTAACTTGACAACAAAAAATATATGTGGTACATTTTTAAAAACTTATTTTTTAATGAAAAAAGGAGGGTAATATGGGAAGTGATAGAAGAGAAAAAATATTGGTGAATAAACAAGTCCAAGTAATATTTACTGGCGTGACACTATTCTTTCTGTTAGTAATAATAATAATTACTGCTGGAATTACATATTTTATAACCTTTAATACCTTAATCTCCCAATTAATATCCATAAAGTCAGTTGTGAATATTTCTAGCATGTTAAATAAGTTACATACTACTTTGTTGATAAGGCTAATCTGTATGGGAGCGCTCCTTATCATTCTTGTTTTTTATCTTGAAGTGAGATTTTTACATAGAATAGTTGGACCATTGGTTAGAATTGAAAGAGCATTGAGAGAAATTTCAGAAGGTAAAGATATTGAACCAATAAAAATTAGAAAAACAGATTATTATCAATCACTTGCTGATAGTGTAAATAAACTTATTGATTATATTAAAACAATTAAGAAGAGTTAAATCTCTACTGTTTTTGCATCAGCCCACAATTTCTCAAGTTTATAATATTCTCTTGTCTCATTCAAAAATATATGAATTATTATTTCTCCATAATCAAGAAGGATCCATTTCCCTCCATCTATACCTTCAACAGAAATTGGTGATTCTTTAAAATTTTCAATAATATTTTCTGCTATTGCCTTTGTTTGAATTTGTGAATCAGCAGAAGTTATAATGAAATAGTCTGCAATCCATGTAAGCCCTTTTAAATCAAGGATTACTATATTTTCACCCTTTTTATCTTCTATTAATTTAATAATCCTTTTGATTTTCCTTTTTAAACTCATAAAATTTTTATTATTTTAACCTTTTTTAATTTCATATGCAAGAATTATCGCTTCTGCAATTTCTTTCATACTTACCCTTTTATCCATACTAAATTTTCTCAATTTATTATATGCTTCCTCCTCTGAAATTTTCTCTTCTTTCATTAAAATCCCTTTTGCTCTTTCCACTTTTTTTCTCGTTTCAAGTTCTTCCTCAAGTATTTTTGTTTTTACTAAAAGTTGGGTATTTTCTATAACTATTGCTGCCTGATTTGCTATGGATGATATTATTTCTATTTCCTTTTTTGTAAATTTATGTGATTGGGTAGTATAAACATTTAAAACTCCTATTGCCTTATTTTTGACTATCATGGGAACAGAAAGCAATGAGACAAGTCCCTCTTTCTCTGCAATATCTTTATACTTATATTCTTTTTCCTGTTTAATATCTTCCACTACAATTGGTTTTTTTAATTCAAAAACCTTACCTGATATACCTTCTCCCGGCTTTAATGGTGGTTTCTTTAAATATTCATCGCTCATCGTCTGAGTTGCTTTTATTTTTAAAACTCCTTCTTTTTCATCATAAAGTAAAATAGAACATATTTTTGATTTAAAAACTTCAGCCGTCACACTAACAATCAATTTAAGAATATCTTCAATATACATATCTGATGTAATAACCCTACTTATCTCAAATAATGCTTCAATTTCATCTTTTTTCTTTTTTTTGACCATTTTTAGTTTATTTAACTAACAAGCCCTTTTTAAAAATTTTTCCTCTTTTCAACTTACATAGTATAATAAATTATAACATCTTTAACTGGAGGGGAAAATGGAAAAAAATTTATATAATTTAAATAAAGAGAATTTTGAAGAAATTGTAAAAAATAATGAAAAGGTTGTTGTGGATTTCTGGGCAAGTTGGTGTATGCCATGCAAAATGGTAGCACCAATTTTTGAAAAACTGGCAGAAAAATATAAAAATGAGATTATATTTGGAAAATTGAATGTAGATGAAAATCCTGACATCGCCTCTAAATTTAACATTATGTCAATCCCAACATTTATTATATTTAAAAATGGTGAAATTGTTGGTAATATAGTTGGAGCAATGTCTGAAAAGGCCCTTGAAGAAAAAATATTAGAATTTTTGAAGTAAATAAGAAATTTTAACTTTCAATTATTTTTTTTATTCTCTCTACTGTCTTTTCAATGTCTTTATTTATAAGGCGATAATCATAATATTTAAAAAGAATTTTTCTTTCTTCTCTTGACTTATTTAATCTTTCAATTATTTCACTTTCACTCATATCCCCTCTTTTCCTCATTCTATTTTCCTGTTCTTTTAATGAAGGAGGTAAAATCCCTATTAAGTATGTTTCAGGATATTTATTTTTGATTTTTAATCCACCCTGAGTATCTATTACAAGCAAAACATTTCTTTTATTTCTTAATACCCTCTCAATTTCTCTTTTTGGTGTTCCATAGTAATTTCCATACACTATACTCCATTCTGCAAACTTACCGTCCTTTATCATTTTTTCAAATTCTTTTTTGTTAATAAAAAAATAATCAACTCCATTTTTTTCTCCTTTTCTTGGTTTCCTTGTAGTAAAAGTTGTTATGACTTCTGTATTTTTAAGTTTATTTTTAAGTTTTTTTATAATTGTTGTTTTGCCTGTTCCAGATGGAGCCGAGAGAACAAATATTGAATTTTTCATCTATGGAGTAAATTTTTCACCCTTTTTCAATTTTTCTATTGCCCTTTTTGCGATTGTTTCAAATGACGTACCAATTAATTTTTCCCACTGTTTTATTGCAAGATCTACTTGACCGTTTTTCTCATAGGCATGTGCAAGAACATCATCAACATATTCTGGATGGGGAAATTTCACTGCTTTTTCAAGATATCTAACAGAATTCGGATAATCCCTCCCTTTATGATAATATGTCCAGCCAAGTTCAAAATAAAGGTCATATCTATCCGGATTATAAGTAATCCCTCTTTTCAAAAAAGAGACACCATTTTTATACCACAGAATCATTTCAATAGGGACATTTATCAAATTATTAAGAATTTCATATAAATTCTTGTATTCTTTATCTTCTTTAAATTTCTCTATTTTCTTCAAAAAATTATTAGTCATCCCAAAATATTCTTCTATCTTTTTATCTGTTTTTTCATAGTTTCTCATAAGCCCTTCAACCAATTTTTTTATTTCTTCTACTATCCCTTTTGCCATCTTCTTTATATTTTCGTCTTTTATATTTTTTTCTATTTTATCAAATTCTTTATATAAATCAGTTGCTCTCATTCTTACAATTGCAAAAACATTATATGCCATATGCCACCCACCCACAGCCCAAACAATTATATAAGTAGGTTGAAGCCATGCAATTGCCTCAAATAATGGTAACATTTTATAATGTTGACCTTTATGCCAATAATTTTCAATATTCAACCATAATAAATCTGCTGCAAGTCCTTTAAATCCACTTAAAACTAAACTCCCTGCAATATGTCCAGGCATAAGAAGTATATTGCTTTCAAGATTTTCAACTTTTTTTAAATAATCAATATTTACCTGAAGAAAACCAATTGGAATAAGTAATATTAAAGCGACAAACAATCTAACCCAGTTCCTTTTCATATTTCTCTTTTTTGAATAAAATAAGAACCGATCAAAATTACAACTAAAATATATAAAATTCCATACATAGTCGTCTTAAAAACATAATTCCAACTAACTTCAATACCAACAACGACTTTATCTCTTATATTAAAATTTTCATAATTTGGCACAAGAGTATAAAGTATCTGACCGAGTACTTTTAGAATTATATTTTCCGTTCTTTCAAGTAATTGAGATTGATAAGAGGTTAAATGTCCTACTATGTAAAGGAAAAAAGAAAAAATAATATTGAAGGCCTCAGAAGCAAAAGTTGCAACACTTAAAGTGATTGTCCCTATTAAAATAAGTTCTATAAAAATTAAAAAAAGAGTTTTAAATACTTCAACATTGGGAGGGTTCTTCTTAAAAATTAAAAGCCCCATAAAAAATAAAGTCATAAGAATAAAGTTAAGGAATAAAATCATAACAATCCCAATAAATTTCCCTATTAAAAAGTTCTGTCTTGTAATTGGTTTTGCAAATAAAGTATATATTGTCCTTTTTTCTATCTCTCCAGAAATTGCTGTAAGTGAAATAAAAATTGCAATTAAAGCACCAAAGAACTCTATACTTGAGAAACTCACATCTTTAATCATTTTTAATTCTTCCTCTGCTGTTAAAAAGGAAAATGCTTTACTCGCTCCAATTACAACAAAAGCAACAACAAGTAAAATATATAATATCTTCTTTCTTAAAGATTCTTTAAAACTATTTAAACCAATAATCCATGCCTTCCTCATTTTGATTTCTCCTTTTTGTCAAATTCTTCAATTGTTTTAACAAATAATTCTTCAAGCCCACTAACTTTATATTTCTCCATAAGTTCTTTTAGTCCCCCTGTTGCAATTAAAAATCCTCTATGAAAAATTGCTATTCTATCACAAACTCTTTCAACTTCAGAAAGGAAATGACTTGATAGTAAAATTGTTTTACCTTCTTTTTTCAATTGAACCAATAGATCTCTTGTTTCTATACATCCAATAGGGTCTAGACCTGTTGTTGGCTCATCAAGAATTAAAATTTTAGGGTCATTTATCAAACTTGCTGCAAGTCCAATCCTTTCAAGCATTCCCTTTGAATAATGTCTTAATGCCAACCTTTTTGCTTCGTTTAATTTAACAAGATATAAAAGTTTCTCTATTCTTTCATTTATAACTTTCTCAGGTAATTCAAACAACCTTCCATAAAATCTCAAAAGTTCTGGACCAGTTAAATAATCATAATAGTAAGGATTTTCAGGTAAAAAACCAACATTTTTCTTCATCTCTATATCAAACTGGTCCTTACCTAAAATACTTATCTCCCCTTTTGTTGGATATAAAATTCCAAGGAGAAGTTTAAGACATGTTGTTTTTCCACTCCCATTTGGTCCAAGGATTCCATAAATTTCCCCATCTTCAACACTAAAGGACACATTTTCAAGTCCAACAACAACTTTATTCCTTCCAAGATAATAATACTTTGTAAGGTCCTTTGTCTCTATTACACTCATCTTTTCCCCCATTATGAATTTATATTATATCATGCAAAAAAGAAATTTTAAAATTCTTTATAAATTTTATCAACAATGTATAATAAAGTCCTCCCTTTTTCTCCAAACAATAAAATTCTCTTTTTCATTCTCAAATAGATCCTTTTTAATTTCACTCTTAAATAGTTAATATCTCCTTCCCTATCTTCTATATCATCTCTTATCTGAAAAGCGATCCCGAAATCTTTTGCAATTTTCTCAATATCCCTTTTTTCTTCTTTATTTATCTTTTTAAAATAAAATGGAATTTTAAAGCAAATTTCAAATAGTTTTCCTGTCTTCATATAATCAATTTTTTTCTTCTTTTTTTCTTCTATTTTTTCCCCTTTATAAATTAAATCAAAAACTTGACCACCAGCCATTCCTTTATGACCAATTGTATCTGCTATATCTTTAATAATTTCTATCTTGCCACTTTCAGCAATAAGTTTAAAAGCGTAAGTTAAAAGAGTATCTCCAGCAAGTATAGCAACTCCTTCTCCAAATTTTTTGTGACATGTTGGTAACCCTCTCCTAAACTCGTCATTATCCATAGAAGGGAGGTCATCATGAACTAAAGAAAAATTATGGATAAGTTCAATTCCACATGCAACTGGTAAAACCTTTTTAAAATCAACATCAAAAATTTCACTTATACATAAAACGATCAATGGCCTTAATCTTTTTCCACCTGAAAAAACAGCATATCTCATTGCTTCATTTAAAATCTCTGGTTCTTCTTTTTCTTTTGGTAATTTTCTATCAATGTAGTTTTCTATTTTTTCTATCCACAACTTAATTTTTTCTTCCATTTATTTTATATATATTTTTTCAACTCTTTCACTGCCAAACCCACATAATATCTCCTGAGGGCACGTCTCAATAATCTCTGCCATATTTTCAATTCCATAATCATCCCCAAAAACTTTAACTATATCACCAATTTTAACATCTTTTCCCGTAGCATCTATCAATGTTTGATCCATGCATATATTCCCTATTATTTTAACTTTTTCGTTTTTCCATTTTAGAAAGTATCTATTTGAGAGCCCTCTTCTCAAACCATCTCCATAACCTATACCACAAGTGGCAACCTTTGTTTTTCTTTTTGTTTTAAATGTGAGTCCATAACTTAAAGGTGTCCCTTTTTCAACTTCTTTTATAAAACAGATTCTTGTAAAACCACTTAAAGCACACTCAAATTTAATTTTTTTAGAAAAGTATTTTTTAGGATATACTCCAAGCAATAAAAGACCAATCCTTACCATATCAAAATTTTTATAACTTTCAGGAATATTTAAAATACCTGCAGAATTAGCAATATGTCTTAAAGGAATATTAATTTTCCCATAAATATTCTTCAAAATTTTTTCAAATAAATTGAGTTGATAAAGAGAATAACTCTTATCCTTACTTTCAGCATTAGCAAAATGTGAAAATATGCCTTCTATTTCAATACCATCAAACTTAAGCACTTTCTCAATAAATGGCAAAAATTCCTTTTCTCTCAATCCAATTCTTCCCATACCTGTATCAACTTTTATATGCACAATCGCTTTTTTTTGATATTTTATAGAAATTTTCACTATCTCTCTTAAAACTTCCTCATTACATAAAGTAATCCTAATATCATTAACAATACAATCTTCAACTTGGTATGGATAGATACATCCCATTATTAAGATTGGTTTTTTTACATTTAAATTTTTTAATTCTATTGCTTCATCACAAGATGCAACACCATAAAAATCCACCATATCATCTATCTCCTTAACAACTTCTCTAACACCCATACCATAAAAATTGCATTTTACACTTGCAAGAATTTTTCTTTTTGTGAATTTTTTAATTTTTTCAATATTTCTTTTTATCTTTTTTATATCAACTTCAATCCATGTTCTGTCTTTCATCTTCTATCTCTTTTAAAATCATTTCAACAGTTCTAACTGGATCTGAACTCTCATAAATTGGTCTCCCAATAACGATAAAATCTGCTCCATTCCTTATTGCCTCTTTTACTGATATAATTCTCTTCTGGTCATCTTTTTTTTCCATTCTTATTCCTGGAACTATTATTAAAAAAGGGGGAGGAAATCTTTTTCTTAAAATCTGTAATTCCTCTCCTGAACAGACTACTCCATCTATACCACAATTATATCCTATCTGAGCAAGTTTCTCCACAAGTTTTTTAATTTTAATATCAAATCCAAGAGATTTAATATCTTCATTGGTAAAAGAAGTCAAAACACTGACTCCTATCGCTTTTATATCACTCTTTAATTCTTTTTTTAATTCTCCAATACTTTTACAAACTCTTTCTCCTGATAGAAGATGAAATGTAAACATATCAATTTCATAATTACATAAAATTCTAATGACATTTTTCACTGTATTAGGTATATCAAAAAATTTAAAATCAATGAATACTTTTTTATTTTCTCTTTTTAACCTTCTTATAATTTCTTTTCCACAAATCAAATAAGGGATCCATCCAATCTTATAAATGTCTATCCTATCTCCAATTTTATCTATCAAATCATAAATTTTATTTTTATCATCTAAATCAATTGCCATTATCAGTTTTTTCACTTTTACTCCTACCAAAAAATTCTAGAATTCCGACAATCCCAATAATCAAACAAACTTCAAAGAGGACTGCAATCCCTCCATAAATATTTAAATTTTTCAATATTAAAGCATTTATTCCTGTTGTTAAAGAAATGAGATATATAAATAAAACCGCTTGTTTTTGCGTCATTCCCAAAGAAACAAGACGATGGGATATATGGTTTTTATCTGCTTTAAAAATTGAATACCCTCTTTTTAATCTTATAAAAATAACTGATAATGTATCAAAAAATGGGACAGAAAAAACAATCAGTGGTATAAATATGGGCAGAAAAGTTTTACTTTCTTCATATTTATAATAAGTTAAGATAATTGAAATTATTCCAAGAAAATAACCAATAAAACTACTTCCACATTCTCCCATAAATATTTTTGCTGGATAAAAATTATGAAATAAAAAACCTAAAATACTCCCAAGGAAAACTGATAAAATTGTTGCAACAAATAATTGATGCATCTCATAAGCAAAAACAAAAAGTATTAAACCTATTATAAAAGCGACCCCTCCTGCCAAACCATCCATATTATCAAGTAAATTAAAACTATTCATTATAAAAATAATCCACAAAATTGTTATTAAATGTGAAAGAAAAATGTTTGAAATAAAAAGGGAAATTTTTATTCCTGAAAGAGAAACCATCATTGCTGTAATTAATTGAAAAAACAATTTTTGGAATGGCTTAAGTTCATAAATATCATCTATTAAACCAAAAAAAATTACAAAAATACTTCCACAGATTATCGCTCTCAATTTTGGCAATACAGAATAAATACCTTCAATGTATTTTTTAATCAACTCCGGAACACATCCAGTTTTAACAAAAATAATACCAGATGTAATCGCAATTAGAAAAGAGAAAAATATTCCCAAACCCCCAAGAAGTGGAGTTGGCTTTTTATGGATCCTTCTTTCAGATGGTAAAGCAACTATATTAAACTTTTTAGCGACCTCACCAAACAAATAAGTTAATATCAATGAGATTAAAAAAGTAAGAGCAAAAACTCCAAAATATAAATATTCCCACATTTAGAAAATTTTATTTCAAATTTTAAAAGAAGTCAATTTATAGTCAAATTGTGTTTTCAGAAAATTTG
>Ga0272449_1001848_pt1 | contig 20721 bp, 23 predicted proteins | sample YNPCB0241_FD_198679 | JGI IMG/M metagenome (GOLD analysis project Ga0272449, IMG submission 198679) | Hot spring sediment microbial communities from Yellowstone National Park, WY, United States - YNP-CB-024-1 | ecosystem: Environmental > Aquatic > Thermal springs > Hot (42-90C) > Sediment... | reverse complement strand
CTCCTCGACGAGCCTTTGGGACACTTGGACGCAAAAGTGCGAAACGAGCTTCGCTATGAAATTAGGCGGATGACAAAGGATTTGGAGTTAACAGCCATACATGTAACCCACGACCAGTCTGAAGCCATGGCCATATCAGACAGAATAGCTGTAATGAAAAAGGGTAAAGTGCTGCAGGTGGGCACGCCTCAAGAGCTTTACATGAACCCCCAAAGCATATTTGTAGCCAATTTTATTGGAGGAGCAAACTTCCTAGAAGGCTACATTGCAGAGGCTAGAGGCGAAACTGCAACAGTAGAGCTTCGAGGCGGAATAAAAGTTCAAGCAGTTAATAAAGGCATAAACACCGGAGAAAGAGTTGTTTTAGCCATAAAACCTGAAACATTCGCCATTGGAAAGGGGAAAAAGAAGGAGAAAAACTCTATTTCAGGCGTAATAGAAAGAGTTGCCTTTGAAGGAACAAACATAAGGTATGAAGTTAGGCTTGAAAATGAGGATTCGGTTGTGGTTGTAAGCCCGTCTCTGGCTTGCGAATGGTTTAATATAGGTGAAAAAGTTATTCTAAGCTTTCAGCCAGAAAACGCACACTTGTTCGTTTATCCAGAGGTAGGGTTAAGGGAGGAAATAGCCGTTGAGTGAACTGGTAAAATGGTTTGAAAAAAGAAGGGAAACAAAGGCACTGGCAAACATACAACAGCATCTGGCCCTAACAACAAGCATAGTTGAAGATTTGGAAAAGGCGGTGGAGGCAGCCATAAAAAAGGAAAACGAAGAAATGCAAACATGCATCGAAAGAATAGCGAGCAACGAGAGAGAAGCAGATTCCCTGCGGAGAAAAGTTATGGATGAAGTTTCAAGAGGGGAGCTTACTCCCACAGCTAGGGAAGACATAATGCACCTTGTAAAGAGGGTGGATATGGTTGCTGATTGGAGCAGAGAATCTACACGAGTTTTAAGCGTAATACCCATGGAGCATGTGCCGACATCTATTAAAAACGCTTTCGTGGAAATGATTAAAGGCATAAAAGAATGCGCACTATCGCTTCAAAAATGCGTAAACCAGATGATGACAAAACCTGAAGAAGCGTTGCAGGCTGCAGACGCCGTGGAAAGAGAAGAGGAAAAAGTTGACGACATACATGAAAAGGCGAGAAGGCTATTGGGAACAGAAGACTTGCCGAAAGCTGGAGTAGCGGTTTTAGTAGGCCAGCTTTTCGAAGCCATGGAAATGATTGCAGACGCATGCGAAGACGCATGCGACCATGTAAGAGTTATAATTGTTAGAAAATAGTAGAAGAGGTGAAGAAACATGGCGGAGATAAAAATAGACATATCTGAACTGAAAGCTGAAGGAGATGAAGTAATCAAAAAACTTGCCGACTTTTTAAGAGAAAAAACAGAGGTTGACGTTGAAACAGTTTCAGACGAAATTATTGTTGGCAGCGGAGAAAAAACTGTTTCAAAACAATATCTGCGGGTGCTTCTGCGAAAGTTCCTGCACAAAAATGAACTTAAAGACTATTTCAGGGTTATAAGCGAAAAAGAGGACACTTTAAAGGTTAAAGAGAGGAAAATTTCAGAAGAAGAATAGCCTATTTTTTAGAAGCTTCACGTTTCTTTCTGGCAAAATCTTCTTGAATTCTAAAAACGTGATGCCTCGCCATATAAGCGCATTTGTAGGCGCCCATTAAATCATTGCCAACCAGTGCTTTCTTAGATTCGCCGAGCAACTCTCCAACAGTTGCCAGCATCTCATTTGCCCCGAGTTTTTTGGCTTCCGGGTTTGGCTTCCATTTCGAAGCGTCAACTTCACCTTTAAACATTAGGGAAAATAGGAATAAGGCATATTCCAGTTCTGCGGCAACATGCCAAACACTGTCTGCAAAGGCTTTATCATCCCTGCTTAATGCTGAAAGAGAATCCTCTAAATAGCGTGTTGCAGATTCCAAAGCCTTCAATAGTTTTTCAGTAGCCGCCATCATCTCAGCCTTTTTTTGCACAATATACGGCTCAATCTTTTTTATCTGTTTCGTTGCAGATTACTTGCAAAAGAAAACTTCTTAAACTCAGCTTCCGTAGTTCAAGGAGTTTAGATGAGAAAATATTTGCGAGAATTTCCCCAAAATTGAAGAATTAACATGAGGCATGCTGCTATGAAGTTGGTGAGATACCATTATGAAAAAGAACGCAGTTATGGTGTTTTGTCAAATGATGATAAGATAGTGTGCTTGCCAAGTCTTGCTAGGCATATGCAGAAGCGACTTCCAAAAACATTTGAAGAGTTTATAGAAAAAGGCGAAAATGCGGTTAAAACAGCGGAAGAAATGCTTAAAAAGGCCCCGCAAAGCGTTATTGAAAATGTTTCTTTGCCAATTAATAAGGTAGCCTTGCTCGCGCCCATAGCTAATCCTCCTAAAATCATTTGTTTGGGATTAAACTATGCAGACCATATTGAGGAACGCATAACAGAACATGGTTCCCTTGTGCCAGACGAGCCCATAATCTTCCTAAAACCCCACACGACAATAATTGGGCCGAAGGAAAACATTGTTAAGCCAAGCTTTGTTAAACAGCTTGACTATGAAGCTGAACTAGCCATTGTGATGGGGAAGAAAGCCAAAAATGTTCCAGTTTCAGAAGCAAAATCCCACATTTTTGGATACACCATTTTAAACGATGTTTCCGCTCGGGACATCCAGTTTAAGGATAAACAGTGGACAAGGGGCAAAAGCTTTGATACTTTCGCGCCTACCGGCCCATGCATAGTAACTCGAAACCAGCTGCAAGATCCTTCTAACCTTTACGTTCGCACATGGGTTAACAATGAACTACGCCAAGACTCCACAACTAAAAAAATGGTTTTCAACGTTTACGAAATAGTTCACCATCTAAGCCGAGTTATGACTCTTGAACCATGCGACATAATTGCAACGGGCACGCCGGCGGGCGTTGGCTTCGCCATGAAACCGCCAAGGTTTCTGCAGGCCGGCGACATCGTGAGAATGGAGATTGAGAAAATAGGCGTTCTTGAAAACATGGTTGTGGAAGAAAAACTTTAGGCGGTTCAGTTTATTTCTCAACAGATATTTTGCTTTGGCCATCCTCCTTTTCAACCCTTATAACATGTTCTGCTTTTTCTGCGAAGGCTTCACTATGGGTTACCGCGATTATCTGCTCTATAGCCTTGAAACGTGATATGGCCTCAGCCAGCCTGTCTATCGAGCCGTCTTCCCTTCCTAGGCTTTCCGTGGGCTCATCAAGCAGTAGGAGGCTTAAGCCGTGGCCTATCTTAGACTGCATTATTAAATGGCCCAAGCCTAGGCGATATGCAAACGCTATTAGAGTGCGTTCTCCCCCGGAAAGGTTTGAAACTTCCCTTTCAACGCCGCTTTCGCTTAGCACATACGGCGTGTAGGTTTCATCTATTGTAATGTTGATGGGAGAACCTTCTCCGCCTACTAGATTGTCTAGGACTTGTTGGACGAAGTTTTTCAAGACTTTCACAAATTCGCTTCGCAGTTTGGGTTGAATGCTTCTATAGGCGTCGCGGATACTGCCTATAACGCCAACAACCCTAGCCAGTTTTTCCATCTGCTCAATTTTTTTCTGAGCTTGGTCTATCCGCTCTTTAACATCATCCAAGCGTTTCATAAGGTCTTTTTTGCGGTTCTCCTTGGTTCGCAAATCAGATTCAAGCGAATAATACTGTTGAAAGGCTTGTTCTCTACGTTTTTTCGCATTTTCAAGCTCATAAACGTCAAATCTACCAATTTCGGCACGTACCCTTTCAAGCTGAGCCCGCAGCTCGTTTTCTAGTTTCTGTTTTTCCTCAAATTCTTTTAAAAGCTCAGCCAAAGCCTTGTATTCATCGTTTACACGGGTTTTCAAATCTTCGATTCTAGGCATCAGAACTTGAAGGTTTGATATGGCGGTGCTGGCTTTTTCCTTTATTTGCTGCAGTTCCTCAATGTCGCCTTGAAGGTGGCTTATAGTTTTCTGTCTCTCCACATTTTCGTTTTGTATTCTATGCATAAGGTTGCTTTTGTACTCGTTGTTTAAGGGTTGTAGACAAAGGGGACAGCGGTTTTCCGTGGAAAGCGAAGAAATTCTCTTCTGGTCTGTCTGCATGTTTCGAAGCATGGTTTCCTGTTCAGCCTTTAGGCTTGCAATCTGGTCGTCGAACGCTGACAAATATTGCCTTAGGGCTTCAATAGGCTGGTCGGCTTGAACCCCTATTTCTTTGAGTCTCTCTTTGTAAGATTCAAGTTGCATTTGCATGTTGGCTAAACGTTGCTTCAAATTTTCAAACGCTGCTTTTTTGCCTTCAATTTTTTCAGCCAGCGACGCTGACGAGTCTTCAATATTCGCCAGATTCGCCTGAAGTTGGGCCTCTTTCCTTTTGAGTTCTTCTACAGATGCCTTTAGCTCCTCAAGCCTTTTGAGTTTGAGCTCAGCCTCTTCCAGTGTTTTTTTGGCTTCATTCAGTCTTCCTGAAAGGTCTTGGGTTTCAACTTCTAGAAGGGAAAACTCTTCAGCTAGGCGGTTGTACTCCGCGTTCAGCTTCTCTATTCCAACTATGTCTGGGTCCTTTTCGTAAGCTCTTTTCTCGCCTTCATATTCTCTTTGGTATCCGGAGAGGTTGCTCCATGCTATTTCGTAGTCTGAAAGCCCAAAAAGTTCGTCTAGGCGTTTTTGCCTTTCTCTTGGCGCGACATCTAAAAGTTCCTTTAGGTGTTCCTGTCTAACCCATACTATTTCACGGAAAAGCTCCTTTTCCAAGCCTGTTATGGCTTTTAGCTGTTCCTCCACAGCGTCGCTTTTCACGCTTGCAACGAGGTTTTCACCTTGGAAAAGTTTCAGTTCGTCAAAGTCTTGGCTTATTCCCTTCCCACGCCTTTTTAATCCCCGTGATATTTTGTAGCTTCTGCCGTTTTGAGTGAAATGAAGAACCACCTTCCCGTTTTCGGCGCCTTCTCTTAAAAGATAGTCATAGCTTCTACCTATGGGGTCTCCGAACAACGCGAAGTCTATGGCGTAAAGGATGCTGGATTTTCCACAGCCTAAACCGCCGACAAGACAGTTGAACCCCCTTGCAAAAGGCACTGTGGATCTCACGTGGGAGCGGATGTTCTCCAGTTGGACAACTTCGATTTTCATTACAGAATCTCCTCTAAAACTTGTTTAACCTTCTCATCCTGCCTTTTTGTCAACGGTTCAATTAGGCTGACTGCAGCGCGGGCTATTTTTTCAGCTTCTTCACGGCTGTAACGTTCAGAGAAAATCTGCAAGAAATATTCGAAACTCTTCGTTTTCAAATCTTTAAATTCGCTTTCGAATATGGAGCGAACAACAGCCTCTGCAACCTCACTTTCACGAAGCAAAATAACTGGGTGAACAAGCAAAGCCTTTTCAGCAGCGCTTCTAATTTGGACAACATCAACCTCGGCGCGGCTAACCTCAGCGGGCAAAACACCTCTTAAAACTGGAACCAGTATTGCTCCTTCCTCGTCAGCGCCCCTAACAAGCTGAACTGCAAGCTCAGTAATCTTCGAAGCAACAACGCCTGTAAAATCCTGGTCTAAAACAACAAATTTACGCGGAGAATCCAACTTTATAAACTGCAGCGAAACCTTTCCCGCATCATCCACCTCAATGTAATAGAAACCCTTCTCATTTTTAGCTTCATCATAGTTTATTGTTTCAGTGCTTCCAGGATAAACAAGCAGTCCAGTTTTAAACCTCCCCTCATAACGCTTATGCACGTGGCCAGCAGCGTAGTAATTGAAGCCTTCAGGGATAAGCTCCGGCGGCGCCTCAGCCTCGATATATGGGGGATTAAGTTCTGGAAGATCCAAAGCCATGTGGAAGGCGAAAATGTTGAATAGCGCTGGGTCTGGTGTTGGCTTATTCTGTTCCATGAAAACTGGAAGCATCTCTTCAGTTTTACGCCTAGTTCTGAAGTTGGGCACGCCGTAAACGTAGCAGCAGTCAGGCCTACGCCAGCATGCCCCCTCATGCCTTGGCAAGTAATAGATTAGTCCAGCGCTGTCCAATGGGTTTAAAATTGTGCTTGTGACAACGTTTGGCGCTGAGTCATGGGAGCCGTCAACCACTAAAACTGGGATGTCTGCGTTCCGTAAGCGGCTAAAATTTTTGACAGCGTTCTCCAATGTAACGTTAGATGGTCGCGCAGTGTGGAATAGGTCTCCAGCAATAATCATGAAAGTTGGCTTTAACTCTAGGGTTTTGTCGACAAGCTCTTGAAAAGCTCTGTCAAAGTCTTCGCGTCTAACCTCTAAACCATACTGGGAATAACCCAAATGCAAATCTGCAGCGTGAACGAAACTGAAAGCTTTCAACCATTTTCCTCCTTGGAAACCAGCCCAGCTTAAGAATTAGCCAGATTTAACCTATTAATGTTTAAGCTTAAAGCTCATAGAAACATATAAAGCGCAAGGCAGCAGCATTCTAACAATCGAAAAGGCGCGCAAACATGGAATGCCAAAAATGCGGAAAAGAAGTGTTCTTACCTTTCAGATGTCCCTACTGTGGAGGCTATTTCTGTTCAGAACACCGCCTGCCAGAAAACCATGAATGCCCAAGAATGGATTTGGCGCGGTTTCCCAAAAAAGAGGAGTCGTCATTAACGCTTACTCCGCAAACACCGAAATCGTATGAATACACAGTCACATATATTCCTGTGGAAGCGAAAAAGAAATTTTATTTCAGCCTTAAAGAGGTTAAACATCTGGCTATAGGCGCATTGCTTGTTTTAGGCATAGGCTTATCCCTTGGATTTTCTCCAGAAGCGTATGCGGCCATCGGAAACCCCATTATGCTGTTAGGCTTCGCCCTTCTGGTAACAGCATCCTTTTTCATTCATGAGTTAGCCCACAAATTCGCTGCCCAAAAAGAAGGGTTATGGGCAGAGTTTAGACTAATGTTTGTAGGCATAATTTTAACGGCTATATCGATAATTTCGCCGCTTTTTAAGATAATATCGCCTGGAGCAGTTGTCATAGCGGGATTCGCAAGCAAAAAGAGCCTTGGAAAAATATCAATAGCTGGGCCTTCAACCAACATAATCCTTTCAGCCACGCTGATTGCTTTATGGCTTATAATACATCAGCCAATTCTGCTATTTGCAGCTGCTTTCAACGCTTGGATCGCCCTCTTCAACCTAATCCCTTTTGGCATCCTAGACGGCTTCAAAGTCTTTTCATGGAATAAAGCAGTTTGGGCGTCAGCCTTTACATTAAGCTTAGCCCTAACCATAATAACCTCTATTTACTGGTAATTTAAGCCGCAAAAATATATTTGAATAGTAGAAACTAAAACAGTTAAACAAGTTCTATGGTTACGTGTACTTCTTCCGGAACCCTAATACGCATGATACGCCTCATGGCGCGTTCTTCAGCATCAATATCTATTAAACGTTTATGGATACGCAGTTCCCACTTGTCCCATGTAGCTGTTCCTTCGCCGCAAGGAGACTTCAAAACTGGAACTCGGAGCCTCTTAGTTGGCAGAGGCACAGGCCCTGTCATTTTCACTCCTGTTTTTTCTGCAATAGCCTTCAGTTCTTGGCATACCTCTTCAAGCTTCTTGTAGTCTGTGCTTGTCAAGCGTATCCGTGCCTTTCTTACCATGACCTAATACTCCACGCCTCAACCATTTATATCTTCCAGTGGGTTACCTTTAGACGAAAAAGCACAAATAAAAACTTATCGAAACAATTAACGCGTTAAACGCCTAAACTTTAACGAAAAGAAGGGAAAGGGAAAACAGTGAAGCTTAAGGTTAAGGGCCTAATCATAGACTTAGACGGCACACTGGTGGATTCCAGAGAAGCCTATCGCGCGGCATTAAAGAAAGCCTTCACAGCCATGGGAATGAAAAATTTTAAAACGAAAATAGCTTTGGAAATTCCGAGAAGGCTGGAACAGAACAGGCAAATAGGGGATTTAATACCTGAAGGGAACACTGAAAAGTTTTTGAACATTTACCTAAAAACGTATTACACGTTAACGGAAAGCAAATCAAAAACCTTACCAGGCGTATCTGAAACGTTAGAAGAACTTTCGAAGAAGGCAAAGCTTGCCCTGCTCACAATGCGTTATGTGCCAAGGGAAAAGGTAATGAAGGAATTGGAAAAGTTTGGGCTAGCTAAATATTTCTGCTGTATAGTGACCGCCTTAGACACGCCTTTTCCTAAGCCGTCTCCAGAAGCGCTTAAAAAATGTGCACAGAAATTACGCGTTAAAATAGATGAGTGCGCCGTAGTAGGCGACTCCGTAACAGATGTGAAGGCTGGAAAAAAGACTGGAGCCAAAACCGTTGCAGTCCTTTCGGGAATATTTACAAGGGAAGAATTGGAAAGGGAGAAACCAGACTTAATTCTTGAAAACATTAATGAACTTCCAGCTTTCTTGGGATAATTGAAATATTACTGAATATATAATATGGCTAGAAGTTATCTAAGAATGTTATAGAAGCAACTATAAATAAAGCTTATTAAAACTTAACGTCTAGTATTAGGTTGGAGAAAGGCTTCGAGCGGGGCGACAATGAACTTCATTGAGATCTTGCTGTCTGAAAAACTGAAAAGCAAAAACCCAATGCTGGATATTTTGGGTTCTGACCGTAAAATCCTTCAGATAGCATGCCAAGACTTCACAAACTACCTTAAAGTATTCTGGAACCTTGTAGGCAAAGAAGCAAACGAATACGAACTCACCAATAAACTAGAAGAAATTTACCAAAAAGAACAGAAAGAGTTGGAAGAGTTCATAGACCTATGGACGGGAATATGGCTTAAAAAATGGAGCGAAAGAGTTAAACTTTTGATAGGCAACGAAGATTTCAAAAGATGGAACAGGATCACAAAAATAATTAACAACGCAGAACCCATATGGAGAAATCTTCCAAACAGAAGAGAAATGCAGGAAGTAGTGATCTCCACGCTTGTCAAGAATGGAGAAATCTGCGGCACACAAATCTTGTCTGAAAACCTGCTAAAAATGGAGTTAGGCGAGCGCAGAAGAAAATACGCCAACACCAAAGAACAAACGATAAATGTTGTTAACAATACTTTACGCAAAGCTAGGGAGCTATCCAGAAGCAAAGGACCGTTGATATTTGTCAAAATTGACAAAGGCTACTACAACACTGGTGAAATATAAAACACGCGACTTAATAGAAATGATCTCAGCGTATTCTTTCGCGGTTAAGGTTTTTTGTTTGCCATGAATATTTTTTAATGGTTGATGTTTCTCCATAACCACATGCGGCGCACCGTTTCTTTGCGACATTGTAGGCTCTTCGTCCGCAGCGTCTACATTTTATGTGAAGGGTTTTTCCAGCGCGTTTTCCGAAAGATGGCGTTCCCTTCCCCAAATTTTTCACCTTGGAGGCGGCGATATGAGAATGACGTTGTCTCCGCGGACAATTATTAAGCCCAGTTTCTTTGTGTTTTCAGCTTCCGTTGTGTCTTCTGTTTCTTCCAAAACAAGGTTTAGGTGTTGGTCGAACCCTTTCAGTCTTCCCCTTAGATTTTTTCCACCCTTCAGCCTTACGAGCACTATTTTTCCGAGGTTCTGCTCGAGGATTTCCGTCGTCATCTCACTCATTCAAAGCCCTCAAATTACACATTTACCTTTTTTATACTTAAGCTTATATAATTTAAACCTATCTAAAAGAGAAGCATCAAAATGTCTAAGAAGTATAAGAGATACTTCCTAAAGGCTAAGGAAGCAAAAGCCCTTCTGAAGGAAGCCTCAGAGAAGCTAAAAATTAGCCTAGAGAAAACATTTGGCACCGATGTGAGAATAGAGTTGGCTGAAACAGATTCCGCCGAAATCATCCTCATAAATGGTAAACCTTTACTTTTTAAAACTGGAGACAATATTTTTCCAACACTAGTCTTTAAGGAACTTTTGGCTTCAGCGCCTAAGGTTGTCGTTGACATGGGTGCTATTCCCCATATTTGCAATGGCGCCGATGTTATGGCCCCGGGAATTGTTCGCTTCGAAGGAAGTTTCAATAAAGGAGAACTGGTATTTGTGGTTGATGAAAAACATGGTAAGCCTATTGCTCTGGGCGAGATAGCTTATTCTGATGCTGAAGTAACAAAAATCAAGCATGGAGCAGTTGTTAAAAACATCCATTTTGTAGGGGATAAAATATGGGATTCTTTAAAAGGATTCGCAAACACGACGAGGTAAATTCTTTCGAAGCGTTAATAATTAAGAAGAATGCGCTTGGTGGCGAGATCTATGGATGATGCTTGGCACAGAATTAGAAGAATCAGGGATAAGCCTGAGAAATACTTGCCAAGAATATTGAAGGGCGGCGAGGTAATTGTTGATTTAGGATGTGGAAAAGGCTTTTACTGTATGCATTTGCACAAATATGCCTCAAGGCTTTACTGTATTGACATCGATAAAAAAGCTGTTAAAAGGCTGATAAACTCTTGAAAAACGGAAATAACGTGTTTCATATAGTCAGCGACGCCGCAAAAACTCCAATGCCCTCATCAAGTGTGGATGTGGTTTTCATGGCTAACTCTTTTCATGATATGAACGATAAAAACGCGGTTTACGGAGAAATCTTAAGGATGCTTAAGCCAAGTGGGCGAGTTATTGTTATTGACTGGAAAAAGGAACAGAGCCTTTTAGGTCCACCTTTGAGCATAAGGATGAGCGAGGAGGATTACCTTAAACAGTTCAAAGAGTTTAGACTGGCTACTCGTTTTCAACCCTCTCCTAGTCATTACGGAATGGCGTTGCAAAGGGCGTGAAAACCACGCTGGTGAGAGCTTGCCACTGTTGCGTTGCCTCACTAGGCTTGTTAGATGGGATCTTAGCCTTGAGGTTGAAGTGTCTGAGGAGAACTACGGTGTTTAATTGTTCCATAAAGTTTAGAGAAAAGTAAATTTGTCTTAAATCTGAATTTTGAATTCATAAAGTTATTAATAAGAAAATCTGTATTTTTGATTCAGAATAGGCTTTAAAGGAAAACGCTTAACTCTTTGAAGATAAAATATAGAGAGTAAGAGAGGAGAGGTTTGCCCAGTTTAAGCAATCCGTTTCGTAGAAGCAAGAAAGAGGAAAAGGAAACGGCTAAAATTGGGGCTAAAATGGTTCAAGGAAAAACTTTTCTGAAGGCTATGCCTCTCCGCGACTTGGCAGATTTGGACGCTGTTAAAAGCGAAGTGCGTTCTGGAAACATCCTAATTCTAAGGATAACTCCTCTCGCAAGCAAAAGCGTTGAAGATGTGAAACGTGCAGTTAACGAACTCTGCGAATTCGTCGAGTCAGTCGGCGGAGACATTGCCCGCCTAGGCGAAGAACGTATTGTAATCTGCCCTCCAAACGTGAAAATTTGGAGAGAAAAAACGCCTATGGCAAGTGAGCCTATACCTACAGCAGCCTAAATGTTTCCATAACTGCTGGAGCAATTGTCTGTATGCCAAATCTTTTCTGAATAAAGTTCGCTAGGTTTGCTATTTTTGCCTTCTCGCCGTGACACACTATCACTCTTTCAGGTCTAGGCTTTAGATGGGTCACATAGTTGATTATTTGATGTCTATCTGAGTGTCCAGAAAAGCCTTCTATGGATTCTACGCGTAACTTCACTTTTACGACACTAATTTTGCCTTCGCTGTCAATCATGGCAACTTCGTTTAAGCCTCTCTGCACTCTTCTTCCAAGAGTGCCCTCAATCTGGTAGCTTACAAAGATTATGGTGTTCTTTTCGTCTTCTGCTAGGCTTTTGAAATATTCTATTACTGGTCCTCCTTCAAGCATTCCTGAAGTAGCCATGATGATGCATGGCTCGCCGTCGATGACGTTTTGCCTTACGCTTGGGTGTTCAACCACTGTGAAGTAGTCTGATTCAAAGGGGTTAACTCCGTCATGGAGTATGCTGTTACGGACTTCTCTGCCTAAATATTCTGGATAAGCTGTGTGAATTGCGGTTGCTTCTGAAATCATGCCTTCGATAAACACTGGAGCCTCTTTCATCAGCCCCCGCTTCATGTAACCATCCAGTATAAGCATTATTTCTTGGGCTCGGCCCACGGCTGGAACTGGGATTAGAACTTTGCCCTTTTTCTCCAACGTCTCGTTCACGATTCTTGTTAAGCGCTCTTCAGCTTCAACTCTTGACGGCATGACATCATCGGGACCGCCGTAGGTGCTTTCTGTTATGAAAGTTTCAACTCTTGGAAACTCCACGGTGGCTGCTTCCAGAAGCATGGTTCTTGAATACTTGTAGTCTCCAGCATAGACAATGTTATGTAAGCCTTCACCTATGTGGAGGTGAACAAGCGATGAGCCCAGGATGTGTCCAGCGTTGTGCAGCGTTAGACGTGTGTCTGGGGCTATGTCTGTTACAACCCCATAACGTAGAGGAATCGTGTGCAAGACACATTCGCGGACATCCTTTTGGTCGAAGGGCGGAACAACACCCTGTTTGCTAGCCACATCCAAATAGTCCAACTGTAGTAAAGTCATTAGATTTGAAGTTGGAGCAGAACAGTATACAGGTCCGTCGTAGCCATACTTGTATAGGAAGGGAACTAAGCCGCAGTGGTCTAAATGCGCGTGACTTATGACAACCGCGTCTAAAGAGTCTATTTCAAAAGCAGGATGGTCAAGTCTTGGAAATGCTTCAAAGGGCCTTGAAGAGCCTGGGTTTATGCCGCAGTCCAATAGTATGTTGCTTTCCCTTGTTTGGACGAGGAAGGCTGATCTTCCAACTTCCTGAACGCCGCCGAGGGCGGTGATTCTGATGTCTCCAACCTCAAAAGTTTTAGGTCTGAAAATCCGCTCGCCGAACATGCGGAGAATCCTTTCTCTTTCCTTACTTTCTGAGTGGAGGTAATGACGCATATGCGCTATGATTTTTGAGCGAAGCGGTGGGCTTCTTAAAACGTGGGGTCGCCATTTGGTTTTCTTTATGATTTCCTGAAGGACAGCCCCATTTTTCCCGATGACTAAACCTGGTTTTTTAGCTTCAATTATTATCTCTCCAAGGCTTGGGTCAAAATTTATGTCTGTAACTTCAGCTTCTGGCGATATGATTTCACGGGCTATTCTTTCAGCATCTTTTTCCGGCATCCTCACGGACGGATCAGAACGGACAACGATTCGTTTTCTTATCACATTAACTATGTCCGCGATAAGGCTGCTTTGTTCAACTAGAATTTCCGGTTTTTTAGCGTAGATTGCAAGCATTGGGCCTTCATATTCTACCCTTGTCACTTCAGTCTCTTTCGGAACATGCTCTAGTATATATTGGCTTATTTCAACTTTCTCCTTCTCAGAGTTCGGCGCCAACTCTTAAACTCCCTATTCCAGAAGCCTTTTTTTCTCTTCTTCTGTTAACTCTCTATAACCATTAGTGTCGATTACTGCCACATTGAAGCTGTCGCCGCTTGCAGTGTCCCGCTTCATAGCAGAGTTAACCGCTTTAACAACCACAGGCAAGACTTCAGCCACTGGCATGTCCTCCTTAAACTTGTCTTCGAGGACACCGTAGGCTATTGGAGAACCCGAGCCGGTGGCAACGCATTTCTCTTCTGTTAGGCTGCCGAAGGGATCTAGAGAAAACACGTGGGGTCCGCTGTCATCCACGCCTCCTATCAATACTTGCGTGGCTAAGGGCATGTATCTCGCCGAAAAAAGGAGGTTTGCAACGAGTCTTGCAGCCGAGTTTATGGGCATTGGTCTGCCCATGTTAAGTCTGTAAAGCTGCGCATTAGCTGTTAATATGTCTACTGTTCTCTGGGCATCTGCAACCGTTCCAGCAATGGTCATGGCTAGATGACCGTCTATCTTATATATTTTCTTTCCATGTTTGTGGGCTACATAGAACCCCATGGTTACACGAGTGTCTGAGGCGAGGATTACGCCGTCCTTGCAGACCACTCCTATGGTTGTTGTCCCTTTCAACGTTAACCGATTAACCGCATCGTTGTTTGCCATATTGCTCATTTCTCCCAAAACCTAAACATACCGCCAAATTACTTCACTAGGAAGTAGTACCATGTAATCATAACCGTGAGTCTTATTAATATTACGCTTCAAAACCGCCGATTAAGTATCCTTTTCAGAAACCTATAATTTAAAAAGAGTTTTAAAGGGTATGCTGCTAACAAGTTATCGTTAATCCAGCCTTTAGCAGTGATTTGATTTGCCTTTAAAGCACCATTGGATGCAGCTTCCAAGAGAGGTGATTGTGGGAGAGGGCGTAATAGAACGTGTCACTGAAGTTTCTCGAAGGCTTGGATTCACAGAGTCAGCTCTTATAATAACTGGTTCTAAGACTTATGACGTTGCTGGGAAAACTGTTTGTGAGCACCTTGAAAGAGGCGGAATCGAGGCTGAAATATTGGTTGTTGAATTAGCCACCCTTAAAGATGTAGAAATAGTGGAAGAGAAAATTGAGGCTTTAAAGCCTCAAGTTGTTTTCGGCGTTGGCGGCGGGACGAAAATTGACATTGCAAAGTTAAGCTCAGCGCGTCAAGGAGTCCCCTTTATAAGTGTTCCAACAACAGCTTCTCATGATGGAATCTCAAGCCCTTTGTCTTCGGTTAAGGGACTTGAAAAGCCTTTTTCTGTTAAAGCGCAAGCACCCATAGCCATCATAGCGGACACAAACATAATAATGCAGACGCCTTACCGTCTAATAGCAAGCGGCTGCGGAGACGTGATTTCAAAGTTCACAGCTGTAAAGGATTGGAAACTAGCCCACGAAGAGCGAAACGAGTATTATGGAGAGTATGCGGCAAGCCTAGCTTTGATGAGTGCTAAACTTGTGATGCAAAATGCTAAAATTATTAGGTCTGTAAGCGAGGAAGGCTTGCGAGTTCTTCTGGAAGCCCTAATAAGCTGTGGAGTGGCCATGAGCATTGCTGGAAGCAGCCGCCCATGTAGCGGTTCAGAACACCTTTTCAGCCACGCCCTCGACATGATAAAGCCTAACAACGCCATGCATGGAGAGCAATGCGGCGTTGGAACTATAATTATGGCTTATTTGCATGGGGCAAACTGGAAACGAATAAGGGAGACATTGAAAACCTTGGGGGCGCCTACAAGCGCCTATGAGTTGGAGCTAACAAAAGAAGATGTTGTTAAAGCCTTGTTTATGGCCTCCTCAGTGAGACCTGAACGTTACACGATACTTAATAAGCTAAATTTAAGCCTTGAAGAATGCGAAAAAGTCGCCAAAGCAACTGGAGTCGTTTAGAAAGCGCGTTTACTCTTTTGTCTCTTTCTCTGCCGCTGTTTCGGTTTCTTTTGCCACCTTAAAGGTTTCCATGAATTTCACCGTGGTGATTTCTGGGAAGAACCTTTGTATGTCTAGGGCTATGCCCCTTTTCGCCACTTGAACACCCTCGAGATAGAAGGCTTCTTCAGGCATTTCTATGCTGACAACCTTAGCTTTCACGGTGAACTTGAATTTTTCCGCATCCACAGAAGGCATTCTACGGTGGATTAAAGCGGTTATTTTCTCCTCTTGAGTTTCCAGTTTCTTTTGAACAGTAACCTCATAAACCAAAGTTTTCCCAGCTAATGGCGGATTAAAGTCTAGGAGGACACGGCCCGCCCCAATTGCCCGGACTACAGCCATTTTACCATCATACTCAAGGCGCATCCCAAGAGTCGGCGTCACTCCTTTGGCGGTCAACTGCCTCAGGGGAACCCGTTTAACCTTTTCTGGGTCTCTTGCTCCGAATGCTTTTTCAGGCGGTATTTCAACAGTTGCTGGCTTTCCAACATCCATGGTTGTTAGACTTTCATCTAAGGCTTTGAGAACCCAGCCCTCGCCTACAACAACTAGCTTGGGCTCGTAGATTTCGCCTTCTTTGTATAAACGTTCCTTTTTGGCTGTTTCCTCTATGGTTGTGTCGAAAACCTCGCCTGTCTCCTTAACCTTAGCAACGTAGTCTACGAGTATGAAGTCACCTTTTTGCAGAGCCATTTAAATCCTCTTCAAATTATGCTGCCAAAGTAAACTTGAAGCATTAATAAAAGCTTTATCTATCAAAAAAGGGTTTTGAACATCATATTAAAACAGCAAGATTCTTGTATTTTTCGCATTTGAAGGAGAACAGTTTAAATTTAATATTAACCAAATACTGAATTTCGCCATAAAAAGGAAGCTTCATATGAAAGACGGTTCGGTTAACACCAAAAGCGCCTATGTCGCTATTCTCCTCCTCGGAATTGTAAGCCTCATGGGCGACGTGGTCTATGAAGGCTCAAGGGGAATAGTGCCCTCTTACCTTGCTTTTTTAGGAGCCTCAGCCTTCATCATAGTTTTTGTCGGTAGGCTTGGCGAATTTCTAGGGTATGCTTTTAGGCTTATAAGCGGAGTCTTATCAGACACAACAAAAGCCTATTGGGTTTTCATATTTTTAGGCTATGGGTTAATCGTGTCAATCCCGCTTTTAGGGTTTGCAGGCGGATGGGCAATAGCCATAATCTTAATTTTACTTGAAAGGCTTGGGAAAGCCTTTAGGTCTCCTTCAAGAGACGCTGTGCTTTCCATAGTGAGCAAAGATGTGGGGACTGGAAAAGCCTTTGGAGTTCACGAGCTTTTAGACCAGATTGGAGCGATTTTGGGGCCTATTCTAGTGGCTGGCTTAATGTTTTACAGCGGCAACAATTACAGTCAAACTTTCAGCTTTCTCCTTTTGCCATTCGCTGTTCTTTTAGCCACTTTGGTTTACACTTATAGGAAAATCGGAAAAGTTAAGCCCGTTGAAACCGAAAAGGTGCAGGATAAAAACGGAAAGCTTGAAAGACCCTTCTACATATACATGTTTGCCGTTACTTTAAACACTTTAGGAATAATCCCTTACGAGCTAATTTTGTACAAAGCATCCATAATTCTTAACCCAGAAGAACAGTGGATTGTCCCGTTAATATACACTGTTATTCAAGGAGTGGATGCGCCTTCAGCACTGCTTTCAGGATACTCCTACGACAAGTTTAAAATCAAGGTTTTAGCCCTGCCCTTCGCCCTTTCGGTTATCCCGCCGATAATTGCGTTAGCCAACGTAGACTTGCCCATGTTAATAATCGCAGCAGTGTTTTTCGGCTTAGTTCTTGGAATGCAGGAGTCAATTTACCGCGCGGCAGTTTCAGAATTTGCGCCTATTTTTTCTCGGGGAACAGCCTACGGCATATTTAACACAGCCTATGGCGTAGGCATGCTTGCCAGCGGAGCCTCCTACGGTTTAATAGCAGCGTTAAAGCCTCCCTTCATCATTGTAGTCTTATATGTTTTTTTAACGCAAGCTGCGGCGGTGATTCTGCTCACAAAAGCTCATTCAAGAAGACACACAAAAACGGAAAATGTTAAAACTTAGGGCGTCTGTTTTATTGCTGAAGGGGAGAATTTGTCATCTAAAGACGAGTCTGAAGTTTTAGACATTCTTGAAAAAGTAAGCAAAAGCGTTGTGAACATAAGCACTATAAGGCTTATTCAAAACATTTTCTATCAGGTTTTCCCCGTCAAGGGCATGGGTTCTGGAACAATAATCAACGGTGAAGGCTACATCCTCACCAACAACCATGTGGTTTTGGGCGCTGAACGCATTGCTGTTACGCTTTGGAACGGTGCAGTCTTAAACGGCCGCCTTATAGGAACATGCGCAGTCCACGACATAGCTGTCGTCAAAGTTGACAAAAAAGGTTTAGCCTATGCAGAGCTCGGCGACTCAGACAAGCTTAGAATAGGCCAACGCGTATACGCCATCGGCAATCCTTTCGGCTTGGCAGGCGGACCTACAATAACCTCTGGAGTTATAAGCGCCCTAAACCGAACAATAGAATCGAAAAACGAGCTTTTAGAAAACCTTGTCCAAACAGACGCAGCCATAAATCCCGGAAACAGCGGAGGCCCCCTTGTGGATGTCCACGGCAGAGTTGTTGCCATAAACACGGCCATAATACCCTTTGCCCATGGAATTGGGTTCGCGATACCCATAAACTCTGCAAAGAGATGCGCAAACGAAATCATAACCACTGGCACGCATGCTAGGCCTTGGATTGGAATAATGGGCTTAAGCCTTTCCGAAGAACTGTCTAGCTATTATGGGATTCCTCTTAGTGAAGGAGTTTTGGTGACAAGGGTTGTGGATGGAAGCCCAGCAGACGAGGCGGGCATAGAGGCAGGCGACATAATAATGGCATTAGACGATGCGCCAGTAACAAAGATTGAAAAGTTGCTAAGCGAAATCCACAAGAGAAAAGCAGGCGAAAAGGTTAATCTAGCTGTTTACCGCGAAGGATTCGAATACGCCATAACAGTCACCCTAGCCGAAACACCCTAAACACTTTATCCTCAAACGGCCTCTACAATCAAGCCGCAGTCCCGCGCGCAATTTAACCTATAAATAAGGAGACTATAGTCCTTCCAGAACACAAAATAATTAAAATTTTCACGCCACCGGAAACTTCAACCAAACACCAGTTTATTAGTAGCCCGGGGGAGATTCGAACTCCCGTCAGAGGCTCCAGAGGCCTCCATGCTTGGCCGCTACACCACCGGGCTGCCGTTTTTCACTCATTAAGCCGAGTTTCTCCATAATAACTTTAGCGTTTAGCTCCTCATGAGGTGTCTATCGCTTATATTTGAGGATGAAAAAGCCTGTTGTCGCTTGACATCCTGAACATATGAAGAACAGGGTTTCGAATCCTATTTTGCTTGCTATTATTGTGGCTAGCAGGGCAGCGGTTGCTTCTGTTATGTCGTATATGGATTCAAACATGCCTAAAACTGTGCCTCTTCTTTTTTTGCTGCTTAGGTCAACCATTAAGGCTAAAAGTGATGGGCGTTGTAGGGCATGGGAAACGCCGAAAAAGAATTCAACAAGGTAAAGTTGTGATAGGCTAGAAACGTAAACGTAACCCAAAGAGCAGAGGGCACCCATCATAACCCCCACAAAGAAAATTCGCTCTTTACCATACGTATCAGCAAGCCTTCCAGCAGTTATTTTGAATATGGCAGCGACAAAACAAAATACTGCATATAATAAGCCTATGTCTAGGACTGAGGCTGAAAAACGGTTAACAACAAATATGGGATATATTGGACCAAGCAAGCCGACTCCTAAAGAGTATAGAGTACTCAAAGCTAATGCAAGCATGAGCGTCTGCGATGACTTCAGCATACATGCATCCTCCTGCTGAAGCCACTACAGATTTTCCCGTGTCTTCAAACATGGACATTTTAGGGTCGGCTTGCCTCCGATAAGTAAGATTTTCTCGGTTAAGCCTTAAAAATAAATTTTTTGGAGCATAAACCTGTTTTCTCTCGATCTTTTATGGATGTGAGACGGCTATTTTACGGCTAGGACTGGACACGGAGCGTTTCTTATGGCTCCTTCTTAGCCTTAAAACTATGTGATGAGGACATGCTATAGCAGTGAAAAGTCTGTGGATTTTATTTTCCCTCTTGTGTCCACAACTACCTCAAATTTTTCAGCCCAAGGGTGTCCTTCCAAGTCTATGGGACATGTACCTCGGATAACCCAGCACCCGTCTCTCTGCTCAATTGATGAAATGTCTATCCTCTCAGTGTTCTTTCTTCTTTTAAGGAACTCGACGGCGATTTCTTGCGCGTCCTTTTCCAAAAGAACTTTCATTTTGCGTTTCCCGCCAGCCTTTTCCATATTTTGCACAGTGGGCATTAAGGGTTATGAATGAAAAATCATGAGCAAAACTAAACATATGACAGATTTGGCACATGTCATTTAGAAAGACCAAAAACCCTAGAACTGCGATAAATTCAAATCTTCAGGAAAACACCTTAACCATTAGGAAAATGGTTTCTGGAAAAGAAAGGCAATGAGCGAGAGAAAACGCATAATATTCCATGTGGACATGGACCACTTTTTCACAGCCATAGAAGAGCGAGAGCATCCTGAAATTAGGGGAAAACCAGTCATTGTTGGGGCGGATCCAAAAGAGGGCAAAGGCAGAGGCGTGGTAAGCACATGCAACTATGAAGCTAGAAAATTCGGCGTGAGGTCGGGCATGCCAATATCCAAGGCTTGGAAACTCTGTCCGCAAGCCGTTTACTTGCCAGTGAACTATGAACTTTATGAAAAGGTTTCCGCGAGAATAATGGAGATTCTAAGAAAATATGCAGATAAATTTGAAAGCTGGGGCATAGACGAAGCCTTTCTCGATGTAACCTCAAAAATGAATGATTATGCGGAGGCTGAAGCCCTAGCTCGCCAAATAAAAAGAGAAATCCTCGAAAAGGAAGGGCTTACATGTTCTATAGGCATAGGACCCAACAAGCTTGTGGCTAAAATTGCAAGCGACCATCAAAAGCCAGACGGCCTAACAATGGTTAAACCTGAAGATGCAGAAAAGTTCCTTGAGTCTTTGCCAGTGCGCAAACTTCTGTGGGTTGGAAGAAAAACAGAGCAGAAGCTACAAGCTATGGGAATAAAAACCATAGGCGATTTAGCCCGTCACGATCCTACGGTGCTTGCTGAAGCCTTCGGAGTTGTGGGAAAACAGCTTTATTTGTCTGCTCATGGAGTTGACAAAAGCGAAGTTGAAGAGCGGGGCGAAATAAAATCCATAAGCCGAGAGAAAACTTTTGATGAGGACACAGATGATTTTGATTTGGTATCTAAAACTTTGGATGGGCTTGCTGAAGAAGTGCATGGAGACGTTTTAAGGCAAAACCTAT
>Ga0272449_1001847_pt1 | contig 20722 bp, 15 predicted proteins | sample YNPCB0241_FD_198679 | JGI IMG/M metagenome (GOLD analysis project Ga0272449, IMG submission 198679) | Hot spring sediment microbial communities from Yellowstone National Park, WY, United States - YNP-CB-024-1 | ecosystem: Environmental > Aquatic > Thermal springs > Hot (42-90C) > Sediment... | reverse complement strand
AGATGGCAGACAGATTTACAAATACAAGACTCAGACGAATACAATGAAGGTGGCCCTCGATGAAAATAAGAATCTGTACTTTATCGATAGCTCTTATGGTGATCTGGTGTGTGTAAGTAGTAGTGGTGAGGAGTTGTTCAGATACCCCAAACTTGTCAGTGGTTATTATAAAAATTATCTCATATATTTCGACAAGAGGATATTCGTAATGGCTAGAGATAAATATGCTCTATTTGATACAGAGAATAAGACTCCAGTCTACTCTAAGCCTTATACCTTCAGCAATTATGGTGATTATATGATGCCCGTAATAGATGCCTCTGGATATGCATACCTCCCGAGAGGATGCAATATAGAAAAGATACACATACCTACAGGGGAGAGTGTGTTGATTTATATGGCAAAATATTATGAAGATTGCTCATCGAGTCTATACCCCCCTGTACTTACTCCTGACAGGACTCTGTTGATCCTGAGCGATAGAGGGAAACTACTCATAGTAGGTGATAATAAATAAGAGGGGAGGAGTTTATGAGAAGGATAATCTTCAAATTTCTGATTGCGTCCCTATTTTTCCTTATGCCCATAAATAATGTCTTTCCAGATGAGAGTGAATCCCAGGATAAACCTGTAAGGCTTGTACTCTCAGATGGGAGTGAGATGACAGGTAATATCGTCTCAGAGGACGAGATAGAGATCACTTTTATAAGCAAATCAGGACTTATAATAAAAATACCCAAGGAGAAGGTAACATTCACAAGTGATTTTACCATAGTACTCGGTGTTGAGAAGGAGAAGAGAGTTGATTATGACCCTAATGGAACAAGACTATTTATAGCCCCGACTGCAAGGTCATTGAAATCGGGGAAGGGGTATTTCTCGGTCCTGGAATTATTCTTTCCCACTGTGGGGATAGGTATATCAGACTTCGTATCATTTACAGGTGGCATCTCCCTCTTTCCTGGTGCGGATAAGGAATTATTATACATATCCTTGAGATTCGTCCCTATTCAGGAGGAGGGATTCAACCTCGCAGTAGGTACTATGTATCTCAATTTGGTACCTGACTTTCCATCTGCAGGTGCCGGGACATTCTACTCTGTAATAACTGTCGGCGGTTATGTTTTTTCTGTAACAACGGGCACGGGAATAGCATATAGTGCAGATATGTCAGATTTTTCCAAACCCGTATTCTTCTTTGGAGGTGAGCTAAGGCTATCAGATAGCATCAAATTTATATCTGAGAACTGGGCAAGCCCCGATGTAGATGGGGCACTCCTGTCCTTTGGATTAAGATTTATAGGAGTTTCCCTCTCGGCCGACCTGGGCTTCTACTACCCTTTGGGTGCCAATCCTCCAGAGGGCTTCCCCTTTATACCACTATTGAGTTTTACATACAATTTTTAGTAGGATAAGAGGTGTTATATGAAAAGAGAAATTATGATAGTGATTTTTACGCTATTTTTCATTCTGTCCCTCTCAAATAATACCATCGCGGAGAGGGCTGTAAGAATAAGACTCTCTGATGGAACTGAGATTAGCGGGCTTATTGTATCGGAGGATGGGGAATATATAGAAATCAAAAACAAATCTGGAATAATTATAAAAATCCCGAAGAGTCAGATAGTGTCCGAGAGCGAATATTCGGTAGTAATCAAATATACAGAGGATGAGAATTACGATCCTAACGGGATGAGACTATTCTTTGCCCCAACTGCCAGACCGCTGAAGTCCTGGGGGAAATTTATCTCGGTAATGGAGATCTTCTTGCCAACAATAGGCATAGGGATTACAGACTACTCCATACTTGCTGGCGGTATGTCCCTCGTTCCTGGTGCGGAGCAGCAATATATCTATATGCACCTGAAATTCATCCCCTTTCAGCAGGAGAATTTAAATCTTGCCTTCGGAAATGTTTATGCAACCCTAACAGAAGGTGAAAGAGACTGGGATGGAGGGTTCCTATACACTGTTTTGACTGCCGGAGACTATAATTATGCCCTAACCCTCGGCGGTGGTCTTCTGTGGGATTATGGTACATATCCGGCAATATTTCTGGGTGGGGAGACGAGGGTATCCAAAAGTATAAAACTGATTTCTGAAAACTGGGAATTGATTGAGCACAGGTTAACTATTGTGTCTCTCGGGGTAAGATTCATTGGCAGACATCTCTCCTCAGATCTCGCCCTCGTCTATGGCTTTGGTCCGAATACAAATTCGGCAGAAGGCTTCCCCTTTATTCCCTGGGTGAGTTTTACATACAATTTTTAATAGTTGAGAGATGAGTACGAAGTAGCTATGTAAAATTCTCCTCTTAGTATAGGAGTGGATGCCTATTATTTTATTGAAATCCCAAAATATGTAAACTTTATGACCAGCAATTATTGCCACCCGTAACTAAATCTTTACAATAATTGTTGTTTTTAGGTTTATAAATTGGTGGGTTTGTGGTAATATTATAGTTTGCATAAGGAGAGCGATATGAAAAGGATAGTACTCTTCGCAATTTTAATCACCATCTTCCCTGTTATGATTTATGCACAGGCGGTAAAGCCATATGTGTTGATACTATTTGACACCTCTGGTTCTATGACCGAGAATCCTCAGTCTGTTGATCAGTACTGTGATGGTTCTAATGGTCCGCCCTGCAACGGAGAGGGGAAGAACTCTAAGATGTACACCGCAAAGAGCGTTCTCTCATCTCTCGTCCAGTCCTTTCAGAGCAAGATATCTTTTGGACTCGCCAGATTCTATCAGAAAGAGGGAGTGAGCAATCCTTCGAGTGCCTACGGCGGGAGGGTAATAAACTACGACGGGAGTGAGAACTGTCAGAAGGGCGGAGAGGTGCTCGTCCCGATAGGAGATGGGAATATTCAGGATATATTGAACTGGATGGATAATAACGAAAACTATCCCCAGAATAAGGAGTTGAGGGCTGATGGTTCTACACCACTTGACCTCGCCCTTCAATCAATGAGGGAATACTTCTCCAAACAGGTTCTCCCATCAGATAGTATACGAGATTGCAGGCCGTACTATGTATTACTCCTTACTGATGGTGAGGAGACCTGCGGTGGAGACCCTGTAGGGGCGGTAATGAAACTGAGGGCAACTCAGTATGGTCAGAACTATTATGATATAAAGACATTCGTGGTTGGCTATGGGGATAACACCCGCGGCGCCCAGTCCCTCAACGATATGGCAGTAGCCGGCGGAACTGCTGTGAACAACAAGGCATACAGCGCCTCCGACCCACAGACCTTATCGAATGAGTTGAACAAGATACTCAACATCACAATCCCGAAGGAGATATGCGATGGGATTGACAACGACTGTAACGGTTTAACTGATGATGGTTTGACGAGGGAGTGCGAGGGAGCCTGCAACACAAAGGGAATTGAGACCTGTGTAAATGGCAAGTGGGTGAACTGCACCGCTCCGTCTTTCGGGGACGAGGGGAAGGAGTGCGATACAGGCAAACCGGGTATATGCAGCTACGGAGTTTACAGATGCGAGGGGAATGAGCTCAAGTGTATTCAGATCTACAACCCCTCACAGGAAGTTTGTGATGGAATCGATAATGACTGCGATGGGTTTACGGACGAGGATGACAACAATAAATTATTGCGGCGCCCCTGTGCCAATCAGTGCGGAACGGGTTATGAATACTGCCTAAACGGAAAGTGGGACGAGAAATCCTGTGACGCCCCGAAGCCAAATAATGGTTGTGGTGGCTGTGGACCAACCCCTCAGGAGATATGCGATGGAATAGATAACAACTGCAACGGAGAGGTAGATGAAGGTAAGGATATATGTGGAGGGGATGCCGTATGTTACAGAGGTCAGTGTGTGGTTGCCTGTGTCAACAATGAGTGTCCAGCGGGGAGGAGGTGCAATAGTGAGGGCTGGTGTTTGAAAGATGACAAGTGCTTTGATGTCGTATGCGATGAGGGGAAGATATGCCAGATTGGAGAGTGTATAGACCCCTGTGCCTCCATGGTCTGTCCGGAGGGCTGGATCTGTAAAAATGGCGCCTGTCTGGATGGGACCTGCTATGTGATCAAATGCGACGAAGGAAAGGTGTGCAAGGACGCACAGTGCATAGATGACCCCTGCAAGGGAGTGAACTGCAATGCAGATGAATTCTGCAGGGATGGGGAGTGTGTCAGGAGTTGTTATGGTGTTAAGTGCGAAGAGGGGAAGAAGTGTGTAGACGGGAGTTGTGTAGAAGACAAGTGTTATAATGTAAAGTGCGACGCCTACAAAGTCTGTAAGGATGGGGAGTGTGTAGAGGACAGGTGCTGGGAGATTATGTGCCCGTGGGGGAGGATCTGCAAGGACGGAAACTGCGTGGACGATCCCTGCTTCAGGATCAAATGTCCCGATCCCGCCGTTTGTTATGATGGACAGTGCCTGGAGGAGAGTCAGATACCATCTCAGGATGCCGGGTTTGACTTCGGACCGCCCCTTGACATATATACAGATGAGAGCAGCATTTCAGACAACAGAGCGGATATAGAAGACATACCCTCTATATCCGATGTTAAGATTGAAAAGGACGCTGGTATTGAGAGAGATGTGGGAACCTCCGGCGAGGAATCCAGTTCCTCCTGCTCCTGCAATCTAATCGAATAAGAACAGGTTTTTGTGGAAGAGAAAAAGACTCAAAACAGCACAATCTATCTCTTAAGAAAATTGCTCCCCTATATCATTGGGGTTGTATTTCTGATATACCTCATTCATCTGGTATCCTTTCAGAGGTTTGCTGAGTCTGTTATGAGGGGGAGATACGAATACTTCATACCATTGAGTATCTTTGCCTTCCTGCTTGTATTCTTCGTGGATGTTTTAGGAACCAAAATACTCATAGATAAATCAGTTATCTACACCCCCTTCAGGGAGATGCTCATTGTAAAATCCATATCCGGGCTTGTGGGGTTCTTGAATCAGGCCGTTGGACAGATGAGTATAGGCTACTACTATCACAAAAAGTCAGGACTACCCTTTTTCTATGTAGGTGGTGCATTGCTGCTTCTACTCTTCATAGACATAATATCCCTTGTGATAGCCCTTGGACTGAATATAAAGGAGGATGTAATCACCGTCTCTCCCCTCGTCCCGTATCTCACAATAGGACTGATCCTCCTGCTGCCACTCTACCTGATTGTGAGATTTGCCATTATGTTTCTCTTTAAGAATGACAGGCTAAAGGTATCCACGATTCTGATGTCTAACAGAATCGGGCAGCTCATGGGGGCGCTTGTGCTTATCCCATTTACAGACCTGATTACCATACTGATGGCCCGCATCCCGAGGATATTCCTAAAAGCCACATTTATGCTCTTCTCCCTCTGGTTGTTCAATGTAAAAGTTCCCTATGCAGAGGGTCTGTGTCTCACTCTCCTGTCCCTCTTTGTGGCGGCGATCCCTGTCACGCCCTCGGGGCTTGGTTCATTTCAGGGGATGAGCATCCTCCTTTTACAGAGGTACGGGGATAGGGCAGATATACTCGCATCTACACTCGCATCAAATATGGTATTCATAATCGGGCAGATACTGATGGGGATCTTCTATCTCCAGAAGGGTCTGTATCTCTTGAGTGCAAAGGGCAAGGAGGTAGACGAAAAATGATTATAGGCATTCTCGGTGGTGGTGGGGTTCGCTCCCCGATAATATTGAGGATGATCTCTGAGTACAAATTTAAAGAGCCCGTAGATGAGGTGAGGATTTACGATATAGACCAAAAAAAGACAAATGCCATACTGAAACTCGCCCGTGCCATACTCAACAGGCAGAACAGGAGGCTGAACATGTTGCAGTGTAACTCCATAGAAGAGTTTGCAAGAGGGCTCGATGCAGTAATCTTCACCATCCGGGAGGGATTCGAAGAGGCAAGGGCAATAGACGAGAGGATATGCCTCAATCACCATATTATCGGGCAGGAGACCACAGGTGCGGCAGGTTTTGCCTTTGCTGCAAGGTCCGTGCCCGCACTCATAAAATACGCAATGGAGATAAAGAGGCAATCCCCGAACTGTATACTGATAAACTTTACCAATCCAGCCGGCATTGTCGTGAGGGCGCTTAATATTGCCGGGATTGTAGATGTAATAGGCATATGCGATTCATCCGATGCAGCAAGGATTCACGCCGCCGAACTTATGGGATGTAGCCGCTTCGACTTTGACATAGAGATTGCAGGGCTCAATCACCTCTCCTGGACAACCCGTCTGATACACAAAGGCAGAGACATATTGCAGGATATTCTCTACAGAGATGACTTCTATGAGATTGCCCACGGTCCTTTTGAGAGAGAGATTTTCACTAAAAATGGGCTTTTCAAAAACGAATACCTCTATTACTACTACTGTACTGAAAAGGCACTCACAGGGATGCTCGAAGAGAGAGAGACAAGAGGGGAGTACCTCAAAAGAAAGAACGCCGATCTTATCGAGAGTCTTATCAGGGAGGAGTCCGAAGAAAAATTGATTCAGATATACGAGTCGTACCTCAACGACCGGTTCCAGACCTATATGTCCTATGCCTACAAGGACATAAAGCGGAGAGTTGCAGAGAATGAATCCGAAGGGTATGCAGAGATAGCCCTCAGGATCATCTCTGCCATAAAAGACAGACAGGATCTGAATATCCCGATGGTGCTACCAAATCGGGGAGTCGTGCCATTTTTATCTGACGAGATAGTCGTGGAGAAGTTCTGTACTATAAAAGGCGGGAACATCACCAGCGACCCCATCAAAACACCCCTCCCCGACTACGAGGAGAATCTCATCAGAAATATAGCGCTATACGAGAATCTGGCCGCTTATGCGATAGTAAACAGGTCATATGCCCAATCCATCGAAGCCCTCTCTGTCCATCCCCTCATAGGAAAGGGGGTTGCAGAGAAGGTCCTCAAGGACTTTGTAAGGGCGCATAGAGAATATTTTGAGGGCTACAGGTAGAATTGCCCCTGTGAGACACTGGCGTAATTCTCAAAATCCCTGAGTCAAACAGATGTGATGATTAAATAAACCCTTCAAATCTGTCACATTAGATAAGCAGTAAACAATTTGATATGATTTTTGAAATATTTGTGCTAATTAGTCTTACACCTTTTTAAGGGGTATGACTATGCGAATAAGATTCTTCTGTTATATCGTCCTATCTCTATTCCTCCTCATAAATGCCTGCACCAGAAGACCACCGGAGGTAAGAGAGAAAAGAGTATCCGGCTGCCTCATCACCTGTCCTGTGGGCTATGAGTGTGATGAAAATGATAACAGGTGTGTCCCTCTCCCCCACTCATTTACCTGTATGAACTCCTGTCCATCTGACAGATACTGCTCCGCCTCAGGGGAGTGCAAACCAAACCCCGTCTTCTGCCAGATGGGTCAGGTACCTACGAGATGCATTAGCACTGCAGACTGTTATGCCGGTCAGACCTGCATCAACTCATACTGTTTTTATCCCCCCTGTAAGTGTAACTCCAATGCAGACTGCGACGCCCTCAATCAGATATGCAATAATGGGGTCTGCGACTGCTTTGAACTGGGTTGTAAATCCGATGAGGACTGCTCAGAGAACCAGATATGCGTGAAAAACTACCCCCTCTGCGGTCAGTGCGTCCCCAAAAGCTGATATACAACCGGTTATGCCAGAGCAAAAGGACAAAAACACATACATCAGACCTCTATCTGACAGGATGAGACCCAGAAGACTATCCGAGTTTGTGGGTCAGTCCCATATCATAGGAGAGAAGAAGTTTCTACGCATTGCCATCGAATCCAGAAAGATACCGTCTATGATACTCTGGGGACCCCCAGGTTGCGGAAAGACTACACTGGCAAGGATAATTGCGAATGAGGCAGGATATGAGTTCGAGAGCCTCTCTGCCGTAATGGGTGGTGTAAAGGAGATGCGGGCCATAATAGATAAGGCTATCCAATCAGAGCGTATGTTCTCCCGCAAGACCATACTATTCATAGACGAGATACACCACTTCAACAAATCCCAGCAGGACGCCCTCTTACCCTATGTGGAGTCAGGGGAGATTATACTGATTGGCGCCACCACAGAGAATCCATCATTCTCGATAAATGCGGCTCTACTTTCTCGCTGCAAGGTATTTGTCCTGAAGCCCCTCTCGCCCACCGAGATCAGGGAGATAATAGGTCTTGCCATCTCAGACAAAGAACGGGGGATTGGAGGACTCGACCTGAGTGTCCCTGACGAGATTATAGATTTGATTGTGCACTACTCCTTTGGAGACGCAAGGAGGGGACTGAATCTCCTTGAGGCATCAGCCACGATAGCCAGTGAAGAGGGGAGAAGGACGATAGAGAGGGTAGATCTCGAGAGGGCAATGATTGAGAAGATCCACCTTTATGACAAAAAGGGGGATGAACACTACAATGTCGTAAGTGCATTTATAAAGAGTATGCGCGGCTCAGACCCTGACGCCGCAGTCTACTATATGGTGAGGATGCTCGAGTCCGGAGAGGACCCCTTATTCATAATAAGGCGTATGATCATCTTCGCTGCAGAGGATATCGGAAATGCTGACCCTCAGGCATTGATTCTCGCCACCTCCACTCTTGTGGCATTCCAGAATATCGGTATGCCCGAGGGTGTATTACCTATGACAGAGTGTGCGATCTACCTTGCCACCGCACCAAAGAGCAATACATCACTCACAACCTATGCGAAGGCACGGAAGGACTTTATAGAGTATGGACCGCTGGAGATCCCTCTCAAACTCAGAAATGCCCCTACAGAGCTTATGAAGAATCTGGGATACTCCGAGGGCTATAAATATCCCCATAATTTTGATGGAAATTACATCCCGTATGAGGTATATCTCCCTGATAAGCTTGCGAGAAGGAGATACTATGAGCCATCTTCAAATGGTTATGAAAAAGAGATAAAAGAACGCCTTAAAAAAATGAAGAGACAGGATGATTGAGAGAGTCAAATTCTTATTCTCCCCATCGATAAGGGTGGGGCTGATAATTCTGGGCATATTACTTGCCGCCATAACTCCCCTTAATCTACTCTACTCTGTCGTCTTCATAATCAACCTTATTATCATACTCGGGGCAGCAGCTGATATCTATCAGGAATACAGGACAACCACATATTCTAAAAGGTTCATCCTTTTCAAGGTCGTAGTGCTCATCCTTGCCGCCTCGTTTCTTTTAGAATCCTTCCACCTCTTCTTCAGTGGTCTGTATTACCACACTGATAGAAGACTCTTCAGTGCCGCAATGCGCACATATCTAACCTACTTTTACCTCCTCCTGTTGTTCATATCTATGACGAGTGCGGCTCAGATAATACGAATATTCAACATACTTCGCGGTTCCCCCGCCCTCGCCACCCTCGCAAGCTTCTCGGCTGTTATTATACTCGGGGCAATGATACTCACCCTCCCCGTATGCACCGTCTCAATTGAAAAGGTCTCATTCATAGACTCCCTGTTTATTGCTACATCCGCCACCTGCGTAACAGGGCTCAGCACCGTAGATATAGGTTCATACTATACTCGATTCGGGCAGCTAATAGTCCTCCTCCTGATCCAGACAGGAGGTATAGGAATAATCACCCTGGCATTATCCCTTCCAATAATAATGGGTTCTCAGACCACATTCACCTCAGTTATGACCATAAAGGATATCATAGGCGTAAGGACACTAAGAGAGGTTTTGAGTGTTGTAAGGGCTGTGGTATTCTCCACCTTGTTGATAGAATTCATCGGCGCCATCTTCCTCTTCATTGCCGACACCAGCATCGAGAGTATCCCCCTCAGAATATTTTACTCTATATTTCACTCTATATCAGCCTTCTGCAACGCTGGCTTCTCTCTCTTTCCGGACAACCTTATGAGTTATTCACAAAACTACCTCTACATCTCGACCATAATGACTCTCGTAGTACTGGGCGGAATCGGCTATCCTGTCATATCGAGCCTCTTTTACTGGTTAAGGGACAGGATATTATACAGGAGGCATAGATCTTTCTCCTTTCACTCTAAAATAGTACTCTCAACCACCAGCATTCTGATTATCTCGGGAATGATCTTTTATCTGCTCCTCGAATGGGACAACACCCTTGGGTCCTTCTCGTTGGGCGGCAAATTTATGAATAGCCTTTTTTTGTCTATTACCCCGCGTACAGCCGGATTTAACACGACGGACATCTCCAGCCTCACAAAACCTGCGATCATTATAACTATAATACTGATGTTCATCGGCGCCTCACCATCCTCCACCGGCGGTGGAATAAAGACCACCACCTTTGCCACGATGTTTCTCTCCCTGAGATCCCTCATCAAAAATAGAGAGGAGGTCGAGGCATTCAGAAGGACAATCCCTATAAGCTCCATCTACAAGGCCCTCAATGTAGCCTTCATCTCCATAATAATAATTAGCCTCTCCATCTTCTCCCTCAGCATCATCGAGAAAGATAAGGAACTGATAAGTATCATATTTGAGGTCTTCTCAGCATTCGGCACCGTAGGATTGAGTCTGGGGATAACACCGAGTCTATCTGCAGCCGGAAAGGTAATAATAGTATTGACTATGCTCATCGGCAGGGTTGGCCCACTTACCATCGCAATCATATTTGCAAGAAAGAGGATATCGGGAGCCTACAAATACCCTGAGGACCATATAATAATCGGTTAAAAGAGGAGGAACTATGAGGAAGATACTAATTATAGGTCTCGGAAAATTTGGAAGAGAACTGATAGAATCCCTCTCAAAGACAGAGATTGAGGTGATCGCTGTTGATCAGAATATAAATCTGGTCAATGAGGTAAAGGATATCGTAAGTTATGCCGCCCAGCTCGACTCAACGGACATCGCATCTCTTAAGGAGATAGGTGCTGATACTGCGGACATAGCAATAGTAACCATAGGGGAGAATTTTGAATCCTGCATACTGACCGTAGCTGCCCTCAAGGAGATAGGAATAAAGACCATCATTGTAAGGGCAAAGAACGACCGCGAGGCGAGAATACTCTCAATTGTGGGTGCCACAAAGGTGATAGAGGTTGAGAAGGAGATGGCCCGCAGACTGGCGAGGACACTCTTTGCCCCGACTGTCAAAGACTACATAGCCCTCGCAGAGGGATACTCCATCATACAGTGGGAGGTGTCAGACAAGTTCATAGGCAAATCCCTTGCAAACTGTAGATTCAGGGCTGACTACGGTGTGAATGTGATAGGGATAAGGAGGAACATCCCGCAGGATATAGGCGCCGAAAAGAGTGACTCCACCTTCGAACTCGTACCCGATGCCTCTTATATCTTCGAGAAGGGTGATATCCTTCTGATAGTCGGAAAGGAAGAGAATCTAATGCGCCTGACCGGAATAGACCTCACCCAGATCAAAGATTGATTCAATCAAACCTCTCCCGCGTATTTACGATGATCGTCTTCTCCGGGTGAAGTATCTGATCTATAATCTCCCACTCCTTTATTATCTCTGATCTAATCCTGTTAATGCTCCGGGAATTACAATCCGCCCCCTCCCTCTCAACCACCTCCATCTTTGAATAGACCTCCTTAAGCCTCTCTTTAGCCCTCTCAAGCCTCTTCAAATTCAACGATTCGAGATACTCTATAAGATATTTAACATAACTTAAACGCCCGGAAAAATCCCTTGGCAGTCTGGTCTTCATCCGTACTACAGACCCTCCCGACTCTATAATCGCCAGCTCTATCTCCGACATCACCTCATCCAATATCCCCCCCGACCACTTCATAAGCTCACGACAGCGCTCATTGTGTAAAAAGAACCTCTTTCTGGTATCGCTGAATTTTTTAAGAAGGGCCTCAATATTACTTAAATGCACCCTTACCCTCTCTCTCTGATCCTCTCTCATCTTATCTAAATCTTTTATCAGTCCTCTTACATACTCCTTGATCTTGACTATCTTAATTTTTTCCATAATAGGCCCTCTAAGACTTCAATCTATTAATCTTTGTAATTATCTTTCTGTCAAACAACAGCAACAAAATCAGAAGGACAATTGGGTAAATCCCCGCAAATGTATAGAAAAGAAACCTCGTTGTGCCATTCAAGTAGTCCTGTATGGTCCCTATGTAAAGACTCCTGTTGAAGAGGAGTGCAACCAAAAAGAGGGAGATCACCGAGAGGAATATCATCCTCACCACCAGCATATGCCTCCCACCCCTCTTCAAGGCAGTCACACCAATCCTGTAAACTACATAAAAGAGCAGGTAATAAATACACACGAAGAGAATCGTTACCACCAGCCTGTATGGATATATCGCCTTAATCAGGTCCGTGAAGAAGTACAAAAAGACATAGCTTTGATAAAATATGTGCATAAATATGGCAAACGGGACAAAGAATATAGAGTAAAAAATTACATAGGCATAGAGATGCAGGTTCAACTGGTGAAAGTCAGAGTCGTGGGAGGAGATGGCAGCCATAGTTGCTATTATATACACAAAGAGTAATAGCAAAATGATATTCATAGACTATCTCAAGAGGTATCTGACAATCACATAGAGGGAGTAGCCAATCGACCCGGTAATCAGAATAATAAACCCGATCCTTATCCAGTTGACTGCCTTATGGGTGTCTATCTCTGAGAGTCTTGAAAAGTTGAACTCTCTGATATGCTCCTCATCCTCCCTCGTTGCCTCAGTCTCAAATGGCCCTTTCTCCTGAATATTCCTGTAGTCCAGCCTGTAGTGCTTCCCCTTCTGTGGCGACTCCTTTGCCTTCGAGATGACCACCGTTGGCCCCAGTATCCTTCTTACAAACGAACGTATGGTCTCTCTCGACTCTGCATATATCAGGTCAAACTCAACCCCAACCCCGGGTACCTGCCCCTGACCCTTCTGAACCACCCTCACAACCTTCCCAACTATCTTCAACGGGGGGAGTTTGGAAAAACCGGGGAGCACAAATGAGAGGTAAATCCTGCTTCCAATCTGGGGCGGGGGCTGTATATTCAAAAATATCCCGTTCTGGGAGATATCCGTCGCTATACACCTCCCGGTGACATCTCCAACCTTGTAGTCAACAGAAATAGATGCAGGCGCCCTGCGATGCTGTCTCTTCTCTTCCTTAAACATAATTAGATTAAACCACAACTTACCTGTTTATGCAAGTTTTTGGAATATCCTAAAAGCACCACACAGGAAGACCCCTCAACATTACCATTACCTATTTTTGTCTCTTTCTCTTAGCCTTCCCTCTCACCCTGCTTACCCTTTCTGTACTTTTCTTACCTGAAAGCCTCAAAAAAAGCCTCTCATCCACCTCCACGGGCACAAAGGTATAGTCTCCGCCAACCCTGAGTTTTCTACAATACTCAAGGGCATCATCATAGCTATCAAAACTCCTCTCCTCCACCACAGTCACAATAGAGGCCTCTCTCGGGAGGAGGGAGTGAAGCTGGGAGTACAGGACCTTTCCAATCAAAAACATAAAACCTCCTGATAAAAAACAGAGATTCAACCCTCACCAATCCCTTATTAACATCATATCCATAATTGTCAACCACAGGAGCCCGGAGTATCTCAAACATATCATCCATCCCTACCATAAAAAATCTTGACACAGGCACTACAAAAACGATATTCTTCCCTTCGACTTATACAGAAGAGGAGAAAAATATGTCCTGTTTTATTACCAACTCCAGTCAAGGGGAATTGAGTGAAAGGATAAAGACCCTGATTAGCGTCAGCCGTGAGCTAAAGTTCCTCGTTGGTTTCTTCTACTTCTCGGGATTGAGGGAGCTCTATGAGGGTCTCAAAAATAACCAGAATGTAATTATGAAGGTACTCGTGGGACTCAATGTAGACAGAACCAATTATGGCCTGATAGAATACGCGGACCCGGAAATATCCAGGTCAGATGACGAAAGAAGACAAATGCTTTTTGAATCTATAAAGAGGTCAATAAACTGCGACTATTTTGATAACAAAGATTTTTACGAACAGGCAAGATTCTTCATAGAACTCATAAAGTCAAACAGACTTATCATAAGAAAGACATTCGAGCCCAACCACTCAAAACTGTATATATTCAAATTGGATAAGACTCAGGTAGGTAGAGACTCCCTGTTTATCACAGGTAGCAGCAACCTCACCTCAGCCGGACTCTCCAGCCAGAACGAATTCAATGTGGAGATATCAGACTACGGCGTGGATATGGCAGAGCAGTACTATGACAACCTCTGGAATCAGGGAGTAAAAATAACAGAAGAGGATGTAATAAAACAAAGACTTATTGAAACACTTGAGAATAAAACCCTGATAAAACAACTCTCGCCTTTTGAAGCTTATGTGCTTGTACTTAAGAGCTATCTTGAAACATATACTCCAAGAGAGATTGGCGATGAGGCCATAATAAATATTTTAAAAAAGAATGGGTTCGTTCCGTATAGATATCAAATAGACGCAGTAAAACAGGCTCTGGATATAATAGAGAAGGACAATGGTGTAATAATTGCTGATGTAGTCGGCTTGGGTAAAACAATAGTTGTATGCCTCGTCGCAAGGCAACTAATGAAACGAGGAATTGTCTTTTGCCCACCCGGAATACTTGGTGATGAAAGACTTGAAAGGTCTGGATGGAGGTGGTATCTGGAGCGTTTTGGTTTATATGACTGGAGGGCTGAATCTATTGGGATGCTTGATAATGAAGACTTTGTAAATTCACTTAAAGAACTAAGAGATATAGAGGTTGTAGTAATTGATGAAGCACATAGATTTAGAAATGAGGATACCAAATCCTATGAACAACTCAAAAATATTTGCCGTAATAAAAAAGTAATTTTACTTACAGCAACCCCTTTTAATAACCGTCCTGGTGATATTCTATCCCTATTAAAGTTGTTTATTGCGCCCAAAAAATCAACAATTTCTTTAGAGAATAATCTCGTAGATAAGTTCAGAGTATTTAAATCTACTTTTGATAAACTTGGCTATATAAAGAAGTATTTCAATTCCTCTGATGTAGAAAAAAGAAGAAAAGCAAAAGATTATTTCAAAGCATTATTTGGAACCGATGATATAGATTTAGGTATGGTCAAGAACCGAACTAATTATCTATCCAAGCAAATAAGAGATGTAATCGAGCCAGTTACTATTAGAAGGAACCGTCTTGATTTACAGAAAAATCCATTTTACAAAGACGAAGTAAATGAATTAACAAAAGTTGCTGACCCCCAGGAATGGTTCTTTGAGTTATCAAAAGATCAAGCCAGATTTTACGATGAGGTCATAAGATATTTTAGCTACCCAGAGGATGGGGGCGAATTTAAAGGTGCAATTTACAGACCTTTTGAATACAAGATTGACTTAAAAGATGTAGAAAATGGTAAACTTTCTGAAGAAGAGAACCGCAGGTATCAGCAGCAGAGAAACCTTTATGACTTTATGCGAAGGTTATTAGTTAAAAGGTTTGAAAGTTCTTTTGGTGCATTTAAGAAAAGCATTGAAAATTTTAAAAATGTTACCGAACATTGCCAGAAATTTATTAAAAAAACAAATAAGTTTATATTGGACAGGGACTTGCTTGAGAAAATATGGACATTGGAGCTTGATGAAATAGAGAAAAAACTTGCAGAATATTCCCAAAAAATTACAGAAGGTGTATATCCCAAAAATCACGAGATATATGAGATAGACAAATTTAAATATAGAAAGAGATTTCTTGATGATATTCAATCTGACCTTAATTTATTTGATGAGATTTTGAAAAAACTGAATGAATTAAATCTTGTCAATAATGATCCAAAACTGAATCGTCTTATCGAAAAACTAAAAGATTGGTTAAAAAAAGAACCTGAGAGGAAAATAGTTATATTTTCAGAATACATTGATACCATTGAGTACCTAAAAGAACCATTAACAAGAAATTTTAAAAACCGAGTTTTGGTAGTTGCAGGAGACTTATCGGAGAGTAAAATAAAAGAGATAAACATAAATTTTGATGCCTCATATCCATCAGAAAGACAGAGAGACGACTATGATATATTGATTTGCACTGATAAATTATCTGAGGGATTTAATTTAAATCGTGCAGGATTGGTTATAAACTATGATATACCATGGAATCCTGTTCGGGTTATACAGAGGGTTGGTAGGATCAACCGAATTGGTAAAAAGGTCTTTGATGAGATATACATAGCAAACTTTTTCCCAACAGAGAAAGGAGCAGAACTTGTCAAATCAAGAGAGATAGCGTCGCAAAAGATGTTTTTGATTCATAATGCCCTTGGCGAAGATACTAAAATTTTTGATATTGATGAGGAGCCCACGCCTTCGGATTTATATAAAAGAATCCAGCAAAACCCCGATACATTAGAAACGGAAAGTTTTTATACAAAGGTTCTCAACGAATTTGAAGATGTTAAAAAGAACCACCCTGAAGTGATTAAAAAAGTAGAGGATTGTTCACCAAGGGTGAAGGTAGCAAAAGCATCTGACAAAAATGAACTTATCGTATTTATCAAAAAACGGAAACTTTATATACAGAAAATTGATTACGATAGCCAGAGTAAGCCTCAGCCAGCTATCCTTGAGGATGTAATCGACAGAATCCGTTGTTCAAAAGAGGAAAAATCGCTTGAGTTAAGCAATAATTTCTGGGATAAATACGAAGTAGTGAAAGAGATAAGAGAGGAGAGATTATCACTACCAGAGCAGAGTTTAGAACAAAAGGCATTAAACAATATCAAAACACTACTAAGTCTAAACAATGAAGACATAATACAATTTAAAGATTTTTTGAGAACGCTATTTGAAGATATAAAGGAATACGGTACCTTAGCAGATTATACCCTGCGAAGAATCACAAATCTAAGATCTTTTAATAATGATGAAATAAATAAGACAATAGAGGAGCTCAAAAAACTGAGAGATGAGCTTGGAGGAGACGATTACTTATTAAAAGAAAAAGATAAACTGAAAACATTGCATAAAGAGGTAATTATTGCAATTGAAAATCAAACAAAAGTTGGGAGCAATGAAAGAAATACTCAAGAATGATTATAAGACCTTTTTAGCCGAGGTCAAAGAAAGAATCAAACAGGCACAATACAATGTCCAAAACTTGCACATCTGGTGCAAGAAATTACCTGGGCTCATAACATAATAGAAATATGAGGAGATATTATGGAGAGTAATAACAGCAGAGAAATCTTAGAAGGAATAATCAAAAATTTTTCCACCGAACAATTTATTCACTTCTTCAGGAGTAAAAATATCTCTTTTAAGAAAAGGAAATTGCAAGAGGATTTATCAAATTACAACAATGGAGATTTCACATCGGGAGAGAAGATTGGTGAGATTGAATTTCAGTACAACAATCTTATCGTTTGTGCTTTTCGAATATCAAAAGACCTCACGGCGCGTTCGGGGAAGAAAAAACAGTATGAACTCGGAAAGAGAATTTTAAGAGAGACAAATACAGATGCGGGGATCTTCATCTTTCATGACCAAAATGGCAACTTCAGATTCTCCCTGATCTATACCGACTATCTGGGCACAAGAAGAAGTTTCAGCTACTTCAAGAGATTTACCTACTATGTAAGCCCATCACTCACAAACAGGACATTTCTCGACCAGATCGGCAACGCCGACTTCTCCTCCCTTGATAAGATCAAAGAGGCATTCTCTGTTGAGCCCGTAACAAAGCAATTTTATGAAGAGATTCAGAATTGGTATTTCTGGGCAATGGACAAGGTAAAATTTCCTGAAGATTATAAATATAGCGATGACCCCGAAAAGGACAGAGAAATAAGAGATGCCACAAACCTCATACGCCTTATCACAAGAATCATCTTTATCTGGTTCATAAAAGAGAAGGGTCTTATACCAGAGGCATTGTTTGATAGAGATAGGCTCAAAGATATAGTTAAAGATTTCAACAGACCTCGTGGTCACAATTACTATAATGCCATTCTTCAGAATCTATTTTTTGCTACCTTAAATAGTAAAATGGACGAAAGAGGCTGGGCAAAAGATGAGGGTTATCCCAAAAACAGAACAACTTATGGAGTTAAGAATTTATACAGGTATGAGGACAAATTTTTAATCGGCGAGGAAGAAGTTTTAAATCTTTTCAAAGAAATTCCATTTTTAAATGGTGGTCTCTTTGATTGTCTTGATAAAGAAGACGAATCAGGAAGGGTTATCTATATTGACGGGTTCTCAAGAAATTCAGATAAGCAAGCAATAATTCCAGACTATTTGTTTTTTCAGCAAGATGAAATAAGGCTTGATTTATCAGAATACGGTCTCGGTTCAAACAAGCCAGTTCGCGGTCTAATTGAAATTCTAAAAAGTTACAACTTCACCATTGATGAGAATACACCAGTTGATCAGGAAGTAGCCCTTGACCCTGAACTTTTGGGTAAGGTCTTTGAAAACCTCCTTGCCTCATACAATCCAGAAACTGCAACTACAGCAAGGAAGGCAACCGGGAGTTATTATACCCCAAGAGAAATTGTAGATTATATGGTGGATGAAAGCTTAAAAGAGTATTTTAAAACCCAATTACCAGAGATCGCCGAAGATGAGATAGAACTACTTGTCTCTTATAAAGAAGATCCAATAGAGTTCTCTCAGGACGAGAAACACAAGATAATATCTGCCATCGATAGGATTAAGATCCTTGACCCCGCCTGCGGAAGCGGCGCTTTTCCTATGGGGATACTCCATAAACTCGTTCATATACTCCAGAAGATAGACCCAAATAATGACCTCTGGTATGAACTCCAGTATCAAAAGGCGCTCAGGGCATCTGAAGAGGCATTTAAAGAAAAGGACAAGTCCGAACGAGAGGCAATGTTAAAAGAGATAAACGATGCCTTTGATGAAAGTATTAATTATCCTGACTACGCAAGAAAACTCTATATTATAGAGAATTGTATTTACGGTGTAGATATTCAACCAATAGCAATTCAGATAAGCAAATTAAGATTCTTTATCTCTCTGATTCTTGACCAGAAGGTTGATAAAACAAGAGAAAATTTTGGTATACGGGCTTTGCCAAACCTTGAGACAAAATTCGTTGCAGCAAACACACTAATAGGATTAGAAAAACCAGATCATATTTTTTACACAAATGAAATCAAAAACTTAGAAGAGGAGATAAAAAGAATAAGGCACAAGTATTTTACTGCAAAAACAAGGAAAGAAAAATTAAGCCTTCAGAAGGAAGATAAGAGACTGCGAGAAGAGCTGAAAGTTAAGTTAAAATCAATTGGTTTTTCCAGTGAGTCATCTGAAAGAATAGCCTCTTTTGACCTTTATGACCCAAATGCTTCTGCCACCTGGTTTGATCCAGAGTGGATGTTTGGTGTAAATGATGGTTTTGATATAGTAATAGGAAATCCACCGTATGTATCTGCCATAACAAGGTCTCGTGGTAATATAGAAAGTAATTTTGTTAGAAATCAATATCCACAAATTTCAGGACCATATAATATTTACATATTATTTTTGATCAAAGGGGTGCTAATAAGCAATAATTGTGGAATATATGTTTGGATAATACCCAACTCTTTTTTGATTGCTAATTATGCAAAAAAAACTAAAGAATATCTAATACAGCATGGACTGAAATTTTCAATAGATGTATCGAATTTCAAAGTTTTTAAAGAACAAAGAGTCTATCCAATTATTATTTTAGGTTGTAAAAAAAGCAGAGAGAACTTTAAAGAATTCTTGGCCGAAGATTTTAGTGATCTTGAAAATAGAAATTTTAGGGACATAAAAAAAGTCAAAACATATAAAACATTTAAAGATTATGGAATAAAAATTTTTTCAGGGACAACAGGTTTTCAAGCCCATAAATTACTTAAATTTATAAAAGATATAAGGACAGATATGTCTATTCCTTTTATTGTAAGTGGAAATATTGAAAGATACTTTTGGTCAAACAAAAATGTTCGATATATGAATAATTATTATGAAGAAGCCTATATTGAAAAAAATAATATTGTTTCTCAATCAAAATGGAATTTTTGGTGTAGTCCTAAAATAATTATAGCAGGGATGACAAAGAAAATAGAAGCAGTTTATTGTGATGAACCAGTAGCCATAGGTGTAGGTGTTTATGGTATTTACCATTTTGGTGAATTTAACCCTAAATTTTTAACCGGTTTATTAAATAGTTCTTTCATGACTTACTATCTGCGTAATAAATTTAAAGATAAACATTTAGCAGGAGGGTATTTAGGTATAAACAAATTTACCATTGAAAATTTACCCCTTATTGAAGTAGAAAACAAAATACAAAAAATAATATCTGAACTTGTTGACCAAATCCTCTCCACTAAAAAACAAAATCCACAGGCAGACACAAGCGAGTTAGAGAAGGAAATTGACAGATTGGTTTATAAATTATACGATTTAACCGCCGATGAAATAAAAATTATTGAATCATCGTAACCGTAGGGGCAGACCTATGTGTCTGCTCTGATATAATGTTATGGATTTTGGCAACAATGTAGGGGCGACCGGCCGGTCGCCCCTACAAAACAACAATTGGTTGCAACAACAAATGAGGATAAAATATGAAATACAATCCTGAGATTCACCACCGTCGTTCAATCCGTTTAAAACATTACGATTATTCCCAACCCGGTGCATATTTTGTGACCATTTGCACGCATGATAGGGAATGTCTATTTGGGGAAATTGTAAACAATGAAATGATATTGAATGAATAT
>Ga0272449_1001845_pt1 | contig 20726 bp, 25 predicted proteins | sample YNPCB0241_FD_198679 | JGI IMG/M metagenome (GOLD analysis project Ga0272449, IMG submission 198679) | Hot spring sediment microbial communities from Yellowstone National Park, WY, United States - YNP-CB-024-1 | ecosystem: Environmental > Aquatic > Thermal springs > Hot (42-90C) > Sediment... | reverse complement strand
CAAATGGCTCTATCCCAATGCGGCTCAAAGAAATGTTGAAGAAAGACGCCTCCCCAACAAACCTCTATCTTAGCCTATACGGCCCAAATAGGGAAGTATTCCAGGCCACAGCCGACCCAAAGATTCCGAATGCCTGGGAAAACGTTTTGACCAGCCTCGAATTATTGGATCAATTTAAGAAGAGCAGGACTGTCATTAGACTCACAATGGTTCGAGACCTCAACATGGTTGAGCCAGAGGGGTACGCGTCTCTTATCAAAAAAGCTAATCCCATGTTTGTAGAACTCAAGGGATATACATGGGTAGGAGAAAGCCAGAAGAGATTACCTATAACAGCTATGCCTACCCTTGACGAGCTAGAAAAATTTGCGGAGAAGATCCAGGAAATAACTGGGTACAAGATTAAAGTGAAAGATGATAAAAGCAGGGTAGTCATGCTCGTTCGCGATGAAGATGCATGGGAAACAAATCTAAAGATGGTTGAGGAATGGAAACAGAAGGTCTCTAAGCTCGACGAGAACTGGAAAAGCAAAGTAGAAGACTTTACTATGGAGGAGCATGGCTATAAGCTTTTATATTACTAGAGAGAAGACTCTCATCAAATGGCAGTGATCGAAGAGCTCCGGCAAGCTCTGTACAGAAAAGAAACTGTAATTCTTATTGCGAAGTGTAGTATCTTCTATGAGGGGAGAGCATCCTCCAAGCTCAGTGAAGGAGAAAGAATAATCATAATAAAAGAGGATGGTGCAGTCATAGTTCATAGACCATTTGGATACGAGCCTGTGAACTATCAGCCCCCTGGAAGTATTGTCACGATAGAAGATGATAGAGGAATTATTAAACTAAATGTACTGAGGCCCAGAATCCACGAGAAAATGGTCATCGAAATAAAAGAACTCAAACATTTTTACTCTTCTAGGCTAGAAGACCAAGCCGAGTTCCAAATGTGGGGCGACGAAGAAGACTTGAAACAGGCAATCATACTTGACCCCGCTGGGATTCTGGGAGAAGAGCTTCAACTAGTCGGCTCCGAGTTCTCGCTGGGCTCGGCCGGATATGCGGACATAGTTTTCAGGGACAAAAACGGAAACCTAGTAGTAGTAGAGGTTAAGAAGAAGACGGCAGATGTTTCAGCTGTTTATCAACTTAAAAGATACATTGACAAAATAAGAAAGGAGGGAGGATCAAACGTATCAGTCCGAGCAATTCTCGTAGCTCCAAGATTTACCCAGTCTGCACTAGTGGCTCTAAAAAGAGAAGGGCTGGAATACCGAGAAGTAAGCCTCCAACACGCTAGAAAAATCTTAAAACAGAAACGCAGTCTTCCAAGCTTTTTTACCAGTTAGCTTAATTATTTAGAAAAACAAAAAATAGAGGGCAGACAGTGGCATATCCAGCAACTTTATTTGGCGTAGACACAGATGCTGACCTCGAGAAGCTTGCCAGTCAGCTCAGCAAGTTCTCTCTATTTAGGTCGGAGATAGAATTTCTTGGAAAAAAGTTTCAGCTAGGCCTAAAGATAGAAAACATGGAAAAAAGCCAAAATTCTCTTTCATTAATTGTTTCCGACTCCTTCGTTTCAGCAGTCAAGATAAATGAAGATATATTAAAACTACCAGTGACGAGAAGAACTCCGCTTAGCTTCATACAAATCGGCGCCGACCTCTATCTAGTAGTTTTTTCTAGAAAAAAGGAAGCAGAAAAACTGGCAGACATATTGTCTGAAGAATTGTTTAAAAAACCCGATGTAATATACAGGTTAGTTATACCCTCACAGGCTCTAAGCAAAATCTACAGGTCAGAAAACATTGAAGTGAAACAGATAGTTTATGAGAGCACAAGCAGTGAGGAAGAAATAAAAACCACGGTATATTTTGGCAGAAACCTGACATCAGTTCTACCTAGAGGCGAGAAAGAAAAAAGCATAAAGATAAAATACATCCTATACCGCGACGAGTTAGGTGTCTTCGGGATAAGCGCCTCAGGAACAGTCATTGCTTATACACAGCTCTCTCAGAGTGAGTTTATTTCCTATATAGTCGAAAAAATAATCCCGCTAGCTGAGCCCCCTAGCTAGCTCTCTACCTGAACCTTTCCAGAATCTTTCTTATATCTGCGGGCTTTTGTCTAAGGACAGGAGGAGGATTCATAGCGTGTAGGAAGGCGTCCTCCAGAATCGGCCTATTTATGCGGTAGAATATTCCTATAGGTATCCTTTCGGTTTCAGAGGCAAGCTTAACGGCTCTTTCAAAGTCCGTAGGGTCATGTCCAGTGTCCTCAAGCTTGTAGACCTTTTGCCGGAGAATAGTATAGGTATTGTAGAAGGTTACACATGGCTGTAACACATCGATAAAGGCGAATCCACGATGCTTTATTGCCTCTTTAAATAACTCCTTTAAGTGTTCGACTTCTCCGCTAAACCCTCGTGCAACAAACGTTGCGCCACTTGCAAGCGCGAGCAAAATGGGGTTTAATGGCTGTTCAAAGTTGCCAAAAGGCGTAGAACGTGTTTTAACGCCTATAGGAGTCGTCGGGGTAACCTGTCCCGTAGTAAGCCCGAATATCATGTTGTCGTGCACAATAAGCTTGATGTCTATGTTGCGTCTAGCAGCGTGGGGAAAATGCCCCATACCAATTGCGTAGGCGTCTCCATCGCCGCTATGGCCTATCACGAGGAGATCCGGGTTGGCGAGCTTGATGCCCGTAGCCAGAGGCAATACGCGTCCATGAATAGTATGAAAAGTGTTAGTTTTCATGTACTCGCTCATGCGTCCATGGCAACCAATACCTGTGACAATCACCACTCTTTCAGGGTTAATTTCTAGCTCTGCAAGCGCCTTTCTAAGCGCTAAGAGAATAGAATAGTTACCACATCCTGGACACCATACAGGTCTTTTTCCTGTATCAAAAATTGATGGATCCATGCTCTCACCTCTCGAGATAAGAGTTTATCCAGAGCTGGATGTCTTCTGGGAAAAACTGGCGCCCATCATATTTCAAGAGCAAGCCATCAGGCTCCCTGAATAGGTTCTCCCTAATAAGAGAAGCAAGTTGCCCAGTAGAGTTATTCTCGATAACTAAAAGTCTTTTATCTTTAATTTCAGAGAGTAATTTATTCTTTGGGAAGGGCTCCATCCAAATCACTTGGACAAGTTTTACCCCGCTTACACCCTTTAGAGCCTCGAGCACAACTTGTTTTGTGGATCCCCAAGTCACAACAACAATGTCTCCATCCCCAATGGTTTCAATGCCATGTTTTTCTGCCTCCTCGCGGAGGAGTCTATATTTTCTCAATCTTTTGTCCTGCATCTCCTTTACCTTTGAAGGCTCTATCGTGCCAAATCCATACTCGTCGTGTTCACTTGTGTTTGCATAGACGAGGGATCCAGGTGTTCCTGGGAAAACCAAGGGGGAAACACCGTCCTCTGTTATCTTATATCTTGGAAAGAACCCCCCGACATTTTCTCTGGAGATTTTCGGCTCCTCTATGCCCAACTCTGGAAAGTCTGGCACCGTCCAGTAGCTTTCTCCTAGATACTTGTCTGACAATAGAATTACGGGGACCTGGTATTTCCAAGCAATGTTAAGCCCCCTGTTGGCTAGCACGTATGCTTGATATGGGTCGCCAGGCGCTAGCACTACCCTCGGGAATTCTCCCTGGGACGCATGAATCACAAATCTTAGGTCTCCCTGCGCCGTGTGCGTTGGGAGTCCTGTCGAGGGACCCGGCCTCTGCACCTCGACTATAAGTATCGGTGTCTCCGTCATTGCCGCCTGTCCTAATGCTTCAACCATCAACGAGAAGCCTCCACCGCTTGTCGCAACCATAGACCTTGCACCCGCATAAGCCGCACCAATAGCCATATTGATAGCGGCAATCTCGCTTTCAGGCTGAAAAACAACTATTCCAACCTCTTTCTGGACCTCTGCCAAGAAATGCAGGATAGGGGAGGCAGGGGTCATGGGATAGGATACGAAGAATGTCAATCCAGCTGATAACGCACCAAGAGCAACTGCAGTATTGCCATCTATCAGGAGCCTTTTCTCTTTACCTGAATATATTGCTTGTTGAGGTAGCTTGTAGCCTTGAAAGCTGTTGCTCAATTCTTTACCGTACTCATAGCCCATGTTGAAAAGCTGTTTGTTGAGATCTGCAGTCTCTTTCTTGCCTCTAAATTGCTCGTCGTAAAGCTTTTTCGCTATCTCTATATTTCCATTGAGAATCCCTACAATTATTCCTAGCCCGATAGAATTTATAGTTACGCTGGGCGCATTCATTTCCTTTACTATTTTCCTTAGGGGAAAGGCCCTCATTTGTCCATTATTTTTCGCCAAGCTACTGGCGTCTTCTTCATCACAAATAATGATTCCATTCGTTTTAAGGCTAGCAGTGTGTTTCTCAATAGAAGGCTTATCCAGAGCTAAAACAATGTCCACTTTTTTCTGGTGTGAAAACACTGTTTCCTCGAGAGAGGCTCTAACCTGCGCCCATTGGTGCCCACCCCTGATCAAAGATGGGTATTCATTTGTAATGAAAACATTCAAGCCGTGACGAAGAAATATCTTTCCAAGGGTTAGGCTCGAGCTGAAAATTCCTGCGCCAGCTGGTCCCGCTATCAGGACACTTAAATTTTTTGAAGTTTCCACACTAATCCCAGCTTTAACTATGTAAAGTCCTAGCTAAAAACTTCTTGCAAAATAATAAATATTTTTCTCCAAAAATAACAATCAACATGTCTATACCGAATCGTAGGGGCATATATTTGTTAATGATCAATGTCTTGGAAGACGTAAAAATTTATTTAAAAACTGGAAAAGAGTGGATAATACCCAGAGGAATATATTATTATGTTGGGTCAGCCAAAGGTCCTGGGGGGCTAAGAGCAAGGATAAACAGGCACCTTAGAGGAGAAAAAAATCTTCACTGGCACATAGACTATCTCTTGACCAACCAGGCGTCTATTGTTACACATGTAGTTTACGCTGAGACGGAAAAGCCAGAATGCGTTTTGGTTCCTGTTCTTGAGAGGCTTGGAGCTACACACGTAGCAAGAGGTTTCGGCTCCTCAGACTGCAAATACAAATGTTTCTCACATCTTCTAAGATGCAACAGCGAATTGGAAAAATGTTTACAAACAGCGATAACTAGCTTTAAAGAGGCAGGACTTTTACCTGTAGTGATGTCAGTCTCTATCTAGAGTTCTACCTTCTTAAGCTGTTCCAATACGTATTTTCTCACGCTGTGTGGATCTTCGACTCTTTTTACGGGCTTTCCATCCTCAATATATGTCTCAAGGAGCAGCCGCATGGGTCTACCGCACTTGGGGCACCTGGGAGGCTGCGCGTCACTTGGAGCAACAACATCAGCCAGGCATTCATCACAGCGATATACCTGTTTTCGTCCCGAGAGCTTCCCCCTCTTAGCTATAGGTCTCCATTCACCTTTAATCTTCATAGCCGTGATATCCATAGCGAAATCTACTGGCTGGGCTGTAGAGATAGCGGCTCCAACTCCAAAGGCGTCTGCCCCAGCCCTGGCAAGCGCAGGGATATTTTCTTCATCTATACCGCCTGAAACAACTATCTTTACGTGATTGTAGCCATTTATGTCAAGCTTCCATCGGACCTCTCTAATTATTTCCTCGAAATTTCCCCTCCTGCTACCCGGAGTGTCTAGCCTTACCCCCCAAAGTTTTGGACCCAATAGTTTAGCCGCCATGAGTGCTTCTTCTGTTTCGTCGTAAAAAGTGTCTACTAGTGCTACTCTGTTGACGTCCTTCTCTATCACCTCGTCGTAGGCTTTCCATGCAAGCGTGTGGTCTCCATAAACACCGCGAAATATAATTAGGAGACTATGCGGCATCGTCCCCGTAGCCCTTACTCCCAAAGCCTCTGCTCCAAGAATCGCTGAAACAGCGTCTGCACCACCAACATATGCATAATATTCGATAAAGGAAGCAAGCGCGGGATGCTGTCTTCTAGCCCCGAACGACAATACTAGTTTTTCCCCGGCAGCCTTCTTAACGCGAGCCGCCTTTGTTGCTATGCCAGAAGCAGAGGCAAGAAAGCCCAGCAATGGCGTTTCAAGCTCCAAGAATTCGCCATAGGGACCCTCAACTGTCAATACGGGAACTTTGTAGCCGTAGAAATCCTTTGCGTGGAAAATTGTACCCTCGGGGAGAGACCTCACCGTGACATTTCTACCTTCCAGTAGCTTTAGAACTTCACGTAGCCCAGCATAAACTCCCCACTCATAGTCATTAGGCAACTTACTAGTAGTCACCTCCATGTGGACAACTGTATCAAGTAGACCATATTTTTCTAGAACCTTTCTCGTCCTCGAAAAATATACGTCGGTAGTTAGCCCGCTTCTAACCTCGTCAAAAGTTGCATAAATAAATCTCTCATCCCATCCAGACATCTTTCCATTCACAAAGTGAAATAGAGGCAACCCTTCACTTAAATCTTTTCGAAGCAAAATAATCGTGAACAGAATACTTTATACTTCCGCGACACTACTTTCGAGGTTTCCGTCTCCTTTAAACTCCTCTTTTATAGTCAAAAATACTTCACTGTTTACAAACAGTTCCAGCCTCTTCGACCTTCGTTGCTCCAATATCAGGCCTACCCTCTCTAAAATGACGAGGTGGCCAGACAAAGAGCCAACACTTATGCCTAGCCCCCTGGAAAGTTGCCTAACAGAGGATCCTGGATTTTCGAGCAGATAGGCTATGATTTTTCTACGCAGTGGATGCTTAAGAGCCTCACGAATTGTTAGCACTTTGGGCGGCATTTTATGCACCTTGATACATGTTTAAGTCTTGGGGCTCGATAAATAATTTTTCCTAAGAATCAAAACAGTGGTGCGGCCGCCGGGATTTGAACCCGGGTTCTGCGGCGTGGCAGGCCGCCATCCTACCAGACTAGACTACGGCCGCGCGCACAACGTCCAAAATAAAAGAAAACGAGCGTCTTAAAAAGCTTTCCATGGTTTTTCAAGCAGTTCTGCTACTTTGTAGTTGCCCCATATGTTTTTAAGAGGTTAGCCAGCTTGCTTGGTTCAGAGGCATACAGCCTTATACGTTGCTTCACTGTAGAGCCCATAACCTGCTGGACTGTTTCAAGTTCTACGAACTTCCTCCGGGAATCAACAACTATGTTGCCTTTTAATGGAAACTTTATAGGCATTCGTTCATCAACTATTACACCCTTTGATGTAACAACATAGTTTGTAGCTATGACAAGTGTCCCAGTCTTCGCCTGTAGCCGTCTCGTATAAAGTCCACTTATTAGAGAAATAACATAGAAGAACCCATACAGAAAGAGGTATTCAAAGAAACTAGCCATTTTCGTGTCTACAGGCGCAAGCATTCTGCCTGCCTGGAAGAAGAAATCCCTTACCTGTGGAATATAGAAAACAAATATAAAAACAAGGAGTGAAAAGAATGGTACAAGGGTAGCTTTAAACTGTCCCATCAATTCCGGCTGTGTATTCTGGAGGTCTTTCTCCCTAAGCTTCACGACCTCTTCCATGTTAGATTTGTAAAGTGTCTCTCCCTTCTTAATCTCGTCGAGGTCTTTGAGAAGCGTCTGTGTCTGCTTTCCCATCAAAACAAACATTATAGACATCAAAGCAATGAAGTACAGCAAAAAGATCCATGAAGTATACTGGGGAAAATTAGCATTCAGAAAAGCAAAAACAACCAGCAATACAAGTCCAATCAAGTATTGAAGTAGCAACGCCCTATTCATACCCACTCCTCTGCGTAAACCAAATGACAACTTATAAATCCACCGATGTTTTCCCCTTAAGAAAGTCCACAGTCTTCTTCTTATGTATCTATGCCAGATAATACTTGATGTATGGTTTCCAATTCTAATGTATTTATTGCATGACGATTGGGCCCAGCTTCCCTATGCTATTTCACTTAGAAGGAGCCCTGCGACAAGAGAATATTCCTCCTCGAATTTTTCGTCTAAGTCTCCGGCGAATACCACTAGTGCATCATCAGCTCTAAAAACAAAGATTACTTCTTTAGAAGGCTTGACAAAGAAGCTCTGGCCCTCTTGGCCCAAAAGATAGAGCAATGTTTTCACTTTGTATACCAGTTCCTCGGCGTTAAAATCATGGGGATACTTGTACTTTATTTCATCATTTTTTGCAATCACAATACTATTTACACCCATTTTCATCAGCTTTTCTCGGAGACTGTCGGCATCCACTACAAATTCCTCTACAATTTCTGGAGCACTCACTTGTCTGTAATCGTTTTAAAGCCCTATAAAGTTTCTCATTTGTATCCCCAAAGATAAGTTTTAATACATGTTTTTTACAGACCAAAATGAAAGACTATGAAAAAAACAGCCTGGCTAGAAGAAGAGGAAGAAGAATTCCCCGAAGAGGAGGAGGAGTGGGAAGAAGAGGAAGAGTGGGAGGAATTCGAGGAAGAGGAAGAAGAATCCCCCGAAGAAGAGGAAGAGTGGGAAGAGGAGGAAGAAGAAGAGGAATTCTAAAGGCTCAAAACAAATTTGCTAAATAAGCATTATTTATACCGTTTTTCTCCCCGTAATACCTTTTACAGCACAGATTCTGTTTTTACATTTCTCCAATAGGCTCCTATGAGCCTACAGCTTTCTGTAAAGAATTTTTTTACACTTGTTGAGTAAAGCTTATAAAAAGATGCAAACAAGGACAATGGTCTATAAAAGCTTTATGCTTAAATATTACTTTGCATTATATATTAACGGCGAGAAAATGACCTACGAAAACGACCCTGTATACCAAATGGCTGTACAACAGCTAAAGCAAAGCGCCAAGATCCTCAACCTGCCGGACGATGTTGTCGAGGTTCTTAGGCACCCAGAAAGGTTATTACACGTAAAGATACCAGTAAAACTAGACAACGGTAAAATAGCTGTATTCCACGGCTGGAGAAGCCAGCACAACAGTGCTTTAGGGCCCTACAAAGGTGGAATAAGGTACCACGAGAACGTTACAGAAGGCGAGGTTGTCGCGTTGTCAATGTGGATGACGTGGAAGAACTCTCTTGCAGGCATACCTTACGGTGGTGGCAAGGGAGGAGTAAAGGTTAATCCAAAGGAGCTTTCCCCAAGAGAACTTGAAGAGCTTTCTCGAAAGTATTTCGCGGCCTTGTCGAGGATTGTTGGAGAAGACGTTGATATACCAGCACCAGACGTGTACACGAATCCACAAACAATGGCATGGTACATGGACGAGTACAGCAAGATAGTCGGCTACAATGCTTGGGGAGTGGTAACAGCCAAGCCAAAAGAAATCGGTGGACTATACGCAAGAGTCGTAAGCACGGGGCTAGGCGTCGCAATCGCTGCTAGAGAAGCGGCTAAAAAGGTCTGGGGAGGCGTAGAAAACAAAACAGTAGCGATCCAAGGTTTCGGAAACGTAGGAATCTATGCTGCAAAATACCTCAGTGAATGGGGAGCAAAGGTTGTAGCAGTCACAGACAGCAAGGGAGGCATATACAACCCCAACGGAATAAACGTTGAAGAACTCATCAAGATCAAGGAGCAAACAGGTAGCGTCACAAACTACAAGGACTACAAGAAAAAGATTACCAATGAAGAAATACTCGAGCTGGATGTAGAGATACTTGTCCCAGCAGCAGTCGAAAACGTCATAACAAAGGACAATGCACCCAGGATAAAAGCCAAAATCATAAGCGAGGGCGCAAACGGTCCAACAACCCCCGAGGCAGACGAGATACTAAGGAAGAAAGATGCAATCGTGATCCCAGACATCCTCGCAAACGCGGGAGGAGTAGTCATGTCCTGGATAGAGTGGGCAAACAACAGGATGGGCAACTGGCTCACTGAGGAAGAGGCGCTTTCAAGGCTAGAAAAGAAAATGGTCGAGAACTTCGGTAGCGTCTACAACGAGTGGCAGAAAAGATTCCATGAGTATCCAATGAGAATTGCGGCCTATGCGATCGCAGTAGAAAGAGTAGTAACGGCAATGAAGCTCAGGGGCTGGATCTAAAAAATTATTTAGTCTTTTTCTTTCTTTTCCTTTTTTCATTTCTTCTCCTAACCAAGTAAACCCCTAGAAATATCAAGGCCAAGACAATCATTGCTGTCGCTATAAGGTTCGTTATTGGAAGCTGTGTACTGACGCTCGGGCTATTGGTAGCGAGCTGAATATCAATGCTTGCCATAACTGGGTCACAGTTGTCCGACAATGCTGTCACAATTATGGAGCCTATGGTGCCGTTACAGCGAACAATCACTGAAAGAGTTTTCGTATAACGAACAGGCATGTTGCCCAGAAAGAATGTGAGATTCCTACTCCATCTCTCTCCATCCGTGGATAGAAGTGAACAACCAGTGGCTGAGAGGCTCACATAGGTGTTCTCAGCGACCCCTGGACCAAGATTAGCTACAAAAATAGAGGCAACACCAACATTGCTTGTCAAGTTCAGCTTCTGCGGGGATACAGTCACCCAGAGTTGTGTATATCCTTGAAGATTGGTGTAGCCCTTATGAGCTTGGACATTTACATTGGCCAATACAAAACTCCCAAGTAAAAGGAACATCAAGACGATACCCAACCAGAGGTGCCGGTGCACAGGCTAAAAAAGCTCAATAATATTTAAAACATTTATGTAGCTAGCATCTACCCAAGCATTTAACGTACAGCGTAGTGTCATTGTAAATCTGTATTAGAAGGTCTTCTACATCTTTACCTTCACCGTTATAGACGCGCCATTCTCCACTACAGTCTTCGCCGACTATTCCAACAATTTTCACTGCCGATCCGTTACTCCTAACAACTACTGGGTAATACCTGGAAATAACCGATAAAACAGTCACGCCCCCAACATAAACTTCCCTGAAACATGAGAAACCGGAAGCATTTACACAAAGAGTCACATGGATAGGCTTATACATAGCTGATGAATTGAGGTTATCCATAGCGTCGACCTTTTTTATTTGTCCAGCCAGGTAATCCAGAGTTCTAGAGGTATCCTGAAGCAGGAGCACAACCCTAACAGCCAGAAAAATAGAGACCAGTGCCAAGCCAAGGCTCAGAAAAACTAAGACAATGTGGATACTATCCCTATTCACTACTCTTCACCTAGCAAAGCGGCAATTACAAGGTAAGGGGTCAGTCGCGATGGCACGGCCACATGTAAATGCCCTCTTTTAACCATCATCATCCCACGCATAGTATTTCCGTTCAGAGTAATTGAATTTTTCTTTAATCTCTTCTCTATTATTACGAAACAAAAAGTAATTCCTGAAGTTACACAAAAGACAAAAATAACTTCCATTAGACATCTACATCGAGCAAAATGAAATATGCTGTAGCAGTAGATATAGGGGCCACCCAGACACGCGTCGCCCTCGGAAACGAGGAAGGAGAAATATTGGAAATCGAAGTCTTCCCAACGAGAAGCTTTTCCAACCCAGACCAATACCTAGCACACATAGCAAGAATAGCAAAAACCTTTACACAAAAACACAATGTAGACATAGTAGGCATAGGCGTAGGATCCCCGGGACCCATAGACATGGAAAAAGGAGAAGTCATAAAAAGCGTAAATCTACCCTTCCAGAGGCTCGAAATAGTCCGCGCCCTCAAAAATCTGACCAGCAAAAAGATAGCATTTACAAATGACGCAGTTACAGCCGCTGTGGGCGAAAAATTCTTCGGAGCTGGAAGAGGCCACCGAAACCTCGTTTATGTAACGATAAGCACGGGCATAGGCGGAGGAGTATACGTCGACGACACACTATTGCTAGGCAAACAGGGAAACGCACACGAAATAGGACACATAGTAGTAGACTCAAACGAAGAAATAACCTGTGGCTGTGGAAAAAAGGGACACTGGGAAGCATACTGCTCCGGCACCGGCATACCAAAATACGCAAAGCTACTTTCAAACAGACACCCAGATCTATGGAGCCAAAGCGTCCTCAGAGACAAGGAAACACTAACAGCCAAAGACATCTTCGATGCGTATAGAAAGAGCGATAGCTTTGCCAGGCTCGTGATACAAGGAGTAAAAAGATACAATGCCTACGGCTTCGCTGCAATAACCAACGCGTATGACCCAGAAATAATAACCATCGGCGGCTCAGTCGCGCTAAACAACTCAGACATACTACTCGCAAACATAGAGAAAGAAGTAGAAAACTACACAGTAAACACGGTGCCAAAAATAATTCTAACACCCCTAGGAGACAAAATAGGCATAATGGGAGCCCTAGCACTAGGACTAGGAAAAGAACCAAAGGTTCCACTAAGATGACATCTATATAGAAAACTGTTTATCACTGCATTCAAAATGTTGCTTATATTTTAGACCATAGCTAATAGGTCTCTACCTTTATTTCTTTTATTTTCAAAAAGGCTTCATCTCCTGTAACTATTTCAGTACAATTTGCATAGATCGCCGTGGCTATGTGAATAGAGTCTAGAAAAGAAATTTCGCATTCATTTTTCTTGTAGTACTTAGCTCTTATTCTGGCCGCCTGAATAGCTATATCTTCGTTGACATCTATAACTTTTAGCTTTTCAAAAGTTTGAACGAATAATAAGAAATCTTCAGCAATATTTTCAAAGCCTTTTCTCCTAAGATGATAAAGCACCTCAGTTAGGACAACTGTAGAAATGGCACATCCTTCTTGCTTTGCTCTCTCAAGATACTTCTTGGCTCCCTCTACTCTTTTCTTTTCACCTGAGAAAAGATCCAAAAATACATAGCTATCAAGATAAATCACGTTTCATATCCCTCCTAAATTCCTTTACTTCGCTTCTTATGTCTCCCAGTCTAACATTTTGGGCAATCTTTAATAGATACTCAACCGGATCTTCTGGCTTAGGGATGAGAAGAATTTTCCCATCTACTTTTTTGACTAAAATTTTACCGCCCTCTTTAATGTTAAATTCTTCCCTCAACTTTTTGGGTATTATTATTTGGCCTTTACGTCCAACTTTTAACTCTATAATCTTACTCATAATTATAAAGTCAGAAAGATGAATATTTAAATTTAACAGGCTTAAGAGACTGTCATCTCTTAGGTAGAACAACTGGTTATGGTGAAATGCCAAGATATATACTCCTTTGTTTTGAAGTCATTTACTGGCAAGTAGCCACTTTGTTTTGTCTCCGTAGTCCATTAGCTGTATTCCTAAGGAGCTGAGCCTATTCCTTATGTAGTCCGCAAGCTCGTAGTTCTTCTCTTCACGTAGCTTAGCCCTAACCTCGACAATTAGGTCGACGACCTCGTCGAAGGGGAGCATCTCCACAGCGCCTAGGCCAAGGTCTTCGTCTAAAACTCCGAGTACACGGTTGAACTCCTCGAACAGGGTAAGCGCCCTGTACAATAGTAGGTAGCTTGGCTTTGAGGAAATCTTGGAAAAAACTAGCCCCGAAAGCTTCATGACCGAGGCGAATGCCCCGCTCGCGTTGAAATCATCGTCCATGCTTTCATAGAAGTCTCTCCGTAGCGTTGACATCTCCTTTAGAACCTCGATCTCGTAGTCCGAGACGCGTCCAGCGATCTCGACCTCGCGGGAAAGCTTCTTCAAAAGAGCCACAGAGGACTTCAAGCGCTGTAGATTGCTTTGGGCCTGCCTGAGAACATCGTCCGAAAACTGGAGGATTGTTCTGTAGTGGGCAGACGCGAGCCACAGCCTAACAACTAGGGGGTCGTACTCCCTGAAGAGGTCGCGAAGCGGTACAATGTTTTTCAAGCTCTTACTCATCTTTTCTCCCCCGACTTGGAGCATGCCCGTATGCATCCAGTATTTTACCCAAGGTCTTGTGCCGAAAAGTGACTCGCTCTGGGCCCTCTCGTTCTCATGGTGGGGAAAAATGAGGTCGCTCCCGCCGCCATGTATCTCGAACCTCTGGCCAAGGTAGCGTGAAGACATCACGCTGCACTCTATGTGCCAGCCGGGTCTTCCTGGACCCCAAGGGGAGTCCCAGTACGGCTCGCCCGGCTTTCTGGCCTTCCAAAGTGCAAAGTCGTAGGGGTTCTTTTTCTCGGTGGCGAACTCCTCCTGGGTCCACATTTTCTTGTCTAGACGCCCGCTCAGCCTGCCATAGTCGTCATAGGTGTCTACGTCAAAATAGACGCTTCCGCTGAGAGCTACATAGGCATGTCCAGAGTCGATCAGCTTCTGTACAAATTCAATGATATCGGAGATATGCTCTGTCACGCGTGGATGCATGTCTACAAAGACTCGTAGCTTGTTGAGTGCGTCTAAATAGTCAGACGTATACTCATCGACTATTTCCCGCCAGTCCCTCCCCTCGTCCCGCGCCCTGTTTATTATCTTGTCATCTATATCCGTAATGTTCTGTACATGTACAACATCGTAGCCCCTCAGCCTGAGATACCGCTTAACAACGTCGAAGGCAACGTATGTCCTCGCATGGCCAACATGGGAAAAATCGTAAACCGTTGGGCCACAAATATACATGGAAACTTTGCCAGGCTCGAAAGGCTCAAAGCCTTCCAGTGTCCTTGTCAATGTGTTATAGACCCGCAACACAATAGGAACCACCGTTAGACAACAATGCTTATAACTACATGCAAAAATACTTTACCTTTTTCATTCGTTTGAAACCTACAATGGACAAAGCCATTATAAAGGTCTCCAAGGAGCTACGCCTAGACCAGCTAAAACTAGACAATGCAGTCGTCGTCATAGATGACTCAGGAGAACCTTATGCCGGAAAAATTTCTGCCAAAAACCAATATAAAATCGAAAAGCCAGACATAATAGCCCTCGAAGAAATCCACAAAGAAATACATAGCCGGGGTAGCCCGAGCATCATCGCTATAGGCGGCTTATCCGCGATAAACTCGGCAAAAATACTCTCGCTACCTAGACTGCCACACAAAAACCTTCGCGAAACAGCCTACGAAAACAAGCCCCCAGATCTACGGCCACTAATCATTGCAACAGTCCCGGCAATGTGCACAGAGGCGACAAAACTAACTCTTTTCTTCGACCCAGTAAACCCCGTCTGGCTGATGCGACACACAGTGTCTCCAGTATTCTTGACTACTCCAGCTTTTCTAGAAAATGCTCTCCAGGACCCTAAAACACAGGTGGTAAACCACGATGTCTCTCTAATAAAGGAAGCCTCAGACCCTAATCTATCTACATATATATCTCTTTGTGGCCTGTATGAGAAATTCGGACCCGGCCCCCTTACAATATTATTGTTGACACTTGCCTCGCTTTATTCTCTCAACATAGAGGAAGCTGCAAAGAATCTTGCCAAGCTTAACATCCAAGAAGCCTACAGCAGGATCAAAATAAAAGACGATCCACAAAGCTGGATCGAGGAAGAAGCTAAATTCCGGGAAAAAAGGCCCAAGCTATACAAAAAGATGGACCTCCTAGTCGAACATTCATGGACTTTTTACAGCCTACAACTTCGTAGATACGGGTTCAAGGGAAAAACAGACCTCTACAAATTCTACAGAAGCCTCCTCATTTCCTTATCAATTTTAGGAAAGCCTTAACTCTTTCAGTTGAGGGAGAATCCAGTATTTTGCTCGCAGGCCCTTCCTCAATGATTTTTCCATGTTCCATGACGGCAATCCTGTCAGCCACCTCCCTCGCAAAGTCCAGCTCGTGGGTCACCGCGAGCATTGCAATGTTCCTCTTTGCGACGTCAAGCAGTACATCTATGACTTCTGCCTTTAGTTCCGGGTCAAGGGCAGAGGTAGGCTCGTCAAGAAACAAGATCACGGGATCCATGGCCAAAGCCCTAGCAATAGCGACCCTCTGCTGTTGCCCACCACTAAGCTGGAGCGGATACTTTTCTTCAAACCCTGCTAGCCCCACCTGGCGCAATAGTTCTAAAGCTGTCCTCCTTGCATCCTCCTTGCTGTAGCCCTTCACAATCCTAAGTGGAAGCGCTACATTGTCTACAACTTTTATGTGTGGAAACAAGTTGTAGCTCTGAAAAACGAAGCCGGTCTTTGCTCTAGCTTTCCTGAGATCAACGTTGCCAGAAGTCAATTCCTCGCCGTCTAGGAATACTTTACCCCTGGAGGGTTTCACCAGGAGCACCGCAACCTTTAAGAGAGTGCTCTTCCCGCTTCCACTAGGACCCATAATTACTACTTTTTCCCCCCTCTTAACCGATAGGGAAACACCCCTAATAACTTCTACCCCCTCATAGCCAGCCTCGACATCCTCAAGCCTCAATACTTCCTCGCTTACCATGCCTATGCACCCGTGTATCCAGGAATCTTCAAAGCTTTCTCAATCCGACGAGACAAATGGGAAATAGCATAACACACAATAAAATATACAAGAGCGACTACGAGATAAGCCTCGAGGGCCCTATACGTGTATGAGGCCACGTATTCTCCCCTCCTTGTTAACTCTACGATGCCTATGACTGAGGCGAGGGAACTTTCCTTAATAACGGTCACAAACTCGTTTACAAGCGAGGGAATAGATATCCTTAAGGCCTGCGGCAAAACCACGTACCTGTAAACTTGGTATCCAGAGAAACCCAGAGACTCTGCAGAGAGAATCTGGACCTCAGGGATACTCTTTACAGCAGACCTAAATATCTCAGCCTGATAAGCGGCACTATTAAGCCCAAGCGCCAGAAAAATCGAGGTCATAGCGTCAAACTTTATTCCAAGAGCCGGGAGACCAAAATAAATCAATAGGATCTGTACCAAGAGAGGCGTGCCCCTAACAATCTCAATGTATGGCCTCGCTATAACCTTTCCAGGCGTCGTACTGAGCCCAAGAAGGATAACACCGAGAACAAGGCCAAGGAGAAAAGACGAAACAGACAATTCCAGAGTTACTACGATACCTCCAGCAATGTATGGGCCGTACTCCACTAGAAAACTGAGGAAATCCATAGACATCTCCTGGATAAAAAGAAAAACATAAAAACATATATTTATTTTAGCTTGACCCAAGCCACTTTGCAATCTCGTTGCTAAAGATTTGTTGCATCTCGCCGGAGTCAATAAGTTTTTCTATCACACTGTTCACAACATATTTCAAGTCCTCAGCACCCTGAGGGACAGCAACAGCTCCCCCAATTGTTGGTATACTAACATAGGTAGCGATCTTCAGCGACGGCTCCTTTGTGATCAACGCGTCAGCAATCTTATCGCCTAAAATCATCGCATCGATATCTCCTCTCTGTAGAGCCCAAACCATCTCAGGATACACACGGTCATATGACTTCACCTCGGCCTTTCCCTTCAAGTTATTATTTGCCCACTCTTCCTGTATCGTCCCAAGTTGGACTCCTATCTTTTTCCCGTATAGATCCTGCTCGCTCTTTATATTTGCGTTCTGCAGGGTAACCACGGCATAGCCTTTACTAGTATAGTATGGGATTGAGAAATCCACAACCTTCTCTCTTTCAGCCGTGGGAGTCATATCCGCGATAACTATATCAACGTCACCATTCTTTAGCGCCTCTATCAATCCGGCAAACTTCATGTCCTTTATCTCGAGCGAGACGCCCAGCTCCTGGGCTATTCTCTTAGCTATCTCTATGTCTATCCCTGCGTAGTTATGATTTGCATCTACATACTCGAATGGTGGCCAGTCTGCACTCGTACCTACAATAAGCTTCCCACGAGCTTTGATTTTGTCAACATAGCTCTGTGCTTGCTGTATCGAACTATATCCTAGTAGCCCATATGTTGTTAGGCCTCCTACCAGTAGACCAACTATAAATATTGCAAGCATCTTTTCCAGGCTATTAAAGTTTTTTATTTTTTGGCTCATGGTTATCAGAAAAGTTGTTAGTGATCTAGCTTTATAAACTTTTTTATCATTAAAGATTTTTCAAATAGATAAAAATCCTCAATATTTAGGACATTTCCAGAAAAACATATTAATCCAAGACATTCAATAAGCGATATGTCCAGACGTGAGGGGGTCTCTTACTATGTCCGCTTGGCTCTACTCTCGCGTCCATATGTGTTGATAGCTCTCCAGCAAGGAATAATAAACTACTCAGCCCTTGCAAAGCTCATACACGGCGATGTAGAAAAAATCGCTGGGCGGAGCTTCACAAAAACCTCGATAAAAATGGCTGTCCTCAGGGTAGCTAAGTCAATGCTCGAGACAATACCTCCAACCCTCAGGCTCTCTAGGGTTCTATCAAGTTGCTCCCTAAGAGTCTACCACGACCTAAGTGTTCTCTCGCTACCAGACAGCACTTTTCACACAAAAATTGAAAAAATGTTTGCTAGCGGCTCATTGTCCAAGACAGGCGTCCTCCACGTGATAAAGGGCGAAACAGCAGTCACAATAATAACTGACACCGAAGCCGCCGAAAGAATAGTGTCAATCCTCACCAAGGAAGAAATACTCAGGCACCTTAGAAACCAGGCAGCGATAGTACTCACAGGACCCCCAGAAATATTGACGACCCCCGGAATCGTCTCGCTAGTCTCAATGTCTATAGCAGTTCGAGGCGTAAACCTAACGGAAATTGTTTCGTGCCACAGGGACATTATATTAATAGTTGAGGGAAGCGACCTCTCTATGGCCTACGACACTCTTAGAACACTAATAGAGTGGGCAAAAACACAGCTCTAAAAAACTTCTACTGTTCTACTGTGCCCCAGCACTAGATGTGTTCTGGCTTTCGCCGTTCTTCTTTTCCAGCATCGCGATAACGCTGTCGGCAAGCATTTCAAACGCCTTAGTAGCCTCTGCATCTGGGTATGCAATTACAAATGGGACACCTCCGTCAACGGCTTCATTTATCCGTGGATCCAGGGGGATCTCTGCCAGAATCCTTACGTTCATCTCTTCGGAAAGCTTCTCGGCACCACCCCTTCCAAAGATATAGTGCTTTGTCCCACATACGGGGCAAACAAAATAGGCCATGTTTGTGACAACGCCTAGTAATGGCATTTTCACTTCTTGGCAGAAAGATATTGCCTTCTTGACGACTATCCTTGTCAAGTCGCTGGGAGTGGTCACGACGATAGCTCCGCTGAGATCCTTTATGAGCTGGGCGATGGTTAGTGGCTCGTCTCCGGTGCCCGGCGGAAGGTCGACCAATAGGAAGTCTAGTGGGCCCCAAGCAACCATGGATAAGAGCTCCCTTATGAATGAGGTCTTTAGGGGTCCCCGCCACACAAGCGCTGTTTCCTCGCTCGGAACCATCAGGTCTGAGGACACTATTTTTACGTTCCCAACTCCTACAAGGGGCATTAGTCCTGCTGGGCCCGCATAGATAACTTGCCCGTGGACACCGAACATTTTTGGTATTGATGGTCCATGAACGTCGGCGTCGAGTATGCCTACCTCGTAACCCTTCTTTGCAAGGGTAGCAGCCAGATTAGCAGTTACAAGGGATTTTCCTACCCCGCCCTTTCCACTCAAAACCGCTATTTTGTATTTTATCTGGCTTAAACGCTTCCTTGCCTCCTCCTCTTGTTCTCTTATCTTTTTTAAGGCTTCTATCCTCATTTGTCTCTCTTTTTCGGCACTCATACTTCTTCATGTTTCTCGGCAGTATTTATGCGTTATTACAAAGGTTTGACTTATAGGATATGTTAGACAAGGAAACCCATCCAAAAGGATATTGCGAGGAAAATAGTCCAGAGAGGCATGTTCCACCGCATAACTTTGAGCCCGTCAAGCGGCCCGATTGGGAGCAGATTGAAGAAGGCTATCCAGCCGTTTAGTCTAGCAATATTTACTCCCAGAGGACCACCTCCACTCAGTGCCACGAGTCCTAGGAAGATGTTTGTTGCTGGTCCAGCGATAGAAATGATGCCGTTAGTTTTTTTGTCTATCGTAAGAGCATAGATGTAGACAGCTCCTGGAGCGATAAACTTTATTGGTATGTATGGAATTGCTGAGAGAAGCGTCAAGAAGAACAGTCCTAGGTTTATTGTGTATCTTGCCGGATAGCCGAAATGCTGGGCCACAAACTTGTGGGCTAGCTCGTGGGGAACGTATATTGTAAATGAAAGAAAAAATATTACCAGCCCCTTTAAGATGCTTGTTGGAAAATATTCAGTGGTTATACCTGCAAAAACGAGGAAGACGGCCAGGGTTGACAGGAATAGTTCGATGATTTCGCGTGGATAAAACATGGGGAGACGTGTGGACATAGATGTCATATGGTTTTTCTCTCTAAAAATATTAATTTTTCGTGGTTATCTATGAGTAAAGTTTAAAATTGTGTAGATATCCAAGGCTCCTGTGAAACTGACAAGACGCCACTTTATATACCTAGCAGGAGCCGTCGCTGTGGCAACAGCTATTGGTGGATATTATTGGCTGTCCACGAGAAGCGAAAGAACACTCAAGATATACAACTATAGCTCATACATCAATCCAGAAATAATCAAGGATTTTGAGGCAAAATACAGCGTCAAAGTAATTTACGACGTGTACGAGTCCGCGGACGAGGCGTTCGCAAAGCTACAGCTTGGGGGCGGAGGATACGACCTATTAGTCCTAACTGACCAATACGTGCCACAGGCAGTAAAAAAGGGCTTGATTCAGCCCTTAAACAAGGAAAAAATACCTAACCTAAGAAACATCGACTCACTCTTTCTGGAAAACAGGTTTGATCCAGGTCTAAACTACTCTGTCCCCTATGCCTGGGGCACGACAGGAATAGGCATAAATACAGACTATGTCGAAGAGGGAGAAGTCAGTGGCTACGAGCAACTCTTCGACACGAAAGGCTTCCTCCCGAAACACA
>Ga0272449_1001844_pt1 | contig 20748 bp, 27 predicted proteins | sample YNPCB0241_FD_198679 | JGI IMG/M metagenome (GOLD analysis project Ga0272449, IMG submission 198679) | Hot spring sediment microbial communities from Yellowstone National Park, WY, United States - YNP-CB-024-1 | ecosystem: Environmental > Aquatic > Thermal springs > Hot (42-90C) > Sediment... | reverse complement strand
CTAATTTTAGAAAAAGAGGGGGTAATTTAAGCTATGGCATTAGAGCATGCTCCGCTAGCACCAAACCCTGTCATCTGCGCATCTTTTGGCCACTGTGGAATCGGCATAGGGGCTGAAGCTTACCGTTGGATCCTCATAGATGTTGGGGCTGACCCGCGCCGCCCTGCTCTCAAAGGCGAAAAAGAACAAATTCAAGTTTTAAGGAGGTACGGTGGTACAGTGCTTAGGTTCGGTATTCCTTACAAGAAGTCAGAAATACCTCTTGTACCTAGGGCTCTTCTTATAGACCTTGACCCCAGAGCCGCAAACCTAATCTTGCAATCTTACCCTGAACTGTTTTCAATGAAGGATAAACATGCTCTTTATGGTATGGGAGGAGCAGCCAGAAACTGGGCAGAAGGTAGATCAAGATTTAAGAATGAAATTGAGACCAAGTATGATGTACAAAGGAGGTTTGAGGAGCTATCACCCGAGCCTGTCCGAGGCTTCAATATACCCTTTGCTATGGGTGGAGGAACAGGTGGTGCCTTTGCTAGTGCATTCATGGAGCATGTCAAAAATACAGGAGAAGGAACCCAAGTAATAGCGACCTTTGGAGTGCTTCCAGAGTTTGGATGGGATCCTGTAATCTTAGGCCCAGCGTCTATAAGCATCGTGATGAATCTTGACTATCAAATCAAGTATTCTGATATCCCTATACTAATAGATAACAAAGCCCTGAGGAACCTAGCTGCCAGGTTTGGTAATGAGCTTTCGAAGAGATCATCAATAGTGGATGAGCTTCCTGAAGAGCTTGAGATAGGGTGGAGAGATTACAGAAATATGAACCTAATTTCTGCTCATATGATATCACTATTCGTAGCTTCTTTTACGAGAGAAACAGAGTGGGATATGTCTAACTATAGAACTTGGTTGGCTAGCTCTAAGCCCAGGTTCGTATACCCATGGCTCATCCCCATAGTGCCAAAAGAATCGGATATAGATAGTATTATCTCCTCTATATCAGAAGCTAGGGATGGTGTGCTCTTCGACTTTGAGGGTGAAGAGCCAAGTCGTATGGTTGGAGAAAAAGGTTCCTGTTGTGTACTAGTGAAGGCTCGAGGCAAGTTTGAGCATGAACATAGAGAGAGGTTAAGAAAGATCATCAAAGATAGATTTCCAACAGAGGACAAAAGAATAATCTTCATAAGAATTCCTTGTTTAGGAGGAGAGCCTGGGGGTGTTTTAGTTCTATTGAACAATAAGGCTATTGGTAATAAGATTTTGTCTATAGCCAAGGAAGCCGAGGAATCTTGGGATGGATACAGAGCTGAATATGAGAAGTGGGGATTGAAGCAAGAAGAGTTCAAGCAAAGCCTTATCAATGTGGTTAACCACTTCAGCTGATTTGGGGTAATCCATATATGGATTTTTCTGATCTTGAAAGCATTGCCCTTAGGCTCGAAGATGACGAAGAAAAGCTTAGACAAGTAGAGGCTGAATTGGCCTGGGTCAAAGAGGAGTTGAAGCAGAAGCCCAAAAGGGATGAAAAAGAGGCTAGGTTTGCTAAGCTAGCCGGATATCAGTGGAAGGACGAATCAGACCTCATCAGGAGGGCAAAGGCTTTGGAGGAGAAGAGAGAGGCCCTAATAAATGACATCAAGGCAAACAACCAAAGTTTCATAGAAGGCTTTTCTTCAAAGGATCTTACTGTTCCCTTGGAACCAAAGCCTATTGTTGAGTCTGGAACGTTCTTCTTTAGCTTTAGGAACGGTGTAACTTATCCTAGAACTGTTAGAGTCATAAGCAAGATCATCGGTTTATCATTACCGATAGTGCTTGAGCCTGTAACAATTTCAGAGCGTGGTGTTAAAGTTGTAGAGGAAGATCAGTATCTTGCAAAAGAGAAGGTTGTAGAGGCCTTTGAAGGTTTGCAAAAGACTTTAGCTTTGAAACTGAAGCAACCGCTTATGAGAAGACTTTAACCAATTATACTGCCCATAAGAGATACTCGTTTAGAAAACATATTTCTATTTCATTCTACTGATTCAAGATACTTCTCAGCGTCCATGGCTGCTTGGCAACCCATACCTGCCGCTGTTATTATTTGCTTGTATCTAGAATCACAGACATCCCCGGCTGCAAATACTCCTTTTATGTTAGTTTCAGTATTATTTCTTACTACTATATACCCACTCTCATCTAATTCTATCTGCCCTTTAAAAAGGTCTGTATTTGGCTTATGACCAATAGCTATAAAGACTCCTTGGCAATCGATCTTGTTTTTTTCTCCTGTTTTTAAATCCTTGATTATAACGCCTTCAACTTTCTTATCACCAATAATGTTATCCACTATGCTATTCCACTTGAAACTTATCTTCTCATTTTTAAAGGCTCTTTCTTGCAAAATCTTGCTGGCTCTAAGCTTGTCCCTCCTATGAATTACCGTTACTTTTCTTGCATATTTTGCAAGTAATAAAGCATCGATTATAGCAGTATCTCCTCCTCCAACAACTGCCACATCTTTATCTTTGAATAATGGAGCATCACATGTAGCGCATGAAGATACCCCCCTACCAATAAGCCTTTGTTCAGACTCTAACCCTAGCCATTTTGCAGAGGCTCCAGTTGCTATTATTATGGCTTTGGCTTTGTAGACTTCATCCTCAACTTTAACTTCAAAAGGATATGATAAGAAATTAACAGACGTGGCATCGTACTCTAAGAGATCTGCACCAAATCTTTCAGCCTGTTTTCTCATCCTATCCATCAACTCAGGTCCTGGAATACCATCTGGGAATCCAGGATAATTTTCAACTTCACTAGCTAGCATTAATTGCCCTCCAGGTGGTAAACCTGTAATTACAAGAGGCTTAAGATTTGCTCTAGCAGCATAAATTGCTGCCGTCAAGCCTGCAGGTCCAGAACCTAATATTATGAGCTCTCTTATATTAATCATGGTCTTTTAATATTTTAATTAAGATAAAAATTTTCACTTTTTCTTTGGCAATATTATTCCTTGCCTAATGCAAGCTCTATCGATGGCATCAAGAACGGCATCCCTTATAATATACCCAGCCTTGTGTAATATAGTATCTTTTAGCTCTGGGTCAAACTCCATACTTGCTGTGCAAGGGTAGCCGTGATGGGAATTCGAAACTACTTGCTCTATGTTATATATCCTGCTCCACTTGATTCGCTGAGTCACGTACCATGTAGAACCACAAGGTGCACTTCTTAAAACTGCAGAATTCTTTATAACATCATCTTCTAAATAGACCTTGATTATGGGCTTACCGATTTTATATCTATTGATGAATTCATCTATGATCTTCTTCCCGCTCTCCTCAAGAGCGCAAAAAGGCTTCGGAAAGGCGCATTCGACTTTAAAATCTTCTAGCTCTACCTCGAGCCTCCTTTGAAGGTTTGGTGGGCACCAATTCCTATTCTCTATTGGTACGATAACTGCTTTAGCGTCTGTCTTTTCTACGAGTAAAGGCAATACAGTAAGAAGATCTGGATGAATTCCTATTGATAAAATAACATCACATTTCGGCGGATTTTTTGGGAGATACCTTTCAGGTTCTTCAATAAAGTTACTTAATTTATATTTTATTATATCGATTCCACAAATATCAGATGCAAATGATCCATATTTGATCCTACAATAATTGCATGCTAAATTACAAGCTTTGCAAAAGCTTGGTAAGTTAACTAAATTCCCTACAACTTTCTCACCAAAATCATCTCCTATTATAAAATATAATTGCATTCGAATCTCTCCCTAAAAGATCTCTGTTAATAAGAATTTTCAACATATTCCAAATACATGTTATACCACTAATATAGAAATTATTGTAAAACTATTTTAGTCTTTATCTATAAGCATTCTTTTTGAAGTTTTGTGAGTTTAATTGATCGTGGGTCTTCAAATAGGGTCGTAGTTATTATATTTTTAGATATTAAAAAATTCTTATCTGAATTTTTTAATATAGACCGTAAGTCCAACTAAAAGCTTCGATTTAAATCCCTTTAACTATAACTCTTAAAGAGATTACTAATAGATTCTCTAAACGGCGGTAATAACAATCCTTTTTCAGTTATGAATCCAGTTATCAGTTCTGGCGGGGTCATATCGAAGGCTGGATTTAGCACATTGATTCCTTTCGGTGCTATTCTTTTCTTATTGATTATAACCACCTCATCTATGCTTCTTTCTTCTATGATTACATCTTCATATCTAGTGGTAACATCAAAAGTTGATTTAGGTGCAGCAACATAAAATGGTATTTTGTGTTTTTGAGCCAAAACCGCTATTTGATAAGTTCCTATTTTATTAAATGTGTGACCGAGCTTCGTTATTCTGTCTGCACCAACTATTACCTTATTTACTAACCCTTTTTGCATTACATAGCCTACCATAGAATCTGTTATCAAAGTAACGGGAATTCCATCAATTTTTAGTTCAAAACAAGTTAGTCTTGCTCCTTGGAGTGCAGGTCTGGTCTCTGTAGCTATAACTTTTATGCATTTTCCCTGCTCTATTGCCGCTCTTATTACTCCTAGAGCCGTACCATAGCCTACAGTTGCCAGTGCTCCCGCATTCTGCTGACCAGTAAAAACTAAGTCATTTACAGTGGGTTAGCACTGTATCTCCGTCATCAAGAATTTTAGCACCATTCTTTCCTATGGCACGATTTGTTTCTATATCCTCTTCTACAATTAGAAGAGCCTCCTTTTCAATTGCCTCAACAATTTCTTCTATTTTGCCTTCAGTTGAATATGCTCTATTTATGACCCTTTGAATAGCCCAGAATAAGTTTGCGCCTGTTGGACGAGTAGCCTTTAGATCCTTTGCTACAAACTCGAGCTCTTTGATCAGTTCGTCTTTCGTCTTAGCTTTAGATTTTTTAGCTACCAGTGCAAGGGCCATGGCTGCTATCGCTCCGATGGCAGGAGCCCCTCTTATACTCATATTCTTAATGGCATCTGCTACTTGATGATGGTTAATGCATTTTATGGTGACTAGTTTATTAGGCAATTTCCTCTGATCTATTAACTCGATCGTCCCGTTTTCCCAAATTACAGTTCTTTTAGTAAATCCTTTCCAAATCATGTTACTCTAACTCTTTTCTTTTAAAGGTTCTAATATCCCTTTCCTCAAAATTTTGAGGAAAGACTACTTAGCCTTTTATACCATTAATAAAAATTCTAAATTTAGATTAATTTAAATGTGTATAGGGTTAAAAAGTCTTACTTTAAATAAGATATGCACTTATGACCTATGATGGCTGAGGAAATCCCTTACTCATTGACAGGATATTTAACAGAAAAAGGCGTTATAATCAGTGATCAAAAAGCTCAAGAGGAATTGAAAAAGAGAGGTTATGGGGAAGAGCTGACTGACAAACTCTTATTAAAGGATTACGAAGCTATTTTCTTACTTTATAGCGGCAAGTTAAAAATACTGAAAGATGGGAAAGAAATTTCTATCAAGGAGCTGGTAGATATAGCTATATCCAAAGATGCTAACATATGGACTAAGTTTTTAATATACAGAGATTTAAGGAGTCGTGGATATGTAGTTTGTGAAGGATTTGGATTTGGTGCTGACTTTAGAGTTTACGATAGAGGTGAGTATGGTTCAAAATCGGCAAAGTATGTTGTTTGCGGCTTGAATGAAGGCACGAAGACCCCTATCAAAAAATTAAGTGAAATTGTAAGTCAAATAGGAAGGATGGGAAAAGAAGCGGTATTAGCGGTCATTGAAAGGAGGGGAGAAGTGATATACTACAAGATTCAAAGTTGGAAGCCTTATAAGGACTAGCTATAATCAATTGCTAAAGAAAACCTTGGCTAGTGATTATAATGGTAAAAATAGTGGCTGTTATAGGAAAAAGCGGCTCTGGAAAGACTTCCACTATAGAGTATTTGATAAATAATCTAAGTAAGGAAGGTTTTGTTATAGGCTCAATTAAGCATGTTCATGAACAAGATTTTACCATTGACAAAAAGGGTAAGGATACATGGAAGTTTGCTCGAGCTGGGGCGAAAAAAATAGCCATTATAGCTCCAGCAGAAGTCGCCATTATAATTAAGAAAGAAGATCAGCAAATAGAATTAGAAAAAGTGATTAAGGAGTTAGAAGAGGGGTTAGATGTAATATTCTTAGAGGGATTTCATTCCCTTATTGCCAAGAGAAGTGATATCTTTAAGATAATAGCAGCAAAGAATGAGGAAGATTTAAAGATGAATTTAGAAGGAACAGTTCACCCAATAATAGCTATTACTGGCAGAGTTGCAAGGTTTAAGCTTTCCAATTTAGAAGTCCCTCTAATAGATATTCATAGAGAGGGAAGAAGGTTAGTCCAATTGGTAAAAGATCAATTAGTAAAATGATTTAAGAATCCAATCGTCTAATATGTTGCAAATTTCAAATAATCGTTGCATTCATCCCACTTCTCACGCCTTAGGTAGACGGTAGTAGGGCTTTGGAAAAGAAGGCCTGAAGCTCTTTGCGAACCAGTCAGAATATTCAACTTTATAATTTAATGCTACAGTTCTGAGTGTTTCTCGAACACATTCAGTAATGCTATCTGGATCAAGTTTAGCTCTTACATTCATTATAATATCAATAGCTTTTGAAGGAGGGGGCAATGTATTCGTGAAACTAATGCCTTGCTCAAGATTTATTAGACTGGCCTTAGCCGATCCCTCTTTAGTTGAAAAGTTAATTTTTAGGTGCATTATTTGTCCATCCTTGCTCTCTATTCTTTTGGCTGTTTCTATTGTCAGATCCCTAACAAACTCTTCTGGTCTGATAGTTTCTTCAGAGATTATTTTCCAAGAACCATTGAACCAACCAAGTTCGGTCTCAGCTGTACCATATACGTCATAATTGACCTCAACCGATGGGCGTGGTTGGTGCTCGTTTTCTAGCATGATCTTAACTAATTTATCTAAATTATAGCCAGTTTTTGCTGAGAGTGGTATCAATTCAATTCCTTCGTTAATCTCACTTAAAAGATTTCTTATCTCTATAAGTTGTGGTTCTTTTACCAAATCCACTTTATTAATTCCAACTATGTCTGCCTCTTTAATCTGCCAAGAGATAAGAAATCCTAAAGGCGCCCTTGGTAGTATTAGATTGAACTTTCGATTATAATTTAGGATCATGGATGCATCTACGAGTACGAGAAAGGGCGATAGGCTAATTTCATCTTCGTAATACTGTGCTAAGGGAGCATAGACTGTTGCAAGAAGGTCTGTACAACTTCCAACAGGCTCTGCAAGTATGACATTAGGCTTGATCTTGGCAAGAATCTCATGGAGAGAATTTATAAAATCCGGAAACTTACAGCAGAAGCATCCCTTTAAAACCTCTGCGCAAGGAAATCCAAAATCTTTTATCGTCCTGGTATCGACGAGAACCTCGCCTTGGTCATTAGTGATAAGGGCAACTCTTTCACCCAATAAGGTTAATCTTTTTCCAAGCTCTATCATCACGCTAGTCTTACCTGCACCAAGAAAACCACCTATGAAGGCCAACTTTACCTTCTTTTTCATAAATTTTTCTCTCCAATTTAGGGTTAAATCTTTTTTAAACGTTATCTTAAGTATTTCTTAAGAAACGGAGACACCTGAGATTTGTTTTGGCGTCTCCCCAAAATATGGTGTTTTGAAGGTCAGAAAAAGCTCCATCTAAGCAGGCCATTTGCCTAAAACGATATCCCAAGAGTAAAGCCAGCTGACAAAAATCCAACTGTATGCCCTAGCTGTTAAAAGATTCATTCTGAGTAAGAAAACGATGATATAATATGATAAAAATGTTAACAAAACTGTAATAATGAGTCCAGATAATCCTTTCCTAGGTTGAGGCGTATTTTTGAAAGGCCAAGTTTCAAGTTGCCAAGAAGTAACTACCAACCACCATACAAAAAGTACAAACCATAAACCAGCGTCAGGATTGAAAAAGTGAGTCCCAAATAATCCAAAGAGGCCATAAAGTAGGAACGAAAAAAGACCCAACATTAAGAATAGTAAAATGCCTTTTCTGGGTTGCGAGACATCTTGAACTGGCCATTTTTCAAGCCAAAAGAATAAGTAAATAAACCATGCAAACCAAATTGCTGGAACCATCCCCACAGAAAGTGTCAATACTATTGCGAAAATATACCAAAAGATTCCATTAAATACAATCGATTTTGGCTGTTTAAAACCCTCTACCAATTTATTATCGAACGCCATAGTTATGCTATTCTAAGGAACAAATTGGCAATCATCGACCAATAGTATTCTGAATTCCACTTAAATAAGGACATGATCATAGGATGTAGCATTCCTGAGACGATAGTAATAGTAAGTAAAATAAAGCCAGCGTATGGCTGTCTAACTTTGTGAAAAGGCCATCTATCACATAAAGAGACCATAAAAGCTGTCCAGACAAAAAACAAAGCATATACCGCTAGCATATAAGGCTTTATACTTAGGATAATTTCTCCTACAAAGATGTATGTAAGAGAAGCTATTGCAACACAAATTGTAGGTATTAATCCTCTCAAAGGTTGCTCTTTTGTTTCCATTTCTCTCTCCGGTTAGAAAATGAGAGAAAGTTTGCTATGGAGGGATCTAAGTAAAGGTAAACCTTTGAGCATAGTTGAGAAATTAAGCAACACTATACTCAGTGTTAAGGCAAACTCTTTGTAACTCGCCTCCGTAATTTAACCACCTTATTTCTGTTTTTCTCTAATGGGTCCTTGAAGAGACTTTGCTGCCCCGTTCCTAGGGGTAAAGCCTGCTTCTTGGAGAAGAATCCTACAGGATTTCACAGAGAAGCCTCTTCCCTTAGTAGTATCTACAATTTCATCCCTTGGATTTGGCCCAGTCTCAGCATAAATTTGATTAGCACCGGACATTAAGCACGGAATGTAAGCCTCATGGACTCCCATCGCAAGGATATCATCTCCAATTACCAGTCTTGTAATAGCCTCTATTTTCGCCTGTTCGAGCTGGGTTATTTGTCCAAATTTGGCTAGAGGAGTTCCTTGGACTGGTATTCTCCTCATAGTTGCCATAACGGTTGGTTTAAGTTCTTTTCCAAGGAATATGGCATCAACTATCTCCTCATGAGTATGTTCGGGCCCAATAGGTTCAACACAATAACTTAGGTCTAGGCCTACAGACTTGGCCGCTTTGATAGTTTTTAACCTATCATTAGGGTCAATCTTTGTGTCTACACCTTCACGTAACCTAACAACATGATAGGTTGCTGTAAATCCTGCATCCAAAAGTTCTTTTGCCTCACTTACCCCATAATCTCCTATATTAGCTACTAATGGCATCCTAGAAGGTATAACTTCTCTCACAGCCATACCTGTTTTGATAAATCTGTCAAAATCATAGTCTGCAGTTGTCATTAAGAAAATAGCATTTGCTCCCTCTTCTACAAACCACTTGACTCTCTTAAGAACTTCATCAAGGTTAAGTTCAACGCTTTTATCAGCTACAGAGAATACGCAAAACTTACATTTCATTGGGCACGGTGCATAATTTATCCCAACTTAGGCATGAACCTCTCCAAAGTTATTGAATAGATCACGAGTGTTCCTATTTGCTATCGCCATAAGCATATACATCTCTATTGAATAATGGTCTACATTCATCAATCTGAGGGCATCTTCTTTCCCTATCTTTTTCTTCTCCAACACCCTACTAAAAATATCACTAATTTCTGGATCAATACCCAAACCTCTATTCACCTTTCAAAGGATGATTGCTAAACTTTTTTAAACATTGTGTTAAGTATTCGTTAATATATGAAGGAGCCCAGAATCTCTGATTTTCGAACTCTGCTTGAAGTAGTTAATACTAGAAGTTTTACGAAGGCAGCTCAAAACCTTAAGACAACAACAGTTACAGTAATGAATCAAATAGATAAGCTAGAAGATTACTTTATGATTAAAATTTTCGAAAGGAATGTAAGAGGGGTAATTCTCACTGATGAAGGCAGACGCGTGGTAAATGTAGCTAGGAAGATCTTAGAACTTCTGAACGGTCCTGGAATTATCGCTCCCCTCAAAACAGAGACGAGAGGGAAAGTAAGGATTGCATCAGATGAAGTGTCTGGCGAGCATATTTTACCATGTCTGATTAGTAATTTCAAGACTATGAACCCTTATATCGAATTTTCGCTTGAGATTTTGAACAAGTTCTTGCCTTTAAAGCTTTTAGAGAATAAACATGTTGATCTAGCATCAATACAACTAACTAGAGAATTCTTAAGGAAGAGAATACAAGATTTAGATAGCTTGGAGATCACCAAAGATAAACTTTTCGTTATATCTGCACCAAGCCACAAACTATCCTCAAAAGAGAGAATAAACATCGAGGAATTGATTCATTATCCACTAATACTGGGAGATGAAAATTCTGACTTGAATTTAATGATTGAGGATTTATTTATTTCTTATGGGATAGACCCTAGAAAACTAGACGTCAAACTTCGCTTAAGTAAGATATCAGCAATAACTATAGGCGTTTCCCAAGGTCTAGGAGTGAGCATAATTCCCGGAATTGTTGCAATAAAAGCTGAGAAAGCAGGATTAATAAAGACCATTCCTTTGAACACCTCTCATGATGAAGTGCCAATATACATAATTAAAAGGAGAGAAAAGGACAATCAAGCTTTGAATTATTTTTGGGATTATATTTGCCATGTTAACGAGAAATTTAGAGGAAATCTGCCTTGTATCTTGAGATTGATAATTTAGAAGTATGCATAGTATTTTAATAGGGGAAAGCATTTAAAATACTATTTATATCAGACCTTGAAACTAAGGTGTCAGCGATGAAAATTACGCCTGCAACGATTCAGTTTCATGAGTTGATAGGGCTAGAGGTCCGTATCGTAAAGAGTAATGATCCTACTTTAAAGAATGTTTTTGGTAAAATTGTTGATGAAACTAAGAATACATTAAAGCTTTATGTAAAAGATAAGATAAAGACAGTACCAAAAGCCTACTCTACTTTTGTCTTTAATTTGCCAGATGGTATCAAAGTGAAGGTTCATGGTTCTTTGCTTGTAGGAAGACCCGAGGATCGACTTGAGAGGTTCAGGTGATGATATGAAGAACATAGGTATAAATGTCAAGCCACCTGCAAAATCTTGTGATGATCGATTTTGTCCCTTTCATGGATCTTTAGGTATAAGGGGTAGGATTCTAGAAGGAAAGACAGTTAGTATAAAGGCTAAAAATATGGCCATAGTAGAGAGAGAATACTTACACTATATAAAAAAGTATATGAGGTATGAAAAGCGCAGAAGCAAGATCCATGCCCATTTACCGCCTTGCCTTGAGGTAAAGGAAGGAGACCATGTTAAAATAGCAGAATGCAGACCCTTGGCAAAGACAATATCTTTTGTAGTCGTTGAAAGGTTAGGTGGATAAAATGTCAAAGAAGTCTCGCGCTGTTTCAGCAAAAGGTGTAGAAGAGTTTAAACTCTATATAACTAGAGCGATACCATTAAATTCTGTAATAAATTGTGCAGACAACACCGGAGCGAAGACTTTGAGGGTAGTGCAGGTCACAGGATATAAGGGTAGATTAAGGCGCATCCCAGCAGCCTCTGTTGGAGATTACATAATAACTGTTGTCAAAAAGGGTCCTCCTGAGCTTAAGAAGCAGACTTTTGGAGCAGTAGTAATCAGACAAAAGTATCCTATTAGAAGGATAAGTGGCATAAGAGTTATGTTTGAAGATAACGCTGCTGTGATAGTTACCCCTGAAGGCGAGTTAAAGGGTACGGACATTAAGGGGCCTGTAGCGGCAGAGGCTGCAGAGCGTTGGCCAAGGATAGCTAATTTAGCTAGCATGATAATCTAAAAGGAGACTAAAATGTCATCAAAACCCTCTAAAGTAAGGAAAAGGTTCTTCGAATCTCCAATTTATGTTAAATCAAAAAGGATCTCTTCACATCTTTCTGATGAATTAAGATCTAAATATAAAGTAAGATCCCTTAGAGTTAGAAAGGGCGATGTTGTGAAGATAATGAGGGGAGAGTATAAAGGAATAGAGGGCAAGGTAACTGGAATAGACATGAAAACAGGAAGAATAACAGTAGAAGGAGTCTCTCGTGAAAAGATAGCCGGTGGAACAGTACCAATAAAGATTCATCCATCTAAAGTTATGATTATGAGCTTAAACCTTGATGATAAATGGAGAAAAGATAAGCTAGAAGCAAAGCAAAGGGAGGCTTAATAATGGCAAGAATGGGTGGGAATAAAAGGACTAAAAGATCAATGGCACCAGCCTTTTGGGAGATTCCTCGAAAGAGTTTTCGCTTTACTGTAACAGTGGCTCCAGGACCTCATCCTAAAAAAGAAAGTTACCCTATTTCTGTTCTAATTCGGGATGTTTTGGGTTTAGTAAAGACTTATAGAGAAGCAAAGACTGTCATTCATGAGGGGAAGATATTAGTTGATGGTGTTGCTAGAAGAGAACCAGATTTCCCTGTTGGCTTAATGGATGTTATTGACATTCCTTCCATTGGTAAAACCTTTAGGCTGGTTCCAATTCAGGGTAAGCCTCTTCACCCCATAGTTATTAGCGAATCTGAGAAATCCTTAAAGTTATGCAAAGTAAAAGTGAAAAAGACTGTCAAGAATGGATTGATCCAGTACACCTTCCATGATGGTAGATGTATTCTTAGTGATGATGGATTAAAGCTGAATCCAGGGGATACTTGCTTGTTAGAGATTCCTTCTCAAAAAGTCATAAAATCCATAAGGTTAGAAAAAGATAATCTGGCGATCATAACAAAAGGGAAGAAAGTGGGTCAACTCGGTAGAATCGAAGAAATAAAACCAGGCTCCTTCTCACGCCCTAAGATGGTTTCCTTATCGCTTGGAGGCACTTTAACTGAACTACCATCAGATATTGTTTTTGTAGTTGGTGAAGAAAATCCTTTAATCACTATTAGATAGGGTGTTTAAATTGTCAAACACTCAAGCATTGAAAACAGTTGAAAATGCAATGCGTAAGATTAAGATAGGTAAAGTAGTGCTCAATATAGGGGTTGGTAAATCAGGAGATGTACTTGAAAGGGCAAAGAAGATCCTTGAAGAGTTATCAAATCAAAAACCTTGCTTTAGAAAGGCAAAAAGAACTGTGCGGGACTTTGGCATTCATAGAGGAGAGCCCATAGCTACTATGGTCACTCTTAGAGGCGATAATGCTTTGAAAACCCTTAAACGTATCTTGTTTGCAAAGGGAATGAGGCTTCCTATTTCTTCCTTTGATGAGAGGGGGAGTTGTTCTTTTGGTATAAGAGAGCATATAGAAATACCAGGCATGAGATATGATCCAGAAATAGGGATATTCGGCTTAAATGTATCTGTCTTATTGGAGCGACCTGGTTATAGAGTATCAAGGCGTAAAAGAGCGAAATCAAAGATAGGTAGGAACCATAGGGTCAATCGGGATGATGCAATTAGATTCTTTAAAGAATCATTAGAGGTTGAGGTTTATTAATGGTCAAGATTAGACATGGTAAGCCAAGAAAGTTTGGTAAAGGCTCTAGGTACTGTAAAAGATGTGGTCAGTATGGTCCCGTCATACAAAAATATAATATAATGTTATGTAGACAATGTTTTAGGGAAGTTGCTGAAAAGCTTGGCTTTAAAAAGTTTGAGTGATATCCATGCCTGCTAAGAATGTTTTGGCTAACTTATTTTCAACAATTTACAATAATGAGATTAGGAAAAAGAAAGAATGCTTTGTCATACCCGCCTCTAAGCTTGCCAGCGAAGTATTAAAGACTATGCAAAAATACAAGTATATTGGAGAATTTGAGTATATTGATGATGGTCTATCTGGTAAATTCAGGATTCAGCTTTTAGGGAGGGTCAATAAATGTGGCGTAATCTCTCCTAGATTTGCTGTCAAAAAAGATCGTTATGGTGACTGGGAGCGTAAATTTTTACCAGCTATTGGTAGCGGAATATTGATAGTATCTACCCCAAAAGGTGTCATGTCCCATATCGAAGCCATGAACCTTGGTCTAGGTGGTAGGCTTATAGGATACGTTTACTAATCGGCTTAATTCTTTTAAAACATTATATTTTGATTAGGTAAAATAATCATGTCGGATGCTATTGTTGCTAAAAATCTGACAAAGATCTTTGTGACTAAAAAGAGGAAGGGTAGGCTACCTTTTACAGGAGAAAAAATAAAGATAAAAGCCTTAGATGATTTGAGCTTAATAGTAAAAGAAAGGGAGATAGCAGGGGTACTGGGTCCAAACGGAGCTGGCAAGACCACTCTTATCAAGGTCTTGAGTACTCTTATAACTCCAGATAGCGGAACTGCGAAGGTAAATGGTTATGATATTCTAAAAGAGCCTATCAAAGTTAGGGAGAGCATAGGCGTCATGCTAACAGGTGAGAGAGCTCTCTATTGGAAGCTTACAGGTAGCGAAAACTTACTTTACTTTTCAAAACTTTACCATGTACCAAAAGATTTGGCAAAGCAAAGAATAGAAGAGCTTTTGGCTTTAGTCGGGCTTGAAGATAAGGCTGATGAGCTTGTTGAGAATTACTCATCAGGACAAAGAGTAAGGCTAAGCTTCGCAAAAGCCTTGATCAATGATGCTCCGATAATATTCTTAGATGAGCCTACTATGAGCTTAGATCCTCTATTCTCAAGGCGCATTCGAAGTATTATAAGAAGGCTCAACGAGGAAAAGGGCAAGACCATTCTTTTAGCAACTCAAAATATGCTTGAAGCAGATGAGCTATGTGATACTGTTTCTATAATTAATCAAGGGAAGATAATTGTCACAGGAAAGCCAAGTGAGCTAAAAGCAAAACTTTTGGAGAAAAGGAGCATAAAGGTAATAGCTCGTAACTTATCTTTGAGAGAAATTTATAAAGAAAGTCTTTCAGGCGACATAAAGTGGACTGCAAAAGAAATAGAAAACGGTCAGTTTGTTATGCTACAAGCAATAGCTGAAGATGAGAAAAACGCTTTACCCGAATTACTTGATATGATTACAAGGCATAACGGAAGAGTGGTAAATGTAATTGTTAGCGAACCCAGTCTGGAGGATGTTTTTCTAAAGTTTACTGGGATGAATCTTTTTGGTTAAACCATTAACATACTTCTTAGATGGAGTTGTAGCCACAGCCTACAAAGAGCTGAAGATATCCTTAAGATACTCAACATGGATTTTAACGATGTTTGCAGCACCTTATGTGTTATCTATTCTAATGCAAACTATCGGGAGCTATGCTGGAGGTTCTAGAGCCTATAGTAACTTTTTGGCTTATACAGGAACAGAGAATATATTCGTGTATCTAGTATTAGGAAGTCTTCTTTGGATGATGGCTGCTGTAATTATGTGGGATATAGGTCTTTTGTTGAACAATGAGAGATGGAGAGGAACTCTGGAGCAGAATGCCATGGCTCCAGTGCATTTTATCTCGTTGGCGGTAGGTTTCACTATAGCAGATATATTGTTCACTTCGCCTGTATTCATCATAGGTGTTGCCTCTGCTCTTTTCATAGGAGGAACCTTCAATTTAGTCTCTTTCTTTCAAATTTTATTACTATTCTTAGTAGGGCTTATCCCACTTTACGGAATGGGATTGTTGTTTGGTGCTTTATCCTTCAGAAGTAGAAGGAGTTATTCAGTAGTTAACACTCTTAATACAACATTGGCTATATTATCTGGTTCTCTTTACCCTATTACCATTTTGCCAATTTGGCTACAATATATCTCAAACTTGATCCCATTAACTCATGCAACAGTCCTTGTTAGAACCTTTTCCCTTTTGCCTCAGTCCTTTCTAAGCGAATCATGGCGCCTGTTGATCTTGACGTTCATGATAATTGTTTATCCTTTGATAGGCATTTTTGCATTCAACATGGCTGATAAGCAAGCTCGAAAGAGGGGGGATTTTGCTAAATATTAAGTTACTAAAAAACCTAGCTTCAGATCTGATAGCAGCAGCGTGGAAAAACTGGAAGATAAGACTAAGATATCCTGAATGGTTAATATCAGAGCTAATAGATTCAACTCTTTACTTTATCATGTTCTCAGTCGGAGTTTTAATATTTTTGCCAAGTTTATCTAGTGTTCAAGGGGCTTTAGTGTTAAATTCTTTGGTTTGGGGCTTTGTATTTATGGTGAATTTTGGATACGCTATCTGGAGTCTAGGCTTCTCATTACAATCAGAGAATAGGGCTGGAACTCTTGAGCAGGTATTTCTGACTCCAGCCTCTAGACTTGCTTTCATACTCGGTAGCGGCCTTCAAAGCTTTGTTACTGGAGCCTTGCTTTTAGTGATCCTATTGCCTGTGATAAACCTAATCTTAGGCATACCTATAATCATCCAAAATGTAACTCTATTGGTAATCTCTTATGCCATAATGATAGTAACGATGCTTGGGTTCGGTATAATCTTCGCCTCTTTGATCTGGCTTTTGAGAACTCCTGAGGGCATAGGAAGTCTAACCTATTTTCTTGTGATGGTGTTTGCCAGCGTATTTGTGCCTGCAGTTACACTTCAAGAACCTCTAAGAACGATAGTATCTTTATTCCCCCTCACTTATCCTATCGATATGATAAGGCACTCTGCTACAGGTGCGCCTACACTATTTGAACCTATGTTAGAACTTCTCTTTACTTTTTTGATATCTGTATGTATACTCATCTTTAGTCTAATTACATTTCGTATCATTGAGAGGAGACTGAAGCTTGGAGGTACTTTGGTAGCTTTCTAATTACTGTAAGTTAAACATTATCTGATTTTTGTAGACAATTATTTTCCTCGAAATTAAGGTTTTTATAAACGATCTTGTTAAACCTTTACTATGAATGTGGCACCATTTGTAGAATCTCCACAAGATGTGGTAAAGAAGATGCTAGAGTTAGTTGAACCAAAGAATGGAGAAATACTTTATGACATGGGTTCAGGAGATGGTAGAATAATCATTATGGCGGCAAAAGATTTCGGCTTACATTGTGTGGGCATAGAAATTCGTGAAGATCTAGTTAAAAGAGCTATCGCAGAAATTAAGAGGTTCAACTTAGAGAGCAAAATCAAAGTAATAAATGATGATTTTTTCAATGTAGATATATCTGATGCTGATATAGTCACGTTATATCTTACGACTTCGGCAAATGAAAAGTTGAGACCGAAACTTGAGAAGGAACTAAAGGCTGGTGCTCGTGTTGTATCCCATGATTATGAAATAAGAGGCTGGAGACCAACGAAGGTTTCTAGAGACGACCCACCAGGGCATACAATATATCTATATGTATATGATCCTTTAAAGACTCCTATGAAAAATATGAGCAAGTTTCCTTTCTTCTAATGAAACTTCTTGCTTTTGGAATAAGTAGCTATTTTCCCAATTTTTAAACAAGAATCTTTATCTCTTCTTCTGTATTGTAAAAATAAGTTAATGCACAAACAGCACCCTTCTTTAGTCCTAAAAGAAATTTTAACAAGCGGTTGTGTACACATAAAACCACTCCAAACAGCTATTTTTGAGGAAAGGTCGAAAAGCGCTAAACCTTCACACCTTCTGTTGAACTTATTAAATTGTATAATAATCCTTCACTGGCATCCCTCACAAAAGCCAACTCACCTTCATTTGCACCCATGAGTTTCTAGGCTTTTCCTTGCTTCTTCCAATTCACTTGTAGCTTTGTCAAAAGATCATCTCTGGATGATAAGCTATTCTTGAAGCAGGTGCTTGAATGCTGTAAGAATAAACCCATCATACTCGTAGATCATAGCTTTGGTATAAGGATGCTTTTGGAAGGTTGGGTTTAGATTATAGGCACGAAACCTCATGATAGGCATTCAAGATGGGATATAGAATAGAGAGATTGTTTGGGGTACTCAAAGCTCAGATGCCTACTATGAGGATTCCCTACAACTCAACCATAAACACCATAAGCAGATACATAGGCTCATACATAGCCATCTATAACTGATACTCACATATACATTATAGTAACATCGTCATGATTCTGGAACATTAAAAAATAAAGTTAAGCTAAAAATTCTGGGTTTTTGATGTGGAAAAAGAGAAGTTCGATGCTATAGTGGTTGGGGCGGGTCCTGCTGGAACGACCGCTGCGTTAGTAATGGCAAAAGCAGGGCTTAATGTAGCTTTGTTAGAGAGGGGTGATTATCCTGGAGCTAAGAATATGTATGGTGGCGCTATGTACAGATGGCCTCTAGAGTTGATAGTACCTGACTTTGCAGAAAAAGCTCCTATTGAGAGAAGAATAGTTGATTACAGGTTTATGATTCTATCGAAGAATTCAGGATTGACTTTTAGTTTTAAAGATTTAGGCTTTTCAATGCCTCCTTACAATGCCTTCACAGTTCTTAGGTCCAAGTTTGATCGTTGGTATGCAAAGTTAGCGGAAGAAGCAGGAGTTTTGCTTGCAACTTCGGTAAGCGTTACCGATCTTATTTGGAATAATAAAAAAGTTGTAGGTGTAAGGGCTGGGAAAGGTCCTGAAAATGAGCTTTATAGCGACATAGTGATAGCTGCTGATGGAGTAAACTCTAAATTAGCTATACAGGCTGGCTTGCGCCAACCGTTAAGCCCTGAAGAAGTTGCTCTAGGAGTAAAAGAAATTCTTGAACTCGATCATAAAATCATCGAATCTAGATTCAATTTAAGCAAAAATGAAGGTGTAAATATTCAAGTGCTTGGAGTAACCCATGGTATGATGGGTGGTGGTTTCATTTACACAAACCAGAACAGTCTGAGCATAGGTTTGGTGGTATTGTTAGCGCATTTAATCAAATCAAAGATGAGACCTTATGAACTATTAGAGGAATTTAAAAGCCATCCTCTTATAGAACCTTTAATAGGAGGAGGAGAGCTAAAGGAGTATAGCGCTCATCTAGTCCCTGAAGCAGGCTATTATGGCATTCCAAAGTTATACGCTGATGGATTAATGGTAGTTGGTGATGCTGCGTCTCTAACAAGTAGTATATACCAAGAAGGAGTTAACATGGCAATAGAATCAGGTATTTGCGCTGCTAAAGCAGCGATAAAAGCAAAAGAGTTAGGGGATTACTCGTCCAAAACTTTATCATATTATGAAAAACTCTTAAAATCAAGTTATACAATAAGGGAGTTATATCAATTAAGAGACTCGCCAAAGATTTTAAGGAATAATTCTCGCTTGTTTGGACTCTATCCTTGTCTGATGAACTATGCAATTAGAGAATTTTTAAGCATGGATGGAGAATTAAAGAGAGTCAAATGCAAAAAGATCATAAGAAAGATGGAAGAAAGGGTTGGCTTTTTAAACATTTTACTCGATCTAATAAAGGCTAGGAAATTATTTTAAAGTCGTTATGGAAGTGAGTTTAATGGCATCGAGATAAAGCTTTAAGGATGATTTAGAGGAATAATGTGCCTTTGGGTCTCTGGTTGAAAGTCTGGATATCTTCGAGAGGAACAGGGATCCAGTCGATCCCACGATTGGCATAAAAGCTAAAAGAATCTATAAACATAGCAAAGGAGAGAAATAATGCCATTATGTAAAAGAATCATACCGTGTTTAGATGTAAATCATGGGAGGGTAGTGAAAGGTATTAACTTCGCGAACTTAAGAAATGCTGGTGATCCTGTTGAGCTTGCTCAGATATACTGTGAATCAAGAGCTGATGAATTGGTATTCTTAGACATCACTGCATCAGCAGAAAAGAGGAAGATATTGGAGAAGCTCGTGAGAGATGTTGCAGCAAATCTTACCATACCTTTTACTGTTGGAGGGGGTATAAGAAGTGAGGAGGATGCAAGATCGATACTATGTGGTGGAGCCGATAAAGTCTCAATAAATACTGCTGCTGTTGAAAAACCTCAATTAATCTCAAGACTTGCAAAGGTCTTTGGCACCCAGTGCGTAGTAGTAGCAATAGATGCAAAGCGTCGATATGATAAAGAAGGACATTTTATTATAAGGACACCAGAAGGAGAATGCTGGTTTGAGGTACACACTTATGGAGGGAGAAAACCAACAGGAATAGATGCAATTGAATGGGCTGAAAAAGCTGCTGAGTTAGGTGCTGGTGAGATTCTGCTTACATCCATGGATAGAGATGGAACAGAAATAGGTTATGATCTAGAACTCACAAGAGCAGTATCTGAAAGTGTGAATATACCAGTTATAGCCAGTGGAGGTGCAGGCAAACCTGAGCATTTCTTTGAGGCTTTTACCATAGGCAAGGCAGATGCAGCATTGGCAGCCTCGGTCTTTCATTATGATAAATTTCCCATACCTGTTGTTAAGAGATTTCTTATTGAAAAAGGAATTGATATAAGGCCATGAAGATTAAGATAAAACAATTAAAGTATGATATAAGCACAGGTCTCATACCAGCAATAGCTCAAGATTATAAGACCAAGAAGGTTCTAATGCTAGCTTATATGAATGAAGAATCCTTGATTAAGACTATTGAGACAGGTTATGTTCATTATTGGAGCAGATCGAGGAATAAATTATGGATGAAGGGAGAAACTTCAGGGAATACTCAAAGAGTAATTGACATGCTAGTAGATTGCGACAATGATGCTATTCTGTTGTTAGTCGATCAAAAAGGTCCAGCCTGTCATACTGGGAATGAAACTTGTTTTCACAAAAAATTGGAGAAGGATTAATGTAAAACTTCATTAATCTTATCGTTCCTATAACGAATATGGCATTTTGATGAAACCTAAAGCATGAAAAAG
>Ga0272449_1001843_pt1 | contig 20760 bp, 15 predicted proteins | sample YNPCB0241_FD_198679 | JGI IMG/M metagenome (GOLD analysis project Ga0272449, IMG submission 198679) | Hot spring sediment microbial communities from Yellowstone National Park, WY, United States - YNP-CB-024-1 | ecosystem: Environmental > Aquatic > Thermal springs > Hot (42-90C) > Sediment... | reverse complement strand
CTGTTGGGTTTGCTGGTGAGTTTATTATTATAGCTTTTGTCTTTTCAGTTATTGCTGCTTCTATGGATTTCTTTTTGTTTGATAATGAAAAATCTGGGTAAGTGTCCACGATTACAGGTTTACCACCGAATAGGTTAGTTAAGTGCTTATACATCACAAAGTAAGGGTCGAAGAAGACAACTTCATCTCCGGGGTTAAGGATTGCTAGTAGTGCTAGAGTTAAGCCACCTGAAACGCCTGATGTTATCATACATTCGTCAACAGTGTATTTTGTTCCTCTTTTTCTGTTGACAAATTCAATGACTTTTTCCCTCAGTGGTTCAATTCCTTGGGTGACAGTGTACTTATTTAATCCATTGTTTATTGCTTTTATTGCTTCTTCCTTTATAGTATCAGGAATGTCAAAATCTGGTTGACCAATGCTTAGATTTATAGGGTCTTTTATCTTCAGTGCCAAATCAAACACTTTCCTTATGCCAGATGAATCAACTATCTTGCTTTTGTCTGATATGAAATCTTTTACGTCCTTCATGAAGAAATTATAATATTTGTTAGTTGAGTGTTTCTAATTCTACTTTTCAATACGAGTGCTATTTAGCACGAGTGCTATGTAGCACAAGTGCTATTTAGCACAACGTGCTATTTAAACCCTTCCCACCCTATTCGTTGTAAAGAGGTTTTACCTTTCTTCACTTTCGAATTAATAAGAGAATGCTATAAGCACCCTATGCACCCTAGTTAATTGTAGAGAGACTACTTCCTCAACTCTTCAGAATATATATTTGAATTAAAAAAAAGTGCTATAAGCACACATAAAATTCTAATGGAGGCTATTTTCTTCCTTAACCCTAATAGGGAAGTGTCATTAAGTACCTCCAGCACTTATAAGTAGTTGCTATTAAGCATTGCTTTTAGCACTTAATTGAAAGTGCTAATTAGCACAGTGCTAATTAGCACTTTACTTCAAGTAGCCCACCCCTCCCACCCTTTTTAATGTTGGGATGCTCCGCATCCCAACACTCTGTATCTTTTTTATTGAAGATTGCTATTAAGCACAAAGTGCTATTAAGCACCTATTAAGCACCCAACTTATTTGATTTAGAACGGCTTCCCATCTATTAACTCTCCGATGTTTAATAAGAAGTGCTAAAAGCACTCGTTGGAAAGCTTCGCTTTCCAACACCTTTTTTCATCAAAGAGTACAATTAGTACTTAAGAGTGTGTTGTAAACTGCTTTAAGCACAACGTGCTGTTAAGCACTTTTTGAAAACTCGGAAATATTATCTATAATATTATAAACCAACTCTTAGGGAGGAGAGATGAATTCGGTAATAAGCTATTTAATCTACTTTCTTTTCTTCTTGGTTTTTACATTGGCACCTATAGATATAGCATTGAATATTAAAATCTCGGGGTTTAACCTAAGATCAGGGCTTTTAGCAATGGTTATACTTACAGTATTGTTAGGAACAGTAATAGCTAAAGATATACTACTTAAGAAGCAGAAATTAACTTTACCACTGTATTTAATTTTGCTATTAGTTGTAGCAGTGATAAACCTGTTATTTGTCCCTAATTCTGTGTATATACCTAGGGGGCTAGTATATGCACTTACTTTACTTTTATTTGTATTTTTGATTTCGTTTTCAGTCAACACAAGGGAGTACATATCACTAGAAAAGATTGTTGATATTTATGTCTTTTCGTTTTTGTTACATGCTTTGCTGGGAGCTATGCAGTTTATACTTTTCTATGGCTTTGGTGTAAACTTCTTTATGCCGCAGCTTGGTAGAATTAATGGCCTAACATACGAGCCTTCGTACTATGTAACATATTTGATACCTGGAGCAATACTAATAACGCTAATGGCTCTATTCCTAAATGAAAAAAGAGGAAGAATAATTCTTTATTCCTTAACTGCTTCTTTAATGCTCTTGGTACTTATCTTCTCAACATCGAAGCTAGGCATAGTTGAGTCAGTAACAGTAATACTGTTAGCAATTTTGGTAGGTGTATTCTTAAAACTTTTCAAAGTTTTGAAAGAGGTGAATTTGAAAAGAAATGTTTCATACTTCGTAGCTTTTACAGTGTTTTTTGCTGCTATTTTCTATGTATCAGGTAACATAGGTAGTATTGTCAACTTTTTATTTCCTGGCAAAGGAGAGGAAAGAATTTCTTACCTAGAAAAGACAGAAAGGATACTTGCTTTGTCAAAAGAGACATCTTTTGATATAAGGTTAAGTCAATTCAAAGAGACTCTAGGGATAGCTTTAGAGAATCCTTTGTTAGGTAAGAGTTTGGGGGGTGTGGCACCTTATAGGGCACTCAAGAATGGTATGAATCCTAAAAATAACGATGATGTAAAGCAATTTGAAGGAATGAACATATTTGCTGAGATGTTGGCAGGGTTTGGAATAATAGGGTTTCTCTTGATACTAGGTTTCATAATATTGATATCATACGATGGTGTGAGGTTAGGCATAAAAGCATTAGCTTCGAATTACAAAGTAAGTATTATTCTCATAGGGCTAGTTTTAGGGTTTTTGCTAGAACTATTTTTCCTAATGTTTAATCAAAATGTTCTGAGACTGTATCTATGGAATCACATAACTCTATTGGCACTGGCTATTGAAAAAGCAAGATATGAGTATACTTCAGATTAGATATTCCCGAAAACATCTTTGAAGTAGGGTAGTTTGCTATCTTTTGGGGATAATATAACTTTTTCTATGCCGAACTCTTGTAGGTTCCAGTTTATGTTTATTGTTGGGTCATTCCATATTATACCTTTGTCGTATTCGGGGTAATAAAAGTCTGTAGTTTTGTACATTACATCGGCTACATCTGAGATAGCAACGAACCCGTGAGCAAAGCCTTCAGGTATGTAAAACATCTTCATGTCATCATCAGAAAGAATGACACCATAATATTTGCCAAAAGTTGGTGATTCTCTTCTTAGGTCAACAGCTACATCAAATATTTTTCCTCTGACGGCTCTAACTAGTTTACCTTGTGGGTGTGGTTCCTGATAATGAAGTCCTCTAACGACTCCCTTAATAGACCTAGAGTGATTGTCTTGTACGAAATTTATTTTTTTCCCATAAAGTTTAGAGAAAATTTCGTCAAACTCTTTCTGATTCCAAGCCTCTAAGAAGAAACCTCTATCATCTCTAAAAACCTTTGGAACTATGATGATTAAATCTTTTATTGGTGTCTCAATAACTTCAAACTTTGCCATAACCACCTCCTACTCAAAGACATCTCCAACTTTAACTCTATAACCATTAACAAAATCTCTAGCACTCATGACTTTGGAATTCTCAGGATGAAGCTCAACCAGAACGATAATTCCGTCACCTGTTATGACATGAATCCCTTCATTGTCAATTTTAATAACTTCCCCAGGTTTGCCACTAATGTGGCTATTTTGAGCCTTAACTTTGAGAACCTTAATATTTTTTCCTCTGAAGTTACACCATGCTTTGGGCCAGGCTATGTATGCTCTAACTTTTCTTGATATATTTAGAGCACTGTCTTGCCAATCTATTCTTCCGTCTTCTTTGGTGACCATTTTTGTGAAAGTTGCACTTGAATGGTCTTGAGGCTTAGGAACAAAGGAATTAGGGGAAGAAAGAAATTCAATAACACATTGGGATGATAGAATTGCTAGCTTCTCAGAAAGAGAGATATAGTCATCGTCTTCTGATATGTCAATTTCTTTTTGTAGGACGATATCACCAGCATCCATGTTTTCGTTTAGGAAAAACAGGGTAGTGCCTGTTTTTTTATCGCCGCTAAGTATAGCGGCGTGAATAGGAGAAGGACCTCTATACTTAGGAAGTAACGAGGGATGAACCCCCAAACTACCGAGAGGTGGTATAGAAAAAACACTCTTAGGGATTATCTTACCATAATCACAAACAACGAATATGTCAAATTTTTTCTGTGCCAAGAAGTCAGCAAAATCAGGAGATTTTATATCCTCTCTGTCGCATACATCAATACCGTGTAGAAGTGCTAATTCCTTTACCGGCGTAGGTAACAAATTCTTACCTCTACCTTTCTCTTTGTCAGATTTCGTGACAACCAAATCTATAGAAAAATTACCACCTGATTTAAGAATATTTTCTAGAACCATCTTTGAAAAGTTCCCAGACCCGAAATAACAAACCTTCATGTGAGTATATTAAATGTGTTTCCTTAAAAATTTCTAAAACAAGAGGATAATTCCTGCCCACCATTTCACTCTATCTGATAAGAAAGGTTTCACTCTTTATATGGTAAAATGAAGGGTTTCTTCTTCATAATTAGTAAATGATAGCGATAATTGATTTTGGCTCTCAGTACACTCAGCTTATAGCTAGGAGAATAAGAGAACTTGGGGTTTATGCTGAGATATTTTCCTATTCTATATCAAAGGAAGAACTTTTGAATAGCTCTAAAGAAAAGGTTGAGGGAATTGTTTTTTCTGGTGGTCCTGCTAGTGTTCTTGATGAAGATTCACCAAAGGTCAGCTTGGATTTTGTTAAATCGTTTGATGTTCCAATTCTCGGGATATGCTATGGAATGCAACTTTTGTCATACTTGAATGGTGGTAAACTTGAAAAGTCTCTTTTCAGAGAGTATGGGTATACAGGATTGAGAATTATTGAAGATTCCATTCTATTTAAAGGTGTTCCTAAGGAAATTGTAGTTTGGATGAGTCATGGGGACTCCGTTGTTATTCCACCGAGTAATTTTAGAGTAACATCAGTCACTGAAAATGGCATAATAGCAAGCTTAGAAAATACTAATGAAAGAATTTACCTTGTTCAGTTTCATCCGGAGGTATACCATACGCAGTACGGTAAAGAGATTTTGTCTAACTTTGTTTTCGGTGTTTGTAATGCTACTAAAGGTTGGTCACTAGAGAGGTTTATGAAGGAAGAGGAGGAGATTATAAAAAAGAAAGTTGGGAGCAAAAGGGTCGTGATGGCTGTTAGTGGTGGTGTTGATTCTACTGTTATGGCTGTGTATCTAAGTAAAATTTTGGGTACTCAGCTTCTACCTATATTTGTCAATACGGGTTTACTTAGGTTGAACGAAGAAAATGAAGTTATAGAAAACTTTAGGTCGTTGGGTATAGAGGTTAAATATGTTGATGCTTCTGATGAGTTTCTCTTTGCCTTGAAAGGTGTGAAGGATCCGGAGGAAAAAAGAAAAATCATCGGTAAGAAGTTTATAGAAGTTTTCTTTAGAGAGGCTGGGGATATAGAAATTTTGGCACAGGGTACGCTTTACCCTGATGTTATAGAAACATCTTCGGTTAAAGGTCCTTCTGCTACTATAAAAACGCATCATAACAGAGTAGCAGAGATAAGGAAACTAGAGAAAGAAGGTAAGATTTTAGAGCCTTTTAGGTTCCTTTTTAAGGATGAGGTTAGAGCTCTTGGGAGAGTTTTAGGGGTTCCTGAGAGGATAATAAACAGGCATCCGTTTCCTGGTCCGGGATTGGCTGTTAGGATAATGGGAGAAGTGACAAAAGAAAAGCTTGATATTTTACGTAAAGCAGATTACATATTCATTGAGGAACTAAGGAATGATAACCTATACGAAGAGGTTTGGCAGGCTTTTGCTGTACTTATGTCTGATAAGGCTGTAGGTGTCATGGGTGATGAAAGAAGCTACGGAAATGTGATTGCTATTAGAGCTGTGACTAGTGTCGATGGTATGACGGCGGATTGGGCTAGGTTGCCACATGAATTTTTGAATCGTGTTGCGAACAGGATTGTTAGAGAGGTTCCCGGAGTGACAAGAGTTGTTTACGATATTACATCAAAGCCACCTGCTACTATAGAGTGGGAGTGATTCTCTAAATATTGAAGAGAGACTTCGTCTCTCTTAACTCTTTAAGTAAAACTGTTAGAGGCTTAGCCTCTCTTAACTCTCTATGACAGTTGAATTAAATGTGTTTGCTATAAAAGAGAGAATCTCCTTGGTAGTTTAGATTAGGTAACTTACTATTGCGACGTATACACCTAGTATGAGTGCGTAAAATATACAGATAGGTAGAGTTACTTTTAGTATTTCTTTCTCATTTCCGCCTAAGTTTACAGCTGAAGATGCTACGGCTATGTTTTGTGGTGAAATCATTTTACCTGCTGTTGCTCCAGAGGTATTTGATGCTACTATCCAAGGTACATCGAGTCCGACCTTCCTAGCAGTTTCTTTTTGTAAGTTACCTAACAATATGTTAGAACTTGTGTCACTTCCTGTGATGAATGTTCCGAGTGCACCAACGAGTGGTGAGAAGAAGGGATATGCTTTTCCGGATAGGAGAGCAATTATCAATGCTGCACTTGTTATCATTCCTGTGTTACCCATTATCTTAGCTATTGTTACTATACTCAGTATTGTTAGAGCACTCCACTTTAGTTTATCTGCTGTTGTGAATAGTGTAGAAAGTATTTCTTTCATTTTTGCACCTTGTATTTTAGCTCCTATTATTGAGGCTAACAGTAGTAATGTACCTGGCGTTGTTAGCCAATCAATTTTAACAAAATGTTCTTCACCTAGCACAAGCTTTATTGTAAATGGATATTCTTTAAGAAATTCAAAGTTGAAGACTCTTGTTAGTATTATGAGAGCAAAGAGTATTATGTAGTTTGATGTTGCACTTAGTAGTCCTGAGAAGTCCATTGATTTGTTTTTTGCGTACTTTATCAATACTATTGTTGTTATGGCTCCTAAGCTTCCTAATACGGCTACAAGTTCAGGTCCTACAAATAGTCCTACGATTGTTTGAATCAGTGTGAACGAGGCACCTATTATGATTGAGTCAAGAATAGAAGCTTTTATTCCCTTGAAGCCTTCATTGGATATTATGGCTATTGCTAGTGGTATTATCAGTGAGAATGGTATAAGCTGGATTACTACATACTTTGTTAAAATCATTAGAGGTTCAGAAGTTAGATTACTCAAAACTATTACAGGTAATCCCAATGCTCCGAATGCAACAGGTACTGAGTTAGCAACTAACGATATTATCGCTGCCTTTATGGGGTTGAGTCCTAGGGAAACCAATATTCCTGTTGGTATTGCTACAGCTGTTCCGAATCCTGCCACACTCTCCAAAAATCCGCCAAATCCAAATGCTATTATTACAGCTTGGACATTCTTATCTGGTGTTACAGAAACGAGAAATCTTTTTATTACCTCAATTGCTCCTGTTTTTATGCTTATGAAATATGTGAATACTGCTGCAAAAACAACCCATATTATTGGAATTATTGATATGATTATTGCCTCAACTATTGAGATACCAAGGATTTTTATATTTTGGCTCCAAAATAAAGAAAAAAATATTACTATTGGTACTGTACCTAGAGTTATCCAGTGCATTTTTATGTTTGTTCGTAGTATCCCGAAAGCTAATATTAGGAATGGTATGAAACTAAGGACGCCTAGAATTATATCTCTTACCTCCATATACCCATACCCCTCTAAGGAAAGATATTGAAACGAAATTTTAGTTGATTAAATGTTTTTTTTACTAGTTTAATGGAGGAGAATTGCCTCCCTTTCAGTAGTCTCAGCTGTTAGCTTGAATAGCACTAATTAGTGCAAGGTGCAATGAAGAAAAACTTGCTATAGGCATTTTAATTAAATAAAGTGCTAATAAGCACAAAGTGCTATAGGTGCTAGGAACTCTGGATTTTTGGGAAATAATTTAGTAATTTTTTCAGTATGAAAGAGAAGATAGCGACTTTTGCGGGTGGATGTTTTTGGTGTATGGAGGAGGCTTTTAGCCAATATGAAGGAGTTTTAAGTGTTACACCGGGGTATTCTGGTGGTTTTGTTGAGTTTCCTACTTATGAAGAAGTTTGTTATGGAAATACTGGGCATAGGGAAGCGGTACAAGTTAGGTATGACGAGGATGTTGTATCTTATGAAGAACTTTTAGGTGTTTTCTTTACTAACATTGACCCAACTAATCCTGAAGGGCAATTTAGCGATATTGGTGAACAATACAAGACTGCTATATTTTATCATGATGAGAATCAGAGAGATTTAGCTTATAAGGTGATAGACATTATTGAGAAGTCTGGAATATTCGGCAAGAAGATATGTGTTGATGTTATACCGTTCAAGAATTTCTATCCTGCTGAGGATTATCATGTTAATTTCTATAAAACTAATCCCATTAGGTATTGTTTCTACAAGGAGATGTCTGGTAGGAAAAAGTTTATAGAAAAGTATTGGAAGGAACAGAATATTCTCAATCTGCCTAAAAAGAAACTAAATCCAAAGTATCTGAAAGCTGATTTTAGTAAATTGTCGGAACTTCAATATAAAGTTGTCAAGGAATCATTTACTGAGCCACCTTTTAGAAATGAGTATTACAATAATCATGAAGAAGGGATATATGTTGATGTGGTTTCTGGTGAGCCATTGTTTGCTTCTATACATAAATTTGATTCTGGTACCGGTTGGCCAAGCTTCTACAAGCCTCTAGAAGAGGATAACATAGTTTATAGGTTAGATTATAGCCATGGTATGGTAAGAGTTGAGATACGAAGCAAACATGGTGATTCTCATCTGGGACATGTTTTTGATGATGGTCCTGAGCCTACGGGGCTTAGGTATTGTGTAAACTCAGCGGCTCTAAGGTTTATACCTTACGAAAAGCTAGAAGAAGAAGGGTATGGTAAGTACAAATATCTCTTTGAAAAGAATAAGAAATAGAAAACTTTAAGAGAGGCTTTGCCTCTCTTAACTCTCCAATTAGAAAGTGCTACTAAGCACAAAGTGCTATAAAGCACAAAGTGCTATAAAGCACACTGCCCGACCTTATAGGCTAGATTACTTACATTTGCTAAGGTGCTTTTTGGTGAAATCTTCTATAGTCGTTAAGAAGGTTTTATAAAGGTGTTTCCGTTTCCGAAATAATATTAAAGTGCTTTTTAGGTATTTCCGTTTTATAAAGGCAAAAATAATAATTTTTGTTTTTTTTGTTTTGTCATTTGTGGCTTATTCTGCTCAGGACTTTATAACTTATCAAGTTAGTAAAGGTGATACATTTTACAGTTTATCCAAGAGGTTCAATGTTGAGATTTGGGAGATACAGAAGATTAATGGGATTACTGAGCTAAAGGCTGGGCAGGTTATCAAGATACCGAATAGAACTCTTGTTGAGTACAAAGTTAAGAAAGGTGATACACTGTTTAGTTTGGCTAAGAAGTATAATTCTACTATTGAAGAGATTCTTTCTTTGAATAATATTTCTGACTTTAACATAAAGGATGGGCAAATAATCAGGATTCCTGTTAAAAAGTCAGATTTCGGTACTGATAAGGCACTTGATACGAGAAAGAAGTATAGTAGAAAAGTTTATGTTGTTAAGAGAGGAGATACGCTTTATAGTATTGCTCGTAGGCTTGATGTTTCTGTTGAGCACCTAGCAAAAATTAACGGTTTGAGTAAAAACTCGGTGTTAAGGGAGGGAATGATTATTTTGGTCGATTATAACAATAGTGTTGTTGCTAAGAATACTACTAAGAATAATACTAGTAGTGAGAATGTAAAGAAAGTTGCTATTATACCTAGTTTTTCTCTGCCTTTTAGTAGTGTTGTTTCTGTTGAAAATAAATACGATAGGTTTATTGATGTGTATTTAAGTAAGCCTGAGTTTGTGAATTCTCTGTATGATGGTGTGGTGATATTTGTTGGAACCTTTGGGGTTTTTGGTAGGACTGTGATTGTTAAGCATGGTGATGGTTTTTATGGAGTTTATGGGTTGCTTAGGGATGTTTATGTAGAAAATGGCCAAAAAGTTGCAAAGGGGCAAAGGATAGGTAGTCCTGTTTTTGATGACGATGGTAGGTTCTTTAGATGTAAGTTGTCTTTCATAGTTGGTGATAAGATGGTTGTACCAAATGACAAAAAGTTAGTTAAACTGTAATTTCAATCTGATTCTATCCGAAATTAAGAAACTGAGGTTTTGGGATGCCTGGTTTTGATTATTTCACTATTTCTAGACTTAGAGGGCAAGAACTTTTTGATTATGTTTCTGGATTAAAGAAGAAGGACCTAGAGGCTAAGTTAAAGAAAGGATTTTTTAGAAGAATGCTTAGATACCTTGATGTGTTTTTTGCTCTTTTGCTTTCTGTTGTGGCTATAGGGGGTGTTTCTTTTTATTTCGGTGACTATGTTTTAGGTTTGTTTTTTGTTGTATTTTTTTGTTTTTCATTAGTTTTTTACATATTTGTTTTAAAAAAATTGTTTCGTTTTAGGAGTTCATTTTCTAATTTGACTGAGCCTGTTTTTAAGGTTATCAAAGATGGGAAAATTTTGTTTGTTCCTAGGAGTAAAATTTCTGTAGGAGATATCATTTTGATTGAAGAGGGGATGAAGGTACCTTTTGATGTTAGGCTTTTAGAATCAAGAAATCTTGTTGTTGATGAAACTCTTGTTTTTGGTGAGGGTGAGAAGGTTAATAAGCATGCTGGCACTTTATCCGGTAAAGAATTTAAGCTTTATGAGTTGGGAAATATAATTTTCAAAAACTCTGTTGTTGTTAGAGGGAGTGGTAAAGGAATTGTTTTTAATGTTCCTAGGGAAACTGAGGGATTAAGTAGAGTTGAGGGGATTCTTTTAAGAGGGAAAGAGAAAATATTTTATATTCTCATTTGGCTTTTCTTTTCACTCATTTTTTCTTTAATTGCTTTCTTCATTTCTAAGAAAATTGTCTTAGCTTTGGGAGTGTTTTTCGTTTCTTTGATTTTATCATCACCTTCGGTGATGGGAAAACTGGTGTTATTAAAAACTTTTGAATTTATGAATTATTTGGTTAGCAAAGGAGTTGTTATTGGTAGTCCTTTTTTGCTTTTTCGCCTTTCTAAGGTTAGTAGGGTATTTGTGAACTTGAAGCAGTCTTCTTTTGAGAGCACCAAAGTAAGAATTTTTATACCTAAGGAATCAGTTTACTTGAGTTTTGAGAATTTTAATGACTTAGGTGGCATTCCTTACGAATATTTGGTTTACACATACTTTTTAATTAGTGTGATTCATGCTAAACAAAGGGGATTAGGTAATAAAGTTTATTTGATGAGTTGTATTAACTTCTTAAAGTCTTTGATTCCTGATGAGTATTTGAATAAGGTTTTTAGCATTATTGATTATGGTATATTTGAAAATCCTCTTGAGAGTCGTTCTTTTGTTGAGGTGGGCTATGAAGGTAGGAAATTTAGGTTGGAGTCTATACCTTTGAGGGGGTACTTTGCTGAGTTTGGTGATATTCCGGGGCTTAGGTATGATAATGAGGAAGGGATAGTTATACTCAAGGTTGAGGGCAATGAGATTGATTTAATAAGTGTTGTTTTGTTTGAAGGTATGAAAATGGATTTTGGGAATTTGATGAAGAAGTTGGAAGTTTTTGCTAAGGTTTATTTTACTAGTTCTCTTTCTAGGAAGGAGTTAAAGAGATTTTTTGATTTGGTTTATGTTGATTTTGAGAGTTTGGCAAGTGTTGATGTAAAAGAAATGGAAGGGTTAACACCAGATGAAATGAGGTTTTACCTAGAAAAATTTAGTGTTTTTTGCAAAGTTTCAGACGATTTCCTTACGAAGTTTTTCCCTCTTTTTGTGAAGAAGGAGCATGATACCTCTGTTTTCGCTTTTTATGATTCGCCTTACGGTAAGATTGAAATAAGTGCTTTACCAAATGTTTCCAAGAGTATGAATAGTACTGTTTTTACCGTTGGTGAGAATTTGTTTTTACCATTGTTGACCATTGACTTTTCTAGAGAAGTGACAGATTCTTTAAAAAGTTTGAGTAGAGTATTGATAGTTGTGTCTTATTTGTTTTCTCTCTTGATTTTCGGGAGTTTGCTGATTTCAGTGATACTTGCTTTTGTGTTCGTTTTGCTTTTGGGGGTTGTGTGCTTTTGGTTTCTTTTCAAGTCTTTAGAATTTGAATAATCTAACTTTTTTCAATGAAAATAGATATAAACTTGGAGGATTTTTATGAGTTCTAAGGTCTTCATTAATGGTGAGTTTTATGATAGGGAAGATGCGAAAATAAGTGTTTTTGATAAAGGTTTTCTTTATGGTGATGGTGTTTTTGAGGGTATAAGGGCTTACGATGGTAAGATTTTCAAGTTGGATGAACATGTTGATAGGCTTTTTGAGGGTGCTAGAGCTATAATGCTAGAGCCTCCTTATGCTAAGGAAGAGATTAAGAAAATAATTATAGAGACTTGTAGAATTAACAATGTAAAAGATGCTTACATAAGGCCTGTTTTGTCTAGGGGAATTGGTGATTTGGGGTTGAATCCTTTTTTAGCAAAGAAAGCTTCGTTTGTTGTTATAGTTGATAAGCTTGTTATGTATCCACAAGAGATTTATGAAAAGGGTATGCCGGTAATTGTTGCTTCTACTGTTAGGTCTTCACTTAATGCTTTGCCACCTGTGATTAAGAGTTTGAACTACTTGAATAGCATTTTAGCAAAGATAGAGGCTGCTAATGCTGGTGTTCCTGAAGCTGTTATGCTCAATGAGAGTGGCTTTGTTTCAGAATGTACCGGTGATAACATCTTCATAGTTAGAAAAGGTGTGCTTATTACCCCTCCTAGAGAGGCAGGTATACTTGAAGGTATAACAAGGAAGACTGTTATAGAAATTGCTAAGAAGCATGGTATACCTGTTGAGGAGAGACTTTTCCCAAAGATAGATTTGTATATTGCTGATGAGATATTCCTTACTGGTACTGGTGCTGAGGTTGTGCCTGTCACTAGTGTGGACAAGAGAATAATAGGTAACGGTGAGCCAGGGAAAATAACAAAGTTCATACTTGAGGAATACAGAAAGTTAACTAGAACAGAGGGTACTCCTATATACTAGTATATGCCTTTAAAGTTCACTGTTTCGGGTTTAAGAGGTGTATGGGGTGATGGCCTTGACTTGGGGGTTGTCACCTCCTACACTGAATCTTTTATCTCTTACCTTAGTAAGTTCTCTGATTTAACTAAGAAAGTGGTTATTGGTAGGGATACTAGGAAAACGAGCCCTCTCATTCTTGATTTCGTTTCTAGCATTTTTAGAGCGTATGGGTATGAAGTTTTTGATTTAGGTGTGTGTACTACACCTTTAACTCTTTTTGCCGTAAGAGAGCTAAATGCAGTGGGTGGTATTGTTGTTACTGCTAGCCATAACCCACCTGAGTGGAACGCTTTGAAGTTCGTTGAGAGAAGTGGTAAGTTCATTAATGAGGAAGTTGTTAAGTCAATTGAAAGTATTATTAATTCAAGGAAACCGAAGGTTTCAAAATGGTTTGAAGTAGGTAAAAGAGTAGATTATACAAACATTTTGGACTTGTTCATTGAAAGAGTTAAAGGAGTAATAGATGTTGAAGCTATAAGAGAAAAAAGGTTTAAAGTTGGGTTTGATCCTGTTAATGGAGCTGGGACTAGGTTGGGAATAAAATTCCTTGAGTACCTTGGGTGTGAGGTTGTGCCGATAAATGTTGATGAGGATGCTTTTCCTAGTAGGTCTACTGAGCCTGTAGGTAATGCTTTAGAGGGGCTTTCAAAAGTTGTTGTTGATAATGGTTGTGATGTTGGGTTTGCGCTTGATCCTGATGGTGATAGGCTAGCTGTGGTTTCTGAAAGAGGGGATATTTTGGGTGAAGAGTACACTTTGCCGCTTGCCGAAATATCGGCTATTGAATACCTTTATTCTCAAAAGTTTTCGAGGAATATCGTTGTTAATATGTCTACTTCTTCTTTGTCTGATTATGTTGCTTCTAGGTATGGTTTTAAGGTTATAAGAAGCAAGGTAGGAGAGGCTAATGTAGTTGAAGCGATTCTAAAGGTTAATGCTTTCATTGGTGGTGAGGGAAACGGTGGAGTTATATTTCCTTTGCTTAATCCTGCGAGAGATAGTTTTGTTGGAATGGTTTTGATTTTACTATTGTTAGCAAAAAGTGGTAAAAGAGTCTCAGAAATTGTTTCTACCTTACCTAAGTTAGAGATGGTAAAGAAGAAGTTTGAGGGGAGCTTGGATAGAGGTTATATTGGGAAGATTATAGATGATGTTTCTTCTAAGTTTGGTGTTTATGAGAAGAATGAGCTAGATGGTGTTTGGTTTGGTTTTGGGGCTGGTTGGATTCACATAAGGGAGTCAAACACAGAGCCTATCACTAGAGTGATATTTGAAGGAACAAGCGAATTTGTAGATTTTGTCTCAAAGAAATTTTCTTAATTTACATAACTCTTTCAATTTGTATGGTATTTTCTTGTTTTAGGGTGTTGAAGCTTTTTATGTTTGCGCTTTGGTAGTTTTGTAGTGATTTGTTTGGGTGAACGTTGTAAAGGAACACTTGGTGCCCTTTCCTTGCTATTTCTGCTAAGTAGAGGAGTGATTCATAATCTATGTTGGGAGTTATTACTATTAGTGCTGAGCCCCAGGGTATTTTTATTGATATGCTGTTTAGCATTTTGTATAAATCAATTTTGTTTTGAGGGTATATTCTTGCTAGAGTTTCAAATATAGTCATAATATGGTCGTTTCCGGATGTTGTTGGTAATTCTATGATGCCATTAGGATTTTCTATTAGTGTTTTCCCTTGTATTGATGTTTTTCTTCTTATTTCTCCGTTTGATACGAATCCGATTTCTTGGTTGTATTGGTGTAGATCAAATATTATTGTTGTTGCCAATTCTATAGCGAATTCTTCATAAAAGTCCGGATATTTCATATCAAAATCCGGGTGGTATAGGTTTAGAATTATTACACTACTTGATGATACTGTTGGGGTATAGTAATTTACATAAAGTTTGTTGTGTTTTGCTGATAGTTTCCAGTTTATTCTCCTCACCTCGTCGCCTTGTTGGTATTCCCTTATTCCTTGTATTCTTGTTATGTCCTCGAATATAGGAAGTTTATTCTTTATTTCACCGTAGGGCTGTAAATTGCTTTTTTCTATTTCTCCATGTGCAAGCAGAGCGGGGAAGACAGTAATGAATCCGGTGGTATCGTACTCTTTTGTTATTTGTGATATTCCCAGGAGGTCCTTTATCTCTAGGATTGTTGGTCCTAGGTAGTGGTCTCCTCTTTTAGTGCCGTATACTCTGAATTTTAGGGTTATTTTTGATTTTTGTGGTATGGAAATTGTGAAAACTTCTTTTTGTTTCAGCGAAAGTGCTGAACTTGTGTAGTCGCTTACATATACTATTGGTATTGGTAGTATGCTTGTGTTTTCTATTACTATACCTGCTGATGTTGAGTCACTGAAGAATATTTTGTTGTTTTCAATATACCTTTTCACTACTATGGACTTTTCAATTATTGATAGGTAGACATTGTTTAGGAATATTGCTAGTAGCAGTGAGGTTATTGCTAGAATAATGCTGTAGAACGGGAAAATTATGATGAATATTAAGCTAAAAAGGATAATGAAAAGTATTTTCATACTTTTTCTTCTATCGGTACCTCGACAGATTCGAGGATGGAGTTTATTATGTCTTCTGGCTTGATGTTCTTTAGTTTTGCTTCAGGTTTGAGTATTAATCTATGTTTTAGACAAGGCAGTACGACATATTTTATGTCTTCGGGTATTACGAAGTCTCTTCCGTTTATTGCTGCGATTGCCTGCGCCATTTTGAAGATAGATAATGAACCTCTTGGTGAGCTTCCGAGTAATACTGATGGGTGATTCCTAGTTCTGTTTACTATGTCTACGATGTATTTCTTTAAGCTTTCTTCTATGTACACTTTTGTTATGGCTTCTTGAATTTGAGTTATTTCTTTGACTGTTGTTACGGAACCTATGGAATCTATGGGATGCCTTTCTTTTTGGGATGTTAGAATTTGTACTTCTTCGTCTGGTGATGGGTAGCCAAGAGATATGTTGATCATGAATCTATCCATTTGTGCTTCTGGTAGTGGGAAGGTTCCTTCGAACTCTATGGGGTTTTGTGTTGCCAGCACTATAAATGGTGATGGCAGGCTTATGCTTATCCCTTCAATAGATATTTGTGATTCGCCCATTGACTCAAGCAGTGCTGACTGCGTTTTTGGTGTTGCTCTGTTTATTTCGTCAACGAGTAGGATATTTGACATTATTGGACCTTTTCTAAACTCAAACTTTTTCGTTTCAGGATTGTAGATTGATACGCCTATTATGTCAGAGGGTAGTAAATCAGGTGTAGCTTGAACTCTCCTGAATACTGCATCGATACTTTTGGCTATAGCTCTTGCTAGCATTGTTTTACCTACACCTGGTATATCCTCTATGAGCACATGTCCTTTAGAGTACATTGCTGCAAGGATGAGTTTTGTTTGCGGCACTTTACCGATGATAACTTTACCTACATTCCCTATTATGTCCATGGAGATTTCTTTTATAGTTTTTACATCCATTTGCTACCTCCAACTTGAGTAAATTTTAAAACTCTACACTTTGGCATTCAAGACTTTTTAAGTCAAGACTTTTTAAGTCAATCTGCCAACTTCATTTATTCTGAGAGTTTTAAACTCTCCGAGGTTTGACCTCTCCGAGTTTTAAACTCTCTACATTAAATAGGGTAATGTGCTTAATAGCGCTTTGTGCTTGGTAGCACTTCCTTTTGGATTTATGGGAGGCGATAGACTTTATTAGAATTTAAGGATGAGTGGCTTAATAGCACTGTTCTTTTATTATATAGTCATTAAGTAATGTGGCTGGTGGTATCAATGAAGGTGAGGGTAGTTGAAGAGGTTTTTTTATGAATTAAGAGATGAGTAAAAATTCGTTTTGAAATTTTTGTTTTTTATAACTACAATATTAATATATTATTATATAAGGAGGGTTTTATGATGAGAGTAGTTTCTTTGGCTGTGTTAGCTATGATGTTTTTGCTTTTTAGTTGCTCATTGTCGCCTTCGCCTTCGAATGATGGTTCAATTTATGTTTCTACTTCTGGTAGTGATGCTAATGATGGTTTATCACCATCAAAACCTGTAAGGACATTAGTTAAAGCAGTAGAAATTGCAAATACTATGGATAAGGCTGCTAATATTGTAATAAAGGTTGGTTCTGGGGTTTACACTCCTGGCAGTGGGTTAAGTAGTAGTGGTTCGGGTTTTGTAATAAATAGACCCAATATAGTAATAAGTGGTGGATGGAATAGTGATTTCAGTAGTGTGGAAGGTAAAAGTGAGTTAGATGGGAACAATAGTTTGTATAATGTAGTGATGATAAAAGATGTGACGAATGTGAAGCTTGAGAATTTGGTGATAAGAGGAGGGAATGCGAATAGTAGTTATCCTAATGATAGAGGTGGTGGGATATATGTTTCAAAGGTTAGTTATTTAGTTATAGAGAGTAGTGTTGTGATTAGGAATAATAGTGCTAAGTATGGAGGAGGGGTGTTTTTGGATAATTCAACAAATATTACGATAAGTGGTAGTGTTTATGGTAATAGTGCTACTTATTATCAAGGAGGAGGAGTGTATTTGTATTATTCACACAATAACACAATAAGTGGAAGTGTGTATAATAATAGTGCTAATGATAGTGGAGGCGGGGTGTATTTGATTCATTCAACATATAACACGATAAGTGGTAGTATTTATAGTAATAATAGTAGTGCTAGTTATTATGGAGGAGGTGGGGTGTATTTGGATAATTCAGCATATAACACAATAAGTGGTATTGTGTATGGTAATAGTGCTAATAATGGAGTAGGAGGAGGAGTGCTTTTGTATTATTCACCAAATACCACGATAAGTGGTAGTGTTTATGGTAATAGTGCTAATCAATATGGAGGAGGGGTGTTTTTGAATGTTTCAGACTACTTTACGAATACAGGCTGGATAACGAATAATACTGTTACTTCTTCCGGTGGTAGTGGTGGTGGTGTGTATAAGTTTGGTTCTTATAATAACTCATACTTTGGTAATGTTAGCGGTAATTCCCCTAATGATATTGCTCCTTAATTTGTTAAAATTCCATTTTTGAATTCTTATTTTGATTAAATTTCAAGGGGCGGTAGCCCCTTGTTATGTTTTTAAAATTTTTTACCCTTTTAACCCGAGGCATAGCCTCTCTTAAATGTTTCGTAACCTCACCTATTCCATAACTTTACTGTGAATTTCATACCTAATCCAAAATTTTTGTAATTCTGTTTGCTCTCAAAAGAATTTGAAAAAACGAAGTTTTATTTATGAAAATAACCTAAAAGGTGGTTTTTATGGCTGAGGTTATGAATAAAGTTGATTTGGATGTTGCGGGTGTGATTGAGGAGATTAATGGTCCTATAGCAATGGTTAAGGATGTTAGGAATCTCAAGATGATGGAAGTTGTTAAGGTTTCGAAGTATCTTTTGATTGGAGAGGTTATTTCTGTTTCTGGTGATAGGGCTTTGATCCAGATATATGAGGATACCTCGGGGGTTAAGCCTGGGGATTATGTTTATGGTACTGGGGTGCCTCTTTCTGTTGAGCTCGGTCCCGGTATATTGTCCAAAATATATGATGGTATTCAAAGGCCCTTGGATGAGATATATGAGTATGGTATTTTCATACCTAGGGGTATTGATTTACCGGCTTTGAATAGAATTAAGAAGTGGCACTTTAAACCTTTGGTTAAAGAAGGTGATTTAGTTAGAGGTGGGCAGATAATAGGTGAAGTTCCTGAGACTTCCAGGATAGTTCATAAAATTCTTGTTCCTCCTGATAATGCTGGTAAAGTTGTGTATGTAGCTAAAGAAGGTGAATACACTGTGGAAGAAGTTGTATGTATTTTGGATGACCCTGTTAGAGGCAAGCAAGAATTGAAAATGTATCACAGGTGGCCTGTCAAACTTCCTAGACCGATAGTAAACAAATATGTTCCTACTGAACCGATGTTTACAGGCCAAAGAGTGATAGATTTCTTATTCCCTATTGCTAGAGGCGGCACTGCTTCTATACCTGGTGGTTTCGGTACTGGTAAGACAGTTACACAGCACCAGTTGGCTAGATGGTCTGATGCTGACATAATCATATACGTTGGTTGTGGTGAAAGAGGAAACGAAATAACTGAAGTTCTTGAGGATTTCCCGAAGTTGACTGATCCGCTTACAGGTAAGCCACTTATGGAAAGAACAGTTATCATCGCTAATACTTCTAACATGCCGGTTACTGCTAGAGAAGCTTCAATATACACAGGTATAACAATAGGTGAATACTTTAGAGACATGGGGTATAATGTGGCACTTATGGCAGATTCTACTAGTAGGTGGGCAGAGGCATTGAGGGAGCTTTCCGGTAGGTTGGAAGAGATGCCAGCTGAGGAAGGATTCCCAGCTTACTTAGGTTCAAGGCTAGCAGCGTTCTACGAAAGAGCTGGGTATGTTGATACTCTGAGTGGTAAAAAAGCTTCACTCACTCTTATCGGTGCTGTTTCACCTGCCGGTGGTGATTTCTCCGAGCCTGTCACCCAGAACACAAAGAGATTCACAAAATGCTTCTGGGCTCTTGATAAAGGTTTAGCAAGTCAAAGACACTTCCCGTCAATAAACTGGATGCTTAGCTATAGCTTCTACGTTGATACAGTTTCTGATTGGTGGAGTAAGATTGACCCAGAGTATAAAAATTTGAGGCAGAGGATAATGGATATCCTGGTCAAGGAAGATAAACTTCAGAAGATAGTCAAGATTGTAGGACTTGATGCTATACCACAATCTGAGAAGCTAGTACTTGAGATAGCGAGAATAATAAAAATTGGTTTTCTACAGCAGACAGCTTATGACCCTATAGATTCATACTGTTCTCCTCAGAAACAGGTTAAAATGGCTAGGATAATACTGAAGTTGTATGACTTGTTACATGACTTAGTCGTTAACTATAAGGTTCCTGTGAGCGAGCTTGAGAAGATAAAATCAATATCAGAAATAATGAGAATAAAGATAGAGATTCCTAATGATAAGCTAGAAAAGATAGATGAAATTGAGCAGAGATTAATCAAAGAAGTTGAGGAGATGAGGCAGAGGTATTCGTAGTATGAATAGGTTTTGGGGGTATTTTTTTCTTGCTATTCTTCTGATTGTTCAGGTTATACCTCAGTTTAGGATTTATGGATTCTTCCCTGACCTTCTGATGATTTTTGTTCTTGCATACTCATTTACTGTTGGTGTTACAAGTGGAATTATATTCGGTGCTATTCTAGGACTAGTGGTTGATATCCTCTCGAGTGCTATAATTGGTACACATATTGTGGTTTTTGCTACTGCTGCGTATTTAGTTGAGGTGTATTCAAAGGTTTTTGTTTATGAGTCAATATTCACATTGCCAGTCGTTTCGTTTCTTACTACTTTCGTAAAATATATTGTTTTATTCCTGGAATCTGTAATTTTCCATAATATATCTTTGGCGAATGTGTGGCTTGTTATGCTAATAGAGGCACCTATAAACTTCGTTTTTGCTTTTCCGATGGTATGGGTCAGTAATAGGATTATATCGCTTATTCACGGGGGAGCAGCTTATCGTTATTAATTTTTTTATTTTAACAGGGGCATCCGCCCCTGCTAGGAAATTTGTTTAACTTCTACTATGGAATTTAAAAACCGACAATAAAGATCCTTAGGCTCTCCTTTTAATTTCCAAACTTGTTTGATTTTCGTTTAAAATTCATATAATATGAGTGATAAAAAGGAATACAATGCTCAGGATATTCAAGTTCTTGAGGGGCTTGAGCCAGTTAGAAAAAGACCAGGAATGTACGTTGGTTCTACTGGTCCCTCTGGCTATCATCATTTAGTT
>Ga0272449_1001842_pt1 | contig 20778 bp, 24 predicted proteins | sample YNPCB0241_FD_198679 | JGI IMG/M metagenome (GOLD analysis project Ga0272449, IMG submission 198679) | Hot spring sediment microbial communities from Yellowstone National Park, WY, United States - YNP-CB-024-1 | ecosystem: Environmental > Aquatic > Thermal springs > Hot (42-90C) > Sediment... | reverse complement strand
GGGAATTATGACTTCCATGGTTGGCGCCCCCCTCCTAGTTTACCTGTTGATAAAGGGAGGAAAATATGGGCATAGAGATTAAAGTGAGAAACGTTAAACTTTACTATAAAAGCATTAAAGCCTTAGACGGCATTTCACTTGACATAGGCGGCGGTGAAATTCTCTCCGTAATAGGGCCGAATGGAGCTGGAAAAAGCACGCTACTTAAAGTCATAAATGGAATTTTGAGGCCAAAAATTGGAGCAGTGTATTTTGATGGAAGATTGCTGCATGAAATCCCGCAAAAAGAAGTTGCAATGAAAACGGGGGTTGTGCCTCAGAGAATAAGCTCTACGGGAATGCTAACAGTTTTTGACTTCGTGTTAACGAGGAGAAGACCATACATAAACTTCACACCCACGAAAATCGACGAAGAAAAAGCTTACGAAGCGTTAAAAACCGTAAATGCAGCCCATTTAGCCAACAGAACATTGGAAGAGCTAAGCGGAGGCGAGCTTCAACGTGTAGTCATAGCTAGAGCTTTAGCCGTAGAACCAGAAGTAATGCTGCTCGACGAACCAACAAGCAACCTAGACCTCAAATACCAACAAGAAACACTAAACCTCATAAAAGCCCTATGCTCAAAGGGACTAACCATTATAATGGCCATACATGACCTCACCCAAGCCTACAGAATTTCAGACAAAATTTTAATGCTAAACGATGGAAAAGTCTTCGCAGCCGGAAAACCAGAAGAAGTACTAACACCGCAAAACATACTTGCTGTTTACGGCGTCCCAACAATAATACTTAAAGAACACAAAATCATAATCCCAACTGAAAGAATCTAACACTTAAATATATAAAGATGGGTTAATGGCACTATTTTCCGTTAATGCGCCCACTACAAATAAAAAACAAATAAATATCTTCCGAGGTAAAATGTACTCTTAAATACTCAATTCTGTTAAGAACATATGAAGAAGTTCGAAATAGCTGTTTTGACTTTTCTCTCCTTATGCTTCCTTTTTATTTAACTGAAATATGAAAGAGTTTTCTAACAATGACAAGCGGTTCATGGAGTCCCCCCGATAAAAGAGTCCCAAGAATGCCTTTATTCCTTTCAGAAACAGAACTCGAGCAGTTAATAGCAAACTTCGATACAGACATGGCAGCGTTGCTTTTGCTTTTAAAAGAAACAGGCGCAAAGCTTGCGAGACGTGAACTTTTGAGAAGCCATATCATAAACGCTTCCGCTTAAGCCTCTAAGATACTTGAGCTTCCTCTGAACCGTAGATTCCCTATTGCCATTCCGCAAAAGCCACAAGCCAAAAGCTAAAAGCCTCTGAGGGAAGGCATGGAAACCGTAGGTTGCCATATTCACTGCAATAGGTTCAGTCGTGGTGCAGGGGGTGGGATTTGAACCCACGAACCCCTACGGGACAGGCTCCTGAAGCCTGCGCCTTTGACCAGGCTCGGCAACCCCTGCGCTGTTATGTGGCTTTCCTATGAAAAGGTTTAAGAGTTGCGTTTCCAATATGGGTTTCGGAGGATGGCTGAATGCCGACGCATGGTTCGCTTTCGAAAGCTGGAAAGGTTAGGTCTCAGACGCCTAAGGTTCAGCCTTTGGATAGGAAGAGGCCTGCGCCTAGGTTTAGGAATAGGCGCAATTATGAGAAGCGGGTTATGCTGCAGCGGAAACCTGGGCAGAACTGGGTTTAATCTTTTATTCTTTTAGGCTTTTATTATAGTTCATGAGATGTGCTGATGTTGTTGTTTTAAACGCTAATGTTGTCACCTTAAGTTATAGGCAGCCTAGAGCTGAAGCTTTGGCTATACGTGACGGTAGAATTGTGGCTGTTGGTTCCAATGGGGAGGTTCGCTGTTTCATTGGCGATAGAACAAAGGTTGTAGATGCATGGGGTAAAACTGTTGTTCCAGGTTTTGTTGACTGCCATGTGCACATGACCAGTTTCGGGAAGCAGTTGCAGATGCTCGACCTGCGGGATGTAAGCTCAATAAAGGAAATGAAGCGAAAAATACGTGAATATGCAGAGGAAAATCCGGGGAAAAGCTGGATTCTTGGTGGACGCTGGGACCATGAACGTTTTTCAGAGAAGCGTTATCCAACACGTTGGGATTTGGATGAAGCTGTTCGGGATAAGCCGGTCTTCCTTGTAAGGGTTTGTGGACACGTTGGTGTTGTTAACACAAAAGCTTTGGAATTGGCTGGAGTTGGAAAAGAAACACGTGTGAATGGCGGGTTAGTGGACTTAGATGTTACAAGTGGTGAACCTAATGGGATTTTGAGGGAGAAAGCCCTAGACCTTGTATGGCGAGTTGTGCCGAAGCCAACTATGGTGGAGCTTGAAGAGGCTTGCATCCAAGCGTGCACGAAAGCCGTGGAAAAGGGTTTGACAGCGGTGCACTGGATTGTGGATTCTGCTGATGAAATACGCATTGTGCAAAAGCTTAACAGTGAGGGAAAACTGCCCTTAAGAGTTTATTTGGGCATTCCAGTGGAACTTTTAGATGAGTTTGTGGGACTTAGTTTGGTTTGCGACTTTGGCGGCGAAATGGTGCGTTTTGGCTTTGTTAAAATTTTGGCTGACGGTTCGCTGGGCGCACGTACAGCCGCCCTTAAAGAGCCCTACGCTGACAAGCCTGAAACAAGCAGTATGCTGATTTATTCTCAGCGTAAACTTAACCAGCTTGTTTTGAAGGCGCATAAGGCTGGCTGGCAGGTGGCTGTTCATGCTATTGGCGATAAAGCTATTGAGGCTGTTTTAAAGGCATTTCATAATGCTTTGAAAAAGTTTCCTCAGATGGGGCATAGGCACAGAATTGAACATTGCTCGGTGCTCAGTCCTGGGCTTATTAAGTGTATGAAAAGGCTTGGCTTGATCGCCTCCGTTCAGCCCCATTTTATTGTTTCTGATTTTTGGGTTGTTGATCGTGTAGGCGTTAAAAGAGCAAGATGGGTTTATCCCTTTAAGACGCTTATGAGGGAAGGCGTAGTGGTGGCTTCCGGTTCCGACTGTCCAGTTGAACCGATAAACCCTCTTTTAGGGATTTGGGCTGCCATTGCAAGAAAAGGTTTCAAAGAAGAGAGCCTAACTGTGGAGGAAGCCCTTAGGACTTACACTTTGAATGCGGCTTATGCCTCTTTTGACGAGGGAAAGAGGGGAACCATTGAGGTTGGGAAGCTTGCAGATTTGACTGTGCTGTCTGAAGACCCGTTTAAGGTTGAGCCAGACCAGATTAGGCATATAAGCGTTGAAATGACCATTGTTGGCGGGAAAATCGTTTATGCCCGCAGCTAGCCTTTTCCCATTTTAGTTTGGTTTATTTGCCCCTTCACCATTATTTTTAATGGTCGCGTCGGACTTGAATGAAGAAAACGAAAACGCTCTAAGAGAAATAGTTGCAAGTTTGATGCAGATTCCTTCGCCTAGCCCAGATGATGTTAACCGCACTAAAATGAGGGTCGCAGCCAAATACCGTCTCAGAAAGATTCCATCAAACCCTGAAATTATCGCTTTTCTACAAGGGGAAGAGGAGAGACGAAAGCTTCTGCCTGTTCTGCGTCGTAAGGCTACAAGAACTGTTTCGGGGGTTACTGTTGTGGCTGTTATGACCCAGCCTTATCCTTGTCCTCAGCCTGAGCCTTGCGCCTACTGTCCTGGCGGTCCGCCTTTCGGGGTGCCTCAGAGCTATACTGGTTTTGAGCCTGCCGCCATGAGGGGTTTGCAGAACGCTTTCGACCCTTATTTGCAGGTTAAAAGCCGCATTGGGCAGTTGGAGGCTATTGGGCATGTGGTTGATAAGGTTGATCTTATAATTATGGGTGGAACTTTTCCAGCCACTCCAGAGGAGTACCAAACATGGTTTGTTAAGCGTTGCCTAGACGCCATATCTGGTGTAGATTCCCAAAATCTTGAAGAGGCTAAGCGGTTGGCGGAAACAAGCCGCATAAGGAATGTTGGGATCACTGTTGAAACACGTCCAGACTGGGCTAAGGAACAGCATGTGGACAAAATGTTGGATAGGGGCGTTACGCGCGTCGAGTTGGGCGTCCAAAACCCAGATGACACCATTTACCGGCTTGTTGGCAGGCGACATACGGTTCAAGATGTGATTGAGGCTACGCGGATACTGAAGGATGCTGGATTAAAAATTGTTTATCATATGATGCCCGGCTTGCCCGGTTCAAACATGGAGAAGGATTTGGCTGTTTTCCGTGAAATTTTCTCTAATTCAGCCTATAAGCCCGATATGATTAAAATTTATCCTTGCCTAGTTTTGAAGGGCACAAAAACTTATGAGTGGTTTGTGCGGGGCGAGTATAAGCCCTACACGACCGAGGAAGCAGCCAAACTTATAGTTGAGGTTAAGAAGATGGTTCCGCCATGGGTTCGAATAATGCGGGTTCAAAGAGACATTCCAGCCTCGCTTATAGTGGCTGGCGTTAAAATAAGTAACTTGCGGCAACTTGTCCAGCAGAAGCTGAAAGAGCAAGGGTTAAGATGCCGATGCATAAGGTGCCGCGAGGTTGGACACCGATTGATGGCGGACAGCGTAAAGCCAGATCCGGAAAAAGTTAGGATTTTAACAACACGTTATGAGGCTTCCGAAGGCGAGGAAATCTTCATTTCAGCAGAAGACACGGAAAACGATGTGCTGATAGGTTATTTACGCTTGCGTATTCCATCTGAGAGGGCGCACAGACCCGAGATAAGGGGGGAGCCTTGCGGCATAATCCGCGAATTACACGTCTATGGACCAGTCGTTCCAGTTGGCAAACGCTTGCCGAAGACTTGGCAGCACAAGGGTTATGGCGCTATTCTGCTAGGCGAGGCGGAACGCATAACCCGCGAAGAATACGGTTTCCGAAAGATACTTGTTATAAGTGCGTTGGGCACAAAACAATACTATAAAAGGTTTGGATACAAATACGAAGGACCATACATGGCAAAAATATTGGAGAATTAAATATGAGCGAAGAAAGTGCAACCCTCTTGGGTTATAAGGGCTTGGCTCTAAAAACCCTTAAAAACATTGGAGCCAAAGTTGGTGATTTAATTTGTATAACAAAGGGCAACCAAGTCTATGAGGGTGTTTTGATTCCTCGTTCTGAGTATGGCGATGACAAGCATATTGTGATTAAGCTGCGAAGCGGTTACAATATTGGTGTTCGCCTAACCCCAGACGTCAAAGTGGAAAAGGTTGGAAGGGGCGAGAAGCCAGCTTTTGTTGCTCCTCCCCTGCCTGAGCAGAATCCAGCCTTGCCAAAGGTCTCTATTATAAGTACTGGCGGCACCATTGCCAGTCGTGTGGATTATCGCACTGGGGCTGTTCGTCCAGCCTTGTCAGCAAGCGACCTATACAGCGTTGTTCCAGAATTAGCCGAAATAGCCCGCATAGACGCCCAAATATTGTTCAGCCTTTACAGCGAGAACATTACTCCAGCCCACTGGACGGAGATGGCGAAAACTGTGGCTGAAAAAATAGCGGATGGTGTGGACGGTGTAGTAATAGCCCACGGAACAGACACCATGGGTTATTCGGCTGCAGCCCTAAGCTTCGCTTTGCAAAATCTCCCAGTTCCAGTCATCTTTGTCGGCTCGCAGCGTTCGGCAGACCGTCCAAGCTCAGACGCAGCCACAAACTTGACGGGTGCTGTTCTAGCCGCTGCCAAAGCCCCCTTCGCAGAAGTGGCAGTAGCCATGCACCAAACAATTTCGGACACAGCCATAGTGCTCCACCGCGGAACAAAAGTGCGAAAGTGCCACACAAGCAGACGCGACGCCTTCAAAACAGTAAACGCCCAACCCCTCGCCAAAATAGAAGAAAACTGTGTGGTTATGCTTACGGAAAACTATCAGAGGCGAGACCCAACACGGAAGCCCATTGTCAAGGCAAACTTCAGCGAAAAAGTAGCCTTAATCAAATTTTACCCGGGCATGAACCCGGCAGTAATAGACTGGTATGTGGATAACGGCTACAAAGCCATAGTCCTTGAAGGCACTGGCTTAGGACACGTTTCAAACCGCCTCTTCCAACCAATAAAGCGTGCAGCGGACAAGGGCGTTTTGGTGGCTATGGCTTCCCAGTGCATATGGGGAAGGGTAAACATGAACGTCTATGACACTGGAAGGGACTTGCTAGCATTGGGCGTGATTCCGCTGGAGGATATGCTGGCGGAAACAGCCACCGTCAAACTCATGTGGATATTCGGACAAACCAGCAACCCAGAAGAAGCTAAACAACTTCTTAAGGCGAATATTGCTGGCGAGTTTTCCCAACGAACAGTATACGAGGAGGAAACCAAACGGTGACAAATCAGATAGACTATACACGAATAGGCTTAAAAGTGGGCTTAGAAGTCCACCAGCAACTAGAAACTCAGACAAAACTCTTCTGCGCATGCAAACCAGAACTCTTCAAAGAAGAGCCAGAAATCACTTTCCTAAGGCGTTTGAGACCAACCCAAAGCGAGCTCGGCCAAATAGACCCAGCAGCCTACTTCGAATTCCAAAAGGGCGTAAAAATCTTGTACGGGGCGGATAGGCAAACCGCCTGCCTAGTGGAAATGGATGAAGAGCCACCCCACCCGCTGAACATGGAGGCCGTGGAAATAGCCCTAACAGTGGCTTTAATGATGAACGCCACCCCAGTAGACGAAATCCACGTAATGCGAAAAACCGTCATAGACGGCTCCAACACAACAGGCTTCCAGCGCACATGCATAATCGCCCTAAACGGAGCGGTAAAAGTTGGCGAAAAAACAGTCCCAATACAGCACGTAAGCCTAGAAGAAGACGCAGCCCGAAAAACAGGCGAAGAAGGAACAATAATACGCTACCGCATAGACCGACTGGGCATACCACTAATCGAAATAGCCACTGCGCCAGTTATAAACACGCCAAAGGAAGCTGGAGAAGTAGCCCTAGCCATAGGAAAAATTCTACGAGCCACAGGACGCGTAAAACGGGGACTTGGCACAATACGCCAAGACCTAAACGTTTCCATAAATGGCGGAGCCCTGACAGAGATAAAAGGCGTCCAAGAACTCGAACTCATCCCACTGGTTGTAGAATACGAAGTGCAGAGGCAACTAAACCTAATGAAGATAAGCGAAGAACTAAGACAATCCGGAGCCACATCGGGAAATCTGAAAGAAGAATTTTTCGATGTTACAGAAGTTTTCCGTCAAACAGCATGCAAAGTCATACGCAAAGCCCTAGAAAAGGGACACGTGGTTTTAGCTGTTAAACTGCCAAATTTTGGAGGCTTTTTGAAACGTGAACTCATGCCGGGCATACGCCTAGGAACAGAAATGGCTGACCGCGCCCGGTTCTGGGGACGAGTAGGCGGAATATTCCACACAGACGAGCTTCCAGCTTATGGCATTACAGCCCAAGAAGTTGAAGCTTTGAGAAATGCTGTGGGCGCCAAAGAAAAAGACGCGGTGGTTTTTGTGGCAGATGCGAGGGAAAATGCAGAAGATGCTTTGAGGGCTGTTATTGAAAGAGCCCTGGAAGCCATAAAAGGCGTTCCAGAAGAGACAAGAGCCGCAAACCCGGGCGGAACAACCCGCTATATGCGTCCAAGACCTGGAGCAGCCCGCATGTACCCTGAAACAGACATACCGCCAATACATGTGACAGAAGAGCTCATAAACAGCATCCGCCAACGACTACCAGAACTCCCAGAACAGCGACTGGAGAGGCTGATGCGCGAATACTCCTTAAACCAGAAGCTTGCCCAACAAATCATGGAATTGGAGTACACGGAACTCTTCGAAACCATAGCCAAAGAAAGCAAGGTTACACCAACAACAATAGCCGTGTTTCTAACAGAAACCATGAAGGCCTTAAAACGAGACGGCATACCAGTCGAAAAAGTTTCAGAAACAAAAATAAGGGAGGTTTTCAAGGCTTTGGGAGCCGAAGAAATCACGAAAGAGGCCCTTCCAGACATTGTGGCTTGGCTATCAAAGAATGAGGAAAAAACTGTTATGGAGGCTGTTGAAAGCCTAGGACTGAAGACGCTGACAAAAGAGGAGCTTGGAAAAATTATAGACGGCATAATAGCCAAAAACAAGGATTTAATCGAGAAAATTGGAGCAAAAGCCTTCGGCACAGTCATGGGAATGGTTATGAAAGAGGTTAGGGGGAGAGCAAACGCCGAAACAGTGAGCGAACTAATAAGGCAAAGGTTGGCGAAAAAGGCCTAGCCCAAAACGTCTATCTGTACTTCTCCAGTGAAACTATCTTTTCCTGCACTGGTTTTAGGCTTTCACCACAGTATGGGCAGATGTTGAATTCTGGAAGCTCTGGCTTGCCATATGCAATGCAAACTTTTGGATATTTGAGCTTCTCCTCAAAGCTCTTAATCTCCCTCTTCAGGTGGCTGAGCTCAGCCTTAATCTTTTCTAAACCTTCCTTGAGGGGTTGAATCTCCTTAACTTCGGCTCTTATGTTGTAGATTACGTCTTTAACGTGGGATAAGATTTCATTGTTCATTTCAACAGTTTCGTTCATAGCATCCAACAATTCGCTTTTCCGCTCCAGAAGCTGCGACTCAACCAAGCTCTGCTTTTTTGCGTCTGAAAGCACCTTGTTTAAGAAGGCTTCTACAGGGTTTTGGAAGGCTATGGCGCATGTTATGCCCCAAAGGATGAAGGTTGTCGTGGCGCTTATTAGGAAGTAGATGGGCGGTGTTATTGCCTCAAGCTTTTCCTTAACCAGCGGGTAAAGTTGCAAAAGTGTGATGGGCTTATTAAGGAGTAGGGCGTTTGCGGCGTCGATTAGGTGGGCTGCTGCTATGACGGTTAGTGTGCTGAAAATCCATACGCCTATTCCCTTTTTTGTCAAGGCATTTGCCTCTTTTCAGTATATTGCATCTTAATATTTAATATGATATTTCGCATCCGAAATATATCAAAACACGTAAATCCTAAAAGGAGAACAAAACCAATCATATGGGTGTGGTTAATTTGAGCGGGAGAGCGGCTAAACCATCAGAGGGGGAGTTTTCATTTCGCGTTAAGGTCGGCGACTATGAGGTTGAAGTTAGGGGTTCAAGGGATGACGTTCTAAAGACTGTTCGCGACTTGCCAAATCTCATGCCAGATGTCAGCAGAGCCTTCGAAAACCTAAAGCCAAAAACCGCGGCAACAGTTATCGTTAAGACTCCAGTTTCAACGGTTAAGGAGGAGTCTCCCGTAGAGAAGTATCCAAAAATTCCAAAGGTTGAAAGCTGCAGTGAGGCTGTTCTGAAGATTCTTGAAAGCGACTGGGGGAAGTGGCGTCCAAGAACCTTGGCGGAGCTCAAGGCGGCTTTAGCGGCAAACAACTTGGACTTTCCGGGGCGGACTTTGGCTGGGGACTTGCTTGGGCTTGTGCGTAAAGGCGTGGTAAGGCGTTGGAAGACTGATAAGGGTTATGTCTACATCCTCGCTGAAAAAGAGGTGTTAGCCCAAAAGGAGGAAACAGCATGAAAAGGGTTGAGGTCCACATTAAAACGTCCTTTGGCGAGATAGTTGTTGAGGGCGAAAACCCTCAAGAGGTTTTAAGTCTCTTAGAGGCTTTTCCAATGGATTTTGTGGAAAACATTTCAAGCATGGTTTCCAGCAAGCTTGTCCCATCGGCGGCAGTCCAGCTTAAGGGCATTATAGAATTCACAACTGAGGGACCGGTGCTGATAACCCGTGAGAAGCTGACGCATTATGAGGCTATTGGGCTGATTTTGTATGCTTCTGATGGGAGGCAGAACACGGCCACACAAGTTCAGAAGCTTCTAGAGTCCAGCGGCATAAAATGTATGGTTCCAGCCCGCCTAAACGAGATGGTCAAGCGTGGCCAAGTCTTTAAGCCAGACCCAAAGAGGCCTGAGTTTAAGTTGACGGTTCAGGGCGAGAGATGGATTGAGGATGAGGTTTTGGCTAGGCTGAGAGGGAAACTAGGTTGACAAGCGAAGAAAACCAGATAACAGTTAGCGTCAAATATGGTGGTGTAGAGCAGATTTTTTCCGGCAGCCTTGAAGAGGTTTGGGCTGCCCTTAACAAGTTTTTCAGCGAATTCATCCCAGCCTTTGGAATTGCAAAAGCCCTAGTTTTAAGCGTGGATATGCAGAAGCTTGTTGAGGACTGTAAGGGTTTGGTTGGCTTTGCCGATAATATGCCACATTTGCTTGTTCCAAAAGAGAAGCTTACCGACAATGAGACTTTGGCGTTGAACCTTTTAGCCGCCTATATAGGCTTTAGGCTTGGAATGCTGAAAACAGATGTGTTAACCCGCGAGGAGCTTCAGGCAAGGCTGGGCAAGAACCCGAAAATAACGAGCACGCGGCTCGGCGAGCTGGTGAAAAGCGAAATGGCTGAAAAAACGAGTGAGGGCGGATATCGTATAACAAGTTTTGGCGTGTTCCAAATGCAGAGGGAGTGGCTCCCAAAGATTAAGGCTAAGCTGGGCTTGTAGGCTGCGCGCCTCTAACCATGCTTCTTTAGGATTTTCTCTTCATCCTTGACTATTTGGTCTGAGCATAGGTAGGCGACTAGTTTTTGGCTTATGACTGGTTTTCTATCCTTTAGCGGGTAGGCGTATGGAAGGTAAATCTCCGCATGCTTGTTCAGTCTCAGAGACAAGCCCTTCTTGACGGGAATTTTTTCCAGTGGTGTTCCCTCGCTTACGAGTTTTGCCACGTAAACGGCTCCGTCGATGGAAAATTGGCTTTTGCCGATGTTGCGCACTGTGGCTTTTGGAAAACGTCTTGTCAAAAGTTTTCTTGTTCTGCCTTTCGGCGGGTAGTCGCCCAAAATTCCGCCAATTATGACTGCGTCTTTGCCAGCGAAGTCTTCTGGCTTTAGTGGCTCTTCAGCTTTAGGGTCTAAGATTATGACCTTTTCTGGGCTGAAAATTTCTGCGGCGCTTTTCTCTTCGACTTTTCCAAGCTTTGAAAGTTTTATGGCTTCGCTTTTATTTTTTACGTTTGTGAATATTAGGCGGTTTTTACCAACAATTTCCGAAGCGTGCTCATACTCGTATAGGAGCCACTTGCCAGTTTCAGATTCCAAGTGTTCGATTACGAAGAGGGATTTCATGGCATGTCACAGGACAAAGGGCATTTTGACTTTGGAGGCGTTTAGTTTTTATGCCTTTGCCATTGTATATTGGTGTTAAAAGAGGCGTTTAGTTTGAAGGTTCCGCAGAGATTCTACTATTTCGTTTTGGCGGTTGCCGTATTAACAGTGCTATGGATTTTAACCCTTCCAGCCATCTTGCCAGAGGACATCCGCGAGGCTTACATGAACTATTTTAGAATTGTCCGCGCCCTGACAGTCATAATTGTCGGAGTTTTGGCGCTGGAAGTTGTGGCTTCCGTCATTACCAGAAGGTTTAGGCATCTTGGCAGGGAAGTTTATCTCATCCGAAACGTTATGCTGGTAATTGGCTACATTGTTCTTGGACTAATGATTTTAGCGATTTTTGAAGTTACAGGTGTGACGGCGGTAGCGGGCGCCACCGTTTCAGGTCTTATCATCGGTTTGGGCTTGCAGCCAATACTGGCAAACCTGTTCGCTGGCTTAATAATTCTTGGAACAGGCTTTCTTAGACCTGGCACGGAAGTGAAAATTTCTGGAGCCCTGCCTTTGTCGGCGGTGTCTTTTCCAGCCTACAAAATGTTCAGCCTAGACGAGTTTATACCCACCTTGAAGGGTGTTGTTGTGGAGGTGGGACTGCTCCATACTAAAATTTTGTCTGACAGCGGCGAGATTGTGAAGATACCCAACAATTTGGCTTTTTCCAACAGCATCGTAATGGAGGAGAAGGAAGAGCCCAAAACCGTTCGCGTAAGATACGAGTTTCCAGTGGAGTACGACCCAGACATTGTTCTGGCAAGGCTTCAGGAAGCCATAAGCCAAGAATTAAAGGATTTTAGAGTTTACGTTGAAGAGCAAAGCGACAAAAAATACTACATAGTTCTTGTTTTGGCGATAACTCCCCCAAACGCCAAAGTTAGAGAGTGTAGGTCAAGGCTGCTTAAACAGATAATAAAGGTTCACAGAGAACTCATCAAGCAAAATCAGCCTAGAAGTCAATTTTAGCAAGGTTCCAACTGATAAATTTGATAGCCCCTCCCTCTAGTTTTCCACCAAATTGTGGCTGTCTTGCTGGTGATATTTTGTTATTCGGTTATTTTCTCTAGTTGTTTTAGGAAATGTTCGTATTGCCTTATTCCTATTTGCCAGAAGTCCTTTACTGTAATGTCGTAGTCTGCTATTTTGGCTATTTCAGCTGGCGGTAGGCTTGCTCCAGCGGAGAGCATCTGCTTCATTTTAGGCACGAAGGCTTTTCCTTCTTGTAGGTATTTTTGGTAAAGTGCGTAGACGAAGAGTTGGGCATAAACGTATGGGTAATTATAGAAGCGAAAATTCGCCATGTAATAGTGGGGTGTTATGCTCCATTCTGAAAGCATCTCGTTGAACCATTCCACTGTGTCGCCGTAGGCTTTGTCTCTGGCTTTCACCCAGTAGCGGCATATAGCCTCATGATTCAGGTATTCTCCACGTTTTATAGCCTCATAAATGGACTGTTCGAACCATGCGCGGGCAGTTACGCTGAAAATCACCCGTCCAGCCCCATCTAGAATTCTGCATAGGATAACCTTCTTTTCCATGTCTGTTTTTGTTTCTTTTAGAAGCAGGTCTGTGAGGAGAAGCTCGCCGAATATGGAGGCTGTTTCAGCTATAACCATTGGTATCCGCGTGTTCAGTATTGTTTGGCTTCTGAAACAGTAATAGTCGTGGGTTGCGTGGCCAAGTTCATGTGCCAAAGTGTATAGGTCGTTTAGGCGTCCGTTAAAGCTTTGGAGAACATAGGCTGTCTTGCCATTATACCATCCAGCGCAGAAGGCGCCGTGCTGCTTGCCATACCGCGGTGTGGCGTCTATATGCCTTCGCCTAAAAATGTCTTTCACTGGATAGGCGTATTCCTCGTCGAAGCTTTCGTAAGCCCTTATAACAAGGTCTTTGGCTTGTTCAAAGGTGAATTTCATGTCTGGGGCGTTTGGCAGTGGCGCGATTATGTCGTGGCATCCTAGTTTAGGCAAGCCCATAAGTTTGGCTTTCAGCCTTAAATAGCGCTGGTATATGCCAACGTTTTCTTCCACGGTTTTTAGGAGGTTTTCTATCGTTTGCTGGTCTGTGTCGTTTTCAATTAGGCTGGCTTCCATGGGCGAGCTGTACTTTCGCCACTCACAAACCGTCAACCAATCATTGCAGATATTACGAAATGCAGACGCGAAGACCTCGCCGTCCTTGCCCACGAGGCTGAAAACCGCCTTATAGGCGGATTCGCGCGTCGCCCTATCTGGATGTGAAAACAAGCCGTAAGCCGCGCCAAACGGTAGAAGCTTCTTCTCTCCTTCAACGGTCACCTCAAACATTCTTGTGTTAAGCCACTTGGCTTGAAACTCTTCCCAGGCGCAGATGCCAAACTGGTCCTTGTCAATTATCAGCTTCTCTTCTGTTTCAGAAAGCTGGTGGGGAACCCTCCGCCTTAACCTTTCTAGGAAATGCTTGTAATTGGCTAGGGCTGGATCTGCCAATAGTTCTGGCTTGTCATAGACGAGTCTGCCCAACTCCAACTCGAAGAAGGCTAAGAGTTTGCCGAGTTTGGCTTCAAGCTTCATAGCCTTGTCATGAAGCGCTTGGGTTTCGGGCAAAGTCATGTTGGCGGAAAAAGAAAGCTCGGCAAACAGTGTTATGTCCCGAAGCCTAGCCAAATACCCTTCATACTCTTGAAGACACTTTGCCAAACCCTCAGTTGTTAAGGTGCCAATTTTACCGCGGTATTTAGATGCGAAGTTTTCCGCCAAAACCGTTACTTCTTCCATAGCCCTCTGCACACAAGGGTCGGTTGGACTTAGAAAGATTTCAGATAAGTCCCAAACAACTTCACTTTCCGCCATACAGCGCACGTTCCAGACGTGTAGAACCAGAAAATAAGCTGACAACAAATTTAAGCCTTTAATTAGACGTTAAAAACTAGGTAGGTTGTGGGGGAAAGCGTTATGGCGTATAAGATTAGGTATGACGCGGATGACGATGTCCTAACAATAATCATAAAGGAGAAGGTAAGCTTTCTCATGCTGAAGAGTTAGGCGACATAATAATTCATTTAAGCGAAGACGGAAAACCTCTATTTATGGAGATTCTCAGAGCCAGCAAGATTGTGCCTTTAATGGTGGAAGGCTTAGCCAAAAAAGAAGTCACGGTGACTTAACGTTTATTTGCTTCACGGCGGTCTTTTCTGCGCATATTAGTATCTGCGGGGTTTTCCTTCGCGGGTTAGTATGCCCTTTCTCTTGGTCCTATGTAGTGGATTAAGATTGTTTTCTCATCCCATAAAACTTGGTAGACTATCCGCAGATTGCCTATTCTAATTCTATAGGTGTTTTCGTAGCCTTGAAGTTTGCAGACATCAGTTTTCCTAAATGGTATGGGGTCGGTTTTTAGGGTCAAAATAACCGTTTTGATGTTTTGCTTTTGTTTTTCGGTTAATTTTGCAAGTTTCCTTAAGGCTTTCCGCTTAATTTTTATGGCGAACATTAGTCTTGCCCAACGCCTTCATCAGTTCCTCTTCATCTGTCACTTCATCTTTTTCCTCTATGGCTTTCTTTTCTTCTATGGAAGGTTTCTCGACGGGTATGAGTTTCTCCACAAGTTCCTTGTAAAGAAGCCTCAACTCGCGGAGTTCTCTTCGGATATCCTCCAGCACTTCAACGCTCATAATTCTAGCCTCTAAAATAATTAAACAAACCACACATATATTCATTATGAACTCAACAATTTGTTAGGTGTAAGATTGTACCGTTAACAATGAAGACCTAAAGTATTTTATTTAGTTACGCATTTCGAAATCATATTGCGGTAAGCGGTTGAGAAGGTCATGCCAATTTATTGGGATAAGTTTAGTGAAATAGAAGTTCAAGGAATACTATACCAGCATTTTCTTAGTCTTGATTATAAAGTAGACTGGATTCATTTTATAGAACCTTACAAAGAAAAGAAATTAGGATGCGACTTAGTTTGCAGAAAGAACGGAGAGACCGTTGGTATTGCAGTAAAGAAGAAACCTGGAATTAGGGATTATGAGCAAGTGAAAAAATTGGCACAGAAAAACTATGATAGAAAACTCTTTATTTACTTAAAAACTCCTTCCATTTCGTTTACGGAAAAATTGGAAAGTATACCAGTAAGGTTGAAGTATTAAGTATATCTAACTTTGAGAAAGAGCTGGAGAATCATGAAACCGGATTAATGATTTTGGAACTTGCGAACCTAATTAAAGAGAAGACAAAGGATGACTTACAAAGAGAAACTATTAAACCTATGCCAGAATTATGGCAACTTAAAGATTACACTGCAGCTATGTCAAGATCTATTGAACTGCTTTTGTCAATCTTGGAAAAAGACTGGTTTTATGAAAAAGTGGGCCAAAGGTTCTTTATTTTATCTTTCAAGAGGTTTTGAAGAGCCTTGGAAGCATGATGGGAGGTTTTTGTCAGACATGGCAACATTTGTTAATGAAAAATAAAATTCTTGTATTAAAAACGCACGACAAATATGGCAATCGTTCAAATGTTCGAACTTTAAAAATTGGTTTTTTATGGTGGTGGTCTTTTTTGGGCGTATTGGTATCTGCGGGGTTTTCCTTCGCGGGTTAGTATGCCTTCTTTTACTAGGTCTATGAGGGCGTGGGCTACCGCCGTTCTATCGTAGTGGAATCCTCTTTTTGCCATTTCGCTGTGGACTTCGCTTAGGCTTTTGGCTGTTGAGAACCATCCTTCCTCCCATAGTTTTTGGATGACGCCTTTACATGTTTCTGCCCTTGGCGGTGCTGCCGCCCGTTCGGTTATGGCAAGTGGCGTCTGTTTTAGTTTTTCTGTTACTGTGGATAGGATGCGGTCCACCGCCGCTTGTAGCTGGTCTTCTTGGCATTCTATTTCGAATTCTATTTCGCCTACTCGCATTTTTAGGCGGATGGGTGGTTTTTGAGGCGGTTGTGTCAATTTTTCACCTTGTTGAATATTGAATTGTGCATCTTGCACATGCACAACACTTATATAGCTCCTCCGCCAACACCCTATTGGCTATTGGTGAATCTTGGTGATTGAACAATACACTATAACAACACCACCAAAATATAATTTTCCACAAACAACCATGGACCTGACACTGCCCCAGAGATTCATAGAACTAAGCCTCCATTCCCTTAAACAAGTGCAAAACCAAACCCTTCAACTAAACCAACAAACAATTCAACAAAACAATGGTAACAGCCAAGAAACCCTATACGCCCAACAGCTGGCTCCGCCAACCCAGCCCATACCCCTAAACCCAAAACCCCAGCCAACCCCCATAGCCGCCGTAGACACCTCCAGCATAAAACTGGGCGAAACAGGCAAGGGCATAATAATCGCCGTCCGAGGAACCACCATCTGGAAAAGCGGCAAAAACTACGCCTACTTGCGCGTGGGACCCTTCATATTCCACATAACAGAAGAAAACCTCCGCGAAGTCTACAACACGCTTTTCAAGGCTTATTTTCCAGAGCAGAACCCCCAAAACTCGCCGAGCTTCCTCCAAATCCCAACAAGGATGGCAAACCTCCTTGAAAAATGGCTTCAAGCCTCCCTAGCGAAAACAATGAGCAACAGCCTAATCCTCTTCGATGGCTCCTTAACTGCTGGAACCGCCGACACCCCAACCCAACAGCTTAAAGAAATACTGACCACGGCGAGAAGCAGAGGCAACACGGTGCTAGCCTTCACAAAAGTGACTACCCTACGGTTTAACGGCTGCCTAATAACAGAGGCTTTCCCAGCCTACAAGCCCCCCTGCCTAATACAAGTGACAAACATAAAACCAAAACCGCCCCTGGCTTTGCTGGGCGAAGTTTACGTGGCAAAACTGGCAAGGGGCAACTACGCTTTTAGACTGGATATAGACCGCGAAGTGCCACCCCAAAAACGCGTAGAGGCTGTTGAAAGCCTTTTGGGAAACGACCTAATAATGAACGGCTACCCAGAAACCCTACGGCTGGCACACATTTTCTGCACCTTCACAGCCAACGAGGTTATTGCCATGCAACACTTCATCCAACAAAAATACCGCCTAAAAATCATCGAGAGACCAGACATGCACAGGCTTCTGTTTGGACCCTTCGGGAAAGGGGAAAGCCACAATGAAGTTGTATAAGAAAGAAGGCAACATAATCCAAATCCTAAGCTTTCCCAACGAGAACGTGGAGAAGGGCGACTACCTACTCATCGAGGATGCAGAAGCCCAAAAAGCCCTCATAGCTCAAGTCATCGACATACAATTCGCCAACATACCGGGCGTTTTAGAAGAGCTCCTGCGAAGCCTTCCAGACGGCGGAGGCATCATCCAAGGCGAGGACGTGGACCCTTTAGAGATTGCACCCCACATAACGTATATTCAGGATTCGAGGCTTCTGATATGTAAGATTCGGGCGACGGTGGAAGGCGAATATCTAAGCCCAAGCAGTTCATGGCTTCCTTCCCGTTCCCAGTCTTCAATCCAAAGGCTGCCCATCTCAACATTGCTTAAACTTGCAAGGGTTGACGGCGGGCTCCCCATAACCCTAGGCTCTACGAAGGAAAGCTCGCTTTTAACCATAGACGCCTCTTCGTTGGATGGGCGGCTGAACATTATTACGGGAAAGAAGGAGACTGGCAAATCCCACCTTTCAAAACTTTTGATAACAAGCCTCCTCCAGTACAAGGCTGTGGTGGTTGTCCTAGACTTGAACGGCGAATACGCGGGTTTAGGGCTTACATCCGACGGCAAGAGAAACGCCTACTACAACAGAATCCACGTTTTAACGCCCGCCCAAAACTTCAAAGTCGCCCTAAAACAGCTCCACCTAAACGTAATACTGAACATTCTCATCCACGCCCTGCACTTGCCCGGCACCTCAGCCCGCGAGTTCCGCCGCATATGGCAGTTCCTAAAGGAGAAGGGCAATTTAACACTGCACGAGTTAGGCGAGGCGATTCGAAACTGGAACTGCAACCAGAATGTGCGCGACGCCCTTTTCAGCCGCTACTACGCGCTTGTGAACTCCGGCTTTTTCACAGATAATGTGGCAGAGGCAACCCTTCTAGAAGAGTGTCTATTCAAGGCTAGGGAAGAAGGCGGCGCCATAATCGTCAATTTGCGGAACACTTCGCCCATAGACCGCCAAATCGTCGTCGAATACGTTCTAGGCAAGCTTGTAGAGCTTCTGACAAGCTGGAGGCTTAAGGCTGTTTTCCTATTCGCAGAAGAAGCCCACCTGTATCTGCGGGAAACCTACTGGGACGACATTGTAACGCGGATGCGCCACTTCGGCATCTTCACAACCTTCATAACAAACCAGCCTGACACCATCCGCGAAAACATTTACCGCCAAGCCGACAACATATTCCTCTTCAACTTCACCAACGAACACGACCTAGAAGTGGTTTCCCGCGCCGCCAGAGTAGACGCGGAAACCGTCAAATCCATAGCCCGCGACCTTCCGCCCCACCACTGCCTAGTGCTGGGCAAAGTGGTAAGAGACTTCCCCATAGTCGTTAAAGTTAGAGCTATAGACGTTAAAACCATGGGGGAAACACGCCTATTCTTTACGGGCAGCTGGGCTGAAGGCGCGAGTCAAGCTTTTCCAACAGTGCCCGGTTCCGTTGGAGAAAACTCCTAAAGGTTTTTGTTAAATCGTATTTTTCGGCTTCAGCCAATGGCACCCAACGCAGTTCTTCAGCGTCGTCTTCCGCCCGAAGCTCGCCGCCCTTGATTTTTACAAAGTAGTCTATTATGACGAAGTGCCATTTTACTTCGCCGTTTTCGTCGCGGACAATGTTGTCCACCACGTCTATAAGCTCAGGTTCGGCGACATCCAAACCCGTCTCCTCCTTGACTTCGCGGATAACCGCCTCCACCGTGGTTTCGCCGAGCTCCACCAAGCCGCCTGGAACACTCCACTTGCCTTTTCCAGGATCGCCCCTACGCTTCTCCAACAAGATTTTACCATCACAAATTATTATGGCACCTACGCCTACCACGGGCTGGCTCGGATAAAAACGCTTAACCACGCCCCTAAGCCTCCTTCATTCTAAGCATAATAGGGCGTGAGAGGCCTCCAAAGCCTTTCAGGCTCCTCACCAATCAACGTCAAATCCTTATCTTTTGTGAGGGCCACTGCAAGGGCGGCAGCCGTGGCAACCAGCGACACTAAACCAGTATACTGCGTTACATATGTGAGTTCAACGGTCTGTGAAGCGAGTTTGAAGTGGTAGTTCGCTGGGTACTTTTTGCCCGTGTAAATGTCAACAGCTTGGGTGATTACGTCTCCTTCACCACGTTGAAGGAATCCGTCGCCATCAAAACTGCCGTTAAAGTTTCTTATGAGCAAGTCCGCGTAAACAAATCCTCCAGCATAAAGTTCGATGCGAACTTTAGCTTTCAACTCCTCGATAAACAAGTCTTCACTCCTTTTGTTTGAGTCGTAAAGCAGCCCTGCGGCGCACAACCTTCTCATAAGCACTCTGGTTTCGTCTAACTGTATATTGTATAGTTGTTCCCAAACGTTTGGAAGCTGAACACCTAAATAATCCAAATACGGTGTTTCGTTGCAAACATACTGTATTGTTGCAGCTTTTATTTGGCCTCGGATGGATAGGCCGCTTGAGGCGTAGGCTGCTCCGAAAAGCAGTGCAGCCAAAAGCACCGCCATAACAACCTTTGTGGTTTTGCCCAGTCCGGGGTTTTTGACGAGTGTTGGCGTGAATATTACGTAGGCTGGGAAGAGGGCTTGTTGTCTCGCAAGTCTAAACTGGACTAGCCTTTCCTTGCTGGCGACGAGCGGTAGCAGTGCCACGCCGGCTATGAAGCCTCCTGCGTGGGCGAAGACGGCTGTGCTTCCGCCTAGCCTTGCAAATCCGTAGATCACTTGGGTTGCAAACCAGAAAACCAAGTAGTAGGCGGCCTTCATCCTAAAGAACATTGGGATGTATAGAAAGAACCAACCCATCACAAGGGAGGTGCCCGGAAAAAGGATTAGGTAGGCGCCTAAAACTCCGCTTATGGCGCCCGAAGCGCCTATGGCTGGAATTACGTAGGCTGTGGCTCCGCCTAAAAAGCTGAAGGCGGTGTGGAATATGGAGGCGGCTATTCCAGAGACAAAGTATAGGGCGAGGTAACGCATTCTGCCCAACGCTTCTTCGACGGCTCTGCCAAAAAGGTAGAGGAAGTACATGTTAAAGAGGATGTGGAAGAAGTCGGCGTGCAGAAACATGGATGAAAAAATGCGGTAAAGCTGGGTTGGCATAGCGACCAGCGACGGGACAAAGCCGCCGGCGCTAACCCAGTAGTCGCTTACCTCTAGGAAAAAGTTCTCGTAGGAAGATATTGCGTAAACTGCGATGTTTGCAATTATTATGGCTATGGTTGCCCAAGGACGTGTTTTGGTGCGAACTGGGCCGCCCATCGGTACGCCGAGGCTTCTTTTAAAGTTGAACACTTGGATTCAGCTTCCTTGCTTTAAGAAGGGCGGTGGCGTGTTAAATAAATTTGTTGTTATTCATATCTTAGGGCTTCCACAGGCTTAAGCCTTGAAGCACGCCAAGCCGGATACAAGGCGAAAACAACGCTGACTAATAGGCCGAAGGCTATGGCGCCCAACAAAACCGTAGGCGTCAAAACTGGAGCTATAGCTATTCCGCCAGCAA
>Ga0272449_1001840_pt1 | contig 20783 bp, 22 predicted proteins | sample YNPCB0241_FD_198679 | JGI IMG/M metagenome (GOLD analysis project Ga0272449, IMG submission 198679) | Hot spring sediment microbial communities from Yellowstone National Park, WY, United States - YNP-CB-024-1 | ecosystem: Environmental > Aquatic > Thermal springs > Hot (42-90C) > Sediment... | reverse complement strand
AATGGTGGGGTCGCCAGGATTTGAACCTGGGTCACGAGAGCCCAAGTCTCGTAGCCTAGACCAAGCTAGCCCACGACCCCTAACAGATTTCAAATTTAGACTTGTATTTAAGGTTTTTACTCCTATCCATTTTCATCCTGTAGCATCATGAATTCTTTTCCCTTGTCAAAATATTATTTGTTAACCGCAAGGCATATAAGCGCGCGAATAGTTTAGTTTTATTCCAGTTTCATGTCTGGGCATCTTTGAGGAATTCAATGTTGGATATATTGAAGTGGGTTCTTAGAATTTTGACTGCGGTGACGGTGATAGGACCCCTATGCTTAGCATTTACAATTCACCATGATGATTTATCAGATCTTATAATGCCCAAGATTGACTCTGTAGGGATTGAAACTTTAAAGATGCCTAATGTAAGGCATATTGGGTATAATGTTACATCATCGAAGGCGCTGCTCCTCACATTTAATTTTACAAACCCATATAGTTTAGTCCTAGTCATAAATGATTTATCGGGAAGAGCGCTATGTTATGAGCATAAAGAGCCTCTGGGAAATTTCTCTCTTATTGAAGCGCCTGTGAGCATTCCGCCTGGAAAATCTGCGGTGCTGACCCTGCTCTTCAATTACATGGATGATGGTAGGAGGCATATTAAAGATTACCATTATGGGGAAGCGAATATATATGTGGACTTAGAGTTTAAGGCTAACGTTCAAGGCGTAATTCTCCATGGCAATTACACTGGCTTTGGACCGATACCATTTCCGGATGGGTGATTAAAATGCAGATTTTAAGAAAAATTAACCTAGTGGGGGTTGCGGGTAGCATACTTCTATCCATCGCTCTTTACTTATCTATCTTTTGCGGATACTACTGGTGGGAGATGAACATAGGTGAGGACGCAGGTTTTTTCGGGATTTCAGCGCTGAATTATGAGGTGAGCATTCTAGGCGCATATGTAAGGGTGGAGATATTGTACTTCATAAACATGGTCGCTCAGCTGCTTTTCGTTGAAAGCGCAATTGCGATGCTTACATATTCTCTAATGCCGAATAGAAAATTCTCCGAGAACCTTATGAGATTCGCTTACTTAAAGCCTGTAACAACGCTTTTATTCTTCATAATATCTCTATTAATGCTTCTTCTACCTTTGCCGGCGACATTGCTTAGGAAAACCCTTCCAATAGTCGGTGAAGGAATTGTTTCAATAAGCATCATGAGCATTTCATTAGAAATTCCGCTTAGAGCAGATTTCACAGGCACCTTCTGGCTTACGGCTGCAGCATCCTTACTCTGTGCCTTAGCCCCCATATATCATAAAGAGATAATATCCAAGCCTGAACCATTAAATACTGAAGAAGCGGAGGCGGCTTCCTCTAGCTAAGCAAAACATAGAAAAAAAGGCGAGTGAGAGGAATCGAAGCTGATTTCAGTCTGGCTATGGGAAAATTTTCGACGCTTGCTCGCCGCCGACGCCCCAATTGCTCCTAGGCACCTCGTGTATTATCACCTGAACATGCTCCGGTTTAATCCCAATCTCCTCGAAGGCTCTGGTTACCCCTCTTATGACAGCGGCTTTCTGCTCCTCAGTTCTCCCAGCCCACATTTCAATTATTACAACAGGCATATCTATCACCAAAAATATTAATTTGTTCATCAACCAATTAACGTTTTTATATAAAAACTTTTAAGCCTTTAAAGGGAGAGGAGGATGCTAACTTGAGATCATATCTTGATGAGGATAAATTTGAGGATGTAAAGCAAAGATTTGAGGCTTTCTGGAACAGGGAGCCTTTAGATGTGCCGATCCTCTACGTTACGGCTCCGAAGCAGGAGAGGATAAAAATAGATTTTCCAGCCCCTAGAAGCATGGAGGAGGCTTGGACAAGCATAGATTACGTACTGAAAAAAGTTGAGGCCTACTTTGAGAGCACAATCTTTTTAGGCGACGCCATACCATGGTATCTGCCAAATTTAGGACCTAACTCCTTCACCGCCTTCCTGGGGGCGAATTTAAAATTTATTTCAGAAGAAACTTCATGGGCTGAACCCTTCGTTGAGAATTTATCTAAGTATAAACCTGAACTTAGAGAGGAAAACAAATGGTGGAGAATAATGAATAATATTCTCGACGTAATATGCGAAGTTGCTGAAGGAAATTTTCTGGTTGGAATACCGGATATACATTACGGCGGCGACTCCCTGGCTGCTGCCGCTGGAACCCAAAAACTGGTGAAAAGCCTATACGTGGAGCCTGAAGAAGTTAAAAGGCTGATTAGGAAGCTCACTGAAATCTGCATCAAGGTTTTCGAAAGATACTACCAGAAGATTTCACGAATCCAGAAGGGTTCAATAACATGGATACCTGCATACTCAAGGGGGAAATATTTCGCGCTGCAGGACGATTTCTCAGGCTTAGTCTCACCAAAAATGTTTAGGGAATTTTTCCTTGAGGAACAGATAATCTTAGCGAATTATCTTGATAACTCAATTTTTCATCTTGATGGACCTATGGCTATTGGCAATCTAGACTATTTATTGGAGATAGAGCGCCTTAACGGTATCCAATGGGTTCCGGGAGCAGGCTCAAAACCCATGGCTGAATGGACAGATTTATGTTTAAAAATACTCAATGCAGACAAATGCCTAGTGATCAGCTGCGAGCCTGAGGAGGTTGAAATCCTACTTTCAAAGCTTAAGCGTAAGGGATTAATGCTCTGCGTGTCATGCAGAGATGAGGGGGAAGCGAAAAATGTGCTGAAAATCGCTGAACATTGTAGGGGAGTGAAATAGGCGGATAAAGCCTATTTTATTCAGTAATAATAAAGCAGATCTTCATCGCGTTTTTTATGGAGCATCTGGAAGATTTTGAGAATCCCCATAGCAATTAATAATAGTATGAGCATTGCAAAAATGCCTAAAGCTGAAAGCATCATTTTCACCTCCTATAAAATCCCAAGTTTTCTGAGACTATTATATTGGCGTAAGTATTCTAAACCCTTCTCGGTGGTCTTAATTATGGCGTTGTTCTTCGAATCCACGGCGATCAATCCGCTTCTCTCAAGTCTTTTTAAATAGTTATTTAGGAGCTTAAAGTTTATGTTTGCACCGTAAACTATCCGGGTCTTCCTAGCTCCGTTTCTGGCAGCATACAGTATATCGGCAATAACTTCGACGCTGCTTCTTCTGGAATTTACACGTATAGTAACATTCTTACTTAACATTTTTACTTCACCTTAAAGATGGATTATCAATAAGGTCAATTTAAATCTTTCTAGCCGAAAAGGGAAGAAAAAACCGATTAAAAGGAAAAATAACTGAAAATTTCTAATTAATGGGAATATAATGCGTTTTTCACCATTTTTAGAAAGGGAAACAATTTTTTATCCAAATATGGGAAAACTCAGTTAAGATTTTCCAAAACAGTGGAGAACTATAGATGAAATTCATAAGTTTTAAATATTTACAGCGTATAAATAATTTTCTGATCGGCTCCAGAATCAATAGAAAATGTGATCTTCATGATTAGGAGAAGAAGATCCAGACTTGAAGTTTACTTGGAGGTTTTGCGTGTAATAGGCAAGGGAGAAAGTAAGCCGACGAGGATAATGTATAAAACCAATCTCTCATGGATGCCGCTGCAGGAAATTCTAGAATTTCTTGTTTCCCAAAATCTCATAAGGGAAGTCGAATCAAACAATAGAAAGGAATATTTCATAATGGAGAAAGGGAAAAGAGTCCTCTCATACTTTGAGGAGATCAGAAAAATACTGCCACAGGAGATTACAGAAGCCTACTACTGATCAGCGCTGTGGAAAGCAGAAAAGCCAATGTTACGCCTGCTGCAACCATATCAGCGCTGGGCATCATGAAGCATTTTATGCTCTTTCAACCCTAATTTTGTCCCCATTTCTAACTTTCTTAAATATTTTTGGATCGCCAATAATTTTGCCGAACACGTTTACCGGATCAGCAGGTCTAATTTCTCCACCTCGGCTTATTGGCGTTGGACCGAAGAATATGCAAAAGCCTCTTCCAGGCGGCCAATAGCCTATATCCCCAACCTCAACTGTTTCCTGCGGGTTCTCCTCATCCATCTCTACAGGTATAGTGAAGTATACTTCTTCACCCCATCTGTTTGCCCTGGATTCAAAGGGGAGCTTTTCCCAAATTGCTGAAACTGTTCTTGGATTCTTATCCTCTAAGAGTTCAGCTTCAACAGCACCGATCCTATCGCTTTTAATTATAATTTTTTTAGCCATATTGAAGCGCCCCTAACATTCGCAATACTTAATTAGTTAGAAGACTAGTTTAAATTTTTTCAGTCTATGGCATTTTAAAATATTTAAGATGGAATATTCAAGATAAAACCATGTGTAAGATCACTGTTATCGGCGCTGGCAATTTAGGCTCCTGCATAGCCTATGAGATGGCTAATAGGGGTCTCGCCGAAGAGATTGTCCTCATAGATGTTGTTAGGGATCTGGCTGAGGGAAACGCTGAGGATATTAAGCAGTCTATCGCCTTTAGAAATAACACGGATGTTCACGCTGGAGACCATAATGATGCTGAGGGATCGGACATTATCATTGTGGCTGCGGGTAAGCCGAGAAGCCCCGGAATGAAATCTAGATTTGAACTTCTGGAAGTTAATGGGAACATAATAAAAGATGTTGCCCGCGGATTAAAAAATGTTGGTGGGGAGCCTATAATCATAACATTAACGAACCCGGTTGACGTCATGAACTATCTCATGTGGAGGTATTCTGGGCTTCCACGCAATAGGGTTATGGGAAGCGCCGGCATGCTTGATTCAGCGAGGTTCAGAAGCGTTCTCAGCAGAAAATACTCCGCTCCAGTTTTAGATGTGGAGGCATATGTAATAGGTGAACATGGGGACAATCAGGTTCCGGTTTTCAGCAGAGTGAAGATAGGGGGCGAAAAAATAGTTTTTTCAGAGAGGGAGAAGAACGAAATCGCTGAGGATCTGAAAAAGGCGGCTTCAACCGTCATATCAAAGAAGGGCGCCACAGTATATGCGCCAGCCAACAACACGGTGAATATGATTGAAAAAATTCTTAAGGATGGAGAAGATCTATGCATATGTTCAGCTATCCTAGAGGGCGAGTATAATCTGAAAGACGTAAGCATTGGAGTTCCAGCGATAGTTGGCAGGAAGGGCATTGAGAAAATTCTGGAGTGGGATTTAAACGAAGAAGAGAAGAGAATATTTTATTTAGGAGCTGAAAATATAAGGAAAGCGATAGAAAGCATTCTTTGATTCTCAGTTATCCCCTACGCGCGGTCTCCCAAAGGTAATAAAAGTAGCTTTTCGCAAACCTCACCAGGTCTAAATGGTTAGACCACAGGATCAATGAAGGCTTTGATTCGCCTAATATGAGCAGCGCTTCACGTTCATCAACAATTATGCCGCCGCCGAACATCCCGCCCCTAAATCTAACCTCGCCCAGCCCGATTAGTTCCGCGGGGGCTTCATCCAAATCGCCGGATAACATTATAAGCAGCTTTATATCAGACCCGCTGAGAGCTCTTAGAGCCGGCAGAGATGCGCCTATGATGGGTAGAGCTATTTTCGGCGCAGCTATAAGAACCTCCACTTTTGCGTTGTTAAGCGTCTCCTTTAGTTTGGCGATAGCGTCCGGTTCACCGCGAAATATCCATATATCCGGTTTCTCCCTGATCTCCCGCTTCTCATAAATTGGCTGGAGCTCCAGCAGAATCAGTTTACTCCATGTTCTCATCCTATCTTCCATGCGCAGCCTATTCTCTTCAAGAGACTCTTTGGGAGACTTGGGATAATAAAGCCTAGGCCTGCCCTTTTGGCTTTTTATCCAGCCCTTCCGCTCAAGAGAGTTCAGAACTTCATAAATCTTTGAGTATGGGATGTTGGCTTCATCGCTTAGCCGGCTTGCCGTTGATAAACCGGCTTTTAGAAGATGCAGGTAAGCCCTCATCTCATATTCAGTTAGCCCCATCTCTTTAAGGGCGGCTTTAACCTCCTCGCTCAACCCCTTTTTCACCGTATGAAAAGGTTTGAAAAACTTATTATATATCTTAATTTTAACATTTAAAATATACCCATAATAGTGGTGAATTATGAGGGAAATAAAGAAGACTAAAAGCATATGCCCAGAATGCCTAAGGGTTTTGGATGCAACAATCTTCGAGGAGGATGGCAAAGTATATATTAAGAAGAAGTGCCCGGAGCATGGGTTCTTTCAGGACGTCTACTGGTCTGATTATGCACTTTATGAGCGGGCTAAAGCCTTTGATCAAATAGGCAGCGGACTTGAAAATCCAAGAACTGAAACCTTAAGGGGCTGCCCATATGACTGCGGTATATGCCCACAGCATAAGTCACATACTGTGCTGGCGATAATAGATGTGACGAACCGCTGCAACCTACGCTGTCCAGTATGCTTTGCAACCGCCGGAACAACAGGCTACGTTTATGAGCCGACTAAGGATGAAGTAAAGGAGATGCTTGTAAACCTGCGCAGCAATAAGCCGGTTCCAGCCACAGCTCTACAGTTCTCCGGCGGAGAACCGACAATTAGGGAGGATCTGCCTGAACTTGTTAAAATGGCGAAGGATCTCGGCTTCAACCATGTTGAGGTTAACACGAACGGGCTGAGGATGGCCTCAGACCTAGAGTTTTGTAAGGCTCTCGAGAAGGCTGGGGTGAGCACAATCTATCTGCAATTCGATGGCGTAACCCCTGAAGTCTATAAGTTCACCAGGGGCATCGATCTGCTTGAAGTGAAAAATAAAGTTATTGAGAACTGTAGAAAAGCCGGAATAGACAGCATAGTTCTCGTCTGCACGCTTATTAAAGGCGTTAACGACGGGCAGGTCGGCGACATAATCAGGTTTGCTGTAAAAAATTTCGATGTTGTCCGATGCGTGAACTTCCAACCAGTTTCACTATGCGGCAGAATACCGGCTCAAGAGCGCATGAAAATGCGCATAACAATACCTGACTGGATGAAACTTGTGGAGGAGCAGACTGACGGGCAAATAAAGGTTTCAGATTTTTATCCAGTGCCAACGGTCGTCCCAATCTCACGGGTTGTTGGAGCATTAAAAAATAGGCATTATGTTGAGTTTACAGCTCACCCCCACTGCGGCATGGCAACATACATATTCGTAGAGGATGGGAAAATGGTGCCAATAACCAGATATGCGAACGTCGATAAGTTCATAGAATCCATGATGAAAACCTATGAGGAAAAGATGAAAGGTCATGATGCGAAGGCGAAGATGCGCTTCATAGGGGCATTACGCCACATTAAGTTCAGCATGCTTAGAAAATACATCTGGCCGGTTCTAAGAACTGGAAGCTACAATGCCTTGGGAGATCTACATAGAAAAATGCTTATGATATCCGCAATGCATTTCATGGACCCATACAATTTCGACCTAGAAAGGGTGCAGCGCTGCGTTATTCACTATGCTACGCCAGATGGAAGGATAATACCATTCTGCACAATGAACTCGATACATAGGCCAATTATTGAGAGCTCGCTCGGTGTACCGGTTGAGGAGTGGCGGACTAAACATAAGGTTGACGTAAGCGCTGTTGCATAGCAAAACCTATAAATTCCTGATCCATTCCCATTTTTCTTTGATAAGTAATGCTTGGAGGGCGCGCGTATGGGTGGAAAGAAGAAGCTAACCATTTCACAGGCTGAAAAAGCGCAACTTAGGGAGGCCCAAAAGGAGGAGGGGAAGAAATCTAAAACCTCGCAAACATCGCGTACTGAGAAGAAGATCGCAGGAGTGATCCCGCCTAACCCAAAAGACGAGAAGATAATAAAGGAGATACAGAAAATGAAAGTTTTAACGCCGTACATTATAGCCTCACGTTTTAATCTACGCTTAAGTGTTGCCAGAGATTTCCTTGAGGATCTCTGCAAGTATGGCTTAATAGCCAGGGTTTCAAGCGGCGTAAACACGGAAATCTATAAACCACTATAAATGTAGCCATGTTATAGCCTTTCAAGCTTCATTTTTGCACCGTTTCTTACCTTGCTGAATAATTCTATGTTTTCCGTAATTTGTCCAATTAGATTCACCGGGGTGTATGGGCGCATATCCTCTAGGAATATGCAGATTGCTCTCCCAAACGGCCAGTACGCTAAATCCCCCTTCTTAACAATCTCTCTAGGTTTCTCCTCACCAATCTTTAATGGAATCTCAAAGTAAACTTTGCTTCTCCATAGAGCAGCCCTCCCCTCCACAGGCAGCATCTTAATTATCGCATCAACCGTTCTCGGAGATAAGAAGCGGATAAGAAAACCCCTTGACTCACCTAGATCCTCAACAGAAATCTTCACCGGCACCCTGGATATGCTCATCCACCTCCCAACCTAAAAATATATTTAACTCAAAGTTTTTATAAAAATACTCCTAAACTATTTGATGTGAATCAAAATGTATGAAGAAATAGGCGCAATGGCGAAGAATCTGGAGAAGCAAAGGGATCAATTACTTAAGGACCTAAAGAAGCTGGATGAAGACTATAGAAAAGGAAAAATTGATGAGAACACATATAAGGCGAAGAGACATGATATTGAAAGAGCAATAGTTGAAGTAATGGACAGACTTGCACAAATGCGCTTCCTGATGGGCGAAGCCTAACGAAAACTCAATGAGCATGCGTAGCATATAAATGCTCCGGTAGTATAGCCCGGTCAAGTATTTCGGCCTTTCGAGCCGGAGACGCGGGTTCAAATCCCGCCCGGAGCACCAAATTTCCAAGAAATGAGCATTTATCCGTCTTTTCTGTTTCCACCCGTTCCCTTTTTACAGTATGCTTCACGAATACCCGCTTACCGTTCTCATAGTAGTAATGAACAACTCTTTGACTGTTGCCTCTAATTTCTAAGACGCCTATTTTTCCGCATAAACGTTGTAGGAGTTTAACGCTGCAATCAGGAGGAGAGTTGCCGCCACTACGGCGTATATGGCTATGGACCAAACGTTTAGGAAGTTCAGCGTCTCTAACCTCTAGCCTATTTGCCTTGTGAACTCCTTCAGCTGCTGGGTTTGGATGAGCCTAAAGTTTTCATGTAGCAGCTGCGTGATATGCCTGTTTAGGCGTTAAAAGAATGATGTTCAATTTTAGCTTGAATTTTCAGGCTAAAATTGATACCCCCTATAGGTATTTTTTCAGGTTTAAATAAGTGTGCCTCCTGGAAAAAGTGTTGGGTTTGTCTTGCATATTTTGGGTTCAATCTATGTCTGGAGACACACACTAATCTTCCTTTCAGCTCTAAGTTACCCTAAAGGAGGAAACTTTCATTAGAATATTTTAACCAAAGCTGAATGGAAGATTAGTTCGCTTTATTAAGGTTGGCTAGGTGTGCCCATCGATAAAATATTTTAAAATGTATAAAATTTCATGCACAGAGTTAACTTAGAGCTGACGAAAACAAGTGGTGGTCTCCGGGCTGCCGTTACATCATGGACAAGTCGACGTTTCCCTTTTTAGTTTGCTTGGTATTGGCTGTCCAACGTCCATGTACGCCATCTCTTCAAGCTTGGTTGCTCTTAGTCCACATATGCCGGGTATTAGGTTTTCCTCTTTACCAAGTATTGTCCTTACAAAGTTTACATCCGGGTTCGGGCTTATTCTTGGAAGCTTCGCCCTATCAACTCTTGTGATATTTGATTCAGAGTCTTCAATATAAACCGTTCCATCCATAATGTGTATAGCTCCCCTCGAGCACCAAACCCTAACCTCATCTGTTACGCCAGTATGTGGTCTTGTGTGACCGCCGGATATAGCTATCGAGGCTAATGCGCCGTTGGATAATTCAACAGCTAGAACCGCATAGAGTTCAATGGGGTAGCCAGCTCTATCCATGAAGGCTTTAACTCTAACGGGTTCAGTATCAGTAATCCATAAAATCGCGTCTATCAGGTGGGTGCCAGAAGCCTTAATCTGCCCTCCGCCGGAAAGCTTCGGATCTAGATAGAATCTTCCAGCGGCCACAAGATTCTGAACGAGCCAGCCAACTATCATATGCGGCTCACCCAGCTCACCGCTCAAAATTTTGTTCCTCGCATAGAAATACTCGGGTTGGCAGTGTCTTTGATATCCAACGGTGAGGACAAGATTTCGTTTCGACGCCTCATTCACCATCTCCTCAGCCTCCTTAACTGAGATTGCCATTGGCTTCTCAACAAGTACATGTAAGCCCCGGTTCAAGGCCTTTACAGTTTGCTCATAATGTAGATTATGGGGTGTGCAGATTATCACTGCGTCGAGATCAGCACTCTCAAGCATATCATCATATACTTCGAAAATATTTTCTGAGCCTATTGGCTCTGGAGCTATGCTCCGATAGAGATTTACGTATTCAGCGAGTTCCTCAGCCCTCTGCCTATCAATATCACATAAAGCGGATATCTTAGCTTCACCCCTACTTAGTAGGCTAAGCCTCCTAACGTGCTCCCAACTGATACTGCCGCAACCCACAATCCCAATCTTAACAGACAAGGGCATCACCCGCAACATATATGAAGCAATACTAAATAAAGCATTTCCGATAATAAAGATAGGAAAAGGCTAATAAGTACCATTTTTTAATAAGAGTGATTATCTGGACTGTGGGGAAAATGCTTGTCACATGCGTCGGCATCCTGGTGGCTGATATTATAGCGGCAGATCTTCCCAAAATATCCAGTCCCGGCGAACTAATATTTACGGGGAGAAATATAGAGCTTCATGTGGGCGGCCACGCGGCAAACGTATCAATCGACTTGAGGAAACTGAAACTTGAAGAGGGCGAGGTTAGCTGTACAGGCGCTATAGGCGAGGATATCTTCGGAAGGCACATTGAAAACATATTGGAGAAGCATGGCATTGTCACTCATCTACAAAGAGTGAAGAGTGCAGGTACATCTAAAGATATTATTTTGGTAGTGAAGGGTCAAGATAGAAGATATCATGTAGATGTAGGGGCTAACTGGCTTCTCAGTTCAGATCATGTCTCCTCAGTCCTAAACGGGGAAAAGCCTATAATCTTCTATGTGGGTGGAGCTGGATTCCTAGGAGAGTTTGATGAAAAACTGCCGGAAATACTGCGAAAAGCTAAGGAACTGCAATGTTTAACCTTCGTTGATCCGGTTACTCCATATAAGCATGGTTGGGACATAATTATTCCAGCCCTAAGATGGACCGACATTTTCCATTGCAATAACATTGAAGCAGCGGAGATAACGGGTGAGAAAGATCCTGGAAGAGCGGCGGAAATCCTATTGAATAAGGGGGCAAAATTCGTCATTATAAGTCTCGGCGAAAGCGGGATTCTCGCAATGAGGGGGAAAACTCTATTCAGGATGCCAGCTTTCGAAGTGCCAGTTATAGACCCAACAGGGGCTGGAGACGCATTCTGCGCCGGCGTTATATATGGCCTTATCCGAGCATCAGGTTATAGCCACATTGAAGTCACTAAATTGTCTGAGGAGGAGCTAGTCAACATCCTGCTTGAGGGTGAGGCTACTGGAGCAGCATGCGTAACGATGGTTGGAACCACCACCGCAGTAACTAGAGAAAACGTGGATAATCTGCTTAAAAAGCAAGGTTCTAAAGTTTTGAATCGTCTTCATTTAGAAAAGTTATAGTAAGACATGATTGAATTTTCCCCTCCGCATTTTAGGAAAAAGATTTAATTTTCTGCTTTTTGGCTTAATCCTATAAATTGCCAGAATTTTCCCTCTTTCCGTTTTTAGCCAAATTTCAACCTTTCGCGTGCCGCGCGAGAAAACTGACTCCGCTAGAACTGACGAAAACCTCTATAGACTCCCTATCCTTCAGCGCACTTAAGATACGCTCATTAAAAAGGTGAAAATTTAAATTTAATCTCTCGATATAGATGTTGGGCGATTTGAAAATGGGTTATGATGGGCCATTAGTGGATTTTTCAAAGATTAAAACTTACCCGATTTCTCAGAGAAAGAACTTAGTTACATTGAAAGATTTAATTGGTCCTGAGACTCCTCCTCCGCCCTTTGAAAGTTCAGATTTGCGTGAGGTTGCCGAGAGAATAGTGGATGCTAGAGTGAGAGGGCGTCCAGTTTTGTGGATGATGGGTGCTCACGTGATAAAATGCGGCTTATCCCCAATCATAATCGACCTTATGAAGCGAGGTATAATAACTCATGTAGCCTCGAACGGAGCCATGGCGATCCACGATTTTGAGATCGCCCTTATAGGGGAGACAAGTGAGGATGTAGCCACAAGTATAGAGGACGGAACCTTTGGTATGGCTGAGGAGACGGGGCTCTTAATGAATCTGGCTGTGCAGCGGGGCGTACGCGAAGGCTTGGGATATGGTGAATCGCTTGGGAAGATGATCGCGGGGGATGAGCGGTTCAAATTTAGAGAATATAGCGTCCTATATAATGCGTATAGGTTTGGAATACCATTCACGGTCCATGTGGCTTTAGGCACCGATATAATCCATCAGCATCCAAGATGCAACTTCGCTGTTTTAGGTGAGGCTTCTGGAAGAGACTTTAAAAAATATGTGACTACTGTATGTAATCTTGAAGGCGGGGTCTTCCTAAACTTTGGATCAGCGGTGATTGGGCCTGAAGTCTTTCTTAAAGCTCTTTCCATCGCAAGAAATTTAGGATACAAGGTTGAGAAGTTTACAACAGCAAACTTTGACTTGAAGCCAATAGTGGACTATAGGCGGCCGAGAGGCAAAGATGATCCTGACTATTACTATCGTCCCCTAAAGAACATCGTTATAAGGCCTCCATCAATGGGAGGAAAAGGTTTCCACATAACGGGAGATCATATCGTAACGATTCCGAATCTACACCGCATGATCCTACGCAGACTTGAAGAATTATCCATCACCCTTGAGCCGCCATCAGATAGAAGCGTGAAAACTCAGCCGCTGCAGGCGCGGATCGGAGAGATCATTCAGACATATCCATCCATTAAGGAAATAATCGATGACTTTGTAAAGAGAAACCCTGAACTCAACTGCACAATTGAAGACATAATCAAAGCCTACCGGACTATAAATCATTGCTTCGAAGTAGGCGGAACTCTCTTTATATGCGGTAATGGCGGAAGCTTCGCTGATGCCTTCCATATCTCAGCGGAACTAACTAAGTCATTTAAGAGGAAGAGACCTATCCCAGCATACAAAAGGAAATGGTTTAAGGATCTTCCACAAGGCGATCTTATCGTGGAGAGTTTGGAGGAGGGGCTTCGCGTCATAGTTCTCGGGGCAAATCACTCCCTCTCCAGCGCTGTTGAAAATGATAACCCCACAAGAAATATGGGTTATGCTCAGGAGCTATATGTCTTAGCAAGGCAGGGTGATGTTCTTCTGGGCATAAGCACAAGTGGAAATGCTGAGAACGTATTTTACGCAGCTGTTACGGCTAAAGCTCTCGGGCTGACCGTAATCGCCCTAACGGGGAAGGAAGGCGGGAAGATCGCTAAGATAGCGGACATCACGGTGAAGGCTCCGGCCGTCGAGACCAGTCGTGTTCAGGAACTTCACACAATAATATATCATGCTTTATGCGAAATGCTTGAAGCCTCACTGTTGGAGAGGAATAAGTGATGGAAGGGCTGAAACGCTCCAGACTCCTAGAGATTCTTAGCTCTCTTAGGAATCTCAGCGTCATGGTTATAGGGGACTTCGCTCTGGACGTCTACTGGTACGCGGATATGACCCGTTCGGAGTTATCCCGCGAAACCCCGCGTTACACCCGTCCAATAGTGAAAGAAACCTATTCACCCGGCGCCTCAGGGAACATATGCTGCAACGTGAAGGATTTAGGCGTAGAGAATGTATTTGCAGTTACAGTTTTAGGGGAGGATTGGCGCGGCCAGATCTTGAAGGAGAAACTTAGGGAGAGCGGAATAATTTCCGATTATATAATATCATCGCCTGATAGGGTCACTTCAACCTATATAAAACCGATTCTTTGCGGATGGGACTCCCAGCAGGAAGATTCGAGACTTGACTTCATAAATCATAATTCGTTATCAGAAAAAATTGAGAGCCGACTTATTAAGAATGTTCAGTCCATAATTCCTGAAGTTGATGCTGTAATTGTGGAGGACCAGATGACCAGCAACGGAGTGATAACCGACAATATTCGTGAAAGCCTCATTCATCTCGCTGAGAAAAACCCTGAAAAGGTTTTCGTGGCTGACTCTAGAGAGCGGATAGGCTTATTTAGGAATATGGTTTTAAAGCCGAACAGAATAGAAGCCATAAAAGCCATGTGCCCCCCAAGGAAACCGTTAGAGGTCGGAATGGATGAACTAATAGATATAGGGAGGAAGATGCAGAAGATAGCTGGGCGCCCAGTTTACATTACACTAAGCGAGAGGGGAGCGCTCTTAATCACGGAGTCTGACCATCACCATCTTCCCGCCGCGCCGACGGAGCCGCCGATTGATCCGGTGGGAGCCGGAGACACATTCATAGCGGCAATAGGAGCATGCTTAGCCGGGGGAGCAAGCCCATTGGAGGCAGGTATAATAGCTAACTTGGCCGCAAGCATCGTCATCAAGAAGCTGAATATAACCGGAACGGCTTCTCCGAAAGAGATTTTAGAAAAGTTTGATGGAGTGGCGAGGATGGATGAGTGGCCATGAACCCATGGATTGAGATTTTAAATCTCGAGGTCAGGTCAAAGGTTGGACGGATTAAATATGCGCTGATAGATTTCGACGGCACAATCTCCGTGATCCGGCAGGGATGGGAGGACGTAATGATCCCGCTTATGATTGAGATGATCTGTGAAGGTAACCCCCCGAGACCCGAAATCGAGAAGGAAGTTCGAGATTATGTTGATTATTCCACTGGGATTCTAACAATAAAGCAGATGGAGTGGCTAGCTGAGGCTGTTCGGAGATACGGCATAGCCAAGAACCCTAAAAGCCCATACGAGTATAAGCAGATATACAACCAAAGGATGCTCCTCCTCGTTGAACAGAGGCTGAAAAAGCTGAGAAGCGGCATGTTAAACCCGGATGACCTGATGATCATGGGATCCAGAAATTTTCTCGAGGAATTATACAAACACGGCGTAACAATGTACCTGGCCAGCGGAACAGATCATGAGCACGTCTTACGGGAAGCCTCAGCCCTAAGAATCACCCAGTACTTTAAGGGCGGAATCTACGGAGCCCTAGACCACACCGAGGCGCATACCAAGGAAAGGATCATCCAAAAGATCCTTGACGAGAACGATCTCCGCGGAAATGAGCTGCTCGTTGTAGGGGATGGGCCAGTCGAGATTAGAAACGCTAAATCGAGAGGTGCAATAGCGCTTGGCGTCGCAAGCGACGAAGTAAGAAGATATGGGCTGAACCCTCATAAAAGGTTTAGGCTAATAAATGCGGGAGCAGACTTAATAATACCCGACTTTACTAGAACTAGCGACCTCATCAATCTGCTCTTTCACGCATGATGAGATCCAAATAGGAGATGAGATAAGCTTTAATTTGTGATTATGATGTTTTCGCAGAGACCATTTTGTTGCTACAGAAATAATTAGATTAAATATCATTCCCGGAGCGCGTGATTGTGATGCCCGCCTTACCTTTTGGCGCGAGAGCTGGGTTAGCGTTGGAGTTTATCACAACCCCCTAGCCTTCGTCCAAGTTTTTAATGAGGCTGGATAGCTAGAAAGATCCATGTCCACTCCGCGCCAGCATGTAACGAAAATCATGAATTAACGTCCTCTTTAAATCCTGCTAGGAATATGGAGCTCAAAATTGAAAGTTTATCGATGAACAAGCGTGCTCCAAAATAAATTTTCATGAGAACCCTTATTATTAGATACGACGCAGCAGCCATGCTAAGAAAACTTTAATTCCAGATCCACCTAAAAATAAAGCATGGTTGCTTTCACATAAAAAGCAAACCCAAAACAAAGAAGGTGAGGGCGCCAGAATTAGAGGTTCGAATTCCCGTCCAGAGCACCAAAAATCCATCTTATTTATATTTAAGGCTGTTCCTTCTGTTTTTGAACTGAGGGTTCAATCTCAGTTTTGAGTAATAGATCTATGAGTTTTTTCTGATCAACCTCAGCTCTTGTTCTCCAACCCAGATATATTTGCCCATTTTCATCTTCAATTAAATATCCGGATCTCACAAAGCGATCAAGATTGATGTCAACACGCCAATCGGGTATTTTATTCTTTAAAAGATCCTCCAAGTCTTTCCTTTGAACCTTCCCACCCTTAGATGTTATATACGCGATTGAAGCGCATAGCGCCGCCAAGTCATCAATGCGCCAGCCTATTAGCTTTAAATCTCCAGATGTGAAGCCGCTTCTTAGAGTAACGTAGAATCTCGCCTTATCATATTGTTCAAGAGTTGGCTTCTCCGGCGGGTTAGCCTCTTCCTCGAAGACCGGCTTGATGGTTAGATCCAGTCTCTCCAAATATTTGTCAAGCAGACTTATGATTTTAGGATAATCTGAACCGATCGCCCTCCTTAGCTCCCAACCTTTCACTCCAGGCATAGAATGCCTCTTATAGAAAAGCAAATGGACAGCTTTCTTAATTTTAGATGCATAATAGGCTTTTCTCTCTAGTCCTTTCTGCCTTCTTTCCATTTCATCCACTCTTCAAAGTTTATGGATATTGGGAATGAGATGGATTCGCCCTTCCCCTCAGAGGGCTTCTCATTTGGCAATATAAAAATCTCCTCCTCAAGAGGATTTATTTCCAGAATTGCATAGCCATATGTTATGAGAAAACTTGTTAAATATGCCCTTTTAACTGTTTCCTCATAGGTGTCGGAGCCTATAAAATCCCAATATTTAACCCTGCCCTTCACTGAGGCTGCCTCCTTAAGTTCCCGCCATAGATTCTCCAGATTCTCAAAGAAGGATTCGCTTGAAAGGAAGCCTTCTTTAACTACATCTTCATGGGTTACTGTTTGAAGATCTGTTTTGGTGAAGCCTACCCTCTGCCACCTCTCGCTTAGGGGCGGAAGCTCACTCCAGTATTTTAGAGCTTCACTAAAACCATTAATTGTTAACTGCTCAAACTCCACTATGGGACGCCATGACTCTAGGAAAATTTCAACAATGCTTTCTAAAGGCAACCTTAAAATTTTCTCTTCAATTAAGAATGGATCCCTATATAATGCTGTTGCCCTATTTTTCACCCATTCTCCCTGCATCTTAACAATTGAGGCTATGTGATTTAGAGCCTCAGTGTCTAAGCATAAATCATCAACATTCTCCCAATTTGGAAAATACTCTTTGATAGCCTTTATTAAATCATCAACATCAACCAGGTATGGATCTAACCCTCTGGTTTCAACTGATTTACATGTTTCTATTATCCTCTGCAGATCTTCTCTGGCCTTCTTTACGTTTGACCCTTTTCCGCTCATAGATCTGATCATGCAACCTCCTTAACCACCGATTTGCCCTCAATGTTTTGTACAATTATTATATGCACATCCTTATTCTCAAAGAACATCTGGTTGGGGGTTATAGCCAAATATTGGGAGCCTTCGCCTGCAACAGCGGATATTAGCAGGTTGGCGATTATTTCCCGATTTCTAGGATCCATGTGGACATCGTATTCATCTATCGCTCTGAATGGGGATTTTATATGTTTCTGAAGAGCCAGTAGGAAAGCCATGGTTGCAGTGCTTCTTTCACCGCCGCTTTGGGAATATATGTTTAAGGGAATCGGTTGCGACCCCTTAAATCCAACGTAAATTTCTAACCCGGCCGCTTCTATGTCATTCTCGTTTATTAGGCGGACGAAGCCGTCGCCCGCAACCTGAAGAAGAATATTCCTATACTCATTATTAACGTTCTCTAGGATGTTGCTAACTATGTTTCTCCAAGATTCCATCCTAGCCCTTATCTCCTCCAACGTTTTTTCACGGTTTTCAGCAGCCATACGCGCTTTCTCTTTTAGCTCAAAATAAAGTTTCGAGTATGATTCATACATTTTCTCCACATCTTCTGAAATATCCGCCATCGCTGAGAGACGCCCATCTATAATCCGAATTTCATCAATGATTTCAGATGGGCTTCTTAAGACGGCTATTCGTGAGCCCCTTTCCTCAGCTCTTTTAATTGCATCATTAATTTCTGAAAGTAAATTATTTAGGCTTTCGTTTAGAGAATCTATTTCCTTCAGCAGCTCATTCTCCTGATAGTTAAGGAGGGCCAAATTAACCCTTCCATCAATTAAACTGTTCATCAGCCCATCAATCTTATTCTCCAGCCTATACATCTCGTCTTTAACGTCTAGAAGCCTAATCTCCAGATCCGCAAGCTTAATCTTTGAAACTTCGGTTGAACCCTCCAGCTCATTGATTCTCGACCTGAATAAATTGAACCATTCGTTTAAGCCTTTAATGGTCTTCGCAATTTCTAATCTTCCAGCATCCGCAGATTCCAGCTCCATGTTTTCCAGATTCATCGGCGAATTAATTCTTGAGAGATCTTTAAGGCTTCTTACGCCTTCCTCAAGGAGATTCCTCATTTTGCCAAGTATTTCCTCGCCCCTTTTAATATCTGAATCGTAATGGGCTCTCTCCCTCTCTATTAAAATTCTCTCCTCAAGTATTCTTCGCCATTCATCCTTTAAGCTCGCTATTTCCCTATTTATCGACTCGACGAGGTTGGATTGATCTTTAATTGAAGCCCTAATCCTCTCTAAGATGGATTTTTTCTCCTCAATGTTCTTCCGAATCTTATTTGCCTCTTCCTCCTTCTCGGCAACCTCAGCCCATAAGAGTTCACGCTCCAAAAAGCGCCTTTTAAGCGTAAGCTGCTTCTTCTCCTGGTATCGCTCATATTGCTCACGCCAATAGTTAAGCGTCTGCTCAGCGGATTCAAGCATTTTATTAAGCGACTCCTCCTGGCTGAGCACCTTATTTAGCTTGCTTTGCGCGTCAAGAACATTTCTTCTGTAGGGTTCAAGCCCAACAGCTGACTCAACAAGCTTAAGTTTTTCCTGCGGCGAAAGTAAAACAAACTGTTCAGCCATATCTTGATGCATTATTATGAGCATGTTATCCGGGTCAACATTAAAGCGTGAAAGAAGCCTTAATACGTCAGCTTTGCTGGCTGCAACGCCGTCAATTTCAAACCAGTATTTACCATCGCGCCTTAAAACCCTGGTTAAATAAATTTGATCTTTATTTATCTTAGGAACGGGACGGCGCCCTCTAACCTTAGAATTATTTAGAACAATGGTTACCCGCCCAATATCTTTCCCCCATCTTATTAGGTCGCTGAGTTTCTTCGATCGCTCAGTGTAGGATTGGCCTAGGGCAACCGATATCCCGAGGAGAATTGATGATTTACCAGCCCCGTTTGGCCCGCATATGATGTTAACTCCAGGCTTAAGAGGTATCCTAGCATACTCGTAGCTCATAAAGTTCTCTAGAATCATCTCGCTTATCAGCATTCTAGAGCCCTCTTGGAATGAATATAATGAACTAAACCTTATTATTTAAGGATATTCTACAGGATTCTTCATCATAAATCCGTCAATATCCGAATGTTAAAGACAATTTTTGCCAAAATGCTTTTGATTCTTAATTTCTAAAATTAAGCGCATTTAAAAGAATATTTAAATAAGCATGAATATTTATTGACCTACGAAATTATTAGGATAATTATTTTTAGGCATCTAAGGAAGGGTTACAGATGTCTTCCTCGCTGATTCTTGGTAAAGCCGGTGCAAAAGTAATTTTCTAAATTTAAGTTTGCTTTAAATGAATTATGTAGATGTTCATGTAATCTTCATCAACTGTTGCCTGGTATCCAGCTCTTTTAATCTCTTCCATTGAGAGCCTGAGCCAGTAACCGAATGATCCGCGTTCAGTATTGTCGGGATCCATTGAACTTAATCCTCTGTAGCCTTTCCGCTTCGCCACCTCCAGGAGTATATGCTTTGCAGCCCAATAGTCTAGAGCAACGGGATCAATGCTTGCGGCTATAATATTAACTCTGACCGCTTCATCATAAGACGTGTCTGGTCCGCCACGTGGCACGGCGTTAACCCATACTGCATCAATTATGTTTAACGTTGGGAATCTTGCCTCAACCATCGCTGTTCCCATCCCACCGGTGCCCACGGTGTCATGCGCTCTAGCGCCAAAAGCAGCCGTGAGCTTATCTGAGACGACGCCCATATAATGTTTCACGCATGCTGTAACACCATATATGCTATGGGTCTTCAATACTGGAAAATTAATCACCTTAAGCTTATCGCCACGATATGTTTTGCTTTCAGGGTCCCATATGCCGTGCTTGAAGCTTATATATGTGCCAAACGATGTTTTAAATTTCGGGTATGAAATCATTATTCCAGTTCTAGGATTTTTAGTGGCGTTAACGATGTAGCCGTCCTCTAAATCACCCTCAAAATACTCGTTAACCCGCCTCATGGTGATCTTATCCCATAGATAGGCGGAAACCCTATAATTTCTGCTGGCAAAGAATTCTACAACATTCTGAATTGATTGGGAGATATTTTCAGCATTATTTCTGCTCCAACTGAAGCTTCCACCTGAACCGGCTGAACCATACTGCGCCTGCCCATTATCAGCTACAACTATCTCGCCGGTGAAACCGTCAGGGTGCTCAAGTATCGCTTGTATAAGCGCCTTAACAAGATCGGTATTTGTTCCCCCTCTCTCATCCCATTGGCTATTTACTTTTATTATTACAACGTCATCCTTATCGATTAGGCCGTTTGGACCCTTATTTCTTCCATGCTCATG
>Ga0272449_1001839_pt1 | contig 20788 bp, 16 predicted proteins | sample YNPCB0241_FD_198679 | JGI IMG/M metagenome (GOLD analysis project Ga0272449, IMG submission 198679) | Hot spring sediment microbial communities from Yellowstone National Park, WY, United States - YNP-CB-024-1 | ecosystem: Environmental > Aquatic > Thermal springs > Hot (42-90C) > Sediment... | reverse complement strand
CGAGCGAGTTAGACTTGCAGGTGGAACTGCCGACGATTATGCCGCGCTCCAAAACGCGCCCGTCCGTGCGCCATACCGAAGCGCAACGCGCCATTGAGAAAGACCCCGAAATCCCCTACCTGACCGAGCAGGAACTGATTGAGCGCGTGCAGCAGCTGCGCAAGGAGCGCGAGGCGATTATCTTGGCGCATAACTACCAACTGCCCATCATCCAAGACCTTGCCGACTTCGTGGGCGATTCGTTGCAACTCTCGCAGCAGGCAGCGCAGACCGACGCGCCCGTGATTGTGTTCTGCGGGGTGCATTTTATGGCGGAGACGGCGGCGATCCTTTGCCCCGACCGCACCGTGCTGATTCCCGACCCCGAAGCGGGCTGTTCGCTGGCAGCGACCGTCACCGCCGACGAGGTGCGCCAGTGGAAGGCGAACCACCCCGACGGCGTCGTGGTCGCCTATGTGAACACCAACGCCGATGTGAAAGCCGAAGCTGACTACTGCTGCACCTCCAGCAACGCCGTCAAGGTGGTGCAGTCCATCCCCGAAGACAAGGAGATTCTGTTCCTGCCCGACATGTTTCTTGGGCTGTATGTGCAACGGATGACGGGGCGCAAGGTGCATTTGTGGCTGGGCGAGTGCCATGTGCATGCGGGCTTCCGCGCGGAGGACATCATGCGCGCCCTACAGGAGTACCCCGACGCCGACCTGCTGCTGCACCCCGAATGCGGCTGCGTGAGCCAGTGCATGTTCGCGCTGGCGGCAGGCGACCTGCCCGCCGAGCGCACCTTCGTCCACAGCACGGGCGGCATGGTACGCCATGTGCGCGAATCGCAAGCGCCCATCCATCTCGTGGCGACCGAAGTGGGCATGCTACACCGCCTGAAAAAAGAGGCGCCCCACAAGCAATACATCCCCGTCAAGGCGGACGCGATTTGCGAATACATGAAGACCATCACGCTGCCCAAACTGTACCGCTCGCTGCGCGACATGGTGTACGAAGTGCGCGTGGAGGAGCCGATTCGCAGCCGCGCCCGCCAAGCGATTGACCGCATGCTGGAGGTGGTCTAATGGCAGTGCTGAACCCCGACCTGCTGGCGATATTGGCGTGCCCTGCGTGCGACGACCGACCGCCGCTGGAGTTGCGCGGCGACTACCTGGTGTGCAACCAGTGCCAGCGCGCCTACCCCATCCGCGACGAGATTCCCATCCTGCTGGTGGAGGAAGCCCTCCCGCTGGAGCAGATAGAACGCGAGCAGGAGCCACCCAAGCAGGTATAATCCTATCGCTATGCCGAAGCCCAAGCACGCTGAGCCGAAACTCGTGAATATCGAGATCAACGGCGTCCCCCTGCAAGTGCCTGAGGGCGAGTTGCTGGTGGAAGCCGCCAAGCGCGTGAATGCCGACATCCCCATCTTCTGCTACCACAAGTACATGGCGCCTGTGGGAATGTGTCGGATGTGCCTTGTGGAAGTGGGCTACAAGCAGCCCGACGGCAGCGTGCGCAAGATGCCCAAACCGCAGGCGTCTTGTACCCTGCCTTGCACCGAAGGACTCGTCGCGTGGACAGAGACCGAGCAGATTATCAAAGACCGCCGCGCCGTGCTGGAGTTCCTGCTGATCAACCACCCGCTGGACTGTCCGATATGCGATCGCGGCGGCGAGTGCCCCCTGCAAAACAACACGCAGTTCTACGGTCCGTCCACCAGCCGCTACATTGAAATCAAGCGCCACCTGCCCAAAGCGTTCCCGCTGTCCAAATATGTCGCGCTGGACTTGGAGCGGTGTATCCAGTGCGGGCGGTGTGTGCGCTTCACGGAAGAGGTGTCCGGCGACGCGCAACTGGCGTTCCTGTTCCGTGGGGCGCAGACCCAACCGCACACCTTCCAACTGACCGAGTTCACCAGCCGCTTCAGCGGGAATGTGATCGAAATCTGCCCCGTCGGCGCGCTGACCAGCCGCACTTACCGATTCCGCGCCCGCCCGTGGGACATCACCACCCAGAAGACCGTCTGCACGATGTGTTCCAACGGCTGCACGCTGTACGCCGACAGTCGGTCGGGCAAGGTGGTGCGCTTCAACGCCCGCGAGAACCCCGAAGTGAACGAGGTGTGGACTTGCGACAAGGGCAAGTTCGAGCAGACCTACATGCACGCGCCTGACCGCATCCTGCAGCCGATGGTACGACGCGGTAAGGAGTGGGAGCCTATCCGCTGGGGCGATGCCTACGAGCTGATTCTGCAACGCTGGGGCGCACTCACCCAGAACGGGGGTGGGCGCGCCGTCGCCGGACTGGCAGGACACCGCCTGAGCAACGAATCGCTGTACCTGTTCCAGAAACTGCTGCGCGGCGCGTTCCAGACGAACCACATCGACCACCGCTTCACCCGCTATCAAGGCACGCTGACCGCGCCACCCGTGCAGAACGAGTATCGCGACTTGGAGGCGACCGCGCTGGTGTTCGTGTTCGGCGCGGACTTGGCGGACGAGCAGCCGATGGTGTTCCTGCGCGCGCGCAAGGCGAACCGCCGTTACGGTGTGCAAGCCATCGTTGCCTACCCGCTGACAAACGCGATGGACGAGTTCGCCGCGCACAGCCTGCGCTACCGCGCGGGCAGCGAGGACGCGCTGCTGAAGGGGCTGCTGTACGCGCTGCTGGATATGTTGCCCGCCGAGCAGGTGCGGGCGAACCTGCCCGACGCGGAGTGGCTGCGCGCGCGCCTTGCCGACTGCACCCCCGCGTGGACGCACGACCAGACGGGCATCCCCGCCGAGACGCTGCTTGCCGCCGCACGCCAGATTGCTGACGCGCCCAGCATGGTGATTCTGGCAGGCGAGAAGGCGCTGAACCACCCGCGCGCCGCAGAAGTGGCGGAGCTGCTGCACGCGCTGAATCGGCTGACGGGCAACCACATGCGCGAGGAGGGCGGCTTGAACCTGATGCCCACAGGCGCGAACCAGCAGGGCGCGCTGGAGCTGGGCGTCGTGCCGCACCTGCTGCCTGGCTACGCGCCGATTGACGACCCCGCCGTCCGCGAGCGGTTCGAAAAGGCGTGGCGCACGCCCCTCCCCAGTGAGGTGGGGCTAAACACCGACGGCATCCTGCAGGCGTGTCTGCAGGGCGAGGTGCAGATGCTGTATGTCGCAGGCGCCGACCCCGTGCGCGAGCATTACGAGCCGAGCCTTGCCGAACGCGCCCTGCGCGCCTGCGAGTTCGTCATCGTGCAGGATGTGCGCATGACCGAGACCGCCCGCTACGCCGACCTGCTGCTGCCCTCCTGCCCGTTCACCGAATACGAGGGCACTTTCACGAACTGGGAGCGGCGCGTGCAGCGGTTCTGGCAGGCGCACCCGCCGCAGGGCGAGGCGAAACCCGACTGGCAGGTGTTCGCCGAGCTGTGGCTGCGTACCCAGCGCCAAGTGCCGCCGTTCAACGCGGGCGAAGTGATGCGCGAAATCGCCGCGCTGGTTCCCGCCTTCGCCCCGTGCCGCTATGACGCGCTGGGCGAGTACGGCGCGCGGCTGAGCAGCACGCTGTGAGCGTTCGCACATACGCGGCTTTTGCGGGTGGGATGACGGCGTGCAATCGGAGATGACTGCCCACGGTTCTCACGCAGGGTACAATCAGCACGGATGGAGACACGCCATGAACAAACAGGATTCCCGCTGGGTGAGGCGGTTCAACAACTTCGCCAAAGCGTTTGCCCAACTGCGGGAAGCGGTCGAACTGTCGCGCCAGCGGGAACTCTCAACTGATAGAGAGCGAGGCACACCCATGACCACGCGCTTCGGCTTGAGTGAGGCGACTATCCAGAAAATCTGCGCGGTGCTGGCGCGCTACCCGCAGGTGGAAAAAGCGGTGCTGTACGGCTCGCGGGCGACGGGCAATTACCGAAACGGCTCCGACATCGACCTCGCTCTCTTCGGCGACGACATCACCCTGCGCACGCTTTGCAGCATTATGGACGCCATCGACGACCTGCTGTTGCCTTACTCGGTGGACTTGGTTGTCTTTGGGCAGATTGGCGACCCTGACTTGATAGCGCACATTCAGCGAGCAGGCGTCGTGTTCTACCAGCGCGCGGAGGCGGCGCCTACCCGCTGAGTTGTATCAATCGCGGCGTAGAGGTTTACGGCTTGGCGTCGGCGCGTGGGGCGTGCAGCGCTTTGCGCCACTTCTCGCACAATTCCAACGCTTCACGCGCTTGGCGCCACAAGTGCTGCTCCTGCTTGAGCCGCTCAGCGGCGGACAGTTCGGGCGCGGCGTCGGGCAGTTGGGGCGGCGGCGTCTCCAAGTATTGGCGCACGGCGGTCAGGAACGCATCGTACATCGCCGCCGTCTCGGGCGGCAAGGCGTCGGGACCGCGTTCGAGTTGAATCAGTTGCGCCAGCGTCTGCAGGCAGAAGTGGCACGCCTCTTCGCGGGCGGCTTGCCAGAGATGGGGCGGGAGCGTGCGCGGGCGGGCATTCTTGTCGCGCTGGCGACGCGCCAGATGATGAATCGCCTCCGTCGCCAGCTGCACTGGCAGGCTGACCAACGGCAACTGAAAGGTGTGCGCAATCTCCTGCGCAATCCAGTCCCGCGACAGTGAACGGCTCATTCCACTGTCATGGGACGCGCAGGTAGACAAATGTAAACCCTTCGACGGGCGCTACTCCGCTGCGGGGTACGATCCCAGCAGCACCACCTCCCGCGCGAAGCGGTCTAACTCCTCCAGCGCGGTCTTGACCGTATCGTCCTGCCGATGCCCCTGCAGGTCGATGTAAAACAGGTACTCGAACATCCCGCGCGGGTTGGGGCGCGATTCGATCATGGTGAGGTTGACCCCGTGCTTGTGGAACGCGCCGAGCGCATGGTACAACTCACCAGGGCGGTTGCGCAGGGTCATCACGAGCGAAGTCTTGTCGTTGCCTGTGGGGGCGGGTTCGTTGTAGCCAATCACAAGGAAGCGCGTGCGGTTGTGCGGGTTGTCTTCGATATGCTCGCACAGGATGGGCACGCCGTAGAGTTCAGCAGCGAGCGCGTTGCCAATGGCTGCGCCGTTGGGGTCTTCGGCGGCGAACTTGACCGCGCGCGATGTAGGCACGGTCTCGATGACCTCTGCAGCGGGCAGGTGCAGGCGCAACCAGCGACGACACTGCTGCAGCGGCTGCGGTCCTGCGTAGACGCGCACCACCTGATTGAGGTTCTTCGCACGCGAGAGCAGATGGTGCGCAATCGGGACATAGACCTCCGCGCAGATACGCGCGTTGGTGAGCGGGAACATGTCAAGCGTTTCGGGCACGACGCCCGCCAACGAGTTCTCCACAGGCACGACGCCGTAGTCCACATTCGACTGTTCGACAGCGGCGAACACATCGGCGATGCTCTCGACAGGCGTAAAGTGCGCGGCGCGCCCGAAACACTTGAGCGCGGCGGCGTGCGTATAGGTGCCCTCGGGACCCCAGTAGGCGACGGTCGGGGCTTTCTCCAACGCGCGCGAGATCGAGATCACCTCGCGGAAGATGCCCACAATCTGCTCCTGTGTGAGCGGGCCGCGATTGAGCTGCTGCAGCCTACGGTAGATCATCTGCTCGCGTTCGGGCGTAAAGAACGGCTTGTCGTCGCGCGATTTGATCTCGCCGATTTGCTTTGCCAGCTCCGCCCGTTCGTTCAGCAGCTGCAGCAGTTGCTCGTCGATCTGGTCGATGCGCTTGCGCAGTTCCGACAGTTTCCGCATGGTTGCTCCCCTTGAGTGCGCGGGGCGTCGTTGCGCGCGCGTGCCGACGCCGCTTCGGCGTTGAAGCGTTCACAGAGTGTACCCGACACGCCTTGACAAGCGTTTCTGGAGCGACGCTGCGGGTCAGAGCCTGTCGCAGATTCACGGGGTTTTTGAGGTGGGTGCGGTTCCTACGCCCTAACTATGGGATGTCCGCACCCTATTCTCGAGCACTCTCACGGCTCTAACGAAACAGCAAGCTCCCCTCGAGGAACAGGAATCGGTTGCCCGTGTGTTCGAAGCCGAAGCCGACGCGCAGTCGCTGCAGCAGGCGATTCCGAAACGGTAGGCGGTAGAAGAGGCGCGCTTGATACTCGTTGCCCGCCACGCCAATCCCACGCCGATAAGCGATTCCCACGCCGTCGAAGAGGTTCTTGACGAGGTAGAGGCTGGCGGGGCGCAGTCCCGTGTAGTCCAGCGTGAACTGCTCCAGGTCGAACGCTTCGGCGATGCCCGTCTCCAGCGGGGCGAGCAGTCCGGGCAGCACTTGGGCGGTGAAGATGTCGCCGAGTTGCTCGCGGAATACCCGCGCGGGGTCGTCGCCACGCGCGATTGCCGCCAGCACCTGCCCGCGTCCCAGAAGGCTCAAGATGCGCTGCTCCGACAAGCCGGGCGGGTCAGAGCGCGCGGTCAGTTGTAGCCGTTCGGGGTCGTCCAGCGGCCCGCGTACATCGACTTCCACGCGGTAGCGGATGGGGTCGCCTGTGAAGTCAGGCGCGACGACGCTCGTGCTGGCGCGCACATCCAGTTCGATGCGGGCGATGGTCTCGCCTGCGGCGTTGGTGAAGGGATAGTTCAGGCGGGCGACGCTGTCGGGTTCGATGCGCAGGCGCGCGGTAGGCAGGCTCAGCGCGCCGCTGCGCAGGTTGAATTCGCCCGCGAGACTCGGCGCCTGCAGCGCGCCGCCGATCTGCAGCGCGCCTTCCATGCGGGCGTCGAGGTTCGGGTTGCGCAGGGTGAACTCGTCGGCGATGTCCACGCGCAGGTCGAAGCGCGGGTTGATGGGCAGCGGCTCGCCCGCCGTACGTTCGGGCAGTTCGGGGGGCAGGTAGAGGAACCCGCGTTTGACCCGTAGCGCGCCCTGCACCTGCGGCTCGGTCAGCGTGCCCTGCACCTGCACCGCGCCCGAAATAACCGCCTGCGCGCTGCCCTCCAGCACGGGCAACTTCGGCTCGCGGAGGGTCAGCCCGTCGGCATGCAGGGTCAGGTTCGCGATTGCCTGCTCGCCCGACAGGTCGATGGCACCTTCAACGCGCAGATTGCCGCCCTCGGATGAGCGCGCCTGCGCCTGTACGATGCGCGCCTCCTGCCCGCTGAACTCCACCTGCAGCCCGATTCCTTCCAGCGCGGTGCGCAGGTCGCTTAGCGCGAGTGCGCCGTCGGCGATTTGCAGGCGTCCACGCGGTTGCGGCTGGGCAAGCGTGCCCTCAATCTCAAGCACGGCATCGATTGTGCCCCGCGTGCGTTCGGGGTCAATCGGCGCGAACAGGCTCAACAGAGTCATCGGCTGCTCGCGCAGGCGCGCCTGTATCCGAATCGGCTCATCGTCGGGGATGGCGATTGGCGACCAGTGGAACGGCAGGCGTCCCGACAGGCGCGCCTGGTAGTCGCCCATGCGGATCAGCGCGTCGTCGGTCTGAATCGCGCCCTCGCGCACTTCGATTTGGCTGAACAGGATTTGGTCGGCGGTGTAGCCTGCGTAGTTGAGTTGGCTTAGCGTCGCGCTGAGGGTCAGTTCAGGCGATTCGGGCGCGCCGTTGGCGATGAGGCTGATGTCTAATGCGCCGTCGACTTCGGGCAGGCTGGGGTCCCACAGGCGCGCCCAGCGGAGGGGCAGTTGCGCGACTTCGAGGTCGGCGGTGAGGCGTTCGGGCGTGTAGCGGGCTTGCGCTTCGAGGCGTGCGGTTTCGGCTTGCCAGCGCAGTTGCTGCAGCGCGGCGCGTTGCGTGCGCAGGCGGCGCACGGTCTCCACCGCGCGGGCGAGGTCGGTCTCGGCGTCGGGGGCGTCCCCGCTGGACAGCCCGACCCATTCCGCCTGCAGGCTGAGGCTCCCCAGCGACTGCGTACGCCACTCCAGCTGCTCGGCGTTCAGGCGCAGTTGGGCAAGCGGTTCGCGCAGTGCGCCCTCAAGGCTCAGGGACGCCTGCACCTTGCCCTGCAGCGTCTCGATGCGCTCGGCGACGGCAGGCGGCAGCGCGTTGGGCACGGCGCGAACCACCCGCTGCAGCCACTCGATGGGCAGCGCGCTTGTCTCGGCGGTCAGGCGCACCTGCTGACGCTGCAGGTTGCACTCGTGCAGGGCAAGGCGCGCCTCGCCGTCGGGCGTGCGGAGGGTGAAGTCGGCGGTGAGATTGCCCCCGCTTTGCCCCGTGTGGGAAAAGTCTTGGACTGCCCCCCTCCTTAAGGTTCCCCCCGCTTCGCGAGGGGAACCGAACCACGCGCTCGCTGAGGTTCCCCCTGCTTCGCGAGGGGAACCGAGAATCGCGCCCCGCAAGGTTTCCCCCGCTTCGCGGGGGGAACCAAGCCACGCACCCGCTCGGTTCCCCCTGCTTGCAGGGGGAACCTTAAGGAGGGGGTTCTCAACTTCTTGTTTCCCCCACTGTAAGGTTTCCTCTGCAGGCGCAAGTCGTTCCGGCGACGGGCTATACTCGAACGCTGCCCACCCCTCCACATCGCCCAGCAGTGCGCCGTTGAGGGCGATTTGGCTGCCGTGCAGTCGCACGCGCACATTCGGCGTATCGGGCGTGCCTGACGCCTCGCCCTTCACAGTTGCCCGCCCCGTGAGGCGGTACTCCACAGGCAGGTAGGGCGCAAGCGCGTCCAGCGCGGCGTTCTCCAGAAGCCACTGCGCCTCGAACTGCCCGTCGCTGCGCCACTGCCCGCGGGCAAGCAGTGCGCCGTCGCCTACCCGCGCCTGCGCCGAGACCACATCGACCTGCACCGCGTCGTCCCGCGCCTGCACGATGACCTGCGCCGTGTTGTCGCGCGCGACGGTCTGGTCGTACTGCAGGCTCTCGGCGTAGAGGCTCGCGCGGAGTTGCCACGCCTGCGGCTCGCCCTGCGCCTCGAACCTGCCCGACGCCAACCCCGTCAACGGGAGTTCGCGACGCAGCCAGTCGGGCACGCTCGCCAAGTCGAACTCGTACAGGTCGCCCGCGAGTTGGAAGCGCGGAGGCTGGTCGGGCGTTTCGGGCAGTTGCACTGCGCCCGATGCAATTAGTTGCGCTGCGCGGCGCAGGATCTGCGCCTGCGTGATGCGCAGTTCGCGCTCCACAAGGTTCAGGTTCACGACGGCGATTTCCGCACCGAGGTCGCCCACGCGCCCATCGAACACGACTGCCTCGGCGACCGCTTCGGGCGATTGGAGGCTGCCGCGCAGTTGCGCCGTGAGGTAGCCAATCCCGTCCAGTCGCAGCAATTCGTCCGCGCCGTTGGCGTCGCCCAGCAGTTGCGCCAGCAGGTTCAGGTCGACTTCGCTGGCGTCTATGCTGAGGTCGAAGCGCGGGTCGTCGCTTGTGAGGTCGCGCACTTCGCCCGACAGGTACACTGCGCCGAGCGCGCCCTGCAGCGTCGCCAGCGGGATGGTCAGCGCGCCGTCGGCGTATTGCACCCGTGCGCGCAGCCCGCCGATGCGCTGGTTCGCGTAGCGCAGCGCGTCCATTCGCAGGTTCGCCTCTACTGTCGGCGTGTCAAGGCGTCCGTAAACCAGCAGCGACACATCTGCCTCGCCGCTGAGTTGCACCTCGCGCAGGGCGGGCACGCGCTGCAGGGGCAGGCGATTCGCCTGCGCGTACAGGCGCAGTTCGGGCGTGTCTTGGCGCGTGTCCAGCCACAGTTTGCCTTGCACCGTGCACCCTGCGTACTCGGCAGACAGCGCGGGCAGCAGCAGTTGCCCTTGCGCGAAGGCGACGGGACCGCGGAGGTTGCGCAAGTCGCCCTGCGCGGTGCGCACCCGCGCGAGGGCTACCGCACCCTGCGCCTGCAGGTCGTCCAGCGCGCCTTGCACACGCAGTTGCGCATGGTAGCGTCCCTGCACCCTCGGCGGGTCGTCGCGCAGCAGCCGCCACAGCGCGGCGGCGTCGTCGCCCGCGACTTGCACCTGCGCGTCCACCTGCACTGTGCGACCCGACCAATCCACGACGCCCTGCAGGAGTAGGTTGCCGTCGCGCGCGGCCAGCTCGCCGCCAATGTGCGATTCGGTGAACGCCAGCGCAAACGCCGCCTCGCGCCACGGCAGCGGTTTACGGCGGTAGGTCGCCCCCTGTGCGACGCCTTGCGCCGTGCCTTGCACCTGCAGCGGCTGGTCAGGCGCGTACACGATTTGCAGCGACACTCGCCCCGTCGCCTGCGCGAGGTCAAACTCGGTGCGCGGCAGGTAGGGCTTGAAGCGCGCGCCTTGCGCCTGCGCGGCATCCACTTCAATCAGCCACCGCTTGCCGTCGGAAAGCGCGCGCGCCTGCACCGCGCCCAGCGCGTCGCTGACGCCCCGCAGGGTAATCGCCTGCCCGATGCGCGGCTGGCTCAGGGTGAACTCCTGCGCCCACAGGGTTGCCCGCACGGGCGCGTCGGGCAGCAAGTCGTCGAAGTAGAGTGTCCCCCCTTGCGCATGCACGCGGAAGGTGAACGGCGTCGGTTCAGGCGGGCGCGGCTGGCGCAGTAGCGGGTCAATGTTCCACACGCCTTGCCGATCCCGCTGCAGCCACACTTCGGGGCGGTCTAACTCGATGGTCAGCGGCGCGCCGTCAGCGGGCAGGCGCACCTCCAGATAGCGGGCGCGCAGCAGCCGCTCGCCCGACAGCGTGCGCACCTCGGGATAGGTTAGCAGGATGCGGTTCCAGCCCAAACTCACACGCTCGACCTGCACCTCGAGCTGGGCTTGACGGCGGGCGTAGTCGCGCAGCGCGGGCGGCAGGCTCTCCTCGACCGCCAGCTTCACCTGCCACAGATACATCGCCCCCGCCAGCCCCAGCAGCGCGACGGGCAACGCAATCAGCAGCAGCTGCCCCACGCGCCAGAGCAGGCTACGCGCTCTCTGCCGCACCGACTTTCGCGAGCCTCTCTGCCATCACGCGCTGCGAGAACGCTATCGCATTGTACGAACTGCGAATGAACGGTCCCGACGCGACGAACAGAAAGCCCATCTCCTCCCCCAAAACGCGATACTCTTCAAACTGGTCAGGATGCACATACTCTTGTACGGGCAGGTGGCGTTGGGTCGGGCGCAGGTACTGCCCAATCGTGAGCGCGTCGACGCCGACGCTGCGCAAATCGCGCATGGTCTGCAGCACCTCCTCGCGCGTCTCGCCCAACCCCAGCATGATGCCTGACTTGGTGTAAATCGCGGGGTTCATCTGCTTGACCATCTCCAGCACTTTGAGCGAGCGGTCATAGCGCGCCTGCGGGCGCACGATGACGTGCAGGCGGGCGACGGTCTCGATGTTGTGGTTAAAAATCTCTGGCTCGGCGTCCACCACACGGCGGATGCACCAGCGTTTTGCTTTGAAGTCGGGGGTCAGCACCTCCACGATGGCGTTGGGGATGGTTGCATGCAGGGCGCGGATGGTCGCGGCGAACTGTCCTGCGCCTTCGTCGGGCAGGTCGTCCCGCGCGACTGAGGTCACCACGATGTGTTTGAGTCCCATGCGCTTCGCGGCGTCTGCTAAGCGTTGCGGCTCTTGGGGATCTAACGCCAGCGGTTTGCCCGTCTTGATGGCGCAGAAGCCGCAGTGGCGCGTGCAGATGTCGCCCAAAATCATGAAGGTCGCCGAGCCTTTCGACCAGCATTCGGGCAGGTTCGGGCAGCGTGCGCTCTCACACACCGTGTGCAGGCGCGCCTCGCGCATCATCTGCTCCACTTGCTGCACCTTCTCTGGCTTGGGCAGGCGCACCTTCAACCAGTCGGGGAACTTGCGGTTGACCAGCTCAATCTTTGCCATCGGGGGTATTATACCCGCGCGGGTCGCGTCGTCGGCGTCCTGCAATCCCTCGCGCACGCGCTGGAGGTTATCGCGCAGTGCGCCGATTCGCGTCAGTAGCCTCTGCGTATTGCTCATACAGCTCCCGAAACGGGCGCAGCCACTCGCGCAGGTACATGCGGCGGTACGGCTCGAAATCGGCATACTCGTGCCAGGTGCGCTCTGTCCACTCCAGTCGGAACGCCTCGTCGCGGCTGAGCAGCGCCTGCCCGCAGGTTGCGCTGAATCGGAACCCGCAGGGCGCGTCGTTGAGCCGATGCACATCCACGGGGTAGCCGACCGCCCGCTCCAGCGCATCCGCCAGATGAAAACAGTAGCGCAGGGGGTCTACCGATTGCAGGAAGGTCGGCTCGAGGTAGACGGCGATGTCGATGTCGCGGAAGGGGCGCGCCTGCGCGAACGACCCCAGCTCGATGATGCACTGCGCAAAGGCAACCCAAACGAGATCGGCTGACGCCTGTGCGACCGTCGCTTGAGTCGCGTGTATAGCCGTGCGCATCGTGGTGAGCCACGCAAGCGACTCGGCGTCCCACCATCGCTGAATATCGCGGATAGGAGGCGGCTCGCAAGCGCTGTGCGTGTAATCGCGCCGCTTGTGTACGAGCATTTGCCCCCATTCCAGCGCTGATTGGATAGCGTCGGGCGTGTAGATGCGCGTCTTCGCGCGGCTCAGCCAGACGAGGAACGGGTTAATCTCCACCAGCGTTGCAGGATAGCCCATTTGCGCGGCGAGGAGCGCAGTCGTGCCCGTGCCTCCGAACGGGTCTAACACGCGCGTTGAGGAAGGGTAGTGTTGTAAATGCTCGGCAACCAGACGCGCCGAGTAAGCGGGGGTCAAGCGCAGCCAGCGATGGCGCCCGCGTTTCAAGTTGTCCAAAAATGTGTATTCAGCGCGACGAGTGAGTTTCGTCTCCACTTTTTCCAAGTTGTGGTTAGTGCCTTTGCGTAGAGATTTAAACATCGCCCCCACCCCAACCCTCCCCGCGGGCGGGGAGGGAGTCGCGGCTCCTCCCCCGTCCACGGGGGAGGTTGGGAGGGGGGCATGTTGAAAAACCAACGCAAAGACACTTTGGTAGGTGCTGACATTTCGCACAGGCTTTATACGAATCGCGCAGTCAGAGCCTATGAATTGCCCCCCTCCTTTAGGTTCCCCCCGCTTCGCGAGGGGAACCGACGAGTGCGCCCGTTCGGTTCCCTCTGCTCGCAGGGGGAACCTGCAGGAGCTGACAAGGGTACAACGGCTTGGCACGGAATCTCTGCAGCAGGGGCTGTTTTTCCCAGCGCAAGCGTGAACGGGCAGGCGCGCTGTATTGCCCTCACCCCCTTTGTCCCCCTCTCCCGCGAGGCGGGAGAGGGGGAACGCGCTGCAGGGCGCACTGCCGCGCGCTCCTACACCCCTCTCCCACAGCGTGGGAGAGGGGCTGGGGGTGAGGGCAAAAAGTGGGCGCCCCCTGCCCACAGCGAACCCAAGCGATGTACCCTTATCAGACCTTAAGGAGAGGGTCTTCGGTCTCATACCAATCGCGCGTCCAAAGTTCATTATTTGCCCCCCTCCTTTAGGTTCCCCCCGCTTCGCGAGGGGAACCGAGAAGCGGGACAGGTTCCCCCCGCTTCGCGAGGGGAACCGCGCGAGGCGCGCCTACTCGGTTCCCCCTGCTCGCAGGGGGAACCTTAAGGAGGGGGTCGTCAACTCCTGTTTTTTGTGAACTCTGGCTCGGCGATTGGTATCACTTGTTTTTGTAAACTTTGACAAGCGATTGGTAAGTGCCTTTGCGTAGAGATTTAAACATCGCCCCCACCCCAACCCTCCCCGCGGGCGGGGAGGGAGTCGCGGCTCCTCCCCCGTCCACGGGGGAGGTTGGGAGGGGGGCATGTTGAAAAACCAACGCAAAGACACTTATTAGCAGAGCTTGAAGGTATTCTCGATCGTCATCCACTGTCTCTACAGTGGGCTGCGGACAGGTTGTATCCGCAGCCCGCTACTTAGTGCTTCCACTTGATGGTGCAGCCAATGGGCGGCACATGGGAGACATGCGGGATGTCGTTCTCCAGCAGGCTGCGAATCGCGTCGCGCACATACTCATGGCGCACCTGATTCGGATGCTCCCAGTTGTCGTCGAACCGCCCGTGATACTTCAGGTCGCGCTCCTCGTCGAACACGAAGAATTCAGGCGTGCGGGACGCCTTGTAGGCGCGCGCAACCGACTGAGTCTCGTCGAACAGGTACGGGAACGGGTACGCCTTCTCTTGGGCGATGCGCTGCATGTTTTCGAAGCTGTCTTCGGGGTACTGGGTCGGGTCGTTCGAGTTAATCGCCACAAACGCCACACGGTCTTTGAACTCGTTCGCCAGCTGAATCACGCGGTCTTCATACGCCTTGACATACGGACAGTGGTTGCACCAGAAAAAGAGCACCAGCACAGGCTTGTCGGCAAAGTCCTTGAGCGAGTAGGTCTTGCCGTCCACACCAGGCAGCTGGAAGTCATACGCCGATTGACCGATTTCCATCCTCGTCACCTCCTTCAGTGGATGGGTTGCGCAGGGCAGCGCGCAGCGTCTGCAGCGAGGGCAGGGGCGAGAGTCGCCCGTCCTCATGCAGGAACGCGCGACAGGTGAGGCGATAGGGCAGGTGGGGCTGCGGCTGCACCTCGCGCCCGTCGATGCGAATCGTGGGCGACCCCACGAACCGATACTGCTCCGCCTCCTGCTGCGTGTCGATGCGAATCACCTCGATGGGCGCGTCGATGCCCTCCAGCGCCAGCGCGTCACGGAGAAGCTCCAGCGCGCGCTCGTGCGACGGGCACTCTGGGTAATACAGCAGCTCGATTCGCATCGTCGCGCCTCCCAAGTTATTTTACCTGACGGTCGGGCAGTTCGCGGCGGCTCGGCTTGAACATCTGCAGCATGCGGTTGGTGACCAGAAACCCGCCCACCACATTGATGGTCGCCAGCGCGACCGCCAGCGTGCCCAGCACCGCGCTCAGCGTGGTGTGTTGTGCGCCCGCCGACAGAATCGCGCCCAGAATCGTGATGCCCGAAATCGCGTTGGACCCCGACATCAGCGGCGTGTGTAGGGTCGGGGGCACTTTCGTAATCACCTCGAACCCCAGAAAAATCGCCAGCACGAAGACCGTCAGCGCGGCAACGAACGCCTCCATAGCCTGTAGGATACCCGAAAAAAATGCCCCCGCAGGCGCGGGGGCGATTGGTCTCACCTTGAGTTGCTGGCTCAAGCCGTTTCGTGCGCTCGCAGCGCGACGCGCACATCCCCGTGAACGGTCTCCAGCGCGAGGGTTCCCGTACCGTCGCCAGCAACACCTGTGTAGTAGCCGCGTCCTGAGTCGACCTCCCGACACTCCAGCCCGCACTCAATATCGCCTGCGGTGGTGTGCATCTGCACGCGGCAGTCGTTGCCGTCGGGCACTTCCACCGAGATATCGCCTTTCACGGTGGTCAGGCGCACTTCGCCTTGCACGGGCGTTGTCAGGTCTAAGCGAATATCGCCGCGCACGGTCTCCACCGTAAAATTACGGGCGACGATGCGCTCGGTTTCAAGGTCGCCGTTGGTGAGTTGCAGCCGCACGGTGTCTGCCTGCAGGTCGCGCAGGTGCGTGTCGCCGTTGACTGCGGTGATGACGACGCGCTCACCCTGCAAGTCGTGGATGTCGATGTCGCCGTTGACCGTCTCCAGCGTTGCGCTGCCGCGAATGTGGCGCAAGGCGATGTCGCCGTGCGGGGTGCGCAGGTCAATCGAGCCGTCCAGCTTCTCGACCTCGATGTCGCCTTTGTGTTCCAGATGCACGCGCAGGTTCACTTGGCGCGGGATGCGCAGGCGCAGATTCACCTTCTGGCGCAGGTCGCCCTCCAGCTCAGGCGCAGTGATCCGCACGCCTGCGTCGGTCTGCTCGATGGTCAGGCTGTAGCGCTGCTTGGCGTCCTCCACGCTCTGCTGGGAAGCTCCCCGCAGGCGGATGTCGGCTTCGACCCGTCCCCCGTCGAAACCGCCTGTGATATGGATGTCGCCTGCGGGGAGTTCGATGGACAGCGATTGCCCCCCATCAATCGCGAAGTCCATCGCTTGCTGCAAGTCGGTCTCGTACTTGCCCCACCGTCCCAAGGACCAGTCGCCTTTTTCCAGTTCATCGAGCGTTCGGCGCAGTTCGTCGAGTCCGCGCTGGGTCTGCTCGCGCACGCTTTGCCCGATTTGCTGCCAGTTGACGCTGCGCACGGCTTGCCCTGTGGCGCGCACGGTCTCCTCGACGGTGCGCAGGATCTGGTCGAACAGCCCGCGCACAGGGTTCGCGCTGCCGTTGCCGTTGGCTTGGTTCGTCTCGCTTTCGGGTTGCGCCGCGGACGGCGCGACTTCGTACAGCGCGTCAATCAAATCCGCCGCCTCTTCGGGCGTTATGGTGCCTTGCTGCATCAGGTTCAGGATCCGAAGCAGCGTCTGTTGTCGTTCGGTCATCGGTTGTACCTCCTCCTTCAGCGCAGGGTACGCAGTTTGCGCGCCGCTTCTTCGGCGGTGATTGCTCCCTGCTCCAGCATGTCCAAGATTTGGCGTCGTTGCTCGGCGAGATGCCCGTTCAAGTCCTGCGTCGTTGCAGGGGTCAGCCCTAGCGCCAGCAGCAGCGCGTCCAGTTTGTTGCGCGCCGTAGGATAGCTAATCCCCAGTTCACGCTCCACGCCCGCCAGCATGCCCCGATTGCGCAGGAACACCTCCAGAAACTGTAGTTGCTCCTCGTCGAGCTGGGCGAAGCGGTTCGGCGTGAAGTGCCCTTGGATCGTCACGCCGCACTCTTCGCAGGCGACCTGCGTCACGATGAGTTTCCCGCTGCAGATTGGGCAGCGCGTCGGTTGGGCATACGGCTTTTTCATAATGCAGCGCATGATACCCCATCGGAATCAAAAAAGTCAAGTCTTGACCGCCCAAAAACTCAGAATTTTTGAATCTCGGCTCGCCTAATGAGAGTGCATCGTTCGGATTCACTGCGCCCAGAAGCATCTCGCGCTGTTGCCCCTCACGGAACAGCAGCGCGAGATGCTACGGTTGTTCGGTTCTGTAGGGTAGGTGCGTTCCCCGTCAGGTACCCTTCATGTCGTGCGTGAGGAGTTGGTGTGGCTGGACGAGGAGTCGCCGCGGCGGGGGGGCGCGCTACAGGCGTCGCTGGAGTTTGTGGGCGCGCTGGGACTGCTGCTGTTTGCCAGCCTACGCGGGATTCTGCAGGCGCGGATTGAACTCCGCGAGACGCTGCACCAGATGGCGTTCATCGGCGCGGCGTCTGCCCCGATTGTTGCCCTCACCAGCGCGTTCACAGGCGCGGTGGTCACCCTCTACTCGGCGTCGCTGCTGGTGGATGTCGGCGGCGGGGGCTTCGTCGGCGGGGCAATCGCCTTAGCCATGACGCGCGAACTTGCGCCCATCCTCACGGGCATCATGGTCACCGCCCGCTGCGGGTCGGCAATCGCTGCGCAACTGGGCACGATGAAAATCACCGAGCAGATCGACGCCCTGCGTGCGCTGGCGGTCAGCCCCATCCAATATCTGGTGGTTCCGCGCGTGCTGGCGTCGCTGGTGATGTTCCCGATGCTGGGCATGATTGCCAACGCGGCGGGCGTGCTGGGCGGCTGGGCGGTCGCGCAGGCGTTCGGCGTCTCCACCAACAGTTTCCTGCAGTCCATCCGCCTGTTGACCGAGCCGTTTGACCTCATCGGCGGTCTACTCAAGACGCTGGTATTCGCGCTGATTGTATCGCTGGTGAGTTGCCAGCAGGGGCTGGGCGCGCGTGGGGGCGCCGCAGGCGTCGGGCACGCCACCACCCGCGCCGTCGTGCTGTCGATGGTGCTGATTTTCGCCGCGAACTACTTCCTCGCTGACCTGCTGTTTGCCAAGCGATGAACAAGACGCCCGCCCTCGAAACGCGCCAACTGGTCTACGCCGTCGACGGCAGAACCATCCTGCACGGGATTGACCTGCGCGTCGACTACGGCGAGGTGGTCGGCATTATGGGCGCGTCGGGCAGCGGCAAGACCACGCTGCTGAAGTGCCTGTGCGGGCTGGTCAAGCCGACGGCAGGCGAAGTGTGGGTGGAAGGCGTCAACATCGCGCCCCTAAGCGAACGCGAGCGCATGCCGTTGCGCCTGCGACTGGGCATCGTGTTCCAGTACGCCGCGCTGTTTGATTACCTGACCGTGTTCCAGAATGTGGCGTTCGGGCTGGAGCGCCATCGGCGGCTGAGCAAAGCGCAGATTCGCGAGATTGTGCGCGAGCGGCTGGCGTGGGTCGGGCTGGAAGGTATCGAAGACCTGTACCCGTCGCAGTTGTCGGGCGGGATGCGCAAGCGAGTCGGCTTGGCGCGCGCGCTGGCGATGGACCCGCACATCGTGCTGTTCGACGAACCCACCAGCGGCTTAGACCCCGTGAACGCCTATCAGATTGACCGCCTGATTACGCGCCTGAACCGCGAGTTGGGCTTGACGGCGGTGGTGGTCTCGCACGATGTGGTGAGCCTGATGCGCACCACGCACCGCATCGTGATGCTGGATGCGGGGCGCATCATCGCCGAGGGGACGCCCGACGCCATCCGCGCCAGCGACCACCCTCAAGTGCAGGCGTTCCTGCAGATGGCGTCGGCGGAGCGACTTTAGCGGGACGCCCGCTGCCCCGCGAGTGATGGTCTATAGACTCTGGGCGCGAGTCTATAGACTCTGGACGCGAGTCAATCGACTGCGAGCGCGAGTCTGTAGACTCTGGACGCGAGTCTATTGACTGCGGACGCGAGTCTGTAGACTGCGAGCGCGAGTCTACAGACTGCGGGTGATGCAAAGCACGGCTTTAGCACGGTCTGCGTGTCTTGGGTACACTGTGGCGCGGAGGTGATGAGCCGTGGCGTTCAAAGGCACTGTGCGCGGCGCGGTGATTGAACTGGACGAGCCGCAAGACTACGCCTTTCGCCCCCAAGTGCCCAGAATGCGCTGGGCGACCAGTTCGGCGGAAATCAGCGTCATCGGGATACCGTTGCCGGGTTGCGTGCTTGCCCCCACCAAGTAGGCGTTGCGGAACGGCGTCTGCACCGACGGGCGAAACGCGGTGGACTGGAAGAAGGTGTGCGCGATGCCGAACGCCGCGCCCTGCCACAGCCCCATCGCCTGCCACTCGTGCGGGGTCAGCATCTCCACGAACTGCATCCGCTCGCGCTTGAGACCTACGCGCTCAATGACCGTCTCCAGGACGCGCGGGGCGGCGGCGCGGGCGTCTTCCCCCGTTAGGTTGGGCGCAGGAACCAGCACATAGAGGTTCTCGCAGCCTGCGGGCGCGTCGGCGGGGTCGGTGCGGTTCGACAGGCAGGTGTAAAACGACGGGTCGCTGGGCACGCGGTTCTCCACAAACAGCTCGCGCAGGTTCGCCTCGAAGTCGCGGCTGAAGTAGACATTGTGGTGCAGTTGGTGGGGCAGCGGCTCCGTGTAGCCGATGTAGAACATCAGCGCGCTGCACGAGTTGCGGAACGCGCGCTTGGCATACGGCGTTGGAGGCAGCAGTTCGCGATAGGCGGTTGGCGCGTCGGCGTTGATGACCACATAGTCGGCTTTGAGTACCTCGCCCGACGCGAGGCGCACGCCCACCGCGCGCCCGTCTTCAATCAGCACCTCCTGCACGCGCTGATTGAGGTAAATTCGTGCGCCTTCCTCTTGGGCGATTCGCGCGACCGCTTCGGGCAGGCGGTGCATCCCCCCGCGCGGATACCACACGCCCTCGCCCGACTCCATGTAGGTCAGCACGCCGTAGACCCACAGCGCATCTTTGGGCGACAACCCCAGATACATCGTCTGGAACGAGAACAGCATCTGCAGGCGTGGGTCGCGCACATACCGTCCGACGCGCCGCCAGAGGTTGCCCAGCAGCCGATGGCGCAGCAACAGCCCGACTTGGTAGGGCGTGAACAGGTCGGCGAGGCTGTCGTACTGACGACGCACAAACGCGGGCACGACAGCGTGGTACATCGCGCTGAGGTCTGCCATCAGGCGCAGGTAGCCCGGCACTTCGCTGGGGCTGATTTTGTGGGCGATCTCGCGCACCATGCGGGCGATGTTCGGCGTGGAGTCGAATACCGTGCCGTCGCCGAAGTAGACGCGATACGACGGGTCAATCAGCGCGAGGTCGAGGTAGTCCTCCACGCGGCGGTTGAGGTCGGCGAAGAGGCGTTCCAGCGGTTCAAGCATCATCAGCAGGGTGGGACCCGTATCGAATCGGTAGCCGTCGCGGCGCAGTTCGCCGATTCGCCCGCCGACTTGGGAACGCGCTTCGAACACGGCGACTTCATAGCCTGCTTTTGCCAGGCGCGCAGCAGTCGCCAGTCCGCCCATCCCCGCGCCTACGATAACGACCGTTTTCATACCCGACGGAAGTGTACCCGACGGGAGGGTATGTGCGCTTATTGTTCGCCTCGCAGCCGCTTGAGTTCGGCTTCCAGTTTGGCGAGGCGTTGTTCGGCTTGTTCGCGCAGCAGGCGTTCCTGCTCGGCGCGTTGGCGTTCCCGCTCGGCGCGTTGGCGTTCTGCCTCCTCGCCCGTCGGCACTAAACGCCCCTCCGCATCATAATAACGCAACCACCGATACCGCCAACCCTGATACGGCAAGTCCGATACCCCCAACCACACCCCCAACACCTCACTCCACAACCAACCCCGCTCGTTCGGCACAATCGGCACATAGTCGTCCCCCTGCAAACGATACCCCACTAACTCGCCTGCCTCCTCATCATACCAATAATACTCCCGCGTCCGAAACACCCTCGCATACAACGCCAAGTTGTCTTTCGTATCTTTGGACTTCGTACTCGGCGAGGTAATCTCAATAATCACATCAGGATACCGACCGCCCTCGCGCCACACCACCCAACGCTTGCGCTTTTTCGTGCCGTCTACCCCGCCCAGCACCACGAAAAAGTCGGGCCCCTTGTAGGGCGCACTGGGGCGTTGTCCTTGAACGAACTGGATGACGCCTTCGGCTTGCTCAAGGTCGTAGTAGAGGAACATATTGCCGCCGCAGTAGAAGTCGGTGCGGT
>Ga0272449_1001838_pt1 | contig 20790 bp, 20 predicted proteins | sample YNPCB0241_FD_198679 | JGI IMG/M metagenome (GOLD analysis project Ga0272449, IMG submission 198679) | Hot spring sediment microbial communities from Yellowstone National Park, WY, United States - YNP-CB-024-1 | ecosystem: Environmental > Aquatic > Thermal springs > Hot (42-90C) > Sediment... | reverse complement strand
CTGCTCGAGATTATGGTGTATTTTGATGTAAGGGTCTCCTCAAGTGTTTGGTGTGGTAGGTTAAATGTTCTCACGTAATCCTGTAAGATCGGCCCTAATTCACGTTCTTCTTCGGTGTTGAGTTCACGGTATTCAGATGATGGAGGTTCGGCGTGTGCTGCGGTGTAGAATCTTCTGATGCGCTCAAAGGCTGGGGTTGGAAGCTCCTCTCTTAGTCTGTAATATGAAAAATCCGTTTTGGAGACTATTTTCAGGTAGGTTGATTGTTCCAACACACCTTCCTCCACTAACGATGAAAGATATAGTTGTATGTCTTCTTTCGGCGGCTGTACACCTATTGTAGAATCGTCAACCCTACTTCTTATATAGATTCTTCCCCCAACCAAGCCGCTTGCTATATAGTTTCCCACGACCCTCCTCCTTGAAGACCGCGTCAACCCCAATATTATAATCACGCCTCCAGCCATATACTCACCTAAGTAGTCATCTGCACCTCCCCCTATGATAAAGTACGGTCTTCTATCCAGATACTCCCTCATCTGTATACCAGCCCTATTACCAACGCTTCCTCTAACAAACACCACGCCACCCTGCAGAGCTTGAGCTGCCACATCCCTCACATCCCCGTAGACGATAACTCTACCGCCGTGCATGGTATCAGCTAAGTCGTCGCCACAGTTACCTTGCACAATGAAGTTTATACGCTGATTGAAATTCGCCAGACAGTCCCCGACAGTCCCTATAAGCGTAATAGTTGTTCCTTCCGGGGCTAGGGCTGCAATATTTGCACCTATGAATCTGTGCCCAAGCACGTTCAAAACCCTTATCCTCCTCCTACCCTTCCTCACCTCATCTAGGATCATCTGATTCAACTCGAAGGAGGAGAGGTTTGATGCGTCTATCAACGCTTCTTCTTCACGCTGCATATTGCTAAGCATTTCACTCACCTATAGTATGGAGCTGCCGTCTTGTATTAACCCCCTGCTTAAAGAGGCTACAAATAAACCGCTTGGCTCTGGTGTCCATACCGTTGCTGACGGCGATACACACCTTATCTGACACTCTTCGCTAGCCACGTAATAAGCTCTGTCATCTTCGCCGAAGATGATAGGTCTGAACTTCGCTCTATCAACGAGCGCAAGCAGATATACATCTCTCCCATCACAATACCCAGCCACTACCGTAAACGGGCCGTCAAGCTGGCACCCTCTTGCCTCAGCCATAAGCAGCTTAACTTCATCTCTAATATTAGATGTGCTGACTGTGTACTCATAAGGGTTCTGAAGTATCAGAAGCGCCTGTCTAAGCGAGTAGCCCTTAACTCTAAGCAAGTAATCCAGCATAAAAGCTATAACCTCACTATCTGTGCCCACGAAGCTAAGATAGCCAGCTAACCTCAGTAGCTGAAGATTTGAGCCGTAGGAGCTTATGTCCCCGTTGTGGACTACAGCGACCTCGTTCGCTGAAAACGGATGAGACCAAACCGGTGTTGTACCTGGTGAGTTTGTCGGCTGCCTTGTGTGGGCTAGCCACAGATCAGCTTCATATCTATGTGTATTCAGCCCATACTCCTCAGCTACATCATGAGGGTACCCCACTCCCTTGAATACGTTTACATATCTCCCATATGAGAAGATTCTACCCCTAACCCCTCCCTCATCAAAGAGCCTTATGTTGATCTGATCTACTATGGATTGGAGAGTATGCGGTGAGGCTTCAGCCCTAACCTCATAAACCTTAAAGCCCCCCTTATAGTCAAATGTAGGCGTCTCCTCCCCTAAGATGATCAACCTGCTGCCCTTAGCGTAACTTAGTAGCGTAGACCTAACATAATGTAAAGTCTCAGGGGAATCAACAAATATCTTGATTCGAATAGGCGGTGCTTTTCCATCTGGAATATCAAAGTAGGCGAAACCCGCACCTAGACTGCTTCCTCTAAACCGCACACTCTCAATAGCTTTAACAGCGGTCAAATTACCGATCTTAGGCTCTCCCCTCTTTCTCAGAACACCGAATACTCCGCACCCATCCTTGACAACAGGTATATGGTATCTAGGTTCCAGCAGCCTTCACCTTAAGCCTGTTCCTCGTACTCGGCTCTAGATCTACACTTCTTAGGAGTTCACGATTCCCTACTACAGATGTGTATATGCTGCTCACCCCGCTTGCGCCTGCGAGAAGCCTTATCTCGCCTTTGACTGCTAAGATGAAGTTTTCGAGTCTTTGGCGGGCTTCAGCGAGGTCGAGCCTCTTCCCCTCCTCATAACCTATAGCTATCAGCGCTGCTTTACTCAACCCAACGGCGTCTGCACCCAAACACAAGAGCTTAAAGGCGTCATCAGCCCCCCTTACCACACTTCCGCCACTTAGAAGACTAATCTGGTTTCTAACAGGTACCCCTCCGTAGAAGAGTTCCCGCAGCGCCCAGTCTGCCTCAGAGGTCATAACCGCGACATCAAGTCCTATCGGCGGGTACATCAGATCTGTGTCTATGAGGACTGCGTCAAATCCTCGGCGTATCAGCTGGGGGAGTGAAGCCAAGCTCTCTTCTGTGGGAGGTACCCTAACGTAGAGCGGCGTGTCTGGAAAGGCTTTTCTGAACGGCTTCGTTTCGCACCAAGTATCAACAACAATAGCCCCAACACCATTCGGCACATCTTCCACTTCGTCTGCAGCATACATTATACGGCTCAAGTAGTTGGCGAGGTGCTCACCGTAGTCATCCTTGTCAACGTACAGCATCAAACCCATAGCCTTAGCAACCTTAGCGAAGATCAATGTAAGCTCTTTAGGCCCATCCCTGAGGTGTGAAAAGTAGAGTGGGAGTGAAAGCCTCACCCCACTCAAATAGGCTGCGGTTTCAACAACCTCCCTGTATGGGTCTATACTCGGCCTTGTAACCTGCGCTCCATCTATGAAAAGGTAGTCACATACAGCTTTAGGAGGCTCTACAAAAGGAGGGCCTAGACTCCCAGTGCCAGCTAATGCAGGCTCACCTCCATTATGCCCATAGAACCCAGCGATCTCTCTTAGATGCCTAACCCTCTTTTGAGACCAGTACTCACCCTCCTCCACAACTCGACAGATCTTGCGCCCTTCTACCAACTTAACACCTAGGATAGATGCTGTCTCATCCCACATGTCGAACGCCTCCAGTAGATCCCTCCTACCTACAAGCTCGCTAACGCTTCTTAAACCGAGGGAGCTGACGATAAGCCTCAACTCTTCAACCCATCCTTGTACGAAGTTCGTAAGCTTTTCAACCGCCTTATCCAGAGAAAGAACCTTTTCTGAGTTGGGTGTAACCTTGTTGGTCAGAAGGGTGGGGCAGTACCCTGTGTGGCATCTATGGCACATAATGCAACCCATTGCTATTAACGCTGCTGTACCCAGATAGACGCAGTCTGCCCCTAAAGCCATAAGTTTAGCAGCATCCTCAGCGCTGCTTACGCGCCCAGCCGCTATTACTGAGAAGCCTTCCCTAAGCCCCTCCTTTCTCAGCAGCTTGTCAACAGAAGCTACAGCTATTTCTATCGGTAAACCTACGTTGTCACTAATAACTAGGGGTGATGCTCCGGTGCCGCCACCAGCACCATCCAATATTATCCCATCGCCACCCATTCTTGCGACACCAGTTGCTATGAACTGCACGTAGTTTGTAGCCCCGACTTTAACGAAGACTGGTTTGCCAGTAGCCTCTTTTATAGCCTCTATCCTCCGCCCAAGGTCCTCTATTGAATATATGTCGTGGTGTGGTGAGGGTGATATAGCTGGTTTACCAACAGGTATTCTTCTAACTCTAGAGATGGGTTCTGTCACCTTAGCCCCAGGTAGATGCCCGCCTATACCCGGCTTAGCACCCTGACCGATTTTAATCACCACAGCCAACCCCTTATTCAACACATCCACGTCTACACCGAACCTAGCCGAAGCCCACTGCACAGTAATTCTCCTAGCTTTAGCCACCTCAGGGTGCAACCCACCTTCTCCTGTTCCAGCCAAGGTTTCTGTGATGTCAGCAGCTTTAGCTAGCGCGATGTTCGCTACACCTGAGAGGCTGCCGAACGACATATCGGCAAAATATATTGGCGCTGAGAGCTGTATTCTACCTCTACCTATATTCACCTTACTATCCACTGTGTTCTGCGGATCACAAACCGCTTTGAACCTCAATCTATCTAAAGGTCTTGACGACTTTTCTTCAGGCGGAGCCCACATCCTAACCGCTCTGCCCGTCTCCGCCAATGATCTGATGTGCATTATCTTCTGGGTCGTCCAAAACTCCTTCTGGATCTGCTTAGGTAGGTTGATGTAATGATCTAAGACCTTAATTTCAGAGATCTGTAAACCCCTATCCCCCGAGCCGTGCTGTCTGAGCAAGCCTAGGAGATTCTAAAAAAGACTAATGTTTTTAAATATATAGTACATCATCTTGGCATCAGAATGTACCGATTTGATACAACTATTGGTAAAAGAGGGAGAATCTGGTATAATCTTCAGACGACTTTATGACCCATTATCTACGTTTACCGAGCGGGGCCTTCTTGTTGACTCTTTCATGTGGTAGGCTGGGGCGATGCCCTTTAACCCGCATCTAGAAATTGTGTGAAGGAAAATCCATCTTCCACAAAAGCTAAAGCCTTTGGCATCCTAGATATCTTGGCTTCTGAATTCAAATAGGTAGGTTGAAGTCTTCTTTAGCCGTAGTCAAAACCACATGTGTGTTTGTTCGCTCGACGTATGGCATCTTCAGAAGGCTCTTGGTGAAGTTACTCAAGCTCTCTCTGTTTTTAAACTTCGCTATAACTATGGCGTCTGTCTCTCCTGTGACGTCATATACTGCGCATACACCTGGCATCTCTGCTACGCTCTTCTCAACCTCAACCAACTTACCCTTAGAAACCACGATCTCTGTTACAACCGTTATATCATAACCCAGTTTACTGTAATCTATGATCGCTGAGTAGCCTTTTATGATCTTAGCCGCTTCAAGCTTCTTTACTCTAGAAAGTACTGTACCTACAGCTACACCTACTCTTTTAGCGACCTCTCTATAAGAACGCCTAGCGTCCTCGAGATACTCCTTAATTATCCTTCTATCAACATCATCTATCTCCAAATCCAAAGTGATGCAGACAAACCTTACTTATAAATATACTTAGCCCTAGGATTTAGACAAATGCTCAGTAAAAGAAGAGATAGGTATAAATACGTCACATTCTGCACCTCCACCTGTGGTCATATGACGATTAAAGAAGAGGAAAAAAGATCACAGTCCTTAACACCTGAAGATGTCATCTCCTCGATCAAAGAAAGTAAGGTCAGGTTTGTTGACCTACAGTTCACGGATCTAGCAGGTAGGCTGCAGCACGTAACCATACCGGCGCGAATGCTCGACGTAGATTCTTTTAAGGTTGGTGTGCCTAAATTAGACGGTTCTTCGATAAGAGGGTTTGTTGAGATCCACGAATCTGATCTTCTTCTAGTCCCAGACCCAACAACATACGCTCTCCTGCCTTGGTACGGTGAGGATATCAAGACCGCTAGACTCGTCTGCGACGTATATCGTGGTTTCGGCGCTGGTCGTCTACTCTGGGACCCTAGAGCAATAGCTCAGAGGGCTGAGGCTGAGCTGGTTAAACTAGGTTACACCACATCATATTGGGGTCCTGAGGTCGAATTCTTCGTCTTTGACAAAGTGGTTTGGGATACGCTCTCACCCTATAGAGGTCAAAGTTACTCGATCGAATCTAAGGAGGCTGCTTGGAACAGCTCCGGCTACCCTATACGCTTCAAAGAAGGCTACTACCCAGCACCCCCCCAAGACACGCTCATGGTATTTAGAAGCGAATGCGTAAAGATCTTAGAGGACTACTTTGGAGTTAAATGTGACGCACACCACCACGAAGTCGCTACAGCGGGGCAGTGTGAAATCGATATACTCTACAACACACTAACCAAATCTGCTGATAACGTAGCCACCTACAAGTATGTTGTGAAGAATGTGGCTGTGCAGCATAACATGGTTGCGACTATGATGCCAAAACCCATCTTCTCAGACAACGCCTCAGGCATGCACGTGCATATGAGCATATGGAGAGATGGTGTAAACCTATTCTACGATGAGCGAGACGAATACGCTGAATTAAGCCAAGTCGCAAGATACTACATCGGCGGCCTCATGGAACACGCTGAAGCACTATCAGCCATAGTTTCACCGACCACAAACTCCTACCGAAGGCTTGTGCCAGGCTACGAAGCACCTGTATACGTTGGGTGGAGTAGGAGCAACAGATCAGCGACGATCAGAATACCAGTCTATGAGAGAGGCCCTAAGAGCGCCGCTAAGAAACGCATCGAATACAGACCACCAGACCCATCAGCCAACCCCTACCTCTGCTTCGCAGCCCTCCTGGCGGCTGGGCTAGATGGTATTAAGAAGAAGATCGAGATAGGCGATCCCCTCGACGAAAACATCTACAAGCTGACGCCTGAAAGAAGGCGTGAACTCGGCATAAAGGAGCTCCCAGGAAGCCTAAAAGAGGCGGTGGAAGCGTTAAAAAGTGACCAACAGTTCCTGAAACCCATCTTCCCCTCAGAGGCGATCGAACGTATAATAGAAATCGAGTTGAAAGAATACTTCGAGGTCTCTATGCGACCACACCCCCACGAATTCTACCTCTACTTCGACATCTAGAATTTCCTTTTCGTGCCCGCTCTTTTAACAAGCATCTCTCTCATATCGCATTTGTTAGTAACCTCTATAACTAAAGCTTAACGGTTATTTGCGTGTATTCTGCAGCTTCTTTTATGCAGTTAGCTGCTTGATGCATCTCTTCATATACGTCTCTTATACCGATCTTCCTCATCTTCCTTTTGAGCAGCCCTAATGCTACAAGCGCCGCACCTACAGCATCTGAAATCGTTGGTTCTGGGAACGCTATTAGAGCTATACCTAGTGTTATGAGTTTAGAGCCGCTACCTTTGTCATCTTCTTTACCAATGTATCGTTTTAGGCTTTTGGCTGTGGACGCTGCCTCCTCAAGGTTTCTGCAGACCTCGAGGTAGGTTGCTGCTCTTCTCTGTAGATGTGTGGTTAGATTAGAGGCTGCTCTTGGCGTTAGCATACATCCTCAACTTTCTCTCTTTGATTATTAGGGTTCTTTGTTAATTTTTTTGATGCTGCTTATCAAGTTGAGTTGTTAGCTGAAGACTTCTTTAAGTGCGAATGGTAAAGATAGTTTGGCGAGGTAGGATGGTTCTCTGAAGCAGTTGGCTAAGCAGAGGTCGCAGTCGAACCTTTCAAACCTCTCCCCTTCATCAAATATGTTGAACAGCCTTCCCCTCATGAAGCAAGGGTAGACGTCACCGAACCAATCTATGTAAACCACGGTATAGCCTGCTAAACAGGGGTGTTTTGTAGGCTTATTTTCTGTGTGGCGTATAGCGTCCTCTATGTAAGCGAGGGTGTTGGTTACGCTACCCGGCTTACTCTTCTTGAAATAGTATATGGTGTGTAGAGCGTTCAGTAAATCAGATCGATTCCGAGCCTCTGGTTTGAGTGTGAAGGAGTTCTTTGCATCGGTGGGGTAGCAGAAGCCCCAAGGCAGCCCAAGTCTGTTCACATAGCTGATAAGTTTCTCAACACCATCTCTAGCGATCTCCGGCCCTAGGTATGTAAGGGCGTATGGTCTTAGAGCTAGGGTGTTTGCGTAGAGGAGGCTCTTGACCTGCTTCTCCATAATCCCTTTAACACCTCTAATAGATTCGCATCGCTGAGGATCATAGTGGTCTAGTGAAACGCTTATGCTCTGAAGCCCGCTTTCCCTCAGCCTCAGCAGAACCTTTTGTGATACGGTTCCGTTGGTCGTCATAGTAGTTATGAGACCCTTGGATGAAGCGTAGCTGACTATTTCACATATATTTGGGTGAAGTGTGGGTTCGCCTCCTGTTAGGTAGAGTATTAGGAAGCGCCTTTTCGCTAGGAAGTCAATTATCTGCTTAGCATCGGATAAAGAGATGTGCTGCTTAGGCTTCTCCCACATACCACACATTACACATCTACAATTACATTGCGAGGTAACCGCAAATACAGCCGTCCTTCGGTAGCCCCTTAAGAATAGGGCGACATTCTTTGGCTTGATAGCGGCTAAATACACTTACAGATCATTAAGTATGTGAGCTAAAGGCAATATATGTGTTAATCTCTTCAGCACCCTACTCTTTAGCTTCTCTGCCTCCCACAGCCTGAAGCCTTAAGAGGGGTAGGCGTATCCAAGTTAGGGGTGTCAACCTTTTGACCAGCGCTTCCTCAATCAGATATGAGATAGGTATGGTGTATGCTGCCACTAGCGAGTTAAAAAGAACGAGCGCAACGACCCAGCTTCTGAGCAGCACAGGATTGCTCCAGAGCGGTAGGTTGAAGCCTAGAGGAGGTGGAAGAGGTAGCATAACCAGCATAAGGGGCACCATAACTGCGACTCTAACTAATATGCCGCCTATTGTGGATGTGAGTACACTCCCCCTTAAGCTGAATCTTCTGCTGCGCGAGTAGATCTTATTCGCCAACACCACCCCCACTAACATGCTTGAAAAAGCTATGAAGTTATATACTTGCCCCGTGGGGTTACTAGCAACCATCAGACCTATAGCCAAGACCACTACACCGGCGCTGAAACCTACACTAGGTCCGTAAAGTAGTAACCCTAGAGCAACTGGGATCTCCCAGATTTCAAGCTTTAAAGCTGGCATAAGTGGGAAGGGTAGGCTCAAAACCTTGCTTTGCAGTCTTATTACAGCCGCCACCGCTGCGAAGATCGCTATAGCCGCTATTCTCCTACTTTTACTAAGTTTAAGCTCGTCATTAACGTTCATGCTAATCGTTATGGGGTTGTTTGAACGGTTATTTATGGTTATTGCCATAATAGCTTTGTGCAGATGAATGGTAATTGAGAGGCTATGCTCTAATAGATTAAGATATTTTCCTCCAACCGATAGGTGATGTGTCGACTAATCTCTTTAGGACTATGTTTTTGAAGTTGGTGGCGACTTCAGCGAAGGCCTGGCTTCGGTAGTCCTCTATAAGCCCGCTGTCAGCCATCTCAGCCATCTTAGGGTCGAGGGGGATAACGCCTAAGAACGGTATGTTGAACCTTCTTGCAGCCTCTTCACCCTTCGGTTCTCCAAATAGGTTGATTTTATGTCCGCAGTGTGGGCAGATCAGGTAGCCCATGTTTTCGATAAGCCCGAGCACAGGCACATTTACCGCTTTAGCCATGTTAACTGCTTTCGCAACTATCATTAAGGCTAGATCTTGTGGTGTGCTTACCACTATAGCTCCATCGATAGGTATAGATTGGTAGACTGTTAGAGGTGCGTCACTTGTGCCCGGCGGAAGGTCGATTATGAGGAAGTGTAGGTCGCCCCAATCGACCTCGGAGTACAGCTGCTTTATCACATTACTTACGATAGGTCCTCTCCAAATAACCGCCCTCTCAGGGTTGTCTAGAAGTAGGTTTATTGAGATCGCCTTTATCCCGCTTTTCGTGGTCAGCGGTATTACGCCTCTCTCCCCTATTCTGGGTTTCTCGGTTAGGTTGAAGATCTTAGCTATACTCGGACCTGTGACATCCGCGTCAAGCACACCTACTTCATACCCCATCCTTCTAAGCTCACTTGCTAGTAGGGCTGAGACGGATGATTTACCGACACCGCCTTTACCCGATACAACCGCTATAATGTGCGCTATATTCTTCTTATCCATCTTCTCCATAGCTATAGCAGAAGGTCTTTTACTGAACTTCTCTTGAAGTCTCAGTTTGAGGTTGTTTAACTCTTCTTGGCTCATAGACGTAGTTTCTACAGCGACGCTCCGAACACCATCCAGATTACCTACAGCCCTCTCAACATCCCTTTTTAGTGTGTTGGCTAGCGGGCAGCTCGGCACAGTTAGAGCGATAAGTATCCTAACCTTACCATCCTCTATCTTAACATCTTTGACCATTCCGAGCTCGACGATGTTTAAGCCTATTTCTGGGTCGATTACTGTTGAAAGCGCCTCCATTATTTCACTCTTGGTTACCATAGAAATCTAGTTAAATCTGGGTCAAAAGCGCCATATAAGATTATACGGCAGTCAGCAGGTTTTTAGGTGAGATGTGATCTATTAGTTGGAGCGTTGCTGATAAGGTCTGTAGCCACCTCATTCCTAGCCTACCGAGGTAAGATCCTTATCTTAAAGAGGAGCACGAAAGTTGGGAGCTATCAAGGCGCTTGGGCTGGTGTAAGCGGGTATGTTGAGGAGGGTGAGCAGCCTCTAGATACCGCGCTTAAGGAGGTGGAGGAGGAGACTGGGTTAAAGATAGGTAGAGAAGCGCTTCTGAAAAGAGGTGATCCTCTCCCAGCCTATGACAAGGATAGAGATGTGTTGTGGCTCGTTCACCCCTTCCTCTTCAAAGCCCCGACTAACAAAATAAGGTTAGATTGGGAGCACGAAACCTACGCTTGGATCGAACCGAAGGAGATCAAGCAGTATAACACTGTACCTCGTCTGGCTGATGCGTTAGAGAGGGTTAAGCCCAGCACACATAAGTTGAGCAGCAGACTACAAAACTACCTTAAAGAGATAGAGCGCGATTTAACACATGGTTCGAGTTGGCTAGCCGCTAGAGCCGCTGAGACCCTCTTAGAAGCATCAGACTCATTTAAAGGGGGTGATGTAGAAGATTACATATCTTTCCTCAAGTTTTACGCTAAGAAGTTAGCTGATGCGAGACCAAGTATGCTTACTATAGAGAATGCTGTCGCTTATCTACTTGGGCGTGTTATGGAGGGGTATAGTGGGAGCCTAGCTGTAGAGGCTCTTAAAGATCTGTTGCGTAGCGAGGTTAAGAAGTGGCTTCAAGCCAAAGATGAAGCGTTTAAGCGGTGTGTTGAGCACACCACCCACATATTTAAAGAGGGCTCAAAGGTATTAACGCATAGCTTCAGCAGCACAGTCCTAGAGGCGCTTAAGAAAGCGTCATCAAAAGTTAACCTTGAGGTGTATGTGAGTGAGTCGAGACCGCTTTACGAAGGTCGGGCTATGGCCGAGGAGCTGGCTAAAGGCGGGTGCAAGGTAACGCTAATAACAGACGCCTCTATCGGACACTTCGCCAAAGAAGTAGATCTAGCGCTTACAGGAGCGGACACCATCTCTGCCGACGGCTCAATAATCAATAAGATGGGAACTTATCTAGTAGCCTTAGCAGCCAAAAGAGCAAATATACCCTTTTACATCGCTGCTGAAACCCTCAAGATAGGTGTTAGCACACTATTTAGAAAACCTACGTTAGAAGAAAGGTCGCCTTCACAGATCCATAGGGGCTTAAAGGGTCTTAAGATTAGAAACATCTACTTCGACGTCACACCACCAGATCTCGTCGCAAAGATAATCTGTGAGCACGGGCCCATCGACCCGCAGAAGGTTTATGACCACGCTATTGAAGCGTTCAAAGCCTCCTACTTCCCATAGCTCTTGATGAGGCTGGGTGTGAGTTCTCTTCCTTGCCTCAACGCTATAAGCCTAGCCGCTCTAAGGTCTTTTACGTACCGCTTATTCGGCTTGCTTTTGGCCAATGCGGTGGTGCCGGCTTCGTTTACTATCTCTATGTGAATCTGCTTGTCAAATTCGTCCGCTAAAGCCTCAGCTATCTTTAACGCTACATCAATATTCCCATCACCTATCCTCACTACCCTCTTTTTAGCCGGGGTGCTCCTGAGAAGCTTAGAGACTATGTTCGCAGCCTTTGCGGCAGAGTAGACGACACAACTATACACCTCATCGCCCAAGTAGAATGCTGAAATCCCTATCCTAACCCCGGGGTCGATGCCAACAATATATGCAGATTCTCCAGCAGGATTCTTTACCATATAGAGGATCTTAGCCGTAGCCAACTCGCTATCTAAATCCTCAACACATAACACTCGGTCAAAAGGTATCAGAGGGCGCTCTTTTTTCGTAGAGAGCACAAGCTTCACACGCTCATCTATCTGCTCGTTCGGTGTAAGGCTTTTGAACCGTATACCCATACTCTTCAGCAAGCTCGATATGAAGAAGTATGCCCTACCGTCAAGCGTCGCTACCGCAACCTCAGGCACCTTCTCCACATCAACCAACAACAGAAACTTCCACAGACTATTATATCAGCCTTACCATCTACTCTACAAGGTAATGTTCAAGTACCATAGTGTTGTGCCTGATGTTGGAGGCTTAGGTTTGGAGGCTGCGCAAGATCTACCTGAAGAGGGTGAGCTGGTCTACGCTACGGTAACTGAGATAACACCATATGGAGTCTACGTGACTCTAGACGAATACGGTGGGTTAAAAGGCTTCCTGCATATCTCAGAAATATCCACGGGTTGGGTTAGGAATATCAGTAGATATGTGCAGGAGAACCAGAAGCTGGTCCTTAAGGTGATAAGGGTAAACAAGGTTAGGCGTGAGGTAGACCTCTCACTCAGGCAGGTTACTGATGAAGAAAGAAGGGCTAAGATGCTTCAGATCAAACGGGCGGAGAAAGCCAGAAACGTGTTCAACACGGTTAAGAAGAGGCTCAACTTGACTGAAGAAGAAGCTGTGAAGTATGAGGATGCTATACTGGAGGAGTATGACGATCTATATGAAGCGCTTGAGGAGTTGGTCGCCAAAGGGGTGAAAGCCTTCGAAGGCTTGAACCTCCCGGCTGAATACGTTGCGACGTTAGAGCAAGTAGCAAAGGAGAAGATAACTCTCCCAACTGTTAATATTAAGGGGGTTATTGAGGCTAGGTCTCTTAGCCCAAATGGTATCGATATAATTAAGGAGGCGTTGGATGCTGCCGAAAAGGTTAAGAGCGGTGGGGCTGAAGTGAAGATAACTTATCTCGCAGCCTCAAAATATATGATAACCGTCACAGCGGAGAACTACAAGGTTGCCGAGAGGGCTTTAGACGCAGCACTTAACAAAGCCAAAAGCATCCTTCAGAAGAACAACGCATTCTTCTCCTTCACAAGGAGCTGATAAAATCTTGGAAAAGCTTCTTCGTAGATGTGATCGATGCCAGATCTACACGCTATCAAAGATCTGCCGCCGATGCGGAAGCGAAACCGTGTATCCACATCCACCGAAGTTCTCACTAGAGGACAAATACGCTACCTACAGGTTGGTTGAGCGCTACAAGAACGATAAGCCAAAAGAAGCTTAGAGCTGCACCTTATACACCAACACAGCAGCGAACACGCCCTCACTTGGGTTGTCTAGGCTAGAGGATTTGAAGACGAGCTTTAGCAACTCGTCTTCTCCAGTATACTTTAGCTGCTTCATGTAGAGCGCGATGTAACCAGGCTTATACTCCGTGCCTTGCAGCCTACCCGATCTATCGACAAACCCTAGCAATTCAAAGGGCCACATCTTACCCAGTATCGTATTCTCCCAGAAGTATGGTTTAGGTGTGAACTCGTCCTCGTAGAGGAATTGAGTAATATTCAACCCGCCTATCCGAATGAACCACTGCTTTTTACTCTCGTCACCCCCTCCACCCAACATGTAGTATTCATAGCCTTGTGAAGAGAACCTCTGCCCGGCTACGAAGGCTACTATATAACCAGGTCTCAGCTTACTAGGATCCTTGGGGTCACGCAGCATATCCTTGAGAATGGATGCTGCTTGGGTCTCGTTCGACATAAATAGGCGCCCTATCTGAGCGATCTTGGTAGAGTTTATGGTAGCGTTATCTGCTAGGGTTGTTCGATTTCCCATAACCGTTATCCAGTATCCGTAGTCCCACCAAGCAATTATAACAGCATCTTCAGGAGTATTATCTTTAATCCAAGCTAGGGCTTCACGCCAATCCGAAAGTTCTACTTTGAAGATTGTGCCAGCGTTCGCTATGCTCACAGGCGAATCTGCAGCATCCCGCCAACTAGCACCAACAGGGTATACCATAGGCAGCGTTAGGAGCCCGATGAGTACTATGGAGTAGGCGATCTTAACATCACCCCTAACCTCGTGTAGAAACGCCTTCTTACCCGCAACCCTATGTGATCTCAAAACAGATGAAGATAGCTCAACCAAACCTATAGCACCCAAAATCGCTAAAGCTAATGTTGAGTAAACCATAAGTCGAGAGAATGAAGACGCAACATAAACTCCTGATATGCCCAGAATTAGAGCTAAAACGGTAGCCGGGCTTCTACGCCTAAACGCGATGTAAACGCCGAAGACGGCTAAGAACAAGAGCAAGCCATAAGATGTGAAATACTCTAGGTGCGTAGGCACAAAGTGCTCGGCCACAGATTCGACAAGAGGATTACCACTTCTATAGAAGGGGTAGACTACCGTAAGGTATCTACCACTAACAGCCGAAACCACGCCGAAGCTCACAACGAGTAGACCAGCCAGAAGCAGCGTAAAGACCGCCTTTAAGGAGCTTCGTAAAAACATCTTCTCCTGAACAGAAGCAAGCCTATATGCTATTAAGTTAAAAAGATACCCAACGATAAGCAGTATACCTATAGGGTTCAGGATAAAGGATGGGCCTGGTCTTGGGAAGATCGAGCTGAAGATGAGTGTGAAGGATACTAGAAGTCCTCCAGAGTATGTGGTCTTCTCTAAGTCGAATTTAAGTAGCGAGGCTACTATGAAGAAGAGCCCAAACACTATACCGAAGTATTGTGCTCCTCCCCAGCAGGTGTTAGCGTAGCCTAGCAGAATGCCAGCCAAGCCAGCCCGCCACATAACCCCCCTCATCTTAACATTTGAATCGTAGATTGTGAGATAGAGGTAGGTGGCTGATAATGCTAGGAAGAGCGCAAGCGGCTCTGACTTGAACCAGCCTAGGCTTCCACGCCCAAGTATAGGTGGTGAGGTTGCGAAGAAGAGCGCTGCTAGGAGCCCGCCTCCAGCACCAGCAAATCTCTTGACGAGCAGAAACATAATCAGAGTAGTGAACGCGCCCAAGAAGACTGGCAGAATTACTAGGAAGTCGTAGAGGCTCATCTGTATATTGAATATTTCTGTTGCTATGAGGTAGAGGATCGCTCCTGAGAAGTGCAGCCCAACCTGGGAGCTTGAAGCAACATCCCTCCCCTCGGGGAACCACGTGCTGTAATCTCTCCATTTAAAATACTCGGCTAAGCCGTCTAGACCCCTCGCCTTAACCCCCTCTACTAGATGGTTTGTTGCGTAGTAGTCGAAGTAGGGGTCGTATTCGTGGAGGTAGTAGCCGTATCTTGCTGGGTATATTCTGAGGGAGAGGGCTATTGAAAAGACCGCCACTAAAGCGAGGGTGAGTAAGATGGTTCTAGAGCTTATTGTCGGTCTGCGAATAGACTTTAAGGCCTCTTTAAGTGACTGGCTTAGATCAGCCAACCGATTCTGCGCCTAACCTTGTGGTTAAATCTGATGGTTTTATAACTTTATGCGATACACCTTAGGACTTGGCTCTCGTTATAATCGACTATAACTTGATAGTAGCCCTCTAGATGCTGATCTAGTTGAGGGTCTCCAGTGTCTACTCTTAAAGAGTCTAGCGTAGCTACCTTTCCCCTTGTTGCTATTACTATAATCCCGCTTCTGCCAACCGCTCTTATGACCTCTGGGCTTATCTGCTGGTTTCCTCGCCCAAAAATGTAGCCTTGCCGCCCTATTGGTGAAACGATTATCTTAGCCTTCTTCCCCCTTATCGCCTCAAGAATCTGTGCTTCGTTAGCATCATTTACAATAACTCTGTCCTTCTTTATCACATCAACGCCAAGAAGAGTCTTTGGAAGACCGAGCAGATCAGCGATGGCTTTTGTAGTAGTCCCAGAGCCAAGTATATAGATCACGTCATCACTCATTTCTTTGACGAGCCTTCTCGCTATCGCCTTCTGGTTCTCCAACTCATCCTCAGTAATCATAGTGGGCATCTTTGATGCTTGGAGAAGAATGGGGTCTGATAATGTTAGAAGATAACCGTAAAGTTTGATTGAAAGCACGCCTAACCTATACTTCTCCTCATCAACATCGAGAACCTCACTTAACCTAGCAGCCACTCTACCCCTCAGATACTCGTAAACCAATCTTGCAGCCCCTCTAGGCGTAGATGCAAAGACAGCTGAATACATCTTAACACCCGATGGTACACCAATCACAGGCACCCCCTCCTTGATAGCGTCCAAAACATCTCTTGCTGTTCCGTCCCCACCTACGAAGACAATCAAACAAGCGCCATCATTCACACAGTCTTTTACGGCAGATTTCGTATCCTCAGCCGTAGTCTTGGAGCGCTTAACCGGACTCAAGGCTTTAAAATCGAACCCCACTTCTCTGGCTTCATCGCCACCCATCTCTCCATCGTAGCCTACTAGCTGTGGAGTAACCCCTAACCGTTTGAGTTCGCTCAGAAACTCTTTAGCCCTTTGTGGTGCTACTGGCTTTGCGCCTAACTCAAGGGCTTTCTCCACAATGTGTTCTCCATCAGAACCCTTTAGCCCCACTCTACCGCCTATGCCAGCCACGGGGTTGACGATAAACCCTATCTTATCACTTTTTAGATTCATCTCCACTCTCTTTTTTACTCAACTCTTTCAAATAAGCAGCGTACTCAGATGCGGTATATAGCCTCTTAACTTCATCTATGTTTGATGGCTCTATCTCAACTATCCACCCCTCATCGTAAGGTGACTGTGAAATCAACTCAGGCGCAGCAGCAAGCTTCTCATTGACCCTTACAACAACACCCGATAAAGGGGCATAGATGTCTGAGACCGCCTTAACCGACTCCACAGAGCCTAAGACCTCACCACTTCTAAGCGTTATGCCCACTTCAGGTAGTGAAACGTAGACGATGTCTCGAAGCATCTTCACCGCATAGTCAGTTATACCTACAAAGACCCTCTTTTGTTCAGTAATCTTAACCCACTCGTGCTCTTTTGTGTAGAAGAGCCCCTCTTGAATCTTAAATTCCTCTTCAGCCATAATAAGCCACAACCCACAAACGCTAATCCAGCCTCTTCAGCACGGTACCTAATATCTCACTCTTCCCTCCAGTATTCTGCGCTAGAGGAGCTCCACAGCTATTGCACTTAACAAGCATATTCACGTGTGAAAAGACTACCTGCTCGCTACTACAGTTTGAACACTGAACCAGAAGGAAGCTGCTTCTGGGTCTAGGCAGCAGAATTCTCTCCCTCTTCGCCATATTCTACACCTACGCCACAATTTCAAGCTTTCTTAGCCTGATGCCCTCCCTCATAGTTTGTCTGCCGCACTCTTTACACTTTAGTTTGAGTGTCTGCTTCTTTGTCGTCTTCGCTGTCCTCTTAAGCTCGGGGAACTTCTGCCCACCATACCCCTTTTTATCCTCAGCGTGTCTTCTTGCGCCCAACGCTGTGCTCCGCTCCTTCCCCTTCTTGTAGAGCGTAACACTGTGGGTAGTGTATTTGTTACACTTTTTGCAGTATGTGTTTATCTCCTTAGGAACCTTCATCAGAGGGCACCTTCACCACCATTCACCCTCTAGCTATATAAATAGTTAGTTAGGTGGAATCCTCATGAACTGTTTGGTCTCAACACCATATTCTCGAAACATTAAAATCTAGTCCTTTTTTCGCAAAAACCGTTGTTGTAGGGAAGCGTATAGGTTTAAGTGCATTATCAACCTACCATTACTAGAGTTAGAGGCTGTGGAGATGCCGGACGCCGAGGCATTAAAAGCGAAGATACTCAGTCAGAGGAAAGACCTTACTGAAGAAGAGTTAAACAGGCTTATAGAGGAGAAGAAGCGGCAGATAGGTGCAGGGTACCTTAGCGATGCTGGAGCTTGCTGGCTCATAGCCTCTGAGCTGGGTGTGACGCTTGAGGAGAGGGTGGAGAGCGGTGGTGTTGAGCTAACCCCAAGCGGGGTTCAGATAGGGTTGTCGGAGGCAACGGTCAGAGGCCGTGTCCTCTCAGCGTATTCGACTAAAATTTATAATAGAAGAGACGGTACAAGTGGTAGATATAGGCGTCTAGTAATATTTGATAAAGAATCCTTCTTGCCAGTAACGCTTTGGGATGAAGCGGCTGAAAGCTCGGAGCGGCTCTCGATCAAAGCGGGCAGCCTAATTAGAGTCGTGAAGGGGTATGTTAGGGCTGGGTTAGATGGTAAACCGGTGCTGCACGTAGGCCGCAAGGGCTACATCGAGACCCTAATTGAAGACGAGGACTTCATAACTTTGGATGGAGTTAGTCGAGATGTTGCGGATGTAAAGGGCGCTGAACGGAACCTCGTAGTCAAAGGTGTAGTCGACTCTGAACCCAAACATTCGGAGTTCCCGAGGAAAGAGGGTTTGGGGAGTGTGACACAGTTCTACCTTAAAGGGAGGGGTGAGCGGAGAGTAAGAGTTGTACTCTGGGACATCGGCCCAGAAGTTTCAAGTAAGATAAGGGTTGGTGAAGGTGTGCTGATAGCTGGCGTGCGCTCCAAGACCCTACCCAACGGAGAAGTCGAGCTACACGGAGATGAAGCGACAACCATCATACCCTACGAGTTAGAAGTTAGCGGAAAGATCTTTAGACTAGTATCAAAGGGTTCGCCAACCCAAGTAAGCGAAGCAGCAACCATATTGCTGCTCGATAAATCAGGGCAAGCAGTAACGTATCTGGTTAAAGGCGAAGCGCTACAGACGATCACAGAGACACCTTATGATACGCTAGTTGAGATAGCTTCGCAGCGACCCGTACTCTCTACAGCCTCGGACATAAAATTGGTAAGGGAGGATGAAAGCACCATACCAAAGACCGCAGACCTCCTCGTCAAAGTCAAAGACGTTAAAGGCGGATCTGACAAACTCTTCCTTAAGGTGATAGCTTTAACCAAACCATCGACACAAGACATCTATACGAAAGATGGGGTTAGTGTTAAGAAAACTGAGTTGATAGTAGGCGACGAAACAGGAGAGATTAGGCTGAATGCTTGGCGAGAGCTCCACGAAAAGCTGCTCAATATAAGCCCAGGTGAGCGGCTCCTACTCAGGGGTGTGGCAAGCCAAGTAGGAAGAGATGGTGCACCCTATCTGACAGTAAGAGCATATAGCGATGTAGAGAAGATCAAGTGATCTTTGAGGCGAACTCCTCCAGGCTTCTTACTACAAATTCGCCCCTCTCTTTCCCGCTTCTATCTAGCAGATACGCCTTTACACCAACCCTCCTAGGGACCTCGAAGTCGAAGACTCTGCTGTCTCCTATGTGGTAGAGGTCTGAGGGCTGTAGGTTGAGCTCAGCAAGCACAGTTAGGTAGACTTCTTCATCCTTACCCGCCCTACCGAAGTCAGAGGTTGTGGAGAAGACTCTGGTTATGAAGGGTGCTAGGTTTGTGCAGGTGAGTGTTATGTCGATGAAGTCGCGGGCAGCGCTAGTTATTATAATTAATGTAAAGCCCGCTCTACGTAGCTTGTTGAGGGCTGGGAGCGTGTCGGGGTAGAGTTTCAACCTATCTTTGAATCGATGCAGCAGCCGATTAGGCTCCTCACTTAACCCGAACTTGGTCAACCAATAGCCCAGATCATACCACTCAAGCCTACTAGGACCGACCTTATCATACTCCTCATTAACCAACTTAAGCGCCTCATCAAATGAAATACCCCTAGCGTTAGCTAAAAGTGTGGGGACGCCCTCAAACCAAACAGCGTCTACAAAGCTGTAGTCCACGAGAGTGCCGTCTAGATCGAACGACACAACCCTCAAACAAACCACCATCCACTAGCACTCCCCCCTTCCCTTTAAAAGGTGATTCATCTAGCCAGCGCAGATATCAGCTTCTTTAAGCAGGGTTGGCAGAACCACTCACCTTTCCTATACAACTCGAGAGGTGAGTTGGAGTAGAGCATGACACAGGATTCGTTTGAGCAGTGCGGTAGCCCTAGGGTGTGCCCGGCTTCGTGTATGAGCACCTTCCCATATTGCTTTTCGAAGAAGAGCCTACCTTTAGACGCGTATGCGTAAATCTCATCTATGCCTCTCCAGAAGGTTGGGTCTATTCTCGCCTTAGAAACGACTGCACAGCCCTTTACAGCTAAACCAAACACGTAGTTTAAGCCAGCCGTATAGATGTCTGAGGAGGTGAGAATGATTAGGATCCCTTCGCCTTTAAGCCTCACCCCCTCTTCGACGATGGCGTCTGCGAGATACTGCTTACCAAATCTTGTGACTCTATATGGAAAGCCATCGATGTTTAGACGTTGATCCGAAACCCTAACCTTTAGGTAGTCTCCGAATCTACTTCTATAGAGATTGTAGGCGTAGTTAAGGTCTAAGCTGTCTAGATCGTTCAAAGGGAGTATTGTGAGGTCTTCAACACGACCCATTTAACAGCACCACATCTTAAGGTGTTCGTTTCGGAAACCTCACACCCTTCCTTGAGACATATGCCCCCTCTCTCAACAACCTCTCCCTCAACTTCATAAACTCCTCCTTAACCTCAAGGTTGTCTAAGAGTATATGCCCCTCCAGTAAGGCTGATAAGACTACTGAGTTCCAGTATGCTGCTGATTCGAGCTCATCAAGCCAAACCTCGAAGATTGAAACATTGAGGCGTGGATCAAAATTCCTGTAGGCTGAGCTTGTGGCTCCACGCTTCTTGATGACAAGTAGATCGTAGTCGCTCATAGCCGTCTGCTCACCTCTAGCCCTAGATCCGAAGAGGATTAGTGTGACCGCCTCATCCTTAAGACTGGCTAGATACCTTTCAAACGCCTCCTCTATAAATCTCTCTTTTGACCTCATCCACAACCCTCCTAACTAAACTGCCT
>Ga0272449_1001837_pt1 | contig 20803 bp, 9 predicted proteins | sample YNPCB0241_FD_198679 | JGI IMG/M metagenome (GOLD analysis project Ga0272449, IMG submission 198679) | Hot spring sediment microbial communities from Yellowstone National Park, WY, United States - YNP-CB-024-1 | ecosystem: Environmental > Aquatic > Thermal springs > Hot (42-90C) > Sediment... | reverse complement strand
TATTTGAATTGTTACTTCTTTTGAAGTTGAATTTTTTACTTTGTTTTTGAATGTTTTTATGTTCTTTATATTGCCTCCGAATAAGCCGGGGTTTTCTGTCCTGTCTTGTAAGGTTTCTTTCTTAACGGTTATTTCTTCTATTGGTATGCCTTCAGTTTTGAATGTTCCGTTTTGTGGTAGGGTTTCACTTAGAAATAGACCTTTGGTTGTTTTGTTGTCAATGTTTAATTCAATTTCACCAGGTAGAAGCGTAATAGGTGAAGTATTGGATATCTCAATCACTAAAATTCCACTTTTGTACTTTGATGGTATGGCAAAAAACTTTCTTGATACGGATATGTTTAGTTTGCTAAGTTCTAAATCTTGGGAGTTTGTTATTATGAAATTTCCTTTTATGTTCCATGTTATGTTGTACGATGGTATTTCGTTGGGTTGTGGTAGCTCTTCCTTTTCTTCATGAATTTCTTCTTCTTCCTCTATTTTTGTTTTGGCATATGATTTTAGTACTTTCGGGTATAGAGTAAATTTCTCTTTTTCTCTTAGGTAAGCAATGATTTTGGGTAGGTTGGGGTTCACAATTTCAGGTGTATACTCTGATGTTGTTATTGTGATGTCGTTTACTTTTATAAGTGTTCCTCGAGGTAGGTTAACCTTAACATTTAGATTACCTGCGTTTTCATTTGCATTTATTGAGTACTTGAGTGACCAGTTGGCGTTGATTTTGTACGATATTTTCTGAGGTCTACCTGAAAATGTTAGTTCCTTGGAGTAAAAAGTCTTATCTTTTACTTTTTGTTCTAGCCTTTCAAACTCTTTTAGTTTGGTTTGTAAATCTTTTGATATCTCTTCTAACTTGGTTTTCATAGAAATCATTTCTCTCTGTATTGCTTCAATATTGCTTAGGATAAAATTAATGTCTTTTGGCGTTTGAGCTGATTTCGATATCTCAAGAAAAATGTTCATTTTGTTTGAGTATATTGATAGTTCATTAAGGATTGAGGATATTTTGTTACTTAGTGATACTATTTCGTTTGAGGTTGAAATGTATTTCACGTTCAGTTCTTTGTCTACACAGTAGTTAGTTTCGTTTTCATCAATTATTGATATGCTTTCTGGAGATACCTTTATGTCGTATGCCGATAGTGGTATCAGTATTTTTTCATTTGTTACTTCCGATTCAAAGACCGCTAGGTCTTTGTAAATAAATAAACTCGTTAAAGCGAAAGAGAAGTTACTAGCTACTGCTAGTAAAACTAGTGCTAAAAATTTTCTCATACATCCCTCCTAAAATTCTCTACCAAGTTCATAATAACTCTTTAAGTGACATTTATTCAAATTTACCAAATTAGTGCTCTATAGAAGGAGGTTAAACCTCTATTGTCGCTTTTTTGCCTTCTCATTCGTTTAATTTCAGATACGCTAATCAGCAAGGCAGATTTTGATGTTTTGAAATTTTTCAAAAGTTTTGTTATCATAATACATAAATGGGAGGTAAGGTTATGAAAAGAATGGTACCTATTACTCTTATTCTGTTTACTTTGATTTTTGCTTACTCATGTTCAATTAAACCTGTAAGCGATACAACATCTAGCACTACTAGCACGAGTACGGCAACCAATACTAACACTACTTCGACGAATACAAATACAACAAGTATTACGCCCCCACCTCCAAGTGTGCCTTTTGTTATGCCAACTTCTTATGATGGGGTGGTTGTTCCGTATACGAACCTTTCTTCTGCTAATTATACTAGCTTTCCTGTATCACTTCAGCCTTATGAATTCAAAGTTATATTGATTTCTAATCTAGGTAAGTCAGGTGCGGTTGATACAAGCTCTGATTGGTATCTTGATGCTATTGTTTACCAGGTTTTCGTTAGAAGCTTTTTCGATTCAGATGGTAATGGTATAGGTGATTTGAATGGACTCAGACAGAAGCTTGATTACATTACAAACATAGGTTTCAATGCTATTTGGCTACTACCTATATTTGACTCTCCTTCTGATCATGGTTATGATGTAAAGGATTACTATTCAATTGAGTACGATTATGGCGGTATGACTGCTTTCAATAACTATATTACTGATGCCAGAAACAAAAAAGTGAAGACAATTCTTGATATGGTAATCAATCACACAAGTGACCAACATCCTTGGTTTATTGATTCTAAGAATAATGCAAATGGTAGAGGTAATTGGTATGTTTGGACTAATACTCTTCCTAGTGGATGGCAGTATCCTTGGGGAGGTGGTAGTGCTAGTGATGTTTGGATATGGAATAGTACTAGGGGTATGTACTATTATTCGGCTTTTGGTTATGGTGGTATGCCTGACTTGAATTACTTCAATCCATCAGTTTCAAATGAAATATTAAAGGTTGCTTCTAACTGGGTATACAAGTATGTTGATGGCTATAGGCTTGATGCTGCTAGGTACTTAATAGAGACAGGACCATACCCAAATCAAGCTGATACACCACCTACGAAACAGTTCTGGACAGCATACAATAACTACCTTAGGAGTATAAAATCTGACTTCTATACTGTCGGTGAGGTTTGGGCGAATAATGGAATAGTTGGTGGGTACTATGGTACTCTAACATCTTGTTTCAATTTTGACTTTGCATCTAGCGTTGCTAATTCAATAAAGAATGAAAATAACTCTAGCCTTGTAAATATGATTAATACTAAGCCTTCTTCAGTGCCATGGAAGTTTTTTGCACCTTTCCTGGATAATCACGATGATATATTTTTCAATGGCAATAGGTTTGCTGATGAGGTTGGGGGTAGCGTTGATAAACAGAAGTTAGGCGCTGTTTTACTTCTTACATTCCCGGGCACCCCGTATGTTTACTATGGTACTGAAATTGGCATGCGTAAAGGTAGTCAAGGAGGAGATTTAGGCAAAAGAACACCAATGCAGTGGGATAATACTTCAAAAGCAGGCTTTACAACTGGCACGCCATGGACCAGTATAGCTAATAATTCTAATCCTATCAATGTTTCTTATCAGTTGAGTGATCCTAATTCTCTTCTAAACTTGTACAAAAGGCTCATAAAGATAAGAAAGGTTTATCCGTCACTCAGAAGGGGAGATTTCAAACTCATAAGTACTAGTGATAGTTCTGTTGTATCATACATCAGGATAGGTACAAACGAATCAATTTTGGTTGTTGCTAACCTTTCAGGTTCACCAAAGAATATTTCACTTGACTTATCTCAATCGGGACTTACAGTATCATCTACTTATAGCACTTATCTTTTTGCTTTAATTCCTGCTAATACGAACAGTATTCCTACCAATATAACTATTGATAGCACAAAGGAATCTTTGTGGTATAGTTGTAAGATTGCTGGTCCCATTACGAATACTAATACCGAAACTCGTGGATGGGACTTTGGAGGGTTTTTAGGGCTGTATGTTACTAATGATTCTCAAAACCTTTATGTAGCCTTTGAGACACCCAATAATGCTGGTGGTTATGGGAATAATATTTATTTCCTTATAGATTTACCTTCTTATAGTTACGATAGAACTAACTTATTGGGTTTAGGTGGTTTTACGAAGAGTAATATAACTTTGACCGGTGGGTTTGTTTACGATGTGGTTCTCTTCTTTAACGCTCCACCTAATGGTTTTGTTGGTAGCAGTAACCTAATAATTTTTGCTGATGGCACTCCTACTACTGTACCTATTACGAATATAGGGGTTGATGCAGGTAATAGGTTTGTTGAGCTTGCTATTCCTCTTAGTCAGTTAGGCTTGACGGTTAATAATACAATTAGGATTTTAGGTTTCTACACTGGTACGGATATTAATGCTACGGCTTATGGTGCTATTCCGTTTACTAATGGTAATGGTGGTACTGATGGTCCGTTACCTCCGGCTTGGAATGCTAGTGTCTCTTTGAACGATTTCTCAACTTATACAGTTAAGTAATTCTATTTTACAAGAGGGCTCACGCCCTCTTTATTTTATATTTTTAAAAAATTATGTTAACTTGTTTGTTAACAAAAAACTGATAGTGCTAATTAGCACTTCTTTTATTTAGCTTTTGAGGAATTAGGGAATTGAGGTTTTTCAACAATGAGTCGTAAACTCCTAGGTTTAACCTAAGTAGGTTCAACTTGAGCAAGTTCAACCTGAAGTAGGCATAGCCTGTTTCTTTTGCTTGACAATTTGTTAATAGTTTTTTAAAATGAGGTTTGTATGGAGGTGGAATATGTTGCAGACATCTGCGGAGATTGAGGTTTTATTTGCCAATGCTAGGGAGCTTGTCGACTACATAGGTGACAAGTATAAGGGTAATAAAGCGTTGGGGATGCCGGTGTCTGAGGACAATTTGGATGAGTATATATGGTATACTTATGATGATGTTAGAAGGTACGCTAAAGCTGTGGCGTATTATCTTACAGAAGTATTGAAGTTGAAGAAGGGAGATAAGGTAGCACTGATAAGTGAGAATAGGGCTGAATGGGGATTGTGTGCACTGGGGGTTGTGTATAATGGTTTTGTTTTGGTACCGATAGATGTAAGGATGTCGCCAAGCGAAATAAAAATGATATTAGAGCATTCAGAGAGTAAGGTAGCTTTTATATCCTCTAGGCAGATGAAGTATATTTCTGATGAGTTTGATTTAAGGGATGTGGTAGAGCATGTTATATATGTTGATAAAGCAGAGGGTGAGAAGGATGTGAGTTTAGAGAAGATATTAGAGAGGTATGGTGATAAGGAGATAAAGAAGTTAAATCATATTGATCCTGAAAATGATTTGTTTGAGATAGTTTATACATCTGGGACTACAGGTTTGTCGAAGGGAGTAATGTTGACGCATAGAAATATCATGTTTGAGGTTTCTGTTATGCCTCCTTTGGTTAGTCTTTCTGAGAAGGATAAGCTATTATCTATACTTCCTTTGAATCATACTTATGAGTCTACGGCAGGACTTTATACGATGTTATCAAGAGGATGTAGTGTTTTATATTCACCTACACTTAGTCCGAGAGTTGTGATAGACCTAATATCTAGGAATAAGATAACAAAGATGTTGGTGGTACCTTTGTTTTTGGAGAAGATAACTGATGCGATAATAAGGAATATAGAGAAGTCTGGATTTGTTTTGAAGTCGTTTTTGAAGATGCTTTTGGGGATGGCGAGTGTGTCGAAGAGTTTGATAGGTAGTAATGCAATAAGTAAGAGGCTTTTGTCTGTGATAAGGCATAAGTCAGGTTTGTCAAGTATAGATCTTTTTGTTTCTGGGGCTGCGCCGTTGCCTGCTAGGGTTTCAAACTTTATGGAGCTTTTGGGATTCAACATTCTTCAGGGCTATGGTCTTACGGAGTGTGCACCTGTTGCTACTCTTAACCCAATGAACAAGCCAAAGAATACTTCTGTAGGTAAGCCGTTGCCTGGAGTAGAGGTGAAGATACATAATCCGAATGAAGAGGGTATAGGAGAGATATGGATAAAGGGACCAAATGTTATGAAAGGATACTACAAGAATCCAGAAGCTACAGCAGAGGTTTTAGTGGATGGGTACCTGAGAACTGGGGATTTGGGGTATATTGATGAGGAAGGGTATGTTTACATAACTGGTAGGATAAAGAATGTGATAGTGACGCATGGTGGTAAGAATGTATATCCTGAGGAGATAGAGGAGAAATTGAATGAGTTTCCGTATGTGTTGGAGAGCCTTGTGGTAGGTAGGAAGATAGATGAGAATGATATGACCGGTGAGGAGATATTTGCGTATATAGTGCCTGATTTTGGGTATATAGAGTTTGAAAAGGAGACGCCTATACACAAGATAGACTTTAAAGAGATAGAAGAGATAATATCTAATGTGGTTAGGGAAGTGAATTCAAAGTTGCCGGAGTACAAGAGGATAAAAGGTTATAAGATTTTGACAGAGGAATTGCCGAAGACATCTACAAGAAAGATAAAGAGGTACCTGTTCCAAAGGAATGATACATTGTAATATTTCCCTTTAGGAGAGGCTATTGCCTCTCCTAGCTTAGTATTTAAAAGGTTATTCTTACATTTAGTCCTACCTCTACACCAGGTATTAAGTCAAAAAGTTTTTCTTTGACTTCATTGAACTCTGTATAAACTTCTGACATCTGACCAAGTAGAAATTTGAAGTATCCTTTGCCTCTTATGTAGTCTGAGAAGTTTATTTCTGTAGAGTGCTGAAAATCTATTTCGAATACTTTTCTTTTGAATGGAATGAATGAGTTTGTATTGTACCACATTTTCTCTGTGTAGAATGATATTTCTTCTCTGTTTTCTAAAGATGAGTTTACTCTAAATTTTGTGAATATCAGGTCTATGTCTGAGTTGGAAGGTAGAGTGTACGAAAAATAAAATCTTGTGAGGAGGGAGATTTTGCTTTGTAAGGCTTGGGGGGTGTAGAGACCTATGCCGTAGTTTGAGTGAAAAGATGGTAAGTTGGTTATTATGTCTTGTGGTGAGTAGGAGATATCTAAAGAAAGTGAATAATTTTGTTGTGTGCTTACCTTACCACTAACTGCTGAGGAAATAGAATAGCTGTCGTTGATTATCCTTGAATTGAAGTCTCTTTGTCTTGAAAAAGAAAACCCTGTTGATATTTCAGATATTGATATATCTTCGCTCCTTCTAAAGATAAACCAGTCTAGTTTGTATATTGGTATGTATGAGTTAAATGAAAACGAGAGTTTTGTCGATTGCCTGAAGCTAGATATTTCTCTTGATGTTTTTGTTGAGTAGTCAAATAAGTAATTTCTTGGTATTATGCTTAAGAGTAGATTTTCAAATTCTTTCAAGGAGATTGTTAAGTTGATGTTAGCGAATTCGTTAATAGTGCTGTTGATATCATAAATATTAGATACTAATTCTAATGCTTTCATTAAGTTGTTTTCATTCCATATATCTATGTAGTCGTAGAAAGGTATAGCTACGACACCTCTGTAAAGGTTATTTGTGTATATATCATACCATTTTATGTTGTAGCTAAGTGAGTTTATGTATACTTCTGTATTGAAGGAATTACCAAAAGAGATTGTGTCTATTTGGTATTTGCCGATGTTTAAATCAAACTTATAGGTTATTTTGCCGTTCATTTGGCTGTCCCTGTAGAGGGAGTTACTTATGTATCTAAAATTGAAGTCTCTAAAATCGTATGCTGGTGTTATGTAGGCATTTAGATTATTTATTATGCCTTGTAGCACAATTGATAACGTATCGCTTTCCTTTACTTCTCTTCTACTACCTCTTTCTACAAATCCTTCACTTAGAAGTTTTAGAGATTCGATATTTCTTGCTACTATGCCACTTTCTTTTAGTTCTGTCGCTTTGTTTATAGTTGAGTTAACTGTGTTTATGAATGTTTCAGAATGAGAGAAATTGTTGTTTATGTTCACTTTGGGGTAACTGAGTGAGGAATTTAAAGATATTCCGTATATCCAATTTTCGTAGGATGGTGAAGAGAAGAAGTAAATATTGTTGGTTCTGGTGTCGTAGTTTTTTACGTAGTAACTTGAATTTACATTGAATGTGTTTAAAAAGTTTAAGTTGTACCTAGTTAAAAATGGGATTTTGTAGACAATATTTATGGAAGAATCTAGTGATATCTCGTCAATTAATGAAGTTTGAATGAATAATTTATTGTTAGGAGCCGAAAATATACCATTCTGTAAGGAGTAGTTTAATCTATCTGAAAAGGAGTAGCTTATTCCTGGGAGGTATTCTTTGTCAAAGGCTGTTTGAATAGTATATTTAAATGATGTAGAGGAATTTGTTGAAAATAAGTATACAGGTAAAGTTGGGTCTTCTACAGTGTTTTCTCTTGTTGTTGAAAAGTAATTATCTACATTTAGATATTTTATTAGGTTAAATCTTGAATAAAGTGAGAGGTTAAAGTTGTTTACTGCTTCCTTGCCACCATTACCTCTAAAGTTTGGGAATATATTTTCTATGAAAAGTCTTGAGTTAAAGTCTGAGAATATAGGGAAGTTGCCTATGGTTAGTAAGTTGTCCTTGTAATTTAGTTGGAATTCTGAATTTAAGGCGCTGCTGAATTCCCAGTTTACCCCTGTTAGGTATATTTCGTTTAGCCATATTTCGCCAGAGTTTACTGGTTCTGTAGAGTTTGAATTTACTCTGATGCCGATTTCCATGAATGTTAGGTCTCTCCATGTTGGGAATTTGTTTATGTTCATTTCTACTGTGTCATAAATGTTATCATTTATTATTAGTTTTCCATTTTCTTTTATTCTTATTTCCAATCTGTTCCAATAATCTTTTTTTAGCCTTTCTATTGGTATTATCCATTCAAAGTAGTTATCTTCTTTCGATACTAGCCTTAGAACGATATTTTCATCATTGAATGTGTCACCATTAGTTTTTATGCTTACACCTATGTCATTTACTGTTGGAATAAAAACGTAGAAAATGAGTTTTGAGTATGAGGAATAGTTTTGTGATTTATCAAAGTTTATTACTACAGTTCCCTCTCTGCCTCCTGTGTATGGTGAGAAATTTGTGTTTATGCTGACATTTGATAGGTTATATGTTATCCTTAGCGATGATTCATCAATTGATTTTGCTTCTGAGACTGAAAGTGTACTAGTTCCGTGGAGGTAGGAATATTCTTGTGTTCTTTCTTTTTCTTCTTTTGTTTGCCCTTCGATATTGAAAAATCTGTTTTTTAGGTATAGAGGTGAATCGTATATTGATATAGTGCTTGCTGAGATTTGGTAGGGACTATATAGCTTTATACCATCTACTTTGTAGGTTCTGCTAGTTCTTGATTTTATTTGTATTTCATCAATTAGTATCCTTCCTTTTATACCTTGAAGCTTTTTTAGTATTATTCTTACTGCTTGCACTCTCCTCAGAATTTCTACTTGAGGAGCTGATAGAGTATTTACTTGAATTACTAATTGTTTCCATCCGCTACCAGATAAGTTTGTTGAAAATGATACAAAGGATTCTTCTGTATCTAGCCTTCCATTTTTATTTAGGTCTTCTGAATCAATCTTGCCATTGCCGCCTCCTTTTCTTCCACCACCTATTTTTGTTATTAGTGAACCGTTTATTGGGTTATTGAATTCAAAACCATCTTGTGATGTTGATAATTCTTGGTCTAGGATTCCGTCACCGTCTAGGTCTTCGCTGAATTTACCAAATTGTAGATGTATTTCAAGAGAGTTTGTATTGTTATCATCGTACGAATTTATACTATTATTGTCCATCTGCATTTTGTACCATATGATTATTTCTTGGATATCACTTAAATCTATTCCAGATGATGATATGGGTAGTATTGCTCCTACCCATGTACCTTGTGAAAAGTCATAATCAAACACTAGTGATGTTTGCGATACATTTGGGAATTCTGAAGGGTTTAGTCTTCCTCCTGCTACCAAGTATGGACCAGGCTTTTGTGAATATGGTAATATTTGTTCGGGTGGTATGTTCCAGGTATATGACATTAATGTGAACGATTCATTTGCTCCATATTGCCTATAGTCTTTGTAGTATAGGATACCTCTGTTTGTTTGGTAACAACCTATATTTGTGTCTGGGGATGATAGGTACCATTTTTCTTCATCATCGCTTAGAAGGTAGGATTTTTTGCTACTGTCAAAGTCTTCTACTATTGCTGCACCAAATGAGTTTGGATTTACAAAGGAAAATCCGTATTCTATGTTCAATTTACTATCAAAGTTTTTGTTATCTATACCTAGAAATTTTTTTATGTCGAAGCTGTTTATTATTCCGCCTATGAAACCTATTAGTGGGGGTGCCGAGCTTATTCTTGGAGCTGAGCCTGTTGCCTGTGAACTCCAGAAGGCTAGCGAGAATGTAGATGATAAGTAATCTGTTAGTTTGTACTCTGCTATTGAGCCGAGGGATATTTTCTGAGGTCCACCAAATAGTGGCTTGTACTCGTATGATATTTCAATTGTGTCTCCTTCGTTTATGAGTGTTGGGTCTTTGAAAATTATTCTTCCTATGGGATAGTATATCGTATATTTGTCTTTGGGTATCAGTACACCATTTATTCTAACTTCTTCGCTTCCTTCAGCGATATCAAAATCTAATTGGTATGACGTTATTGTTTCATAAAACTTTAGGCTTAGGGTGTAGGTTGAGTCATCAATTATTGGGTCTCTGTTGAGTGAGTAGAAGTCAACAATTAAATTTGTGAATGGGTAGAGGTTTTTGAATTTTATTATACCTTTCTGTGGTATGATTTCAAAGTCTTTTTCTGTGAAGTTTATCGGTGCTAGTATGTTTGGGTCTCTTGTCATGTATACTTTTATCTCAAATATTTGGGATAGTTCTATGCCAAAGCTACCTAAGGGGTATATGTTTTTCATTTCGTAAGGTGAGTAACCTATTGACGGATTGAATAGGTAGAGATAAGTTTTACTATTACTGCCCAAACCTTGGTATATATTTGTTGATATTGTCATCGGTTGACCGTTGCCATGAGTATAAAACACTGCTAGGTATGTACTTCTGTCTATTGAGTTTCTAAGCTCAATTTCATTGTTGAAGTTATCAAATATGAAGTCATTACCTTCTACTAATTTTCTAAAAGGTATTCCATCTATGTATATGTCTGGTGTTGTAGTTGTTGATAAGTAAACTTCTAGCGTTACTTTATCTATATTACTGTCTGGTAGTTTGAAGTATTTTCTTTTTATGTAGTCTATATCTCTCATTTGCCTTTCTGAAGTGCTTTTTCTGCCTATAAAGGTTTTCTTGGCTGGTACTGAAGTTGCTAATGTCCCTATTGCTTCAATGTAGAATTTGTCTGTGCTTCCTACAAACTTTATTCCTTGTGCTGATGAACTTACGGCTGTGTAGTTTACATATTTGCTACCTTGCTTTGTAAATCTAACATCTCCGAAGGTTAATTCTTTAACGAATGGCTGACTTGGCTTTGTTTGGGAGGGTGTAGAGGTAGAGGGTGGGGTAGAAGTTTCTTTAAGTTGTTGGGGTAAGGCTTGAGTCTCTGGCTCTTTGTATGAGACATTAAACTTGTTTATTGCACTTTTTTGGTCAAACTCTATGTCTACGTCTACTTTGTTTCCTATCTTGCTGGTTGACCTTATTTTCATATCCTGGTCAACATTAAAGTTTTCCTTTATAAACGACGAGATGGGTGTTTTTAAATCTGGTGTTTTTCTTACACTTCCGAAGGATATACCAAAAGTTATGTCACCACTGGCATAGATTTTTGTTTCGGCACTTTCTATTTCTATCGCTAAAGGCTGCTTTTCTAATTTCTTGAATTTCCTTTTGTTTTCTATCTCTTCCTTTATTATGTCTTCTATATCCTCAGGTAAAACTTTGAACTCTATTTTGTAAATGTCTTCAATTGTCACTTCCTTTTGGTTTTCATTTGTTCCTTTGGTATTGGTATTCAAGATATTAGTTTCTATTCTATCAGTGGCTACGCCACTGCTAATTAAAAAATCATTAATAGCTATATCATTGCTAAAGTACCTATCGAAGTATTCTTTGAATACCTCGTATTCTTTGGGTACTTCTTCATCTATCTCTTTTAACTGTATCTTGAAAACTTCAGAGATACTAATAGTTTGATTGTTGTTATTCGTTTCTGAAGTTTCATTAGTTAGCGTTTCTTGGTTGGTTTTTTCTTCTAGTGATTGTGGAACATTAATTTCACTATTGTACTGTGCGAATAATAAAGCACCTAGAAGTACCATCAGGGCAGAGTAAATTATTACATTTTTCATGATTTTAGTTATTTTATAACATTTTTTGTTCTTTATGCTAAACAAAGTGATTGTGTTGTAGAGAGGTTTTCACCTAATTTTAAAAAGTGCTTTAAGCACGTTGTGCTTTAAGCACTTAATTAAAAAGGTGCTATGTAGCACAAAAAGGTGCTATGTAGCACAAAGTGGAATAGTCTACTTATAAAATTATGTTAACTTGTTTGTTATAAAAAAGGAACAAGTTTTCTTTCATAGCCAATAGGGATTATGATTCAGTAAATATAATACAAAAAATCTTAGACATTGGACTTATCCCTGCTATAAAGGTAAAAGAAACATTTAGGATGAGAATAAGACATCTATTAAGGCGGTTATCAAATGAAAATTGGTCGGAGTATGGAAAGAAAAGGTATAGGATAGAGTCTTTATAACATAAGGAATTAAGCACTGGTATATTTAAAATTCTTCTACTGATACTGATATTCTTTTGAGTAGTTTGTTTATGTTTATTGATGGTATTTGGGATTGGATTTTTTTGCTTTTGATTTTGGATATTTTACCGAAAACTAAGTTGTTTTCAATTTTGAATTTTGATGATATCAGGTATATTATTGAGAGGTCTATTATGTTAATTTTTGTTGTAGGGATTATGTAATTTGATTCGTTGAATATTCCTGAGTTTCTTGACGTTTTTGTTGTTGGTACTGTGGGGTGAATTATTGTATCTCCGAAGAGGTTTTTTGATATCACGACTATGTTTTTCCTTGAGAGGAATTTGAAGAAGTTAAGTATATTTTCTTCCAATTCTTCATCTTTTGAATCTGTTGTTATTTTGTACTGGGTTATGAAGTAGGATAGGGAAAAGGTATTTGTGAATGATAGGGTTGAGAATGATAAAAATAGTTCTGTTGCTGAAATTGGGTCTGAGTTTAGCAAGTTTTCAGAATTTGGTAGTTTTTTTATGAAATTCAAGAATAATGATATTATGTTATGGGAGATATAGTTTTTGGATGATATGAATTTTAGGTTGTTACCTTTATTTATTCGTAAATCGTTAAAGAGAGTGATTAGCCTAGATATAAATCTTATTTGGTCTTTTGATACTTTTTTTGGTAGGCTTATGTTTTCATTTTCGTATATCCATATGTTTTTACCGTTTTCTAAAATTACCTCTTTTGATTCAGGTATGTAATTTTCGTATATGGAGTGGACAGGAAGTATTATAAAGTTGTTAACTTTTATGGGTTTGAAGATGCTTTTTGATTTTCCATCCATTAGAATAATTTTCTAAAATCTAATTAGCTATTTTCACTTTTTTTCTGTTGGGGTGCTAAGCATTCCAACAACTTTGTGTTTTTTTTGTCAAAGATTTGCTTTAAGTATGGTGCTATTAAAATATACTTCTAAGTGTAGTTTGGACACTCAATTGAGAAGGTGCTTAAAGCACGTTGTGCTATTAAGCACTATTTTATGTTAAGTTCTCTTTTTATTGTTCTTACGCTTAGGGATGAGGCTACCTTTGAGGCTATTTCTTGGTAAATTTTTGAGATTTCGTGTTCTGGGTATTCGTACACGATGGGTTTACCTTGGTCACTTCCTTGAGCTATTAGGGGGTCAATTGGTATTTCTCCAAGTATAGGTATGTTTTTGTCTTTTAGGTACAAATCTATGTCAGCTTTTGGGAAAATATAGTTCTTCTCTCCGCAATGTGAGCAGATGTAGTATGCCATGTTTATTACTATGCCGAGGTTTGGTATTCCTACTTTTTCGAATAGGTTTATACCTTTTATTGTGTCAACTACTGCTACGAGCTGAGGTGTTGATATTGTTACTATTCCTGATATGGGTATATTTTGTGCTAGTGTTAATTGTATGTCACCGCTTCCTGGTGGTAAGTCTAGTATTAGATAGTCAAGGTCTCCCCAATTTACATCTTCAAAAAGTTGTTTCACTGCTGTTGTTTGTATTGGTCCACGCCAAACTACAGGAGAAGAGTTATCTATTAGAAGTCCTATAGAAAGAACTTTCATGCCCATTACTTCAACAGGTTGTATCTTGCTGTCTCTAATTTTTGGTGTTCCGACTATTCCTAACATTATTGGTATGTTTGGTCCATGTAAGTCTAAGTCAAGTAGTCCAACTTTTGCCCCTGCCTTCGCAAGTGCTAAAGCTAAATTGACGGATAATGTTGATTTCCCAACACCACCTTTACAACTATAAACGCCTATTATGTTCTTTACATTTTTGATAGTATCAAGGTTTACGATTCTTTGAACACCTATTGTAGTTTCTCTAGATTTCCTAACGTCACTCACTAGAACTATGTTTATTTTGAGCTCTTTACCAAAGTTTTCCTCAAGTGTTTTCTTGACATTTTCTTTTATCTCTGTTGCCAACGGGCAAGCTGGAGTCGTGAGAGCAATTTCACATTTTATTTCACCATCTGATATCTCAACATTTTTCACCATTCCCATTCTTACAATGTCTACTCCTACCTCTGGGTCTATCACCGTCTTCAGAACCTCTATTACACTTTCCTTTGTCATTATGATCCTCCTAACAAACTTAAGTTATTTTAATAAATTTAGTGAAATTTTTCAAATTTTGTGGATTGTGAGGCTTCGCCTCTCATGTTTGAAATAATTTTAACTTTTATTAAAAAATTTTTTTATGGAAAAACTTTTTGTTTTTGATACAAGTAATATTGTTTACAGAGGTTTTTTTGCTTTCGCCGGTAGGCACCTCAGGAACTCTAAGGGGGAGATAACCTCAGGTATATTCTCAACTCTTAGGACTATTTTTAGGCTTTACAAAGATTTTAAGTTTGACTTGGCTGTTTTTTCTCTTGATGGACCTAGAGAGCAAACAAATAGGTTTAAGATGTACAGTGAGTATAAAATAACTAGGCAGAAAGCTCCCGATGATTTGAAATTTCAGCTTAGTGAAGTTGTTAAGATACTCAAAAATGCTGATATAAGTTGTGTAAGTGTTCCTGGACTTGAATCTGATGACATAATAGCTTCAGTTGTCAAAAAGTACTCTGAAGACTACGAAATTTTCATAGTTTCTGGTGATAAGGATTTAATGCAGTTGCTAACAAATAAAAGTGTTAGAATAGTTTCATTTTCACCATCAAAATCAGAATATGAGATTATTGATAGGAATTCCTTCATAAAGGAGTATGGTTTTGAACCTGAGTATATAGTTGATTACTTGGCGCTGATAGGCGATACTGTTGATAATGTGCCCGGTGTTAAAGGAATAGGTGAGAAAACTGCTAGTTACCTTGTCTCTAAGTACAAAACTTTAGAAAATATTTACAACAACTTAGATAACGAATCACTAACAATTAAGGAAAAACTATTGAACGGCAAGGATGACGCTTTCCTTAGCAAGGAACTTGTTAAGCTCTTTATTGCAGATTTGGACATAAAACCTAGCAAGTTTTCGGTAGAAAACTTTAGAAAACCTGAAGTTTTAGAGATATTGAACTACCATGGTTTCAAATCAATAATCAAGGAAATTCAACCTGAGCAAGAAACACATCAGTCCGCACTTTTCTCATCACAGGGTTCTCTTTTCTCTTATACTCCCGAATCAACCTCTCATGAGGTTAAATCTCAGGAGGCTAACCTTCAGGTTATTACTCAGAATAAGAAGGGGAATTATAAGCTGGTTGTTTCTAAAAGTGAATTAGATGAGCTTTTGGCAAAAATAAGGAAAAACGGGTTAGTTTCTATAGATATAGAAACTGATGAAAGGCATTTCATGGAATGTAGGTTGATAGGTGTTGCTTTAGCGGTGGAGGAGGGAGAGGGATATTATATTCCTATACTTCACAAAGTTCAGAAGGAAATTTCTAACGAAGAAATTTTTTCTTTTCTAAAAGAGGTTTGTGAGTCTAATGATATAAAAAAAGTAGGACACAACATAAAGTATGAGTACATTGTTTTAAAAAGGTATGGGATAGAACTTAGAAATATCTATTTTGACACTATGGTAGCTTCTTATTTGCTTCAGCCTGAAATTCAGCAACATAACCTTGACAAATTAGCTGAGCAGTACCTTGGTTACACAAAAGTGCGCTATGAGGATGTTACTAGAAAGGATTTAGATAAATCTCTGACATTACTTGATGCACCTATAGAGAGTGTTCTTAATTATGCTTCTGAGGATGCTGATATTGCTCTTAGGCTATACAGAGTTTTTAAAGAAAAAATCAGTGCTAATCCTAAGCTTGAGAAACTTCTTTTTGAGGTGGAGATGCCTCTAATAGTTGTTCTTGCCGAAATGGAGATGAACGGTATCAAGATTGATACCGAATTCTTAAAAAATTTGAGTAAAGAGTTGGATAAGGAAATACAGGCTACTGCTAATGAGATATTTGGTCTTGCTGGTGAGGTTTTTAATATAAATTCACCGAAGCAGCTTTCGTACATTCTTTTTGAGAAGCTTAAAATTGAGCCGATTGAGAAGACAAAAACAGGCTATTCAACAAGTGAAGAGGTTTTAGAGGAACTTAGCGAAAATTACGAAATAGCGAAGTACTTGATAAAGTACAGAACCTTAACGAAGTTAAAATCAACTTATGTTGATGAGTTACCTAATATGATTGTCAAATCTACTGGTAGGGTTCATACTTCATTTAATCAAACTGTTACTGCTACGGGTAGATTATCATCCAGTAATCCTAACCTTCAGAACATCCCTGTGAGGGATGAGATAGGTAAGAAAATAAGAAGTGCTTTTATTTCTGAAGAAGGGTATCTTTTGGGTAGTTTTGACTATTCGCAGATAGAACTTAGAGTTTTGGCTCATGTTTCGGATGATAAAGTTTTGATAGAGCAGTTTATTAATAATGAGGATATACATACGATTACAGCTTCAATGGTTTTAGGAGTTGAGCCTCATGAAGTTACGCCTGATATGAGAAGAATAGGTAAGACTATAAACTTTGGTATAGTTTATGGTATTAGCCCTTACGGGCTATCTAAACAATTAAAAATATCAGCTTCTGAGGCTAGTGAGATAATAAACAAGTATTTTGAAACTTACAAAGGCATAAAGGAATACATTCTAAAGACTCTAGAATTTGTTAGCAAGAACGGCTATGTTGAAACGATATTCGGTAGAGTTAGGTATATACCAGAGTTGAAGGGCAGAGTATACAACAAGGCACAAATCACCCTTAATAAGAGTGAGAGGATAGCGATAAACACTCCTATTCAAGGTAGTGCGGCAGACATAGTTAAAGTGGCTATGATAAATCTATACGAAAAGACAAAAAATACAACTGTTAAGATGCTTTTACAGGTTCATGATGAAATACTTGTTGAAGTCCCTCAAGGTGATGTTAGTAAGTATGAATTGATGATAAAAGAGACATTAGAAAATGCTGTTACTCTCAAGGTTCCTTTGGTTGTTGAGTACAAATTCGGCAAGAATTGGGGGGATATACATTAACTCTTATCGGTATAGCAGTGCTACTCCTTGGGGACCAAGGTTCAATTATTCAAATCCTATTGTTAAAAAATTCTTAATAGAAGGTGCTAAATACATGATGAAACACTACAGAATTGATGGCTTTAGATTTGATGCTACTGTGTTCATAAATTATTGGAGCTTCATACAGTAAGATAATGACGCGTTCATATTTATGTTCCCATTTGTTGGATTTCAGCAGGTGTCTATTTATCCTTTGGAGAACACCAATTTACAGAACTACTTTGATCAGGAATGGGGTGATAGTAGAGGTGGGGAAAGAATTTTGTTAGGTCTTGGCTTTTCATTTAAGCAATTCCCTGTTGATTTTAGAGCAGTAATGTATTTTTTGGTAACTAAACCATTTACATCAGGTGTTTCTATTGATTTTGGATTTCCATTTTACTTGTGGAGATTTAAGATTAATCCTCACATAGGTGTTGATGACAGTATCTCTTTTGTGTCTCTTGGCGAGAATTACCCTTTAATTGGTCTTAGAGGCTTGTATGCTTATATCTTTTCAGTAGGGGTTTTAGGTGGTGTAGGAGTTGAAATGAGGATAATTAACGAGTTTTCATTCTACCTAGATGTAGGCGGTAAGTTTCTAGTACCTTTGGGTGTGGATATTCCAAATTATGGTTCTCTTTTCTCTTCGCCTTATGTTCCTACTTTTATCCAGAGAGGATTTTATGGTACCTTCGGCTTAGAGTTTAAGTTTGGGACTTTTTAGGGGCGGAGCCTCATCGAGGCCAAGCCTCATCGAGGCTAAGCCTCATCGAGGCGTAGCCTCCTTTTGTTTTTTGTGCTGAACTTAAGTTAGATTTTATAAACTTGTTGAAATTTTTACTTACATATATTCACAATAACTACGCCAATAATTATTGTAGAAAATGGTTAACATTTTTGCTTCAAACCTAATAAGGTTTTCAAACCTAATAAGGTTTTTTGTTTATGTCTTCTTCTGGGTATTTCTCTTCGTTTCGTTTTCGTTTTCTGATGAATGGGATGAGTACCTTCAGGGTGCTGAAGTTAAAGAAAAAGTTAAAGTAGCAGATGTAAAAATAGATGTTGAGGGTAATGTTTCTAAAAGTTTGATTGAAAAGTACATTCTTTTTAAGAATGGTGATGAGTTTTCTACTCAAAGTTGGAATTCTTTGAAGGCTTTCCAGATTGAGCTACTTAATAGCGTTTTGCCTTTTTATAGTGTGTCGATTTATGAATTACCTTTGGATAATGGTGATAGAGTTGTGGTTAACCTTGTTGAGGGGTTTAACTATTACTTTGATTTTTGGCCCTGGAGTGTTATGGTCTCAAATGCTAATGTCTTCGGTAATGGTGAGAGTTTGGGGCTTTGGATAGGTTTAAATCGCCAGAGCATAGATTTTAACTCTTTTGAGTTTCCTAATATCCCTTTTGGTGCTGGTTTCTCTCTAGGGCATGAGATAAAAAGAGACGAAGGAGAATATATTGTAGAAACATTACACATAGGTGGTAGTGTTAACAAAGTTATCTTTCCTTTTTTTGAAGTAGTAGCTAAAGCTTCATACATTACTTACCTTTTCCCAAGTAATACATTTATAGTAAGTTGGAGAAGTGATAAATCGTACGATTATCTTATGAATTATTATGGGTTAGATACTCAAGGGATAGGAGAAACGAGAGTAGGGCTAGAGGTTTCAACTTTGTATGTTTGGAGGTCTCTAAATAAAGTTGCTGGTGGGGTAGGGGTAGGATTGTATCACTCTTGGTTTACAACATTAGAAAAAAGTACACTTTTGAAAGCATACCTAAAGTTTAGGTATTTCCCTGTTGATTTTTTAGGTTTCTCATTGTACACATCACTTGATTATTGGTTTAATCAAGTTCCGCATGTTGCTATGATTGATAATTCACTTTTCAGGTGCCCTGGGCACCTCGAAAAGAGTTTGACAAAGGTTATAAACAGATTCCAACTAATAACAAAGCCGTTTCCTAAAATAGATTTAGGCTTTACATCACTTGAGATAATACCGTTTGTTTACAGTGATCAATCTTCTTCAGTTAGTCAAAATTTGCTTGATAATATCATCATTTCATACGGTGGAGGGATACAAATTTACTTTGCTTCACCTATAGGTATTTATTTCTCTTTTGGTTATGAAGGTAGGACTGATAGCGATGATAAAGGATTTTTGTTTGAAGCGAATTATGAATTATACTGACTTGGGAGGTGGGTATGTTTAGCGTTACAAAAAACATCAAAAAAGGCGGTAGCCTTTTTGTAGAAAAAATAACATCACTTATTTTCTTATTCTTACTTCTAGGTTCTACCTATGCAGGTAGTTCTAACTATGTGGGTAATGAGTGGGTAAGTAATTTGATAGTGGCTGAGAAGAATGTTAAGGCTAATCCAAATTGCTATAAGTGTTGGTTTGATTATGCTATGGTTTTACATGAAGTTAGTAGTGAGGGGTATACTAATCTTTCAAGAAAAGCGGTAGAGGCTTGGGAGAAGGTTTTGAAATTCAAAAATGATCCAGCAGCTAAAGCATTCTTGGGTTCTTCTTGGGCTGTTGTGGCTAGGGATTCTGTTAATCCGATTGAAAAGCTGATAGCTGTAGATAAGGGTTCTAAAATTATGGATGATGCTTTGAATGAGGAGCCAACGAATATAATTGTGCGTAGAGTTAGGTTTGAGACATACCTTCAATTACCTGATATGTTCAATAAACTCAAATTTGCTGAAGAGGATATAGATTACCTTTTTAAGGTTTATAAGAATACACCACAGGTTTTTGAGGGTGTCTATGACCCGGGGTACATTTTCCTTGGCAAGGCTAAAGTGCTGCTTAAGAAAGGTGAAGGAACGAAAGCCAAGGCTATAGCAGAGGCAGGACTCAAAATAGCAAAAGATGAAAAGTGTATTACCAAAATAAAAGAATTTTTAGAAAAATTCAAATGAGGGGGAACTCATGAAGAATTTGAAATTCGTTTTTGTTCTAAAACGAATGTTAGTTTGCTCTTACCTACCTAATTATTTGAATGATGCCAAGCATCATTATACCTTAACTAATAAAAACACAGGCAATAGCCTGATGCAGGCCAAGCCTGTTTTTCAACAAAGCAATAAAGGGGTAATAAAGAAGGAGGGTTTTATGATGAGTTTAAAACTCTTTTTAAATCTCATGAGATTTAGTCTCATAATTTTGGGTGTGGTGGTTTTGGTTGTTTCGTGTGGGGTTGAGGAGAAGAAGGTATCACCAGAGTTAAAAGGTTTGATGGTGAAAATAGAAAAGGGAGAGGCTAGCCTCTCTGAGATTGAGAGGGCAATGTTTTTGAATGTTTCTGAGGAGGGAGGTAATCCGAAGTGGGTTGTTGAGGTGTATGAAAAGAACAGGGATAGTTTTATCACTAATGCTATGGCTAGGATTTATTATGCTACTGCACTTTGTCAGTTAGCAGGTAGTGCCAAGAAAGAAGAGGAACAAGTATTTTGGGTTAGGAAGGGTATAATGGAGTTTGAGATGATTATTGAGGATTTCCCGAATGAGCATAAAGTAGCACTGTGGAGAGCGATAACATATAGCCATTTCCCACCTGTACTCGGAGCAA
>Ga0272449_1001836_pt1 | contig 20803 bp, 17 predicted proteins | sample YNPCB0241_FD_198679 | JGI IMG/M metagenome (GOLD analysis project Ga0272449, IMG submission 198679) | Hot spring sediment microbial communities from Yellowstone National Park, WY, United States - YNP-CB-024-1 | ecosystem: Environmental > Aquatic > Thermal springs > Hot (42-90C) > Sediment... | reverse complement strand
CAACGAGTCTTCTTATAGCACAAAGCCCCCTGGCTTGTCAAGATCCCCCCTACTCCAAGACCTAACCCCTCGGCCCCCTTCCCGAAGCGGGAAGGGGGACCAGACCAGGCACGGAACAGCACAGAACGGAAAGGGGCCCGCCCGTGCTCGCGGGCAGGCCCCGCCGATCCCGTCCTTCAGGTCTATAGCGCCCTACTTGTCATCCGGGTACTTAGGAGTGAACGGCTTCCCGCCAAGAGGCTCTTCTGCTCCTGCCGGCAGCACTGTAGGCGTCCTACACGCCGTCAGGTGATACCCTGGCCCTGTGCCAGCTGCCGAGAAATGCCGGACAACTATGAAGTACGTCCCACTGGTGTTAATCCTAATCGCGAAGGCTTCAGCTGGCGGAGCGGGAGAGCCGAAAGTAGCCGATCCATCGACGTAAGGGAAAGGCGAAGGCGGCGACGGGATGATCAGGGCGCCCGTGCTATCGCGGAGCTCGAGGACCGCGTCCCAAGCGGGCAAGTCGTCGTGGCTGCCGCTGGGGGAGTCGGGCGTCATATCCAAAGCCACGAAGATGGCCTCCCCAGCGTTGGCATAGAACGCGTACCAGTCAGCATCGCCGGCAGGATCGATGCGTTCGCCTATCATCCACGGCGTTGGGCTCATGGGAACAGGGAAGGCTGTGGCTGGTGTGTTGCCTGGATCGCTCGGAGGAGTGACGAGATTGGCCGCGGGAACCACGTGGCGATACAACCGATAGGGGTTCCCTGCCTCTCCTACAGCGCTACCGCCCCAGCCGTTTACAGACACGACGTCGCTAGCAGTTGCCAACGGATGCCCGGCAATGACGGAATTGAAGCCATAGGCGATGAAGGTGCCCATTAGGCTGGTATAGGTGGCGCCATCGTCGTCGTCGCACTCCAAGTCACCTGCTGCAGGGCAGTTGCTTGGGCTGGCAAGAGGGGTGCTTCTGAGGTGGAGAATCGAGTCATCGGTAAATGGGGATGTGGCATCATAGATCTGGACATAAGCGAAGGCTCGATCCCCTGGGTTGCCAGCGATGGGTTGGTTGTTAACAGTTCCAGCTGGTGTAATGAACGTTGCCTCTGGGTAAGTGCAGGCGGGCAACAGCGTCGGCGGAGCGCCAATGGTCGTCGTTTGGCTGGCGGAGGCGCTCCTGCCCGAGGCCGTCTTTATGGTCACCGTGACCGTGCACGTGCCGGCCGATGCGGCCGTGAAGGTGGTCGTCACCGTCGTCAGCGTGCCCGGCGGATACGATGCTGGACTCACGCTCCCACATCCGGCTGGGGACACGGTAAATACCCAGTCCCAAAGCCCTCGGGTGCTGCCCGGGTTTCCAGTGGCGGTCAGCGTAGCGGTATCCCCTACGTTCATGGTGGCCGGAAGCCCCGTGAACGAGATGATGAACGGCGCGGTGGTCGTACAGCCTGCGACCCCAATAATCGCTATGATTGTGACGAGCGCTAACCCTCTCCTTAGGGTCATATACAGAACCTCCTTTTTTTTCAAGTTTTGTGGATTCTGGCTGAAGAGCTGTTCGTTTGAGAAGACCCGGCGACCACCTCCTTTTGGGCATTTTGGGTACTTTATATTAAAGCACAAACCCGTCCAAAAGTCAAGAGGGGGGGCCTGGGCTAGGCCCCCTCCTCTTTTCCCTTATCGCATCAGCAAAATCAAGATGACGCCCTCGCCTTTGTCGAGCGCTTCGAGGGCTTTGCCGATGATCGCCCCTTCGCATCTGTGAATATCTTCACAGCGCATGGCGTAGCCGGGCTTTGAAGCGCTCGTGAGCAGATCCCCCGGCCGGATCGGGCCGCTCTCCGTCGTCGCTTTCACGGGCACACGCCCAAGGAGCGCCAGAAGGGGCCTCTCTCCTGGCTCTACCTCACCCCTTCCCTCTCCGTTTACGGAGAGGGCCAGGGAGAGGTGCTTCGCCCCCAGCACAAACCCTGGAGCCGTGGAGATCACTCCCGCGACCCAGGGGCTGTAGGGCTCTCGCACTTTGCGATAGTGCTTGGGGTTGTGCGGGTCAAGCTCGACGACATCCCCTGGCTCTAAGGGCTCCGAAGCTAAGATATACTCGGCGACGTCGGCGCCGCCGGGGTTGAACGAGCCAGCGGCGTAGACGTTCCCCGTGGTGCGCTCCACCCGGAAGATCCTCCCCGTCGCCGTCACGGTCGTCCAGTGGACCGTCAGATTATCACTGAGGATCTGGGAGTTGTACCCGATCTGAGTCGCATCAGTGGTGCTCACCTGCACGCCGATGGTGGCGCTGCCGCCCTTGTCGAGATTGGCGCAGTTCCCGCCGAAGATGACGTCCTGATAGTTGAAGAGCACGTGATTGGTAGCCTCAAAGAGCACCACCTGGAAGGTCACGGTGGGAGCTGGGGTGTCATTCCGGCAGGCATACGGGCGCACGTTGCGCCACTCGATGACCAGCTCGCGATTGGGAGCCGTGCCCAGCACCTCCCAATAGACGTTATCCGCCCCTGTGGGATAGAGATCGTCCCAGAAGGGCGCAACCAGCGTCGTGAACGACGAATAGGGCAACTGCTGATTGCTATACTGAAGGCCAGTGTTGTTGGTGAAGCTTATCAAGCCGTTTGCGTTGACGTAGACGGTGTTGTAGCTGCTTGTGCCAAACTTTACGGGAAAGCCAGGGGTGACAGTGGCCCAGGTGTCATCGCCCAGGTTGAGATTCGTTCCGGTGATCGTGCGCCAGGTGGGGGAAGGCGTCGTGCAGCTATAGCTTCCCTGAGCGCCGCCCACTTGTACGGTCGTGGACTGGCCGTTGGAGAAGGTCAGGGTAAACGTGCCCACGACACAGATATCGGCAGGCCCAGTCCAAATGGCCGAGTAGACCCCGTCCCCGGCGTAGATATCGCCCGAGACGGCTTCATTCCCGTCGTCGAGCAGATTGAGGACCGTTCCCCCGGGGGTGATGGTCACGCTGATGGGACCCGCGGGGTTCTCGCAATTGACCCAGTAGACGGCGATGAGCATGGGCCAGCTGGCGGTAGCGAAGGGGCGCCATATCCCAAAGAATGGGACGTTGTTGCACGTGAGCGCCCCGTACGCATTGATCCGCCGGTCGCTGATCGTGACGTTCTGCATTCCCGTGGTCACGTCCCCGCTAGCTAAGATGCGGTTGCGGATCTGATACCAAGTGAACGAGGGGAACTGGGCCTTGATGAGTGCGGCCAGGCCCGTCACGTGCGGCGTGGCCATTGAAGTCCCGCTGTAGGTGTCATAGCTATTCCCTGGGACAGTGCTCAATATGTTCTCCCCAGGAGCGCCGACGTGGACCGTGCGCCGACCGTAGTTGGAGAACCCGGCCTTGGCATCGGTGTGATTGCTCGCAGCTACGGCAATCATGTTCGGGAGGTAGTAGCTTGCGGGCAGGAAGAGCGCCGTGTCGTTATTCGCACTGGCATTGCCCGCGGCGGCGATGAACAGGATCCCCGCGTTCATGTGGGCCTTGATGGCATCGTGAAGGGCCTGCGAAAATCCCCCACCGCCCCAGGAGTTGTTGGTAGCGATGATATCATTCGCGGGATTGCCGGTCTGCTTCAGATTGAGAATATACTGCAGGCAGCTTATAGCCCCCGCAGTCGTCCCAGACCCAAAGTCGCTCAAGAACTTGCAATGGCCGATCTTGACGCTCCAGTTGACGCCCACGACGCCCACGTTGTTATTGCCTATAGCTCCGATCGTGCCGCTGACGTGGGTGCCGTGCCCATCGCCATCGAATGGGTCCGTATCGTTGTAGTACGTATCTATGCCGTAGACGTCATCTACGTAGCCGTTGCCGTCATCGTCTATGCCGTTGCTAGGGATTTCTCCCGGATTTCTCCAGAGATTCGCATTGAGATCCGGGTGGTTGTAGTCAACGCCCGTATCAACGACGAAGACGACGACGCTGGGGCTTCCGGTGGTGATGTCCCAGGCTTCTGGGGCATCAATGTCAGCGTCGGGGGTACCGCCGGTCTGTCCGGTGTTGTGCAGCCCCCACAGCTGGGTGAAGTTGGGGTCATTGGGAGTCAGCTGCACGTGTTGGGCTTTGCGCACAATGTAGTTGGGCTCGGCATAGAGCACGCTCGCATAGCCCTTATATCGGGCGATGGCCTCAGGCACGCTCAAGTGCGCAGGGATTTTTACCAGATAGAGATTGGAGACAATTTGAAAGCTCTGCAGCACCTGAGCCCCGATGGTAGCGTTGATCTGATCAATAGTTGCCTTTGGGATATTGGGCGCAAATCGGACCAAGAGCTCATCTTTGACATACTCATATGGGATGGGCTCTTTCTGCCCAACTGCGACCCATCCCCCTAAGCATAGGACGATGAGAAGCACACCAGCAAGAGCTCTCTTGGCAAGACGCATGGGTGACCTCCTTGTTCTCCCTTCCCTTGCCCTTCCCTCTGAGGGGAGAAGGGCCGGGTGAGGGATCTCGCGCTAGCGGAGAACGACCTGGACCTCGATGAGGCCAGAGCCTTCAGCGAGGGGCTCCAGGGCCTTGCCGATCACCGCGCCGATGCATTGGCTCTTCTCTGGGCACTTCATGGCGTAGCCGGGGATGGGCGAGCTCACCAACAGATCGCCCACGGCGATCGCCCCATACTTTGCCGTCGCTTTGACGGGGACGCGCCCCGCGAGCGCGAGGATCGGGCGGGCATCGTTGTGCTCAGCGCTCTTGTTGCCCAGCACGACCCCCGGAGCCGTGGAGATCACGCCAGCGACGCGGGTGCTGAGCGCTTCGCGGGCCTTGCGGAACTTTCCTGGGTTGTCTGGATCAATCTCGACGACGTCACCGGGTTCGACGGCTTCGGTGACGTCAATGCGCTCGGCGACGTCGGCCCCGCCGCCGGTGAACGAGCCGTCGGCGTAGACGTTCCCCGTGGTGCGCTCGACGCGGAAGATCAGATTCTGTCCGCCTTCGGTGTTATAGATTTCGAGCGCATTGGTGCCGGCGGAGCTATCAATGCGCAGGCCGGGCTGGTTGGCGGTGTTGTTGATATGGATTTGAGCTGCGGGGCTAGAGGTGCCGATGCCCACGTTGCCTCCTCCTGCTTGCAGAGCCAGAGCACCGGCAGCGGTTCCCGCTATATATGTCTGAATCAATCCGAAATCGGCTGAAGAGTACCACTGCATGGTGATATATGTATTACCAGAGTCCCCAAACACAAGCTGTGGGAACTGACCGTCGGCAATCCCCCAAATGCCAGCGCCTAGGAAGCTGATCTGTGCATTGAAGTGACCAGCAACTACTGTACTGCTACCGAAATCAGGGCCACCTAATGGTTGCAAGCGAGGGTTAGCAAGCTGGCTAATGTTTAAATGAGCTAGTGGCGGAGCTTCCACCCCTTTGCCCCGCAAGACTGCGAGCTTGCCCAGCTTCTTGGTCACATTCCCGAACGGGTCCTTCACGGTGACCGTGTAGAGATAGACCCCGTTGGCTACCGGCTGTCCCTGTGTATTCGAAAGCTTCCAGTCCAGGGCATTGCCCAGCACTGGCCCGGAGTCGAAGACCTTCTGCCCAGAAAGAGAGAGCACTTCCACGCGCAGCTCCTTGACCGCCCCTTGGGCGGAGAAGCGCACGGCGTCGGAGTAGGCCGTTACGGTTAAAGAGACCGACTGGGCCAAGGCACCTAAGCCCAGCACCACTACGACTGCTAACCCGACGAGAAGGCTTCTAGACATCTGCTGCATCATCATGATGCCTACCTCCCTCTTGATGGTTTTGGTAAGGGTATTATATAACTGCCCCCCCCCTCTGTCTAGACCCCTAGGGCCGATAACACGAAATCAGCAATGGTACGGAAGTTTGAACCACGGAAGGCACGGGGGAGCACGGAACGCATGGAAAGTATTTTTATTCTGTGTTCCCCGTGGCCCTTCCGTGCTTTCCGTGATTCAATGCGGAGAGGGAAGCCACTTGATCGGGGATGCGCAAGTTGCTTAATCTCTATTGCTGGTCACTTAGTGCCTTTTTGCGCTATATAGGGGACAGAATATAAATGGATCTTTCCCCGCCTGCCGTGTACGATGTCTTGGCACACAAACTTGATAAGAGTTGCAGAGCTCACCTGCTAGTCTTAAAATAAAGTAGAGATTTGGTAGCGTTGAGAACAGCGGACAAGCCCAAAATGAAGTTGGGGTGGACGTAGGGCTTAGATGATCCCAATGAGAGTATGATGGAATTAATACAAAAAATCAAAATGAAGCAGGCAAGGATTTGTGTCATAGGCTTAGGATATGTCGGCCTGCCCTTAGCTGTCGAGAAAGCAAAGGCAGGTTTCCAGGTAGTGGGAATTGAGATGCTGCCCGATCGTGTCGAGAAGGTGAATCGCGGCGAGAACTATATCCCCGATGTGCTCGAAGCTGATTTGAAAGACGTTGTACGATCGAAAAAGCTCCGCGCGGTGCAGGGCCCGCCTGATTACTCTCCTGTTGCTGAAGCCGACGTCATCACGCTCTGCGTCCCCACACCGTTGGGAAAGAACAAGCAGCCCGACACAAGCTATATCGAGTACGTCACTGAGCAGTCGCTCCCGTATTTGAAGAAGAATCAGCTGATGGTGCTGGAGAGCACGACCTATCCGGGCACGACCGAAGAGATCCTTCTCCCCAAGATCGAAAGCCGGGGCTTCACCGTCGGCGAAGACTTCTTTCTCGCGTTCTCCCCGGAGCGCGTGGACCCTGGCAACCGTCAGTTCAAGGTCAAAAACACCCCCAAGGTCGTGGGCGGCGTCACCCCGCGCTGCTCTGAGGTTGCTAAAGCACTGTATGAGACGATCATCCAAGAGAAGGTCTTAGTAGTCTCTTCCCCGCGCGTCGCAGAGATGACTAAGCTCTTAGAGAACAGCTTTCGGATCGTCAACGTCTCGCTTGTCAATGAGCTAGCTATGCTCTGCGACAAGATGGGCATTGACATCTGGGAAGTGATCGAGGCTGCTAGCACGAAGCCCTTCGGGTTTATGCCCTTCTACCCCGGCCCGGGCATAGGAGGCCACTGCATTCCTCTTGATCCCTTCTACCTCGAATGGAAGGCCAAAGAGTACGATTTCACAACGCGCTTCATCGAGCTTGCCGGTGAGATCAATGATTCTATGCCCGAGTATGTCGTCGCGCGGGCCGCGGAGATCCTCAACCAACACAAGAAGTGTCTCAACGGCGCGCGCGTGCTCCTGCTGGGCATGGCTTACAAGAAAGACGTGGACGACCTGCGCGAATCCCCATCGCTCAAAGTCGCCCAGCATCTGCTCAAGTGGGGCGCTCGCATCTCGTATCATGACCCGTATATCCCGCGCTGCCGCATCGCCGACCAAGAGTACGCGTCGGTCCCGCTCACTTCAGAAGTCATTAGAGAGTTCGATCTTGTCATCATCACTACGGATCACTCGAACGTTGATTATCAAAAAGTTGTTGAGCACGCAGTGCTGATCTACGACACGCGCAACGCGCTCAAGGGGCTTTCGGCCCCGCACATCTTTCGCTTGGGCGCTCCCCATCGCCTATGAGCAAACTAAGTAAGCTTGCCGTCATCGGCGTGGGCCACTGGGGCAAGAATCTCTTGAGAAATTTTTGCGCGCTCATAGGGCCAGAGCGCGTCGTCGCCTGCGATCAAGACCCCAAGCGCATCGGTGACATTTCGTCTCAATACCCTGATGTACAAATCCTCACCGACGCGCAGGCTGTGTTTGATGATCCCACTGTCAGCGCTGTAGCCATCGCAACTCCGGTCGTCACGCACCATGAGCTCGCTTCTCAAGCGCTTCGAGCGCAGAAGCACGTCTTCGTGGAAAAGCCCATCGCCATGCGCTCCTCCGAAGCCCACGAGCTCATCGCGCTCGCTGAGCAAACACGGCGCGTGCTCATGGTGGATCATCTCTTAGAGTATCATCCCGCGGTCGAGCGGCTCCATCAGCTCATCCGCAACGGTGAGCTAGGGGAGATCTTCTATCTCTACAGTCAAAGATTGAACTTAGGGATAATTCGCACGGAGGAGAACGCTCTCTGGAGCTTGGCTCCGCACGATATTTCAGTGATGCTCTATCTGTTGGAGGAGGAGCCGCAGCGCGTGTGGGCGCACGGGGCAAGCTACCTCCAAGAGCAGATCGAAGATATGGCCCTGATCATTTTGGAGTTTGCATCTGGAGTACGCGCTCACGTGCACGTCAGTTGGCTCGATCCCCACAAGACCCGCAAGCTTGTGGTCGTCGGCCGCAAGAGAATGGCGATCTTCGACGACACAAACCCTGAAAAACTGCTCTTGTTCGACAAGTACGTCGTGCGCGCTGATGAGCGCTTGCTCCCCCGCGATGAGGGAGCACATTCTATTTCCGTGCCCAACGACGAGCCCCTTCGTAAAGTCTGCGAGCATTTTCTACAGTGCATCGAGCGCGGAGAGCGGCCGCGCAGCGACGGGCGCGACGGCCTGAGAGTGCTGCGGGTGCTCGAAGCCGCCCAAAGATCGCTCGACTCTCACGGAGCACCGACCACTCTTGCGGAGGCAAGCAGACTATGAGCGAGCACGAGTACTTTGTGCACGAGTCTTCGTACATTGACGAGAACGTTCAGATCGGCGCGGGCACGAAGATCTGGCACTTCTGCCATATTTCTGAAGGCGCGCGCATTGGCAAGAACTGCACGATCGGGCAGAACGTCTTCATCGGGCGCAACGTCGTCATCGGAGATGGCTGCAAGATTCAAAATAACGTCTCGGTTTATGAAGGTGTAACTCTCGAAGACTACGTCTTCTGTGGGCCTTCGATGGTCTTCACCAACGACTTAAATCCGCGGGCGGCTTTTCCCAAGGGGCGCGAGCGCTTCGTCAAGACGCTCGTGAAGCGCGGCTGCACCATCGGGGCCAACGCGACCATCGTGTGCGGGGTCACGCTGGGAGAGCATTCATTCGTCGGGGCAGGTGCGGTCGTCACCAAAGATGTCCCCCCGTATGCGATCGTCTACGGCGTTCCCGCAAAAATTCGCGGCTGGATCTGCGAGTGCGGCACCAAATTGGACTTTCAAGATCAGCTTGCCCAATGCTCGCAGTGTGGCCGCCGCTATCGTCAAGAGGGCAAGGAGCGCATCGTCAAGTTATGAAGATCCCTATTCTTGATCTCAAGCGACAATATCAGTCTATCAAATCCGAGATTGACAGTGCCATCGCCCGTGTCATCGAATCAGGGCAGTTCATTTTAGGCCCTGAGGTCGAGGCCTTCGAGCGCGAGGTCGCTCAATATTTGGGAGTCAAGCACGCCATCGGCGTGGCCAGCGGCACCGACGCTTTATGGCTTGCGCTCAAGGCTGCAGGGGTCGGCCCCGGCGATAGGGTCATCGTCCCTAGCTTCACGTTCTTTGCGACGGCTGGGGCTGTCTGCAACGTCGGTGCTACGCCAGTCTTTGCTGACGTTGACCCTCGCACGTTCAATCTTGATCCGAGCTCTGTGCAAAATCTGCTCGAATCAGACACGCAGCTCCAAGATCAAGCCAAGGCGATCATTCCCGTCCATCTCTATGGCCAGCCTGCGGAGATGGACGCGCTGTTAAAAATCGCTCGGCAATATGAGCTGATCGTGATCGAAGACGCGGCTCAGGCCATCGGTGCGCAATACAAAGATCGCGCCGTGGGCACGCTGGGGCATCTGGGGTGCTTCAGCTTCTTTCCCACAAAAAATCTAGGGGCCTACGGCGACGGTGGGCTCGTCGTCACCAACGACGACGCGCTCGCTGAAAGAGCCCGTATGCTGAGGGTGCACGGCTCAAAGCCCAAGTACTATCATCATATTGTAGGCACAAACTCGCGCTTAGACGCGCTCCAAGCGGCGATCTTAAGAGTTAAACTTACTCATCTTGATGAGTGGACCCGCGCCCGCCAGAAGCTCGCTGCCCAATACGATCAAGCCCTGTCTCAGATCGAAGGGCTCGCGGTGCCGTACAAGGCCCCGGATCGCACGCATATTTATCATCAGTACACGATTCGGGTATTGGGGCGCGACGCGCTCCAACAGCATCTCAAAGAGCATGGCATCGGCACGGAGATCTACTATCCGTTGCCGCTACATCTGCAGCCGTGCTTTGGACATTTGGGTTACAGAGAGGGGCAGCTCCCAGAGAGCGAGCGGGCGAGCCAAGAGGTCCTCTCGCTGCCCATGTTTCCAGAGTTGACAGAAATGGAACAGAAATATATCATTGAAACAGTCGAAAACTTCGTCAGAGTATACCGATAATAGCAAATCTAACGAGAGTAATTTTTTTGTTCGATTAAGATCTTTTCATATAGCTGTATCATATCCTTGACAAATCGCTCTCTGGAGAAGTATTTACAGGCCTTCATATAAGCGTTATCTCCCATTTGTAGAATTTTTTGCGGATTGCCCATAATTTTCTTTATGGCTTTGGCTAATGCTTGGGGATCTTCCGGAGGAACTAAGATAGCGTCTTTATCTGCTTCCAGTGTATCGCCAAGCCCTCCTACAAAAGTGGCAATGATTGCTTTTCTTTCAGCCATTGCCTCTAAAACTGCTAGAGGTAAGCCTTCAGTTCTCGATGGTAAAACGAAAATCCTTGCACGTTTCAGTAGATGACGTGCTTCAGGGGAATAGCCTAAGAATTTCACTTGCCCAGAGATTTCTAGGGTATGGGCAAGCTTGTGCAGAAAGCTCGCTTGGCTGCCTGTGCCCACTATGAGCAAGCTGACATGCAATCCTTCTTCCTTCAGCAAGGCTAGTGCTTTCAACAAGATATCCAGGCCTTTCTCATGTTCTAGGCGCCCCACGAAAATCAGGTCAAAGTCGGGGGGTGAAACAGCTTGGCTTACGTGAGAGAGAGCTACACCACTGGGAATAACTATTACTCTCTCACACCCTTGTGGCAGCTTGAGCCAGCTCAGTAATGATCTCTTTACCGTAGGGCTTACGGCTATGATCTTTTCATAATGAGAGTATATCCAACGATCGAACAGCCAGAACCCATAAACTTGGCGACGTCTGCTCCATGTACCATGTTCAGTGCAAACATAGCGTGGGCCTTTTGCCGAATATGAAGCTAAAGCAGTCAATAAGATGCTGGGGAAGAGATGCGCATGAACAATATCATAATTCCCTGATCGTATCAGCTTACTCAGACGGGATACCTTCCAAAGATCATATTTATAAGATAGATTTAAATCGTGCAAAGGCACTCCTAAAGATAAAAGCTCTGTTCTTAATGGCCCGCCGGGATACAGTACACAAACATCCATACTACAATACTTTGGCGAAGCTTGAATCAAATCAATTAATAACTTTTCAGCACCTCCTATCTCTAGTGAGTTGATAATATGCAGTATTCTCATAAGAGCCTCATGTCGAATGTTCGTTTTCAAAAGCTTTCATCCAATAATAGAATGATAAAATTCTAGATGTCTCCTCGCTACCACGTTGCTGCTATGATGGCGTATCACCCATTCACGAGCGGTTTTACCCAAATCTCTATACCTTTGAGGATGTGTGATAAAATCCTTTAGTAATTCAAAGATTTCCTCGGTACTGCTGGCATAACATACGGGCGGAATCTCGGTATAGCATGCCTCTGCCCATTCCTTGCGATAATTGAGCACAACAGCCTTACCGCAAGCCATAGCCTCCAGCGTTGTCAATCCCCAAGCTCCACAATTGAATTGATCTAGCACGATGTCTGAAGCATTATAGTACTTAATTAAAGCTGGCTTAGGCATTAGGGGTCTCCAGACAATGCTTTCTTCGACACCTAATTCGTAACACAAAGCCCTCGATCTCGTCAAATCTTCCCCCCATGCGCATAGAACTAATTTGATTCTTAGGGGCGACTCTTTCACCAGTTGGGCAAAAGCACGTATCAATTTATCATTACCCTTGGTTGCCCAGGCATGACGAGTAGGACTGAGTAGGAGAATATCACAGTCTAGTTCTTCCTTGATGCCAGGCCTAGGGTCAGGTCGGTATCTCGTAGTATCAATCGGCAATGGCATAAAATATGCATTATGAAGCGCTAGTTTCTGTATGGATTCTATCATATTGATGTTCGAGTAAAAGACAAAGTTGGCTCGTCTGTAAGCCATTCTCATAAGCTGGCCAGCAATTGTGGAACTTAGTGCAGTGACATTAAGATCACCTCCAATGCAGAATGCTATAAAGGGCTTTCTTGGCTGGGAGAGACAGAGAACAGTATCATAGTTGTACGCTTGAAGAATATCATACTCACGTGCAAGGTGAGCCAAGTCGAGGGATTGTTCTAAGCGATGAAAGTAAGGAAATGGTATATTCAAAAAGCCGATCGAAAGGCGATGTCGTTGAGTGTTGCGGTAGTATTTAATCCAATCACATGGCTTAGACTTCAGCTCTGGATCCTCCCAAGAGCAATCACTCGTAATAAAATCGGAGCGATCAACTAAGAGCGTGCTCTCAACCCCGAACTCTCGTAATGATCTGGCAATTGCATAACCTATGTTGTTAGTATTGCCTAAATGAAGAACTCTCATAACATGATCTTTGTTCTCTGAATATCCTTGAAGGTGTTAAGAGAGCCCGAGCTTTCTTCTACTCAAAATTCTTTGATACAGCTCTATATGCAGGTTCGCGACCTTCTCCCAGCCGTGATGTTGAATAACCCACTCTCGAGACTTTTCCCCTATTTGCCGGCGGAATTCTGGATCAATGATTAGCCTTCGCACTTGCTCATATATTTCTTCAGAAGTTTGAGCTTGGAGCACAGGCGGCATCTCCGAAAAGCACCACTGGTGGATCTGAGGTTCAAAGTACACTACAACTGGCTTGCCACAAGCCATCGCCTCCGGTGTGGTCAACCCGAACGTCCCTATATTGAACTGATCTAAGACGATATCTGCAGCCCGATAATACTCCACCATCTGAAACTTCGAAATCAACGGCAACCAGATCACTTTATCTTCAAGGCCTTCACAGCGCAACAACTCTTTGCTTCTTTCAACCTCTTGCCCCCAGCTGTTCAAGATCAATACCAACGGCGCGCTATGCTCTTTCACTAATCTCGAGAAAGCTTGGATCATTTTATCATTTCCTTTGATGCTCCAGTCGTGTCGTGCAGGCGCAAAGACAACTACAACATCTTTTCCAAAACGGGATTCCAGTTCTGCTCGCACTTGAGAAGGGCCCGGGGCATAGCGCGTTTCGTCTACAGGGTGCGGTATGAAAATGTAGTTCCTCAGCCCCAATTGATCCACAATATCCCGTACATCAGGATTTGTTAAGATCACATAATCGGCCATTGTATAAGATCCTCGCAACAACTGGGGATTATAAACTCTGCTTTTACCTTGCCCTATCATCTCACGCAGTGGGTTCCCATAATCAACTGCGATGTAGGGCTTAGCTGGATAGTCTACTAAGCAATTGATTGGCTCGACTCCATAAGCCACTACAATATCGTAATCAGCGACCATTCTCTCCCAGCGATAGATATCGAAATGTCTGGATATCTCTTCAAACGACAGCTCCGGCAAGCCTCGCCGTTTTAAGCTCTCAACCACGATACGATATTTTTTATAGCTTAATTTTACATTTAGGTTGGCCTCCATGCGCTCGATGAAAGTATCATCTTGAGAAAAGGGCAACCGATGCCAAGTCGGGGGGGGCACTGATTTCACCCACTCTGGCCTTTTCCAGTCGTTTTTCATTGAGACTTTGGACCAATCGGGATTTTCCATGGAGACAGCATGAACATCGAAATCCCCCTCTTCCCACTCAGGAAAGGAAAGACAAATAGTTCCATAATCATTTACATAGACGTCAGCATTGACGCCTTTGCGTCTTAGAAATTTAGTGTTCAAATAAGCGATGTTGGCGACGTTACCAATGTGAACCACCTTCATGATTTTCGCTCCTAGCCGGAAAGTTTTTTAAGGAGAATCTGATATAGACTTATGTATGCATCAGCTACAAGCTCCCAGCCATTGTATTTTTCAATCCACTCGCGGCATTTCCTCCCGTATTCCTCACGCAGCTTAGGATCATGAATCAGATCTATCAGCCACCTGTAAATTCCTTCACTATCCTGGGCGCTACAGACAGGAGGCATCTCTGCCAAGCACCAGGTGTGCAAGCGATGATCAAGATAAGTGATCAAAGGCTTGGCACAAGCCATAGCCTCCAGCATGGCTTTGCCCCCGTAGGTTCCCAAAATAAATTGATCTAAGACAATATCTGCCGCCCGATAATAATCCACTAGCTTTGTTCGATTCACTGGCCTCAGCCAAATGACTTCGGAAGTCAGCCCATTCTGTTCTACATAAGCGCGAGCCTGCTGGGCATCGTTGCCCCATTGAGCGGCGAGGAGAATTACTCGCAGCCTCGTCGTTTTTCTCAGTTTGGCAAAGGCATGAAGGATCTTGTCGTTACCTTTCACTTTCCAGTCTTGGCGTGCCGGCGCAAATAAAACAACGACATCTTTGCCATATTGAGCTTCCAACTCTTTGCGCAGATGAGACTCGCCAGGACAGAATTTGGTCTCGTCCACAGCAGCCGGTATGAAAGAATAGTTTTTGATCCCTAGACGTTCAAGGCTTTCTTTGGTATCGGCATTTGTCACCACAATCCAATCGGCGTTTTCATAAGCAGCTCGCAGCAGTCTGCCCCGCACCGATTCTTCCCAAACCATCTTGCGCAAGACTTGACCAGAATCATAGATGACATAGGGTTTTCTTGAATAATCGAGCAAGATGTGCACAACGTCCGAACCGTGCACTTGCACAAGGTCATAGCCGGAGACCATCGCCTCCCAGCGGTAGATGTCGAAGTTACTGCTCGTCTGCGTGAAATCGAGTTCATCCAGTCCTCGCTGCCTCAGGCTCTCATTGACAATCCTGTGCTGGCGCTGCTTCAGCACGCTGTTCAGTTTCTGTTCCATCTGATTCACAAAAGGATCTAGCTTGGCATACGGCAACCGATGCCACGTCAGAGGTGGTACTGACTTTACCCACGGTGGCCTCTTCCAATTATTCTGTAAGGGCACCCAAGACCACTTGGGATACTGAGTTGGCACAATCTCAAGATCAAAGACCCCTTCTTCCCATTCAGGAGCGGCCATCCAGTAATCGTAGTCATAGACATAAAGATCAGCCTCAACACCTTTTCTTCTGAGAAACTTCGTAATGAGATAACCGTTATTGTTGATGTTCCCAATGCGGGCGACGCGCATAAGCATCTCCTGCTATCTCTACTAAGTACTCAATGACCTTTTCCAATTTCTGAACGCGGTCGGTGTCCACCGGATAAGGGCCCGACAAGATTGTCCTCAACCAACTGATCTGAGACTCTTGACGAGCTAGAAGTGCCTCGAAGGTGAGGATCAGTGTTTTGTGATGGCGATAATATTCTTCGAGCCGCTGACGAGCTTCTTGATCGGATGTGCTACCCTGTAAAAATGCTTCTAAGAATTTCAGATGAGATAGAGTATCTTTGAGTAACAGTGTCCATTGCTCCTGTAAAGCCAAATCTTGCTCAAGAATGCTCTGATAAAAGCTATTGTTACTGAAGGTACTCCCACTTTGGACGTTAGGGATGGCCTGGGAAGGAGCTTGTTGTGTCGGTTGAGAGACTGCTTGTTGTGGGACATTTGGTATCTTTAAGACGCGGGGCAGATAGATCTTATGGTAAAACCATTTCCCTCCTGGTAGCTTCAGCAAGATCACCCTTAGAACAGATTTGATGCGTTTCATTTTGAACTACCCTCCTTGAGTAGCTTGCGTTTACTCCTGCACGATTTCGCGATAGAGGCGGATATGTTCTTCCGCAACGCGACGCCAGCCGTGATGTCGGACAATCCACGCTCTCGACTGCTCTCCGAGGCGCTTTCTCCTCGTGGGGTCTTTAAGTAGTTCTTTGAGTCTTTCATAGATCTCCTCTTCAGTCTGAGCCTCTACCAGAGGCGGCATCTCCGAAAAGCACCACTGGTGGATCTGAGGTTCAAAGTACACTACAACTGGCTTGCCACAAGCCATCGCCTCCGGTGTGGTCAACCCGAACGTCCCTATATTGAACTGATCTAAGACGATATCTGCAGCCCGATAATACTCCACCATTTGCATTTTGGGTAGCAAAGGTAACCATAGAACCTGCTTCTCTATACCTTCTTGCGCAATGAGCGACTTGCTGCGCTGCACATCTTGTCCCCATGTGATAAGCATTAAAAGTATTATAAGAGAACGCTGCTCTCGTGTCAAGCGTGCTACGGCACGGATCATTTTGTCTGTCCCCTTCTCAGCCCAGTCGTGGCGTGCGGGCGCAAAAAGTATTATCACATCTTTTCCAAACTGTGCTTCTAGTTTATCACGGATTTTTGAAGGGCCTGGACAGAACTTCTCTTCATCAATGGGGTGTGGAATAAATACATAGTTTCTCAAACCTAGTTTCTCTGCCAAGGGGCGCACGTCGGGGTTGGTAATAATCACTCTATTCGCCTGTTGATAAGCCGCAGCTAGTAATTGCCCTCTCAAGCTCCCCTCGAAAGGGATCTCGCGCATTGTTCCAAATTCGTAAGCGATATAGGGCTTTTGGGGAAAATCTACTAAACAACTGATTGGCTCTAAACCGTAAGCCTGCACCAAGTCATAATCTTGAACTATCTCACGAAAGCGATAAATATCGAAGTAAAAGATACTATCTTTAAGAGTAAGTTTAATGTTGAGCTGTCTTCGAGCGAAGCTTTGGCGTATGATTTGATATTGGTGCCATGCAGGGATTAAACGGTTGACTCGATATTGCCACTTATACAGAAAACGCTCTAGCCTTGAACCATGCGCCGATGCAAATGGAATTTTTACCGTCAAAGCTCCTTGGCGAACAGTCATATTGATGGGATGCACCCAAAAGGGGGGCTCGTAATTAGTCAGCTCGACCTTCTTACGCCAATCAGGGTCTCCAAGGTTAACAATTCCCTCAATCTGCGCGTCTTCCCACTCCGGCTGTGCCAGACAAAGATCAAAATCATAGTAATAGAGATCTGCTTCCATGCCCAGACGCCGTAGAAACTTTGTGTTTAAGTAGGCAATATTAGCCACATTCCCAACATGTACCACTTTCATAAATAGCTCAAATTAGGTGCTGATCATTCGCCTTAGTCCTTCTTCTAGGCTCACCAAAGAGCCCAGGTTAAAAAGCTGATGCATTCGCTGATTATCCGCAATCAAATCAAGAGTTGCATTATCTGTTATATTTTCAAAGCTCGGCTTTCGTCCAATGATATTACCGATCAAGAGAGCTAACTGCTTCATATCCACAACTTGGTCTCCTGCGACATTGACTACGAAGTTTCCTTGTAAATTAAGCGCTTTCTCGATAATGCGTACCACGTCGCTAATATAGATTGGGTTGATCTTAGGCTTACCGTCATTAAAAATAGTTACCGATTTACCTTCTCTAATGCGCTCAATGATCATAGGGATGCGTCGTCTACTGCTCTGACCAGGACCATATGGGAAGAAAAGTCTCAGTACACAGGTAGAAAAGAATTGTGCATAGGAGTTCACTAAGAGTTCCGCACACCGTTTGTGGACAGCATAGAAATTCATCGCCTGGGCAGGATCTTCCTCTTTCCAAGGACGCTCTCCAAAACCATAGACGCTTCCCGAAGATGCATAGATAAAACAACGAATCCCTACTTGCCTCCCATAATCCAAGAGGTACTGAGTGCTGGCGACAGTCACCTTAAATGACTCATTGGCTTGATCTGGAGAGGCTGGATTGACTGACGCCAGGTGTACAACAGCATCGACTTGGTCTGGCAGTACATTTAGATTGAGGGGATACTGAAGGTCTGTTTGAATCACTAAGCAACCCAAGTCTTGCAATTCTTCATCAAAACTACGGGTAATACAATAGATCTGATGCCGGGGGGATAACTCCCGGGCGAGATGACGTCCAATGAAACCTGTCGCCCCAGTTAATAATACTTTCATCTGGCATCTTGACTGAGCCTCTCTCTGAACCATGCGGCAGTCATCTGGATACCTTCATCAAGGCTAACTTTAGGATAGTAGCCTAGCAGTTGCTGAGCTTTCTTAATTTGAGGAATGCGCAGGGCTACATCTGAGGTGTTCTCCCTTGGTACGAAAACGATAGACGACGTGGAGTTGGTAACTCTAATGACCTTCTCTGCTAATGAGAGCATAGTCACTGCGTTTCTGGGGTTACCAATGTTGAACACTTGACCAATAGCTTCTTCTTTAATCAAGCTGAGTAACAGTCCTTCAACCATATCCTCCACGTAGCACCATGAGCGAACTTGATTACCATCGCCGTAGATAGTAATTGGTTCATTACGTAAGGCCTGTTTGACAAATTTTTGGATGGCTCCTTCTCCTACCTGCCCAGGTCCGAAAACGTTAAATGGCCGAAGAATACAAGCCTTTAACCCAAAACTTTTGTAATAACTGTAAATAATATATTCACTGGCCAATTTGCTAACTGCGTACACCCAACGCATGTTGTTTCCTACGGGTTGCACATATAATGGCATACTCTCTTCTACATGTAAAGCTACATCGCCGAAGACCTCGCTTGTAGAAAATCCTACAAAGCGTTCTAACCTCTTAATAAGATTCAACATGTGCAAAGCTTTTAGAATATTTGCTGTGCCTAAAGTGTTGACTTCCCAAGTCAAAACGGGATCTTTTGTTACTGTATCTATCCCTGCAATAGCAGCTGTGTGGATCACTATATCGGTGTCAGGAGGTATAGCTGCCTTGAGACTCTCTAGGTCTAAGATATTGCCTTGGAGTATTGTCAGATTTCGGTGTTCTTTTAGATTAGGATAATACTGCAGCGAATTTCGCGAAAAATTATCCCAAACAATAATGCGATTATCGGCGATCAAACGTTTGATCGCCGCTGTAGCAATGAACCCTGCGCCTCCAGTTATAAAGATAGTCTTGCCTTTTAACATGGATATCCTCTAATGATAGCGTCTATGGAATATTTATGCAAGTTTATGGCTTTGGGCCACTTCTCTCAAATAGCAGTCTACCGTATCCCCTGGTTCTCCCAAAGCTCGCATCTTCCCTTGGTCAAGCCATAATACTTGATGGCACCAACTTTTCACTACAGCCAGATTATGCGTCACTAATATGATGGTTTTACCCATTTTCTTGAATTCTTCCATGCGAGCCTTGCTCTTCTCAACAAATTGAGCATCGCCTACTGCTAGCACTTCATCTAAAAGTAAGATATCAGGGTCCACATTGACTGCCACGGAGAAGGCCAAGCGTGCGTACATTCCCGAGGAATAGGTCCGTACTGGAGCGTCAATAAACTCCTCCAGTTCGGCAAATTGCACGATCTCGTCGAATTTTCGCTTGATCTCTTGTTTAGAGAGTCCCATCGCCAGCCCGCCAATTATGACGTTCTCGCGCCCAGAAAGGTCTGGATGGAAGCCCAGTCCCAGACTCAGCAAGGCCGAGACTCGACCGTGAACTATAACTCTTCCTGAGGTAGGCCGGTATATCCCAGCAATAAGCCTCAGCAGGGTGCTTTTCCCAGAACCGTTGGGACCAATAACCCCAAGGGCCATGCCCTCCGGAACTCGTAACGAAACATCATGGAGCGCCTCCACATATTGCCCGGGCCGACGGCGCAGCCACTCCCCCCGTACCAGCAGATCTTTCAGGGTAGTGTACCCTGAGGTCTGGTAACGCTTGAATCGCTTCGTCACGTGCTCAAGGACGATAGCCTCTCTCATAAGTACTCTGCAAAAGTCTCCCTGTTGCGCTCGAACACTATTGTGCCGACAACAAGCAATATTAAAGCCAGGGCGAAGACTAAACTGAGGTTCCGCCAATGCGGCCACGTGCCGTAGAAGAGCACGTGGCGGTAACCATCAATCACCACAGTCATGGGATTCATTTTGAGAAGCCAATGGAACTGAGGCGGGATGATGGAAAGATCATACATAATTGGAGTAAGGTAGAAGGCCACCATCAGAATATGTTGGATGATGTACCGCAAGTCCCGAAGGAACACGTCAAACGTCGCGGTAAAGTATACAATACCTAGAATCAAGAGAAACTGGACGGCCATTACTAAGGGCAATGCTAGCACTGTCCATTTGAGAGGTACCTCATAAACTGCTAAGAGAATGAACAGCACTGGGAGAGAGAAGATATAGTTCATCATACCAGTCCCCACAGAGATGACTGGAAGAACTTGCACGGGAAAGACTGCGTTCCGGAGGAATGTAGCGTAATTCACAAGACAGCTCGTCCCGTCCATAATGGACTCGGAGAACCATCTCCAAGGAAGGAGCCCTGTAAGCAAGAATGCGGGGAACTTGGGAATCCCAATTCGCAGAAAGTACGAGAAGACCAAGGTGTAGACGACTGTAAAGACAAGAGGGTTGAGGAAGGTCCACAAAACTCCTAGCCAAGTCCCTCGATAGCGGAGCTTCAGTTCACGCCAGACAAGCTCCACCGTTAACGCACGTCGTTGGATTACTGTGCGCACAACATGTACCGCTTGCACTCGGGTGATCCTCTCTTAACGGCAGAATGCCTTCTTAGAGCTGAACATATTTGAATGTGTAGGCTATTCTAACATAAGTGCCTTGGCTTTTCAAGAACTAGAAGGTCTTGTTGCAAGTTGCAACTCCGTCGCAGGTTTCCAAACACACCTTTAATTGGTCCTAGAAGGACTCAAGAGCGCGATATAAAGCCCGCACTTGGGCGATCATTCTCTCGACGGTAAAGCGTTCGAGGGCGCGGCGTTGCCCTGAGTTCCCCAAGCGCTCGCAGAGCTCCGGATCGCGCAGCAGC
>Ga0272449_1001834_pt1 | contig 20833 bp, 17 predicted proteins | sample YNPCB0241_FD_198679 | JGI IMG/M metagenome (GOLD analysis project Ga0272449, IMG submission 198679) | Hot spring sediment microbial communities from Yellowstone National Park, WY, United States - YNP-CB-024-1 | ecosystem: Environmental > Aquatic > Thermal springs > Hot (42-90C) > Sediment... | reverse complement strand
CTGAAATCATAAGGGAAAAGATATTGCAGAAAACATTCCAGGAAGTTCCTCATTCTGTTGCAGTTGAAATTGAAGAAATAAAGGAAGGAGAGAAAAATAAGGATATGGTTGTTGTTAAGGCAAATATTATTGTTGATAGAGAAAATTTAAAATCAATAATAATAGGTAAAGATGGAAAGATGATAAAGACAATTGGAAAACTTGCAAGAGAAGAAATGGAGTTTATTTTTGGGAAAAAAGTTTATCTTGAATTGTGGGTTAAAGTAATTGAGGACTGGAGAAATAAATCAGATGTATTTAGAAAATTTGGCTACGGAAATATTTAATTTGAAGATTCTTCAATTTTTTGAAGAAATAAAGCATGCTGTGTCTTCTCCCAGTAATGTGGTTTTTTAAAAAACTGGAATAAACCTTTTAATGCTCCTATGCTCATTAAAATCCAGTAAAGGGGAATAAATATTGCTGGAATAATTAAATTATACCATTTCCTTTTTAAAACACCAAGAATGTTTATAATTACAAATATTATATTTCCGAAAAGTAATGTTGGAGTTATTATTAGGAAAAAAATATTGGGGAAATAAATTTTATGAGGAAAAATTATCCAGTTAAACAAAAAAACCCAGGCAATAGGATTAAAACATAAAACAAAAAAATTCCCACCAACTATTAAATTAAAATGGATAAAATTCTTCATTCCCATTTTTTTTATAAGTTTAAATGGATTTCTTATATGAACAAAATATGTCTGTATATAACCCTTTACCCATCTGCTTCTCTGTTTTATCCAGTTTTTCAATTCACTATTTGCCTCCTCCCATGTTGTTGTATCAAGAACCTTTGTTCTATATCCATTCTTAAAAATTCTTATTCCAAGGTCGCAATCCTCTGTCACATTAAATGGGTCCCAGCCCTTTAATTTTTTAAGTATTTCTGTTTTAAAATGATTTGATGTCCCTCCAAGAGGAATTGGTGCTTCTATACTATCTATTCCCGGTAAATACAAATCAAACCATGAAGAATATTCAGCAGTAAACCATTTTGTAAGTAAGTTCTGGTTTGGATTATAGTAATTTAATTTTGATTGCAAACAAACAACATTTTCTAAAACTTTTCTAAAACCTAAAACTGCCTTTTTTAATTGATTCTTTTCAGGTATATCTTCTGCATCATAAATTACAATAAACTCTCCTTTTGCTTCATATAATCCAAAATTTAATGCCTTCCCCTTTGTTTTTGGCTGGAAATCCGGAATCTCTATAATTCTCCAATAGGATGGTAAATTGAAATTTTTAAGATATTCTTTTATTTCAATATCATCTTCTTCAATTAAAAGAATTATATCAAGTTTATCTTTTGGATAATCAAGAGATTCAATAGCCATATATAATTGTTTAAAAATTTCTTTCTCTTTATAAATGGGCAGAAGTATTGAATATATTGGCCAATCTATATTTGAAAGTATTTCTATTTCGCTCACTTTAATTTCTTTATTTCTTATAATACCGAGAAAAACGAGTATTAATTTATGCAAACAAATTATGAAATAAAGTGAAGATGTAAAATAAAAAAGAGTATATGTCTTTAAAAAAAAGTGAGAGTAAAAAAGATAAATTAGGGATACAAAAACAAAAAAAACAAAAATTTTCTGCCAGAAAACAAGATTTACAAAAGCATTTTCTTCAGGAAATATAATTTTATATCTTGAAAATTTATTCACCATTAAATTTTGCCTTTATTGCAATCCACTTTTTAAAAGATGGAATGGAAATTTTTAAATTTCCATATTCGTCAGTATTTATATCCTCTTCGCGAATTTTCCCATTTTCAAGGTCATAAAATTCAATTTTAAATCTACCTATTTTTTTATTACTCAAAAAACAAACAAGATTTTTAAATTCACTGAAATCCATTTTATCAACATTTTTTACAACACTATTATCATATATGAAGAAACTTGAAAAATATTTGTTTCCAATGCCTATGAAAGAAATTTTATTTTTTTCAGTTCCTTCCATTTTAATTTTTTCTTCCTCAAAAGACATCTTTAATCTATTAAAATCTTTTATATATTCGCTGAAGATTTTATATAAATGAAAAAGGTCAAACTCATCTATAAATCTATGCCACCAGAAAAGAGGAGTTCCTGCAAAAGGTAAATGAAAGGAAAACCATAATCCAATAATAATATCTCTTTTTAAATTTTCAGGAGAACTTCCAAGGGGCGTTCCTCCAAATTCTGAAACAAATACTGGTTTTTTAAATCTTGAATGGAAATTATATATATATTTCAAAAAATCTGGCAAATTATGCATCTCCATTTTATAATAGGCATTAGTTATAGTATAATCAATAATTTCTGACAAAATTTTATTATTCACAGGAATTGTATAATGTCCGGTTATAAGATGAGCATAAGGGTCTATTTCTCTTAAATAATCGGTCATTTCCTTATACCATAATTCAATTTCTTTTTCCCTTTTTTCAAAAAATTGTCTATCTGAACCAATAAGATTTATTTCATTTAAAATTTCCCATGAAAAAATATTTGATGAACATCCCCATCTTGCAACAATATATCTTAATTTATTTTTTATAAATTTTTTTGCCATCTCATTAGTAAAAAAATCATCCGGACTTTTCAAAAAACCACCATTTTTTTCATTATATGGATTATCATCCCATTCCTGATCACACCATGTGCTAAGTTGACCATGATTTATAATTACAAGTTGAATATAAATATTATATTTTTCTGCAAGTTCTAAAATTTTATCCAATTTCCATGCATTCCTCAAATTATAATAACCTACTCCTTTATAACCGGGTCTATTTTCCTTCCATTCCAAAGCACAAAACCATGGAGACATCCAGATCTCTGTAAAATTTAAACCATTTTCATTCATTTTCTTGAAAATTTCTTCGTAATAAAATGTACCTTTATCTGGTTCAGGATTTTTTTTCACTAATTTCAAATACCTTTCATCAGTAGGTGACCTTATATTTATTCCAACAGGATAGAAGAAATCTCCATTTTTAAATGAAAAAAAATTTTTTTCTATCTGACTTACAGTTATGAATTTATTTTTATTGTCCGAGGGCTCAACTAAAAAATAGTAAATATCAGTTAATTTTTCTCCTTCAGAATCTTTAACTTTTATATAAAATTTATATCTACCATATTTTTCAGGAGTAAATCTTATCTTCCAGTATGGGTAACCAACAGGCAATAAAATTTCCTCTCCATTTTCAATTTTTCTCTCATAGTCCTGATAATAGAATCCAGGAACAATAAAAGTTTTTTCATCCCTGTCAATAAAAATACCCTCCACATTAACTTCTTCTGGATTAAACGGGTTTTTATATTTTCTTGGAAGGAAAAATGAAACTTCAAATTTTTCATACTGGCAAAGTTTTTTTTTATTTATTGAAATTTCAGGAAAAACTTTAAATGTCCCTTTTATATCATCTATAAAGATTGCACCGTTATATTTTGTATTTGAAAAAATTTTTATACCAATTTTCCTTATATTTGCTATTGTTTTTTCTGACCAGGGTTGTGAATGTCCGATATTTTCCCAGAATGGACTGCCCGGTTCAACATTAACTGTTATCTTATTCCACTGGTCTTTTTTTAATGAAAATAAAGGTGTCTGATACCATAACCATTCACTATCCTGTAAAAAAAAGCATACTTTAATATCATCAGGAGCATCTAAAGGAATGTAAATATTAAAAATTATATTTTTATAGTTTGAAAGGTCTTTATAAAAATCTTTCTCAACAGACCCCTCACCAGGTAACACAAGTTTAATTTTTAAAGATTTTTCACCGCTTAAAAATTTTTCTTTTGTAAGATTAACCTCTTCTACACAGTTATTTTTAATAGTAGTAATTTTCCATAAATGAGTTTCATCTTCAAAATCAAAAAAAACATCTTCTTTTGCTGAAAAATCATATTTTACAGGTTGTGAATATAATGAAGAACTAAATAAAAACAAAATTAATAAAAAAAAATTAATCATTTTAATTCTATTTCAATTCCCTTAGATGCAGATTCTTTTTCTTTTAATATAATTTCAAGAGAATCCCTTGCAGATTCAGGAGTTACAATCTGAAATGGTTTATTATGTATAATATGGTCAATAAAATATCTCAATTCAATAAAATATCCTCCAAGGTCTTCTATATTCCCCTCTACTCCTTCTGCTTTTATTTTCTGAAAAACCGGTTTATCAACTTTCCCTGAAAATTCATAAACTGTAAGTGTTGGTGATTTATTAGAATTATAATCTACTGTTGCTTTCTCAAATTTTGCAGTAAAACTCATCTCAAATGGAAAATTAGGTGGAAAATCAAACCCACCTTCAATCTCTCCAATTAAACCATCTTCATAAGTAAATAAAGAAAATACATGTGAATCAAGACCATTTTTCTTCCCTATTTTTGTATATATTTTTTTGGGCTTAGAATTTGTAAGATAAAGTAAATAATCAGTATCATGTATATGCAAATCAATCAATGCACCTCCTGATTTTTCCTGGTCTAAAAGCCAGTCCTGCCAGGACCATGTAGGAACAGGAGATACCCTTCTCATCCTTATTGTAATCAATTTCCCATACTTCCCACTATCATATATATCCTTTAAATATTTGTATTCAGGCCAGAATCTTATAACATGTGCAACTGCAAATCTAACTCTATTTTTTTCACATACTTTTATCATCTCATCTGCATCTTCAACTGTAAGTGCTATTGGTTTTTCACATATTACATCTTTACCTGCTTCTGCTGCCTTTATAACATATTCTTTATGTAAAAAAGTTGGAAGACAAATATCAATCAAAGTAATATCCTCTTTTTTTATAATTTGTTCAGGGTCAAAATATGCAATTGTTTTGAATTTTGTTGCAAGTGATTTTGCTTTTTCTCCTCTTATATCTGCAATTCCAGAAATTTTAACATCAGGAAGTTGAGAATAGCAGACAGCATGCATATTACCCATAAAACCCGCTCCAATTATTCCAACCTTTACCATACTTGCCCTCCTTTTTATTTAGACGATTTAATTTCAGTTTAGTTTAATTTATTTAAGCATAATCATTGCTATTGTCAAATATATACCTGAGCCAAGAATGTCAGCAAGTGTTGTTATTAAAGGAGCACTTGCTGTTGCAGGGTCTTTTTTAAATTTAGTAAATATAAAAGGTAAAGCCATTCCCATCAAACACCCTGCAATAACATTTAAAATCATTGAAATAACAACTACTTTACATACTTCAAATCCACCCCTTATTATTCCCATAAAAGATATTCCAAGTCCCATTGTAAGTCCAAGAAGTAATGCAACAAGAATTTCTCTACCAAACATTTTAAACCAGTCCTTCATTTTTATCTTGCCGAGAGCCATTGACCTTATTATTAAAGTTGCTGATTGGCTTCCTGCATTTCCTGCTGTATCAACAAGAACTGGTAAAAATGTAACAAGAACAACATATTTTGCAATCATGTCATTAAATTTATTTATAATACCACCTGTAAATAAATCCATAAATAATAAAAAAATAAGCCATTGAACTCTGCTTCTATATAAATTTTTAATTGGTGTTTTTAAAAGGTCAGTGATTAATTCAACTCCTGCTGTTTCAGGAGTTATAGCAAATATTTTTGTCATATCCTCTGTATGTTCCTGTTCAACCACATTTAAAACATCATCAACTGTAACAATTCCAAGTAAAATTCCTTCCTCATCAATAACAGGTAAAACAATAAGGTCATATTTTCTCATTAAATTTGCTGCCTCTTCCTGGTCTTTATTTGCCTCAATTGCTATAAAATGGAAATCCATTATTTTTTCTATTTTTTCATTAGGGTCTGAAAGTATGATTTGACTTAAAGAGATATCATCAATTAATTTCCAGTCATCATCAACAACATAAACAACATTAATTGTTTCTGCATTTTTACCATATTCCCTTATATGTGAAAGTGCTTTTTCTACTGTCCAGTCCTTTTTTATAGCAACATAATCAGGAGTCATCAATCTACCGACACTATTTTCAGGATAACCCAGAAGTTGTAATGCTTCCTTTCTATCTTCTGGTGGTAATAAATTGAGTAATCTCTGTGTAACCTTTCCAGGCAACTCTTCAAATAAATCAGTCCTTTCATCAGGTGGTAATTCAGTAAGAATATTTTTTATGTGCTCATCTGTTAATTTTAAAATTAAATTTTCTTTTGTAATTGGATTTAACTCATCAAAGACCTCTACAGATAATTTTTTGGGCAGGAGACGAAATACAATAATTCTATTTTCCTCGTCCAGTTCTTCAAGAAGTTCTGCAATATCAGGGGATGGCCATTCTACAAGTGCTTCTTTCAAATTATGCCAGTCCTTATTTTCTATGAGTTCAAGAACTTCATTTTTTAACAGTGCCTTTACAAATTTTTCTTCTGCCATTTTTTTCCTTTTTTACCATAAAATTTTAACATTTAATTACTTTAATAACAACTTTAATTTCAGGTATAATAAAATTAATATGGAAAAATTTAAACTTGTATCAAACTTTAAACCATCTGGAGACCAGCCAAAAGCAATAGAGAAACTTGTCAAAAATTTAGAAAAAGGAGAAAAACATCAAATTTTACTTGGTGTTACTGGAAGTGGAAAAACTTTCACTATGGCAAATGTTATTGCTACTCTCAATAAACCAACCCTTGTAATTTCTCATAATAAAACACTTGCAGCACAATTATACAGTGAATTCAGAGAATTTTTCCCTGAAAATAAGGTTAGATACTTTGTAAGTTATTATGATTATTATCAACCAGAAGCATATATACCTGAAACAGATACTTATATTGAAAAAGATGCATCAATAAATGAAGATATTGACCGGCTACGACTTGCAGCAACAAGTGCAATTTTATCAGCAAGGGATGTAATTATTGTTGCAAGTGTTTCCTGTATTTATCCAATTGGAAGCCCTGAAGACCATAAAGCAATGATGTTGCATCTTTCTAAAAATCAATTAATAAATAGAAGATATATACTTGAAAGATTGGTAGAAATTCAATATGAAAGAAATGATTTTGATTTAACAAGAGGAAAATTCAGAGTAAGAGGAAATACAATAGAAATTATACCTTCTTATGAGGAAATAGGAGTGAGAATATGGGTAATAGGAGATAAAGTTGTAAAATTACAAAGATTTGATCCATTAACTGGAAATGTTATATCAGAAGAAGACGAAATTTATATTTATCCTGCAAAACATTTTGTTACTCCAAAAGATAAACTCCAGAGAGCAATTGAATCAATAAAAAAAGAATTAAAGGAGCGTGTTGAATATTTTAAAAAGAATGGTAAATTTCTTGAAGCAGAGCGACTTGAAATGAGGACAAATTATGACCTTGAAATGCTATCAGAAGTTGGTTACTGCCATGGGATAGAAAATTATAGCAGACATCTTGCTGGAAGACTACCTGGAGAAAGACCCGAGGTTTTACTTGATTATTTTCCCAAAGATTATCTGATTTTTATAGATGAGTCCCATGTAACAGTCCCACAGATAAGGGGAATGTATTTTGGAGATAGGTCAAGAAAAGAAACACTCGTTGAATATGGATTCCGTCTTCCAAGTGCACTTGATAATAGACCTTTAAAATTTGAAGAATTTGAAAAGTTAGTAAATCAGGTTATATATGTTTCAGCAACTCCAGGAAAATATGAACTAAAAAAATGTGGGGTTGAAAGAATTGGAGAACCATCCCCATTAATAGCAGAACAGATAATAAGACCAACAGGACTTGTTGACCCCCCTATAATTGTGAAACCGACAGAAAATCAGATAAATGATTTAATAGCAAGGATAAAGGAAAGGGTGAGCAAAAATCAAAGAACTCTTGTAATAACTATAAGCAAACATCTTGCTGAAGAAATTGCAGATTATTTAAAGGAATTTGGAATAAAGGTCATGTATATTCATTATGAGATTGATACACTTGAAAGAGTTGAAATTTTAAAAGGATTGAGAGAGGCAAAATTTGATGTTCTTGTTGGAATAAATTTATTAAGGGAAGGACTTGATTTACCAGAAGTTTCTCTTGTTGCAATTCTTGATGCTGATAAGGAAGGATTTTTAAGAAGTGAAACAGCATTAATTCAAATAGCAGGAAGGGCTGCAAGGAGCGCTGATGGAGAAGTAGTAATGTATGCAGATAGAATAACAGATGCAATGAAATCAGCAATTGAGGAGACAGAGAGAAGAAGGAGGATACAGATGGAATATAATAGAATAAATAATATAACTCCTAAATCAATTGAAAAACCAATATATAAAAGTTTAGTTGAAATTCTTGGAGGGAAAAGTAAAATAAAGGAGAAAGAGGAAGAATTAAAAGAAGAAGAATATTATGGAAAGGACTTAATTAAAATAATAAAACATCTTGAAAGAAAAATGATGGCAGCAGCAAAGACACTTGATTTTGAAACAGCAATTTATTACAGGGATAAAATAAAAAAATTGAAGGAGGAGAAGTGAATGATTTTTAGAATTTCAAAGCCAGACCCTTTAGAATATGAAAAAGAAGGAAATTTTAAAGGACTTATTAAACTTTTAAATTATAAAGATGACCCTTATATAAGATGGAAATCAGCGGAAATTCTTGGTAAATATAAAGTTTTAGAGGCAGTCCCTTATCTTATAAAAAAACTTGAAGATTCTGACTGGCATGTAAGAGCAAAATCTGCTGAAGCACTTGGAATAATTGGAGATAAATCTTGTGTTGAGGCATTGTTAAATAAAATGAATGATGAAAACTGGCAGGTAAGATGTGCAATATGTTATGCTCTTGGAAGATTAAAGGACAAAAGAGCAACTTCCAAACTTCTTGAACTTGTTAAGGATAAGAATAGATTGGTTCAGAGAGCAGCAATTGAAGCAATTGGAGAAATAGGAGATGAAAGTGCATTTGAAGTTCTTATAAAAGAAGCAAAAAACAAACCATCAGAAATTAAAATTTTAATAGCAGAAGTTATTGGGAAAATAGGGAAAACCCTTACAAAAAGATTAATTAATTTACTTGAAAAGACAGATGATAAAGAAATGAAATGGGTTATAATAAAAGCAATAGGAGAAATTGAAGAAAATTATGCCGGACCCTTTATATTAAAATATATGGATGACATCAATTATGAAATAAGAGAAATAACTGCATACGCAATTGGAAAGATAAAATATAAAGAAGGGATTGATAAACTTATTGAAAAACTGGATGATAATGAATGGGTTGTAAGAAAAAATGTTATTGAAGCAATAGAAAGAATAGGGGATAAAAAAGCACTTCCTTACTTATATGAAATTGAGAAAAAAGAAAAGGTAAATGATGTAGTTGTGAAAATAAGGGAAGCAATAAAAACACTTGAAAATATTTAAAGTTTAAAAGGAGGTAAATTATGGAAAAATACTGGGGATATTTAATTCATCTTGGTTATAATATGTGGGAAGATAATGGACCTGAACATAGAGTTCATCCAGATGAAAAAATTGATTATCCTCCAAGAACAAGATTGAGATGTAAGGAGGATGTATGGGATTATATTATTGAAAAATTACCAGAATATGGAATAAATTTACTTGTAATAGATATTGGAGAGGGAATTAGATATGAAAGTCATCCAGAAATTGCAATTGAAGGTTCATGGAGTATAGAAAAGTTTAAAATGAAATTAAAAAGAATAAGAGAACTCGGAATAGAGCCAGTCCCAAAATTAAATTTTTCAACTGCACATGATGTATGGCTTGGTAAATATTCAAGGATGGTTTCAACAGATATTTATTATGGAGTATGTAGAGATTTAATAGAAGAAGTTATTGAAATATTTGATAAACCAAAATTTTTCCACCTCGGAATGGATGAGGAAACTTATGACCATCAAAAACACCTTTTATACGCTGTTATTAGACACTTTGATTTGTGGTGGCATGACCTTTATTTTTTTGTAAATGAAGTTGAAAAAAGAGGTGTATCTCCCTGGATATGGAGTGATTATATATGGAATCACAAAGAGGAATTTATACAGAAAATGCCAAAATCTGTTATACAGAGTAACTGGTATTATGGAATTGATTTTGATTTAAATAATGAAAGAGTAAAAGCATATATAGAACTTGAAAAAGCAGGTTTTAAACAGATACCAACAGGAAGCAATCACTTATATTTTGAAAATTTTGAAAAAACAGTTGAATTCTGCAAAAAAAATATTTCTGATGAAAATTTAATTGGCTTCTTACAGACAGTTTGGAGACCAACAGTAAAAGAATGGCTTGAAAATCATATAAAAGCAATGGAAGCAGTTAAAATTGCAAGAGAAAAATATTATTCAGGATGAGGAGGAAAAATGGAAAAAAACTTGAAGTAAGACCCTATCAACTTTTATGTTTAATATGTTCTATTGGAGAAGGAAATGAAGAACCTAAAGATGCAAAATTAAAAATAATATTTAAAGAAATAAGGAAAAACCCTGATATTCCAATTACTTTAAGATGCAATATGGGTGGTGTTTTTTCATATCAGGATTGTGGTAGTAAAGATGATACTCCAGAAGGTTTTGAATTCAATTTAAAAAGGGACTTAGATATACTGAGATTGATTGACCTGCCACCTGGTATTACTATGCCTGCAAGAATAATTCTATACAGAATATGGGACAGGATTAAAAGTGTTTCCGGGATATGTGGTTATGATGAAATAACTTCAGATGTATGGAAAGGTTGTAAGAAAGCAAAAAGTGGTTTTTATGAAAAAGGGCATGAAAAGGGTGTAGAAATTTTTATAACTCCAAGAAACAAAGAAGAGATGAAACTTGAAAAAGAAAAATCGTTAGAAGTAATGTATAAAAGTAAAGTTATAAAAGTTCGTCCACATCTATTGTTATGTGCAGTATGTCAGTATGGGGCAGGTATCAGACCTCCATTTGAACCGGATAATTTACCAGAAATGATACAAGTTTTAATAAAAAATTCTTCAATTAAAATTCAACTTGTTCCAAAAGCAGACTGGATGATATGTGCACCTTGCCCATATTATAATAAAAAATTTAATGATTGCATTGGAAATATGGGCCGTTGTAGTTTATATTGTGACTTAAAAGACCTGAATGTTGTTCAAAGGTTGGGTCTAACATACGGTACTATAATGAATGCTCGCAAACTTTATCAGATAATTTTTGAAAAAATACCTACAGTTGCAGGTGTCTGTGCAATTGAAAACTTCCCATTTGCATGGCTATGGCACAATTACTGTGGAGAAACTCTATTTGACCATGTGAGAAGATATGAAAAAGGGAGAGAAATGTTAATTAAAGAGTTGGGATTAAAATAAAACTTATTTTATTATCCTTCCCTCAGTTATAATCACATCAACCTTTACATCATTTTCATCCACTGGTAATTTTTCATTTAAAACCTGGAATTCAAAAGCAAGTGCAATTTTTTTTGTTTCTTCTGATATATTTTTTAAAAATCTATCATAGAAACCTCCACCCATTCCAATTCTATTTCTATATATATCAAATACAACACCAGGAACAATAACAATATCAATTTTTTCTTTTTCAAAAGGTCTCAAAACTTTTGGAACAGGTATTTCTTTATATGTTTTTATTTCTTCAAGATTATATATTAAAGAAGGAATTAAAATTTTGTTTTTCCAGTCAATAAAAGGCAAACAAACATTTTTATTATCTTTCAGTGCTCTTTTTATTATTTCTTCTGTAATTACCTCTCTATCAAAAGCAAAATAAGTGAAAATTGATTTTGAATTCTTATAATATTCTGTTTCAATAAATTTACTTTGAATTACCCTGCTATTTTCCCTCCAAGTATTTTCATCAAGATTTTCCCTTATCCTCTTTATCTTCTCTCTCAGTATTTTTTTGTTCATTCTTTAATTTCTCAATTTCTTCAAGAAATTTTTTTATTTTTCTCTCATAACCTATATCCTGTGGAAAATAAAATCTTTTTTCATTTTCTCTATATTTTTGAATTGCAAAATGACCAGGAAAATCATGTGGATATAAGTAACCTTTCCCCCTTCCAAGTTTTTCTGCTCCTTTATATCCAGTCCCTTTTAAATGGTCTGGAACTTCACTCAATCTTTCATTTTCAACCTCTCCAATTGCTTTTTCAATTGCAAGATATGAAGAATTACATTTAGGAGCTGTTGAAAGATATATGACTGTCTGGGCAAGAATAATTTTTGCTTCTGGCATACCAACAACTTCAACTGCCTGATAGCAGGAATTTGCAAGAATCAATGCTTGAGGGTCTGCATTTCCTATATCTTCTGAAGCAAAAATTAACATTCTTCTTGCTATAAATCTTGGGTCTTCTCCACTAACAATCATTCTCGCAAGATAATATAATGCACTATCAGGGTCAGAACCTCTCATACTTTTTATGAAGGCAGAAATTGTATCATAATGAGTATCATCACTTCTGTCATAAATGAAATATTTATCAACACATTCCTTAACTTTATTCAAATCAATTAAAATATATCCATCTTTCTCCACATCTGATGTTAAAACAGTAAATTCAAGAGTATTCAATGCCTTTCTTGCATCTCCCTGACTTTTTTTACATATAAATTCTATTGCCTGCTCTGTTATTTTAATTTTATATTTTCCAAGTCCTTTTTTATTCTTTAAAGCATTCTCTATAATCTTTTTTATATCTTCATCACTCAATGGCTTAAATTCAAAAATAAGTGCTCTTGAGAGTAATGGTGTATTAATATAAAAGAAGGGATTATGGATTGTAGCACCTATCAATGTAATTGTTCCATCTTCAACATCTTTCAAAAGTGCATCCTGCTGAAGTTTATTAAAATGAGAAATTTCATCAAGAAATAAAATTGTTCCCTTACCTTCCTTATTTAAAACCTCTCTTGCTCTATTAATAACCTCTCTCACATCTGAAACTGTTGAAGTAACTGCATTCAAAGAAACGAAATTTTTCTTTGTCATATTTGCAATTATCATTGCAAGGGCTGTTTTCCCACATCCAGGAGGACCATAGAAAATTATAGATGGAATTCTATCACTCTCTATAATTTTTCTTAAAGGTTTACCAGGCCCCAGCAAATGTTCCTGTCCAACAAAATCCTCAAGTTTTTCAGGCCTTATTCTTAAAGGCAAGGGTAAATTTTCTTCTCTAATCTTTTTATTATTTCTTGAATTAAAAAGTTCATTCATTTATTTATTATTTTACCTTTAAATAATCTCCGGGTTAATCTCAATTCTAAAATCAAGTTTTTCTTTCATTCCCATCATTTTTTGAAAATCTGGTCTTTTATTTTTCCCTGCCTTAAAAATAATTTCTAAACTCTGTTTTCCTTTTTTATTATCAATAATATCAAAAGATAAAATTTGTGCGCCACTGCTTTCAATAATCTGTTTTAAAATATTAACTCTGTTTTCAAAAAATTTACTCTTTTTAACAGGAACTTCAATTACTATTATATCTGAAAAAGGTGGATATCCTAATAGTTTTCTTATTTTCAATTCCTTTTCATAAAATTCATTAAAATTTTTGGTTTTTAAAGAATTGAAAATTTCCAAGTTCGGGTTTTTTGTTTGAAGAATTAATCTTGAATCTTTTTTTAATTTCCATAAAAACTCATTTAAAATTATAAAAAAAATTTCCTCTGAATTGTAATACGGAAAATTTAAAAATGAATCAGCATGCGGGAAAATAATTGCTCCAAAATCAAACTCATTCAGAATTTCTTTAATAATTGTTGTCCCTACAAAAATATCTATTTCTTTATCTATTTCTCTTTCTTCTGCTGTAAATTTCTTTATCTTAAAATCCGCATAAACTTCCTTTAGAATTTTGTATATTTTTTCAATTCCAATAATTCTTTCTACTATTTTTTTACTTCCACACTTTATACATTTTTTTATTATATCTTCAGAAACTCTACAATATTTACAAAAAAGTTTATTTTCTTCTGTAAGAACAAGTATGGAATTACAATTTTTACATCTTAAAACATGTCCGCAATCCTCGCATTTAAATGTTTTCAAAGTACCCTTTCTATTATGGACAATACCAACTTTTTTACCTTTTAAAATTGTTTCCTCAATCAATGAAGAAGAAAACTCAGTTAAAAATTCTACTTTTTTATCCATTTCATCTTTTTTTTTATTAATTATTAATATTTCTGGCAATTTATTGAAATCTCTTCTATCAATCAGAATAACTTTATTTTTTTTAATCTCATAGTAGTCATTCACTGAAAAAGCATAAGATGTAAGTAAAAGCGGAATATTTCTTAATATAGACCTCGTTTCAGCAACTTCAATTGAATTAAATTTTGGATATTTTTTCTCTTTATAAGATGAATCCATATATGAATCAATAACTATTAAACTTAAATCAAATAAAGGTAAAAAAATTGAAACTCTTGTCCCTATAATTATTAAATTTTTCTCATTTAATGAAGATAAAAAAATATTAAACCTTTCACATCTATCCATCTCTCCATAATATTTCAATACTTTCCTATTTGTTCTTTCCCTAATCAAGGAGAAAAATTTTTCTACCATTGAAACTTCTGGAAACATTATTATTAAGGACCCTTTTGTTTTTTCAATAAGTTCTAAATAAAAATTAAATTTTTCCTTTTCATTATCAAAAAGATAAATTTCTTTTTTAAAACTTAACTGATTTTGAAATAATTCTTCATTTCTAATCTTAAATTTAAAATCGTATTTAAAAGGAAAATTACCAATAATTGAAAAAATAACTTGCCCTTTTGAACAATAATATTTTTTTGATAAAATTTCTGATAGTTGGTAAATCTCATAATTTATTAAAGAACTTTCATCATATACCTTCTTTATCCATTTATACTCAATATCTTTTTTAATGTCTTCTTCAAAATCTATGACAAAACCCTTTCTTTTTTTATTCCCAAGGGGGGCAAGAACACGGGTAAATTTTTTAAGGTTATCTTCACAAAGGTAAAAAAATTCTCTCTCAATAGGTATATCAAAAATTACTTTAGCAAGTTTCATTTAATTTGTTTTTTAAATTTTTAATATATGAGGGATTAGTTCCGCAACAACCACCTATAAATTTTACTCCTATTTTTACCATTTTTAGGCAATTTTCTACAAATTTTTCAATATTTTCTTCATATTCAATCTTCCCATTTTTAATTATTGGTCTGCCAGCATTGGGTTTAATCCATAGTTCTTTATTCGTTAAATTTCTAATTTTTTTAACAAGTTCAACCATCTCCCCTGAATTTAATCCACAATTGGAACCTATTATTGAAATTTTATTATCATCACACCATTTTATATAATCCTCCAACCTCTGCCCCATCAATGTCCTGAAATCTTTTCCAGAATTAAAAGTCAAACATGGAATGATAAAAAAAGATGTTTTTTCTTTTAATGTATTATATGCAAGTTTAAGTTCTTCAAGATCCTGGAATGTTTCAAGAACAAGAAAATCAACTTCTGTCTCTTCAAATATTTTTCCAACTTCAAAAAAAATTTTTTCAACTTCTTCTGGTTCAATCTCACCATAAGGATATAAAAGTTCTCCAGTAGGACCTATATCTCCTGCAATTAAAACATCTTTAAATTCATTCTTTATTTTAAAAGCAGCATTAAACCCTTCTTTAATAATTTTTTCAAATTTATCTTCAAGTTTTTTCTTTTTTAATATATGTCTATTTGCTCCAAATGTATTAGTCAAAATTATTTCTGCTCCACTTTCGCAATATTCATGATGTATTTTTTCAACAATTTCTCTTTTTTCAATGTTGGCAATTTCAGGGGTTATACCTTTAAACCCGATTTTTTCTAAATATGTTCCCATTGCTCCATCAAGAATAACAAAACTTTTATTTTCAAAAATTTTTTTATTCATTTTCTTTTTTATTTAGACCATTTAAAATCCCATTAACAAAACAATAACATAAATTTCCTATTTTAAATATATTATAACCACCTTCTAAAATCAAAAAAATTTTTTTACCCAAAGAACCAATTTTTTTTCCTGTTAAGTAATAATCTGTCTCATCAAGTGAAAGATTCAATAAAGGGTCATCTTTATATGTATCAAAACCAACGGAAATTCCAATTATATCAGGATAAAAATTTTTTATTATTTCAATACATTTATCAAACTTTTCCATATAAATTTTTGAACTTGAAAATGGAGCAACAGGGAAATTATAACAATTATCAAAAGAGTATTTTCCAGTACCAGGGTAAGCAGGAAATTGATGTATTGATAAATAAATAACATTTTTTTCTCCCTTCAAAATTTCCTCTGTCCCATTTCCATGATGCCCATCTATATCAAGAACTGCAACTTTAAAATTTTTTAATAATAACTTCTTTACTGCAACTGCCATATTATTAAAATAACAAAATCCACCAATAGTATTTTTTCCTGCATGATGCCCAGGGGGTCTTCCAAGAGAAAAACCAATATCTCCATCAAGTGAAATTTCACTCGCCTTTATTGCAGAACCAACTGATAAAGACGCAAAATAAAAAATATCGGGGATATTTGGACAATCAGGGTCAAAAAAATCATTTTCTTTAACTTTTCTGATGAGTTCTGGTGTATGAACAAGGTATAAATCTTCTTCTGTGCAGGGAGATGGTTCTATAAAATCAAATTCGCCTTTTTTCTTGAAATAATTAACAATATTTTCTATTCTTTCAGGAGATTCAGGATGGGAAATTTCTTTATACTTTAAGAATTCCTCAGAGTAAACAAATTTTATCATTCAATTTTCCTGGTTTCAAGTATATATACAATTCCATCCATACTTTCAAATCTATTTTCAGGTTTTGGGTCTGTCGCTATCTTTATTATATTTTTTATTTTTTCAGGCATTTTGAAACCAAGTTCCATATATATTTTTTCAATTGTCCTTCCAAAAGAATAAATATCTCCTCTTTCGTCAACGGGCTTTCCATCATAATATTCCGGAGGTATATATCCTTCTGTCCCTCCTCTAAATTCTCTATTAAACTTCAAAAAAGTCGTCTTTTTTATTTTAGCAAGACCAAAATCAGTAATTTTTACTTTATCAAGTGAATATGATATTAAAATATTCGAAGGGTTTATATCCTTATGAATTATACCATTTTTGTGAAGATAGGATATTCCTTTAGCAGATTTAATAATAATATCAATTATATTTTCTTCGTCAAACATTTCTTTTTTATTTCTTATTGCTTTCATTAAATCAGTATCAATAAATTCCATTAAAATGAAAAAATTTCCATCCTGCTGAATAATATCAAAAACCTTTACTATATTTGTGTGCTCTAAATTTTTAACAATCTTTCCTTCTTTTACGAACTGCCTTATCTGGTATTTTTCAAGTCGTCTTGGATGCAAAACTTTAATTGCGATTATTGATGTATATAAAGGTTTTGGGTCAATTGTTTCTGCTTTATAAACTGTAGAAAAACCACCTGAACCAACCATTTCCTTTAACATATAACCTCTTATAATATAACCAGGTCTTATTTTTACTATTTCCATTTTTTATTTTCTCCCAAAATTAATATTATACTTAAAAGGTTTAAATTTTTCAAAATTTGCAGGTAAAATTTTCATAGAATGAAAATAGAAGATTTAAAAAAAATAAAAAATATATTAATTTTTATTGATAATGAAAAAATAAAGGGAGAAATCATTGAAATTGATAAATGGGGAAAAATGATAATCTCTGTTCCACCAGAAACAAAAACAATCCCTGTTGAGATTGGTAAAAGAGGAGAAATATTTTTCCAGGAAGGAGTTAAAAATTTTTTAATTTCCGGTAAAATTTACTCTCAGGGAATAGAAAGAATGGTTTTTATCCCGGAAACAGATATTATTCAAGAAAGAAGAAAAGATGAAAGATATGAAATATCACTTATACCTGTAAAATTAACTGCAAAGACAGGAATTTTTCATAAAGAGGAATTATTGGGAAGTATAACAAATATTTCAATTTCTGGAATAAAAGTTGAAACAAATGTGCCTTTAAAAGAAAATATTATCTATAATATTGAGACAACATTTTATATTAGAAGAAAACCATTCCCATTTTTTGCAAAAGCAAAATTGAAACATAAAGAAAAGATAAGAAATGTTTATTTAAATGGACTGAATTTTGTTGATATTGACCCCATATCACTGGAAAATCTAAAAAGTTATATAAAATACCTTAAACATGAAATGATGAAGGACGCATTAAACTATTGATTAATCCTCTTTTCTTGTTGTATATAAAACTTCTGAAATTGTTGTTATTCCTGCAAGAACTTTTTTTATTCCGTCCTCTCTTAAAGTTTCCATTCCTGATTTTCTTGCCACTTCTTTTATTTCAGATAAATCCGGATTTTTTATTATCACTCTTCTCAATTCTTCATTTATAACCATTAATTCAAAAATTCCAGTTCTTCCACCGTATCCTGTCCCATTACAAACATGACAGCCCTTTCCCCTATAAAATCTTAATCCCTCTTTCTCGCAGAGATTTGGGTCAAGTAACTTAATTTCTTCAGTATATGGTTTATACTCTTCTTTACATAAATCACATATTTTTCTTACAAGTCGCTGATTTAAAACACCAATTAAAGAGGAGGAAATTAAATATGGCTCAACCCCCATATCAAGAAGTCGTATAATTGCTCCTGGCGCAGTATTTGTATGCAAAGTGGAAAGAACAAGATGACCTGTCTGTGCTGCTCTGAAAGCAATTTCTGCTGTCTCTATATCCCTTATTTCTCCAACCATTATTATATCAGGGTCCTGTCTCAAAATTGACCTTAATGCGACTGAAAAAGTTAAACCTGCTTTAGGATTTATCTGTGTCTGATTAATATTTTTTAAATGATATTCAACAGGGTCTTCAACAGTAATAATTTTTTTGTGGATACTATCAAGTTCATTTAAAGAAGAATATAAAGTTGTTGTTTTTCCACTTCCTGTTGGCCCAGTTACAAGAAGCATTCCATATGGTTCATCAAGTAAGATTCTCCATCTATGAAGAACCTCTGGGAAAAAACCAAGTTGTTCAAGACCAGAAATTATATTCCTCTTATCAAGAACTCTCAAAGCAACATTTTCACCGAATATTGTCGGAAATGTAGATACTCTTAAATCAAGATCCCTTCCATATAATTTCATTTTAAAATAACCATCCTGTGGAATTCTTTTTTCTGCAATATCAAGATTTGAAAGAACTTTTATATGGGAAACAATTGAATTATATAATTCAAGAGGTGGTGGAGGGAATTCGTAAAGAAGTCCATTTATTCTATATCTCAATCTCAAACCCTCTTCCTCTATTTCAAGATGTATATCTGTTGCCTTTAATTCAGTTGCTTTCAAAACAATTTCTTCAACAATACCAACAGCAGTTGATTCTGAAACTTCTTTTATTTTTATTGGCTTAAAAATTTTATCTATTTCTTTTTCTTGCACAGGAGAAATTACATCAACTCCACCGTGAGAAATCAATGTCTCTATAATCTCCTTAACTTCAAACTCTTTAACCAATCTTGTCTCAATTTCCATGCCTGATATTTTTTTTAATTCACTTATAACATCTTCATCTGTAGGGTCAACCATTCCACAAACAATTTTATTTCCCCCTTTAAAAACAGGAACCACTCTATATTTTCTACATGTAAACTCTGGTAAAGATTTTAAAACTTCCTTATCAATATTCATTTCGCTTAATTTAATTGGAATAGATTTTAGTTCCTTTAAAGCAAAATTATACCACCTTTCAGCAGAAATAAGCCCAAATTTAATAAGTAAATAACCAAATGGCTGTCCTGTCTTTTCTTTTTCTTTCAAAACTATATTAATTTGGTCTTCTCTTATATTCTCTTTCTCTTTCAAAAGATTTATAATCTCATCTCTTTTCATTTCAATATCCTCTTTAATTCCTCCTCTGTCATCATCCCTATCTTTTTTTCTTTTATATAACCATTCTCATCAATTATAAAACTTGTTGGCACTAAATTTATAGGACCATATAATTTTTCAATATTTTTATCGCTTATGCAAACAGGATATGTTATTCTATATTTTTTAACAATCTCAATAACATCACTTTCTTTACTGCCCACTGCTACACCTATAATCTCAATCTTATTTTTATTCTCATTATAAAATTTAACAAAATAAGGAATCTCTTCTCTACAGGGCCCACACCATGTTGCCCAGAAATTTAATATAATTTTTTTCCCTTTAAAATCTGAAAGTTTTATTTCTTTACCATCAATTGAAGTTAATTTAAAATCAGGCGCTTTTATATTCTGGCATATTCCATAAACAAATAAAAAACTCAACAAAATAAAAATTGTTTTTTTCATATCTTTTCTCCTTATATCTTTTCTTTTAATATTTCAAGTTTTTCATAAATTGATATGATATGCTTCATTATACATCCCTTATTTTTCTCATCCCACCATGCACAATTTTCCTCAAGACATAAATCAAAATCCTCAACCTATTCAGGAACACCAAATGCCGCCTCTCCAAGAGGTCTTTTTTGCAATCTTAACCTCAATGGACATTTCATTTTCCCACCCCTTTTATTTAAATTTTTCAATCACTTCCATAAATTCTTCTTTAATTTTCTCAAGTTCTTCTTCTGTTCCACCCTCAATTCTAACAACAAGGGCAGGTTGAGTATTTGATGCTCTTAATAAAGCCCAGCCATTTGGATAATAAACTTTAACACCATCTATATCATTTATTTTATATTTTTTTGAAAAGTAATTTTT